>Ga0302325_10005833_pt1 | contig 27887 bp, 26 predicted proteins | sample Palsa_T0_2_FD_201948 | JGI IMG/M metagenome (GOLD analysis project Ga0302325, IMG submission 201948) | Peat permafrost microbial communities from Stordalen Mire near Abisko, Sweden - Palsa_T0_2 | ecosystem: Environmental > Terrestrial > Soil > Palsa > Peat permafrost | place: Sweden: Abisko... | reverse complement strand
TCTCGCTCATGGCCTCACGAACATTTTCGTTGGCCTCGTCGCGAACGCGTTCGGCCTCGCCCTCGAGATCCGCGCGCTGTTCCTCCTCATCGCGCGCCTCCGGAAGCTCGTCTTCGTGAATCTCGCCTTCGGGTGGCATCATTTCCTCCCTTCCGGAAAAGCCGCCGCGAGATGCTTGTGGCAACCGCGACCGGCTGGCCTTTCGCATCCGCGGCCGCCGTTATCAGAGCGCCGCATGGCAACGCGTCGAAGTCAGTTCGGCGAATCCTCGCAGCCAACGGATACTATTTCTTTTAGTCTCAGGCAATAATTCTTTCGATTGAGAGCAAAATTCTTTAAATCGAGGTAATGAAGCAGCAATGATCTCGTCACTCACGCCCTAGTTGGGCAGTAGTTGGACAGTAGTTGGGCAGTAGTTGGGATCGACATATCTACTGCGGCCAGCATTTTCGCTTGCTTCATCAAATCTGGACGATCTTTAGCCCATGGCCTTGCTTCAAACGCGGAAAATTGACTACTTAGGCTGGCAGCGTGACGGATTGCTAATTTTGAATAAGGGGAGAAAAGGCTGTCCTATATGCCAAAAATAAACATCTATAACCGAAGTGGGATAGGGGTTGTACTTCAAACGGGTAAGACCACAGCCGCGGGTAAGTGGAGTGGCGACCCGACCAAGACAAGCTTAAAGGCTAATGGCAGTAAAGTTGTTACTGTGTCTGGGTCTTTTGGGGTAACCGCGGCACCAGTGGGAGCGCCCGAGCATTCAGGTAACTGGCGAGGCACCCCGACCGGGGAACTAAATTTGTACATTGTCGCATCAGCGAATAGTTTACAGATCAGCCTTCACGACCCGGATTTATAGAGCCCTGAATCACGTCGAGCCCCGGGCAAGGAAGATACGCAGCGGCGAAGTGGTGTCTCGTCATCGTGGTGTCTAATCAACGACCGACGCGGCTAACGAATTCCGCGTCGTCCTCGAGGGCCGCGACCGGATCACGTCATCGAGCCATTTCGTGAGTGAGTAACGGCTTACATGCGCGGTTGTGGTCCGAGATTCTTCGCGACGGCAGCCTCTGCTCAGAATGGCAACCAGAAGACTACATTTCTAAGGTCCCTCACCCGGCGCTGCGCGCCGTCCTCTCCCGACCGGGAGAGGACCCAAAATGGTCCTGTCCATGAGGCGCGAGTGAGGGTCCTTCCTCACCAGGATGCCGGAAGAAGAAACCCGAAACCCGCCTCACTTCGTCATTCTGAGGCGCCACGCCGAAGAATCCCTGCGGACGGATGTTGATCGCAAGCGCGGGGAGATTGTAAGCAAGGGCGAATCGTTGAGGGATCCTTCACTTCGTTCAGGATGACTTCTGAGAGGGGAAGGAAAAGTTCGCGGATTCTATTTTCCAGCGCTCCCTCGCCCGCGCCTGCGTAGTTACGGATTTTGAACGGCCGCGCGTCTGATCCTCTCCCGGTCGGGAGAGGATGGCGCGCAGCGCCGGGTGAGGGACCGTTGAAAAAAGATGTCTGCTCTTTTTTAAGGACGGTCCCGCGCGCCTCGGGTCGAGACCCGTCGTCACGACCTCTCCCCACCTTTTAACGCAGCTCGCAGACTCGCCTGCTCGCTCCGCGGAGTAACGCTCCGCTAGCGTTTAACGCAGCTCCGATGGGTGGCCGAGTCTGCGAGGCGCAGCCTCGGTTCCGACTCGCTTGCTCGCTCCGCGTCGCAACGCTCCGCTGGCCTCGGGAGAGGGTAAGATCGGCGTCACGGCCCCATAGCAGATGTCCGGAACTTTTCAGCGGCGGGAGGCTCCGGATTCCAATTCCGCTTTGATCCGCTCGGCGACGAATATCTTCAGCAACGATTGGTAGGGCACATCGCGCTTGTTCGCGAGCTGCTTCAGACGATCGAGCATCGGCTTCGGCAGGCGCAGCGAAATCGTCTGCGAAGACGGGCGCAGATTCGGCATCGTCGCGCGTTTGCCCTTGCGCCAGTCGATATAGTCCGTTGAGTCGTGAGACGCCCAGAACTCACGTTCGGCGTCTTCGGTCCTCATCTTCGGCAATATTTTGGGCAATATTTTCGGCAATGGCTTTTTCATGACGATCTGAAAGTCCACCTCGATTCTATGTTGCTGGCATAAACCGCAACAAGGAGCCGATATCGCTGGGCCGAAAATACGAACGGCAATCCCTGGCATTCCGAGCGTCGGCGACGCTCGCCATCCGGGCGGGCTCGATGCATACTGTCGGCGCGAGTGAAACATAGTAGCCGCGGGTATCGATGTCGCGCAGCCCTCTGGCCTCTGCCGCGCGGTGATCCGGCGGGCAAACGCGCGGACGGATTGGCGGGACCGCAATCTCGAAAGGGGATCAATCATGTTCAACAGCACTATCGTGGATGTCGCGATTGGACTGATATTTACGTTCCTGACCGTCAGCCTGGCGGTCAGCTCAATCCTCGAGGCGATCGCCTCCGTAATGAAATGGCGCTCGAATACCCTGTTGCAGGGCGTCAAGCAACTTCTGAATGATCCGAACCTGACTGGCGTCGCACTGAGTATCTACAATCACGCGCTGGTGAATCCGCGCGACGCCGGCACCGCCACACATGAGGGGCAGCTGAAGAACAAGCCGGCATACATAGTTCCGCTCCAGTTCGCCGACGCGCTGATTCAGATCGGCAAGATCACGCAGGACTCGCCGGATAAGATCAAGGCGGCGATCAACTCGTACTTTACCGACGTACAGATCAGGAATTTCCTGCTGGGAAGCGTCGATCGCACGGCCGGCGATATTTCGAAGATGCGAGTCGAGATCGCCGGATGGTTCGACAACGCAATGGATCGCCTCGGCGGCGAGTACAAGCGCCGTACTCAGATCTGGACCTTTTTTATAGCATTACTCATTGCCGGATCGCTGAATATCAGTTCGATCACAATAGGCAAGGCGCTATGGCAGCAGCCGATGATAGCCAAGTCGATCGCGCCGACCGAGAACTTCAAAACGGCCGTTGCTCAGTTGCAGAATATGGATGTACCGCTCGGATGGACCCAGGCGCGATTTGCGGACCTGAAAACCACCAACGGCCTCGACGCGATCGCCGGCTGGCTGATCACGGCGGTGGCGACTCTGTTCGGCGCTTCGTTCTGGTTCGACGCGCTCGGAAGAATTATCCGCCTGAAGGGTTCAGGGCCGAGTCCGGACGAAAAGAAATCCGACCTCGGGGCGGCGGCCTGACGCGAGCATGACGCCAGGCATGACGAAAGGCGAGCGGATCGCCAAGTTCATGGCGCGCGCCGGGGTCGCTTCGCGGCGCGACTCGGAGGTCCTGATCGCGGCGGGTCGCGTGATGCTCAACGGTGCCGTCGTGGCTCATCCGGCAACGATCGTTGGCGACGGCGACGTTATCGCGGTTGACGGCAAGCAGGTGGCGGCGCCGGATCGCCCGCGGATCTGGCGCTATCACAAACCGACTGGCCTGGTGACGACGGCGCGCGACCCCGAGGGACGTCCGACCGTCTTCGGCACGCTGCCGAAAAACCTGCCGCGCCTGATTTCCGTCGGCCGTCTCGACGTCAACACCGAGGGCCTCCTGCTGCTGACCAACGACGGCGGTCTCGCGCGCTACCTGGAGCATCCGGCGCAGGAGATGTCGCGCACCTACCGAATCCGGGCGCATGGCGACGCCGATGAACGCGTAGTCGCCGAGCTGGCGGCCGGGATCACGATCGACGGGATCCATTATCGGCCGGCGCGGGCGTCGATCGACCGGCGAATCGGCGGCAACTGCTGGATGACTCTGACGCTGGCCGAGGGCAAGAATCGCGAGATCAAGCGGATCCTCGAGCATTTCGGCTTGCGAGTCGCCCGCCTGATCCGCTTCAGCTATGGGCCCTTCGAGCTGGGCGATCTGGCACCCGGCAGCGTTGAGGAGGTGCCGGTGCGGATACTTCCGCAGCTATTACCGGGCTATTTTCCTCGATAATTTCGTGAGTAAGGCCGGATTTATCATTAGTATTGATAATGCTACACATTAGAAAGTTTGTGTTTCACGTGAAACATTTTGGGACGCTGACGTGATCCGGGCAACCTCCATCATGCCCCAAAACCAGTAGAAGGACCGCTCTTGCTCTGGAGCTGATCCCTCGATTGATTCTACTGCATCGTCCCGGAATGTTTCACGTGAAACATTTTGGGACGCACTCGTGATCTGGGCAACTTCCGGCATGCCTCAACCATCAATAGGACGATCGTCGCTCCTGCTCTGATCTGACCCCTTTCCCTCATGGGCGAGGTCGGACCGAAGGCTATTAGCCGGAGATCCGGTTGAGAATCCTTCTGGGCTGGAGAGATAGCACCTGCCTGAAAGGACCGATTCGACCGTACCGTCCCGGAATGTTTCACGTGAAACATTTTGGGACGCCAACCATCTTTCCGCGCCGCGATTCCGCGATCTGCCGGTCTCCTATAGATGTGACCTTATCGATCACTTCAAACCCTCCGACGCCATCGTCTGTTGACAACCGGACGCCTATCGAAGCTCACCGGGCCTGAAATCATCCCGTTCCGATTGACCTCGATCCGGCCGAGGTGGTTTAACTTTGATGTGACGTGGCGGTCCAGCGTCCCGGAATGTTTCACGTGAAACATTTTGGGACAGCGAATCGGCGCCATTCTTGCGGTGGTCTTGCGGTAGTCTTGCGATGGGCGGTGATGTGTGGGGCGGGTTATCGCGATAGCGAATCAGAAGGGCGGCGTCGGCAAGACGACGACTGCGGTCAACGTCGCCGTAGCACTCTCCCGTCTCGACGCTCCCGTCCTCCTGATCGACCTCGACCCCCAGGCTAACGCGACCTCCGGCCTGACCCGCGCTGCCGATACGGCTGAGAATCCCCGGCCCAATATCTACGACGTCCTGATCGAGCGGCTGCCGATCTCGTCGATCATCAGGGCTGCCCGCGACGGCCTCGATCTGGCTCCCGCCGGTCAGGATCTAGTCGCCGCCGAGATCGAGCTGGCCGCCACTGACAAGCGTGAATATCGTTTGAAATCAGCTATTTCCAGCCTTATCAATAAATATAACTATGTTTTAGTCGATACGCCGCCGTCGCTCGGCCTGCTGACCCTCAATGGTCTGGTCGCCGCCGACGCCGTTATCATTCCGATGCAATGCGAGTACTACGCGCTCGAGGGTCTGTCGGCATTACTCGCAACTGTCCGACGCGTCAGCGCCGCGCTCAACCCGACGCTCGAAGTCGACGGGATCGTCCTGACGATGTACGACTCGCGCAACCGCCTGTGCCGCGACGTCGAGGGCGAGGTCCGCGGCCATTTCCCCGATAAGGCGTTTTCGAGCGTCATCCCGCGCAACGTCCGCCTGTCGGAAAGCCCCAGCCACGGCCTTTCCGTGCTAGAATATGATCCGCGCTCGACCGGTGCGGAAAGTTATCGGCGCCTGGCCGCCGAAATCGCCGCCCGCGCGAGCCGCGCCGCCCTTCCGACCGCGGCCTCCGCCGCTACGTCCAATCACCCCGCCGACGAGGAGAAAAAACCATGATGCGCAAGACGCTCGGGCGCGGACTCGACGCCCTGTTCGACAGTGCCGCGACCGCCGCGGCCGAACCGACCAGCGCCGCCGTGATCACCGATCCTGCTGCCGGATCGGTGGCGACGCCGCCCGCCGATTCCACGATGCTCCTCGTGGCGTGCGATCGTATCGAGGCCGGGCCGTTTCAGCCACGGCGCCACTTCGATGCGGGCAAACTCCTCGAACTGGCGCGCGCGATCGTCAGCCAGGGAATTATCGAGCCGCTGATCGTCCGCCTCAAGCCCGCCGCGCCCGGTACGCCTCCTTCATACGAATTAATCGCCGGTGAGCGCCGGTTGCGTGCCGCCCGCACCGCCGGTCTGCGCGAAGTGCCGGTGGTCGTGCGCCAGCTTGACGATCGCGCCGCGCTCGAGATGTCGCTGGTCGAAAATATCGCGCGCGAGGATCTCAACGCGATCGAAGAAGGGCGCGCGTTCCAGCGTCTCAACGGCGAGTTCAATTTGAGCCAGGAGGAAATCGCGGCCCGCGTCGGCAAGAGCCGCCCGTACGTGAGCAATGCGATTCGCCTGCTCGAGCTGGCGCCGGAGGTTCTCGCGATGGTCGAGCGCGGTGAGCTGAGCGCTGGTATCGCGCGTCCGCTGCTGACGGTTCAGCCGGCTGCGAAGCAGATTGAGACCGCTCGCAGTATCGTCGAGTTCAAGATGAATGCGCGCGACGCCGAAGAGGTCGCGCAATCGGGGCGGCCGCCGCGCGCCGGCGCTCGCAAATCGTCATCAATATTGTCTTCGGGATTAGGATCGGCCTCGCCATTGTACAGCGGCGGCGGAGATCCCAATCTGGCATCGCTCGCCGATTCGTTGCGCAAGCTGCTCAAGCGCAAGGTGCGGATCGTGCGCAAGCGCGGCCGCCAGGTTGGGCGGATCGAGATCGACTTCTATGACAATCCCGATTTGAACGTGCTCTACAAGCTTATCGCCGAGGCCGCCTCGCATCTCATGGGCAACCAGCCGCATCCGGCCCCCCGCGCGTAATCGAAAAAGCGCACGCTCCCCAATCCGTCACTCTGAGGCGCCGCGCCGGAGGATCCCGATCTTACCCTCTCCCTGTCGGGAGAGGACGGCGCGCAGCGCCGGGTGAGGGACCTTTAAATTAGAAGATGTCTGTTCTTTCTGAATGAGCTTGAAAAAGAATCTCCAAGACGAGAAACCGCCGACTCCGCCCCTACGACGCGATCGCGCGCGCGGCCTGCGCCACTCCAGCACGGACGCAGAGCGGATACTTTGGGCGCGCCTGCGCAATCGCCAGGTGATGGACGCCAAGTTCCGCCGCCAGTATCAGATCGGCCCGTACTTTGCAGATTTTTTCTGTCTGGAGTCTAAACTGGTGATTGAACTTGACGGCGGCGGCCACGATACCGATGAACAGCGGAGTTCGGATTCGGGCCGCACCGCCTATCTCGAATCTCGCGGATATCGGGTGGTACGTTTTTGGAACAACGAGATCAATGAGAATCTCGAGAGCGTAATCGAAAGGATTAGAGATTTTATTTAACGGTCCCTCACCCGGCGCTGCGCGCCGTCCTCTCCCGACAGGGAGAGGGTGAGATCGGAATCCTCCGGCGCGGATGAGGGTCCTTGCTCGCCTTCGGTTGCGAGCAGCTGCGTTCGCGGCATGCGTTACTATTCCGGGATGAACACGAATTCGATCTTGACGCCGTCGGGATCGGCGAAGTAGACCGCGAAGTATCCTGGGAAGTATGGATACTCGGCCGGCGGATCGAGGATCGGCGCGCCGATCTTCTTGAGCAGATCGTGCATCCGCTCGACGTCGGCTTTCTCGGCCGCGCTGAACGCCAGATGGTTCAGGCCCGGCGTATTCCGATCGTGCGCCCGGACAGTTTTCGCCGGCCGCAGTGTGATCGCACCGCCTGGACTCTGCCACGCGTGCAGCGGCGTCTTCATTATATGCTGGGTCGATTCGGGAACCGCTACGCGACCGTAGCCCATGAAGCCCAGCACGTTGTCGTAGAACCTGGTCGAACGGTCAAAGTCGCTGGCCGTCAGCGCCACATGATGAATACTTCCGCGGGTCGCCATCGATGGAACCACCTCATAAGCGTCGCCGCCGGGGTTGGACGGCGCCTTGGCGCGAGAAATCCGGCGCAAAGAGTCGCATCATGGCCGCGCCGATTGCAAACATCCGATCGCGTGACGATGGCGGATTTTATACGCGCCGCATTCGTGCAAGGCTGGTGCGATTACTACTGGACTCTTGAACGGGGGGGCGCCGCTTGATCACCGACTGGATCTACAACAATCCGACCTGGCTGTGGGGCACGGTTCTAATCGTGCTGGTTACGGGAGGATCCTGTATCGGGCTGACGATCTTTCATCGGATCGTTCATCTCGAAATCCGCCGCGCCCACAACGAACTGGCCGGCTTCACCGTTGCGATAATCAGCGTCACTTACGCCGTGCTGCTGGCCTTTATCGCGATTGCGACGTGGGAATCGTACTCGAGCGCCGAAGAGATCGTGAACAACGAGGCTGACTACGTCGGCAGTATCTACCGCGATACCCAGGGTTTGCCGCCCGCGATGGGCGCTGATATTCGCGCCGATTTGCGCGCCTACGTGGATACCGTGATCCGCGACGAATGGCCGATGCAATCCGCGGGCAAGACTCCGTACCAGGGATGGGAACCGCTGCGCAGGCTGCATACTTCGATCGTGACGATGCAACCCGCAAGTCTGGGCGAGGCCGTAATCGAGGCGGAATTGCTCAAGACCTTGAACGAGCTATACCGCGCCCGTTCGGATCGGCTGGAGGCGGCCGCGGGACATATCCCGTCGGTTATCTGGTGGATAATCCTTCTGGGCGGCGCGATCGTTACTGGCTATACCTATCTTTTCGGCTTCCAGGATTTCCGGCTGCATCTGGTGATGACGGCGGCCGTAGCCTCGTCGCTCGCGCTGGTGGTGGTGCTGATTATCGCGCTCGACTGGCCGTTTCGCGGCGAGGTCAGCGCGTCTTCGGATCCGTTCATCGAGACCGAGCAGTCATGGTCGGATCTGTCATTCACGTCGGCGGGCACGGCACCTTCGACGCCGCATCCGGAGGCGAGTCCCGCAGCCGCCGCTCATTAAGGGAGGCGCAAAGAGATGACCCGCAGGTTGGATTTTCGTTAGAGGGGAACCGGTATGAGAAGGTCACTCGTTCTGCTGTCGATACTCGCGACGTTGTTCACGGCCGACGTTGCGAGCGCCGGCAGCAAGGCCGCTCTGTTCACCTCGATCTCCTTCACCGGAAAGATCTCAGGTACTTACGACCCCGGTTCACAGACCTATCAAGGGACCGGGTCCGTAACGATCGGTGTATGCACCCGGCCTGCGCGGCTGTTTCTCGATGAAGAATACACTCGGATAGACGGGATCTCCGCGACCCTTTCGATCCAGCCAAATCCCTCGAATAAGTGCAAGGACCCCGTCTTTACAAGTGACTATGCCGTTTTTGCCATCGGAACTCCAAGTGCCGCCTTTTCGACGCCGTGGTTGTCCCCGCCGGGCGATATCGTTTCGCTGTCCGGCAACTATGTTGTGCAAGTGAGTCCCGGCGATGATGCTTTTATCCACTCCGAGGGTGCGGGAACGATCGAAATGTTTTCGACCGACGGCGGCAAGACTTTCGTTCTGTCAGGCTCAGGAATCCAGTGAGAAGCTTCAGTCGGACGGACCGCTCGAATATTTGAACGATTTGGTGGCGTCGTCCCATTTCTCGCCGATCAGATGCGACGCCTTTTCAACGCATACAAATTGCATCCAGCCCGGCCGCGAAACGGTGAACGGACAGACCTTGAAATCGCCGAAAGTCTGCGCCGTGCCGGGCAGCTGATCGGCGACAAAGGCCGCGTTGGCGGGCAGCGCCGAACAATCCGACTCGGTGCCGGCCGGACACATCACGCCGAGCATCCGCTTCGTCCCGATGATCCACAGAGGAATGGCCGGGCCGCCGTTCTTGGTATTCAGACGGCCATGCACGTTGAAACATGCGCCAACCAGATGAGGATTCCCGGCGCATCGCAACACTGGCGCGGAGCGCGATTGGTTATCAGGGCTGGCCGCGGCGCAATGCGTCGAGACGATGAAGATGGCGGCGAGCAGGATAGGGACGATTCGCGCGACGTGGCGCATCGGCGGATTATCATTCGGCGTCGGAGGAATTACTATCGCCGGTGAGGTGACCGATGGGGACTATCCTTCAATACGTCGCGCAATACGTCGCGATCCTTTCGGCCGCATGCTTCGCTGGCGGCGCGATCTACATTTCGATCGTCGAGCATCCGGCCCGGATGGCCGACCCTGAGATCGCGATCCGCCAATTCCGCGAATCCTATCCGCGGGCAGTGCCGTGGCAGGCGTCGACCGCCGCGATATGTTTTCTCAGTTCGATCGTTCTCGCGGTTGCCGATCGCAACTGGCTATGGGCGATCGGCGGCTTCGCACTGGGAATCGTTATACCCTTCACGCTGATCGTGATATTTCCCACCAACAAAAAAATTCTCGATACGACCACCGTTCTCGCACCCGACGAGGCCGCGAGGCTGCTGCGCCGATGGGGCGCACTGCACTGGGTCCGCAGTATCCTGGGGGTCGGCGGACTGATCGCCCTGCTTGCCGCGAGCCTCCGCTGAACGGAGTTCTTACCCTCTCCCGTCTTTAACGCAGCTCGCAGACTCGCCTGCTCGCTACGCGTAGTAACGCTCCGCTAACGTTAACGGCGGGCTACCGCGGGTGGCGTGCCGCACAGCGTGCCGTTGATATCGCATTGCGGCGGAACGCCGGCAGTCCGCTGGTCGGCATCGAGCGTATAGATGCGGTTATTGGTCGCAGTCGACGGATTGCAATTGCATAGCTGGCTCGCGCAGCAGCTGCATTGCGCCGCCGACTCCGCCTTGACGATCTCCGATATGTCGCAGGTCGATAAGCCGGGGCATGCCTCGCCGACCAGGTCGCGGGTGCTGCAATCGCGCGTGCATAGGGTCGAGTCGCAGGTGTAGCCGACCTGCGTGCCGGCCGTCAGGCACGAGTCGTATTCCTGGCACACCTTGGTGCAATCAACGCCGCTGTCGGGCGGCAGCGTCTGACCTGAAACAAATAGCGGGCATCCGCCCTGACCCTGCGGCGCGTCGGGGACGCATGCCGGCGGCACCGGATGGGTCTGGCCGGGGATCGCTTTGGCGTCCTCCGAAGATCCTGAAGCCACTGAGCTCGCGGCAGCCGTATAAGTATCGGCGATCGTCGTGCCTTCGGCGACATTGTATGCCGCCGACCAGATCTGGTCCGCGCCGAGTGTGCATTGGTCCGGCGAAACCGTCACGCCAAGTTGATACGGTCCGGTGAAGGTGGGGCATTGGCAATCGGTAAAGCCGGTGCCGAGCGCACTATCGGCATGGCATCCTGCCGTCATGCATCCTGCATAGGGATTAGCCGGGCATCCGGTCTGACCGAGACCGTCAGTGGGTACGCAGTCGAAGCTGAAAGTGGATACCGAGTCGGCGCCAGGGATTACCCTGTCATGGTTGACGTCATCGCAGATCGGCGCGGAGTTGACCTGCGTGCATCGCTCGCCGTTCTTGCCGCACGCCTTTACCGTTTTCAGATAGAGCCCATGATTCAGAATCGCATTGATATCGACGTAGTATTGCCCATAGGTCATTGCGTAACACTGGCAATCTGCGAAGCGGCCATCGGCGCTCGGAGTGCATGGCAGCGGATCGGGGCCTGAGTAGTAACAGAGCGCAAACGGACCGCCGAGGCATGGCACGAAGTTGGTCGGCGCAACCAGGATGTCCGCGTAAGCCGGGCCGTACTTCGTGGTAAAGTTGGCCGGGTTGTCCCAGAACGTGAAGGTGTTCGGGACGAAGGCGATCGGCGACGGCGTTGGCGAGGCGGGCGGGGGTGTCGCCGTCGGCTTGGGGGCGAGCGATGATCCGCCGCTGCATCCGGCGAGCGCCGCGGCCAGTATGACGATCGCGATCGAGGCGACCGCGACTGCGCGCGCATAGCCGAACCATCTACCGCGGCCTTCAGGTATGATCGGAGATTGCGCCAAGGCGGCGTGATTTTGCATCGGAGGTCCCCCTCGGCAGTATATTTAGACAACTTACATAAACACTCCAAGACAATCAACGATAACTTTATTTGGTCTTATAGTCTTTTATTACTATTATTACTTTACAGCACTGATTTACACGACAAGCCGTGTCAACACGCGTACTCTTATCGCGCTTGCGTTGCGGATAAAGGGGAACTAATCGCCGGACCGACGGGCGCGTTGAGAGCGCGCAGAATCCGCACGCCGAGCCAGTCGACCGGAAAACGCTGGTTGGCAAGGATCACGACGCCGGTCGAGGTGTCCATCACGTAGCCGACGTAGGCGCTGAAGCCGTCGGTCGCGCCGTCCTTCTTGATAATCGTGCGCAGGTCGCCGGGCGCGAGAGGAATCAACTCCCAGCCAAGCGCGATTTCGCGGCCGGGCGCACCCGCCATCAGCCGCGGCTTGCGCAGGATCGGGAGCGTCACGTCGAGCGGGGTTTTCGTCGCGCCCATGTTGAAGGCGAGGAACTTCATCATATCGGTCATCGTCGAGTTGAGCGCGCCCGCGCCGTTGAACGCCGGCCATGTGCGCATATCGAAGCGGGCCGGCTGGCCGTCGAAACCGTAGCCCTGCGCGCGCCTGGTAATATCGGCCGGCGTCAGGTTGACGCGGGTATCCACCATATCGAGCGGGCCGCAAATGTAGCTCTCGACCATTGGCTCGTAGCGTGAGCCGACCGCCGCCATCAGCGCATGCGCCAGCAGCGCGAAGCCGAGGTTCGAGTAGCTGAAGCGGCTGCCCGGCGGCCGATCGAGCTCGATACTGACGAGATAGCGATACATCTGATCGGTCGACAGATAACGCACGTCGCGCAGGGGCGGATCGCGCGGCAGGTCGGCCGTATGAGTCGCCAGATCGAGCAGCGTGATCGGCTGGCCATTGAACTTCGGTACGGCCACCCATCCGGGCACGTAGCTCTGCAGAGGATCATCAAGATTGACCAGGTTGCGAACGGCGAACAGGGCGAGCAGCGTCGCCGTGAAAGCCTTGGTGACCGAGCCTATCTGGAAAATCGTAGCGGGAGTCGGATGGCCGCCGCCGCGGACGACTGAACCGTAACTGAAAACCTGCTCGCGGTTGCCGACGCGAACGCCGACCATCAGCCCCATCACGCGGCCGCGTCCGACTGGCGTCTGGGCGATCTGGTTGACGTGCGCGGCGAGGGCAGGATCGAGGGCCGCGGCGTCAGGGGCGGCAAACGCGGCGCCGCGCGTCATTACGATCACGACGATCGTGATGACCATGACGACCACAACGATCGTGACGATCGGGGCGGTCAGGATAAATCGCGGCAACCGGAACGATCTAAACTGTTGCACCCGGAGATGTCGCAACGCTCGGGCTTTCGGATCGCGCACCGTTCAGATGAGGCGCAGATCCTTCATCACGGCGCGCAGCCGCTCGGTCGCGCCGCCAGAGAGCTGCACGAGCGGCATCCTCATTTCTGGACTGCACTTGCCGAGAATCGAGCAGGCCATCTTGACTGGAATCGGATTGGTCTCAAGGAACAGCGTGCGGATAAGCGGCAGGATGCGAAAATGGATATCGCGCGCGCGGGCGAGGTCACCCGCCGCGGCCGCCACTGTCAGCTCGTGCATCTCACGCGGAATCACGTTGGTCAGGACCGAGATGACGCCGGTGCCCCCGAGAGCCATCATCGGCAGCGTGAAGGCATCGTCGCCGGCCATGATCGCCAACCGATTGCCGCACAGCGAGAAGATGTCCGAGACTTGATCGATCGAGCCGCTGGCTTCCTTGATACCGGCGATATTTTTGACGTCGCACATCCGCGCAAAGGTCTCCGGCAAAATGTTCGAGCCGGTCCGCGACGGAATGTTGTAGACGATAATCGGCAGGTCGACCGAGTTCGCGATCGCCTTGAAGTGCTTGTAGATGCCTTCCTGCGTGGGCTTGTTGTAGTACGGCGAGATCATGAGGGCGCCGTCGGCCCCGACTTCGCGCGCGAAGGCGGTCAGCCGTATCGCTTCGGCGGTGGAGTTCGATCCGGTGCCGGCGAAAACCGGCACGCGCTTACGGGTCTGCTCGACGGTCAGCTTGATCACCTGCTCGTGCTCGGCATGGCTGAGCGTGGCCGACTCGCCGGTCGAGCCGCATGGCACAAGGCCATCGATTCCGCTCTGGATCTGCCATTCGATAAGTTCGCGCAACGCGCGCTCGTCGACGGCGCCGTCGCGAAAGGGCGTTACGATTGCCGAAAATGCACCGCTTATCATTGCTGTTGACCTCCCCGCGGGCTGGCCGGAACGAGTTCATCGGCGCTGAGCTCGATCGCGCCGCGAAAAACCTCGACCGCCTCGCCGGTCATAAAGACATGATTGTCACTTGCGCCGCCCTCGCGCCATTCGACGTCGAGCGTTCCGCCGCGTAATTCCACAGCCGCATGACGCGCCGCGCGGCCAGTCAGCACCGCGGCCACCAACACGGCGCAGGCTCCGGTGCCGCAGGCGAGAGTCTCGCCTGAACCGCGTTCATAGACGCGCATGCGAATCCGGTCGCGGCTTTCGACCAGGACGAACTCCGCGTTGACACGACGGGGGAAAAACGGATGGTTCTCGAACGGTCGTCCCAGCGCGGCGAACTCGCTGTCGGGAAGGCGCAGGACGCTGTCGTCGTCGAGAAAAACCACGCAGTGCGGATTACCCATTGACACGGCGGTGATCGGCACGACGCGGCCGGCAACCTCGAGCGGATAGTTGATGATACGCCCATCGGCAGCCGCCGGAATCTCGCGGCCCTCGAGAATCGGCTCGCCCATATCGACCCTGGCGGCAAGCCGTCCATTGTCGAAATTCAGCGCGACGCGCATCACGCCGACGTCGGTCTCGATCGCGATCGGATTGCCCACCGACGGTGAGCGTTCGTAAGCCAGGCGCGCGACGCATCGGATACCGTTGCCGCACATGTCGCCGCGGCTGCCATCGGCGTTGTACATCTCCATCCGAACCGCGGCGCGATCGGACGGCACCAGCATGATCAGTCCGTCGGCGCCGATACCGAAATGGCGGTCGGACAGGCGGCGCGCCAGCGCGGCGGGGTCGGCCGGGCGCACGCGATCGGCGACGACATAAATATAGTCGTTGCCGCAGCCGTGCATCTTGATGAAATCAAGCGTTGCCATCGCTGGGCAACTCGACAATGCGCTCGCCGCGCACGAGGTCGTCATAGGTCTCGCGCTCGCGGATGATGTGGACCGCGGCACCGTCGACGATCAGCTCGACCGCGCGCGGTCTGCTGTTGTAGTTCGAAGCCATCACGAAACCGTAGGCGCCGGCGCTCATCACGGCCAGCAGGTCGCCGTCGCGGGGCTCGGGCATCTCGCGTTGCTGCGCGAAAAAATCACCGCTCTCGCACACCGGGCCGACGATATCCGCAACAATCGGCTTGCCCGGCGCGGCGCGATCGACCGGCCGGATTTCATGGTAGGCCTCGTAAAGAACGGGCCGAATCAGATCGTTCATCGCGCCGTCGATCACGACGAAACGCCTGACGTCGGTCTCCTTGACCCACATCACCCGAGTCACGAGGATTCCGGCGTTGCCGACCAGCATCCGGCCGGGCTCGATAATGATTTTCAGGCCGGTGCGGCCGAGCGGCGCGAGAATCGCGGCGGCGTACTCGCTGGCCGAAGGCGGGATCTCCTGGTAGGGAATCCCGAGTCCGCCGCCAAGATCGAGATAGCGCAAGGCGATACCGTCGGAGCGCAAGCCGGCGACGATCGCCGCGACCTTCTGGCCAGCTTCGGCGAACGGCGCGGTGTCGGTTATCTGCGAACCGATATGCGTGCTGAGTCCGACCAGCTCGAGATTGGGCAGCCGGCGCGCCTCGGCGTAATACTCGAAAACTTCCTTGAGCGGGATACCGAACTTGCTGTCGCGATGGCCGGTCGAGATGTGCGGATGGGTGCCTGGATCGAGGTCGGGATTCACGCGCAAGCTGACGGGCGCGTCGACGCCGCGCCGCCGTGCGAGCTCCGAGATTCGGCGCAGCTCGGGCGCGGACTCGACGTTAATCATCAGGATACCGGCATCGAGCGCGGCGTTGATTTCATCGTCAGTCTTGCCGACGCCGGAGAAGACGATCTTTCGCGGGTCGGCGCCAATCCGGAGACATCGATCGAGCTCGCCGCCCGAAACGATATCGAAGCCAGCGCCGAGCCCCGCGAACAGTCGCAGAACGCTCAGGTTGGACAGCGCCTTCATCGCAAAACAGATCGTGTGATCGACGCCGGCAAACGCCTCGTTCATCGTGCGATAATGCTGGCGCAAGGCCCCGGCGCTATAAATGTAGCATGGCGTGCCGTAACGCTCCGCGATCTGGCGGATCGGCACGTCTTCGGCGAACAACTGGTTATCCCGGTAATCGAATTGATTCATTGGTGCGAATTGATTCATTGCTGGTAGACGGGCCGGCGCGCGTAGAAGACTGCGGATCATAGCCGGCGTTTCTCATAGCATAGCGGCCAAGCGGGAAAAAATCGCTATGGTGGCGGCGGCGCCGCTGGCAGGGAACTGGCCGGCGGTATGAGCGGCGGCTCAGCGGAAGGCGCAGGTGGCGGCGCTGCGGGCAAGGCGGCGGCGGGCGGCGCGATCGGCGGCACGACGGCCGGCTGAGTTTCGAGATGCTGCCGGCCGAAAATAATCTCGGCTTCGTTCGAGGGCAGGCTGTCGTAACCGTCGGTCGTGGAGGAAATCACCTGGTAGCGGTAGCTCTGTCCCTTTTTCACGGTGTCATCGAAATAGCTGAACGTGGTCGCGACGGCGAACCGTTCCCGGTCAGTTATCGGAATCTGAACCAGCGGCTGATAAGCCTCGTCACCGTCGGCGCGCAGGATCGTAAAGCTGCCGAGGTCGCGCATCTGCTGACCGCCAGCGTAATTCTGGGGCCGGCTCCAGGTGATCTGAATTCCCCGACCGACCGGAACCGCGCGTAGATCGATAATCTGCTCGGGGCGCACGGCGTCAGGCGGCAGCGGCAGACTTTTGACGCCGCATCCGGCGATGAAGAGCGCGATCACGGCGGCCGCGACGACAAACAGGGATTCGCAACGTACCTTCATTGACGTGCCAGCCTTGCGATCGCGCGCCGCACGGTTGCGGGCGCGGGTCCGCCGGGCACCGTGCGGGCCGCTATCGAATTATCAACCGAGAACAAGTCCATCGCCTTATCGTCGAGGAGCGCCGAGTAGCTCGCAAGCTCGCCTGCGGTAAGATCTTCGAAAGTCCGCCCCGATGCCGCCAGTTCGCGCACCATCCGGCCGACGACGCCGTGCGCCTCGCGAAACGGCGCGCCGCGACGAACCAGGTACTCAGCAAGATCGGTAGCCAGGGCGAATCCGCCAGCCGCCGCGCGCATCCTCTCCAAATTGAATTCGATTCGCGGCCATAGAACGGCCAACATCGTAAGCGTGGGCTTGATCGTGTCGAGCGCATCGAAAACCCGCTCCTTGTCCTCCTGCATGTCGGAGTTATAGGAGAGCGGCAGGCCCTTCAGGATCGTCAGCATCGCGACCAGGTCGCCGATCACGCGCCCGCTCTTGGCGCGAATCAGTTCGAGCAGATCGGGATTCTTTTTTTGCGGCATCATCGAGCTTCCGGTCGCGAATTCGTCGGGCAGCTCGATAAAGCCAAACTCGGCGGTCGCCCACAGGATGATTTCTTCCGCCATGCGCGAAAGATGGACGGCCGTGAGAGCGGCGGCGGAGAGGAAATCGACCGCGAAATCGCGATCCGCGACCGCATCGATACTGTTGGTGCTGATCTGCGCAAAGCCGAGGTCGCGTGCGACCATCGCACGATCGATCGGCAAAGTCGTCGCCGCCAGCGCACCTGCCCCGAGCGGCATCACGGCCGTGCGTTCGAGGGCCTGGTTGAATCGCTCGCGATCGCGGTCGAGCATCGCGACATACGCCAGCAGATGATGAGCCAGCGATACCGGCTGGGCGCGCTGCATATGGGTATAGCCGGGCATCACGGTCTCGACGTGCTGGTTCGCGATTCGGAGCAGCGTCGAGCGCAGCCAGCGCAGCAGCTTGATGACCTCACCGATCTCTTCGCGCAGATAGAGCCGCAAATCGAGCACCACCTGATCGTTGCGCGAGCGCGCCGTGTGCAACTTGCGCCCGGCGTCGCCGATCAGCTTGATAAGTCGTCGCTCGATCGCGAGATGGATATCTTCGTCAGCGATCGTAAAGCGAAACTTGCCCGTCTCGATCTCTCGTTCAATCGTGCCAAGACCACTAACGATGCGCTTCGCCTCGGTGGCCGTCAGCAGCCCGACCTTCGCGAGCATCCGGGCGTGCGCGATCGAGCCGCGAATGTCGTGGCGGAAGAGCCGCCGGTCAAATAGCAGCGAGGCCGTAAAGGCTTCGACCTCGGGCAGGCGGCCACCCGCGAATCGTTCGCGCAAGAGGTTTTGACTGCGTCCGGGCTTGCCGCCACGGCGGCGGTCTGGTCGTGCTGGAGTTGGTCTCACGGAGAGTCTTGAAGTTGCCCGATTCGGCGTTCGGGCACAAGTAGGAAACACTGGCGCTTTTCATTTACGGACACGCATCGAGCGTGCTAGCGTGACTTTTGAAACGATAATGTTTGGCAACGCCGTCGGCACCTCGAGAGGCTGCACAGACGGTCAGAACCCAGGAGGCAGAGTATGGCGCTAGGAAAAACGTCCAAAGCCGCTGAACTGCGCGGACGGCTCGACCATCCGATCGTCGATGCGGACGGTCATGTGGTCGAGTTCGAGCCGGGCGTTCTCGATTATCTGAAAGATATCGGTGGCAGCAAGATGGTCGACAACTACAAGTCGGCCCCGGACGGCGCTTTCATTTTTCCCTGGAATCACATGACGGCTGAAGAGCGGCTGCGCTTCCGCGAATTCTGCCCCGTGTGGTGGGGCCATCCCATGGCCAACACGCTCGATGCGGCGACCAGCCGGCTGCCCAAGCTGCTGCACAAGCGTCTCGATGAATTCGGCATCGACTTCGCGATCCTCTACCCAAGCCTCGGCATGTTCGCGACCGAGTTGTGGGACGACGATCTGCGCCGGGCGGTATGCCGCGCCTACAACAAGTACAATTCCGACATCCTGCGCGACTACTCGGACCGGCTGACTGGCGCCGCGATCATCCCGATGCGCACGCCGGAAGAAGCGATCGAAGAGCTCGAATACGCGGTCAACGTTCTCGGCTTCAAGGTCGTCATGATGCCGGCATCGGTGCGCCGCGCGATTCCTGCCCACGCGGACAAGGCTCCCGAGCTCTACTGGCTCGACAATCACTGCATCGACAGCGTCTACAATTACGACTCTGTCTGGCAGAAGTGCATCGAGCTCAAGGTTGCACCGACTTTCCATTCAGTCTGCCTTGGCATGTCGAGCCGGGTCTCGATCTCGAACTTCGTGTTCAATCACCTGGGCCACTTCGGTGAGGCAGGCCACACTGCCGCTCGTGCGCTCTTCCTGGGCGGCGTGACGCGTCGTTTCCCGCAGCTTCGCTTTGCCTTCCTCGAAGGCGGAGCGGGATGGGCCTGCAACCTGTACAACGATCTCTTCATGGACTGGCGGACGCGCAATGCCAAGGCGCTGCCGGGACTCGATCCGTCGAACCTCGATCGCAAGCAGTTTGAGAAGCTCTGCGCCGAATACGGCGGCAGCTTCTTTACGGATCGGCTCGAGCGGATGTTCAATGAAGATGCGTCGGATCTGCTGTCGGGACCGGCGAAGATCACGGGCCTGAAGAACATGGATGACTACGCCGCGGCTGGAATCGAGGCCGAGAGCGACATCCACGACCGCTTCATCCCGAACTTCTTCTTCGGCTGCGAGGGCGAGGACCGTATGACGGCGGTCGCCTTCGATTCGAAGAAGCATCTGATCAACGGCAAGCTCAACGCGATGTTCGGATCGGACATCGGCCACTTCGACGTGCTCGATATGCGCGAGCCTGTGATGGAAGCGTACGAGATGGTCGAGAAGGGCCTGATCAGCGCCGACGACTTCCGCGATTTCGTCTTCACCAACCCCGTTAAGCTCCATGCGGGAGTCAATCCTGACTTCTTCAAGGGCACGGTGGTCGAAGGCGAGGTTAAGAAGCTCATCGGCACCAAGGCGGTGAAACTGGCCGCTTAAGTAGAACGGTAACGGCTAACTGGCGCGCTAACGCGCGTCGGTTGGCGCGTTGGATTGTAGAAACGCGGGAGTGTCCGTAAATCGGGCGCTCCCGCGTTGTTTTTGATGCTCCAGCGATCACGACTTCCACTGGCGACGCTGCGGGCCTCGGCTATTTCTCAACTCGATTAGTTACTTCTTAGCCCTCGTACAACTGACGCGATCTCTCATTAAAGCCAGCGGTTGGCTTGATGATATGGATCACTCTACCACTTTCAATAGACGTAACTATTTCTATTAGTTACTTTATATCATTATTAGATGATATATATGACTGGTTATAAGAAACTATAGTCCCAGGCGGCAGGGTCTAATCCTCATAGGGCAGTTTTGCGCTTGTTAGGGAAGGAAACCCATGGCTCGGACCGACGTTCGCGCGCCACATATCGACGGGACTTTCTTCACTAAAAGGGGGGCATTCGGTCATCTATGAATTCAAAGCGAGTCGCGATAATCGGCGGCGGCCCGGGCGGGTTGCTGACCGCCTATCTCTTACGGAAGAACTCACATTTTCCGTGCGAAATAACTATTTTCGAGGCAAGCGACCGGCTCGGCGGTAAAATCATAACCAATGAATTTGAGGCAGCCCCGATAAGATATGAGGCCGGCGCCGCGGAACTCTATGACTATTCCGCTCTTGGCCACGATCCCTTGCGCGAGTTGATCGACGAGTTAGGTTTGGCAGTCCGGCCGATGAAGGGACGGGCAATCATCCTCGACGACCACATCTTGAGGACGCCCGACGATCTCCTTCGCGAATTCGGTGAGAACACTTTCGGCGCCTACCAGGAATTTGCACGCACCGCGCGAGCGGCGATTAGTCCGACTGAGTATTACGAGTCCGACTGGAAAGCTGACGATGACGATCCGCTGTCACGGCAAAGCTTTTATGAGTCTCTGGCCCAGGTAGGGGATGAAACCGCGCGCCGCTATATCGAGGTGATGATTCACAGTGACTTGGCCACCGAGTCTCATCTGACCAACGCCCGTTACGGCTTGCAGAATTTTCTGATGAACGAGCCGGAGTACATGAACCTCTACACGATCGTCGGTGGCATCGAATCGCTGCCGGGCGCTCTGTCCGAGCAGATCAGTGCGTGCATCTTGCTGAACCATCGTGTCGTTCGAGTCGAGAAGACCCCGGGAGCGACGTATGCGGTCTCTTTCCGGCACGGCGGCGAAACCAGGAGCAAGGAATTCGATTTTGTCGTTACGGCGTTGCCCAATGATTGGATTCCATCGATAACGTGGGGTGGCCGTTTGCTCGCGGACGCGATGTATCGCCATCACATTCACTACGAATACCCGGCGCACTATTTACGGGTTAGCGTGCTCTTCGAGAAACCGTTCTGGCGCGATCTGATCGACGAATCCTGGTTCGTGCTCGACTCATTCGGGGGATGCTGCGTTTACGACGAGAGCTCGCGAAGCGCCGCCGGCCCGTACGGCGTACTTGGCTGGCTGCTGGCGGGCGACGCCGCGATGTCGATGAGTAATCTCGACAACCGTGCACTTATCGGCGCCGTTCTCGATTCGCTTCCCCCAGTGCTGCGTCACGGACGGGATTATTTTATCGAGGGACAAGTTCATCGCTGGGTCGGCGCCGTCAATGGCTTGCCCGGCGGCGTGCCCGTGATCGAACCGGAATTGCGCCATCAGCCGGAGCCCGAGCAACACCCGAAAATATTCGTGGTGGGAGATTATCTTTTCGACTCGACTCTCAATGGTGTCCTCGATTCGGCGGAACTGGTCGTCGACTGGATCATCGAGGAGCTTGAAGAGGGTGACCGCCCTGCTCTCGCTGCGGCGGACTTTGACGCGGGAAATCCGACGCTGCCGGGTCAGTTATGATGCCGCCTGACGAGTGCGGATCATGATGAATCAGGCCAAAGTAATCACGGTGGCGCCTCCGGAGGCGATCGTCGCCAGGCACATCCGTTTTCTTGCCGCGGCTCCAACCGGAGCGAACGTCCTGCGGGAGATTAGAAAGCCGCGGCCAATCGTTGCGGTCGAAGAAGTTATCGATCCAGTTGAACTGCCCGATACAAGTGAGTGGCCGGAACCGACAGACGGCGTTATGATACTTCTCGTTCCAACCGAGCGCGCTGCCGAGGCAAGAAAGATTGCCGAAAGATGGATTACTTCGCCCTCGCATCCTGCGGCGGTAACGAACCTCGTGTTCACCGTGAACGGCCATAGAATTCAGTGGCGACCTGGCCGGGCGATCGTCCAGGGATCTTCCGAGAGCTTCGTACCTACCGTAAGTGCGATCATCGACTTTGCCTTCTATGAGGGAGAGTTGCGCCGGCTCGAACAGGATTTGGAAGAGCGTGAGGCGGGCGCGTTCGAGGACTCGTCGCACGCGTACGGAATCAGTTTCAGTGAGCGTGCCAGTTGGCCTCGTTTCGCCCAAATGAGTCAATATTTTTGCCGCATGCGATTGACGTATGCCCGTCTCGAACCTTGTCTCGTCACGGCCTCGCGGTCGCTATCACCCGAAGCCCGGGAGGTGATGGATCGCCTGCTGGAAGAAGCGGACGTTTCCGAACGGCTGGAGGCGTTTTCGAACCGCTTGGAAGCGTGCGAAGACCTCTACGAGGGAGCGATGGATCGGATCGCGGAACATCGATGGTATCTCGGAGGCCAGTGGCTGGAACTCGGCATCATTTTTTTGCTGCTCATTGAAATCATTTTAATGGGAACCGAGTTTTACCTGCGACACGGGAAGTAATACTTCGCGCACCGGGCGTCGGAGAAAAGTATAAGATCGTTCATGGCTTGGCGGTTGCGGTCGTATCTGCTCGTCGGTCTAGCGGTCGTCTCGGTAGGCTCGCTGATATTCATCGGCGCGGAACCTGCCTTCGCCTTTGGTGAGTTACCGCTGATCTCCGAGGATCCCACCAGCCCTTGCGAATCTTATCTGGACTCGGATATCGGCTACGCGCTCGATCTCGTCGGCCCGGGCAAAGACTCCTTGGGACAGCAGGAGTTCCGCAGCCACCTCGACATGTCCGCACCCCTCGTCCAGCTTAACTATGGGATCACTGACCGCATCGCGGCCCGCGTGGAAAGCGAGGTTCCCGTTACCACCGTTGCGCCGATCAATGGACGTCTCGACGCCGGCTTCGGCGATGTGACCACCGGGCTGAAGTATCGCTTCATGGATCAGACCGGCGGTCTCGAATATGACGACACCTGCGAACCGGCTCAGCATGAGACGTCCTACGGCCTGCAGGGACCGGTGTCTATTTCGATCTTTCCGCAGTTCAGCTTTCCGACCGGCGCGGCTGACTTAGGTCTCGGCTCGGGTGAATACTCGCTTGAGATTCCGGTCGATGTGGCCCGCAAGTTCGGCAAGCTTTACATAGTCGGCGAAGGAAATTTCGTTTGGCAATTTCACGACCGCACGTCGCCTAATGGGCTCCAATTTGGAGTCGCCGCTTACTATTCGATAACTGACAAGCTCGATCTGCTCGGCGAGAATCGAATGGATTATCTAACCGCGGGCCGTGGATCCGCCTTATGGCTTATGAATATTGGCGCGCAGTATCAGCTCAATGACTACTTCGGTCTGTTTGCTGCGCTAGGTACCGGTGCCGCCGCGACTTCAACAGTCGCGCCTTCATATCTCTCGGTCATCGTGGGTACCGACATTATCCTGCCAATCAATTGGTAATAAATTATTGCTCCCGCGTTGTTTACGAGATCCTGGTACGACAGCTTGATCTCCGCGCTGTCGAACAAATCAGAGTGCTTTGGCGACCTCTCTATGAATCGCCAACAGCCGGTTCAGGTCCTGGTCGAGCGGCCGGCGGCCCATCCCGCATTCTGCCGCAACACCGAAAACGCCATCGAAGTGCTTCCTGAATGTTGCCACCCGGGCTCTCGTGCCTTCGACGCCGTCGGTATAATGCACCAGACCGATATACAGCGTGGTATCGCCGCTTTTGAGATTCTCGAGGGGCTTGAAGTATTCGTCATCGTTGCGGCTGCGTGGCACCGGAAAATGCAGGAAATCGATCCGGCGGCCGGCCTCTTTTATCGCAGCATTCGACATTTCAACGCAGATCGAGAGATCCTTGGGCTCGATAAAGTGGCGATGGTGCAGGTCGCCATAACAAAGGTGCAGGCCGAGAACCACCTCCTCAGGAATCGGGGCGCAGAGTTGCCGGATGAAGTTAATGTAACGCTCGCGGGGATCTCCGTTGCACTTGAACTGCAACGGATCGACGCCCGCGCAATCATCGACTTCGATAGCCAGGGTTTCCCAGTTGATATCCCACTGCAGTACGAGGTCGTCCGCTGGAATATCCCGCAACATTTCCATGACGTCGCGCAGCACGGCCTCCGCATAGCCATTGGCCATTATTTCGGCGTCGCGTGCGGTGGTTGTGAACAGCCGGGCAGCATCCTCCGGAAACGGCAGAGAAACCTGAAATCGCGCGTCCTTCGGAATAACTCCTTTATCGCGCAGATTCCGAAACACCAGGTATGAAGCGCGCGCCTCAATCGGATAAGTCGTAGTCGGAACGTCGATATGATCGATTCCCGGCCTGACCCGATACTTATATAGGTCGTCATAGCCAGTTGGTATGTAGTGAGGCATTCCCGGCACGCCGTTTGGTCGGCGGATTGTTTCGAGATCGGGATGGAATTCCCACACGCGAATCGGCACGAACAGTACCCACAGTTTGCGCTCATTGAATTCGCCATCGGGAAATCCGACCGGAAGATCGCCCAGCTCCTCGCTGCAGATCCGGAAAATCTCTTCCGGCGATGCTCCTCGAATCCCTCCAATCAGCAGTACTGGTTTATCCGCCTTGGTCGCCATATGTAGTCCTCATCGCAGCTGTTCAATATTTTCACGCCATCAAAAGTGACACGCGTACGAATCTTCCCTAGATCGCGTCGACGACCTCGCGATGGATCTGCAGCAGCCTTGCGATGCTGCTCTCGGGACGCCGGCCCAGCCCGCATTCCGTGCCGACGCCGACAGTGCCGTCAAAATATTTGCGGAAGGTCTCGAACCGGCGCATCGTGCCTTCGAGCCCGTCGGTCATATGGACCAGCCCGATGTACAGCGTGGTATCGCCGATCTTCAAGTCCTTGAGCGGCGCGAAGTATTCATCGTCATGGCGGGCACGCGGCACCGGCATATGGACGAAATCGATCCGACGCCCGGCCTCCTTGACGCCCACGTTCGCCATCTCAACGCAGGTCGCAAGCGTCTTGGGCTCGAGGAAGTGTCGATGATGGAGGTCGCCGTAGCACAGGTGCAGCCCAAGGATGACCTCCCTGGGAATCGGCTTGCATAGCTGGCGGATGAATTTGACGTAGCGCTCGCGTGGATCGCCGATACATTTGTATTCCATCGGCTCTTCACCGGCGAAATCGTCGAACGCGATCGCGAGCGTTTCCCAGTTGATATCCCACTGCAGGACGAAATCGTCGGGTGGAATATCCTCCAGGATTTCGAGCACATCGCGCAGGACGGCGTCGGCATAGGCATTGGCCATAATTTCCTGCGACCGGGCATCGGCGGAGAAAAGCCGCGCCGCGTCTTCCGGAAACGGAATCGAAAGCTGGAAACGTTCGTTCTTCGGTATGATTCCTTGGTCGCGCAGATTGCGGAAAATCAGGTATGACGAACGGGTCTCGACCGGGAAGCTGATAGTCGGAACGGTGATGCTCGTCAGGCCGTCGCGCACCTTGTACTTGTTAAAATCGCCATAGCCGGCCGGGACAAAACGCGGCATCCCGGCGAGACCTTTTGAACGGCGCACGGTTTCGAGATCCGGATGGATCTCCCAGGCGCGAACCCCGACGAACACCACCCAGAAACGGCGCTCGTTAAACTCTCCATCGGCATATCCGATCGGCAGATCCCCGAGCTCCTCGGCGACTATCCGGAAGTTTTCCAACGGTGTCTGACCCGGCATGCTGCCGAGTAACACAATAGGTTTTTCGGCCTTTTTCATTTTTGCTCCTGCGTGGTCCCGATTTGGTTGGATCTTTTCGATGGCACAGATGCTCCGATCGCGCACGCATTTGCCCAACCGGCGGCGATGTCGAGCGCCCGATAAACCTAGGCCATCGGGACCAAAACCCCTGTTATTTGTTGCCGCCCGCGCGAACACATCGACGGACAATCCCCCGTCATCGATGTCGGCGATATACGCTTCGGTAAGCGGCGCCGTGATTATCTGCACCGTTTCAGGGAACTTTGCAAGGCGACATTAATAGCGCCGCAGCCGGCTGCAGCTTGACGCCGACCGGCTTCGAGGCCTTTAACGATGGAAGGATGGCGCGGGAATCCTTAGGGAGAAAAGATGGAGCGTCTTGATGGCAAAGTCGCACTGATTACCGGCACCGGCGGACAGCAAGGCCGAGCGGCCGCTCGCCTCTTCACGCGCGAAGGTGCAAAAGTCGTTGGGTGCGATATCAATCGGGAATCGGCCGATGAGACAGTCAAGGCAGTGCGCGCCGCGGGGGGCCAGATGGTCTCGATGGCGCCGGTCGATCTTTCGACGATAGATGGTGCCCAGAAGTGGGTCGCCGAAAGCGTCGCGGCGTTCGGCGGGATTGACATCCTTTATAACAATGCCTCGCAGCCGAAAATGGGTACCTTCGGGACGATGCCGCCCGCGGATTGGAATTTCACCATTCAGAACGAGCTCGACATCGTTTACTACGTAACTTTCGCGGCCTGGCCACATCTGATCGAACGCGGCGGCGGCTCGGTGATAAACACTTCGTCTGCTGCCGCGGTGCGCGGAGTGCCGGGATTTGAACAAAGTGCCCACGCCGCGGCCAAGGCGGGCGTGATGGGTCTGACAACGTCACTGGTCAGCGAAGGCGGTCCGCATCGAATTCGCGTCAACACGATCACGCCAGGCCCTATCCGTCATCCGATGGTGGAGCCGTGGCTCGCCGACACGGGAAATCCATTCAGCAAAATGATCGCGAGAATCCCGATGGGTCGGATTGGCGAACCCGAAGACGTCGCGAGGCTCGCCCTTTTCCTCGCATCTGACGAGTCATCGTTCATAAGCGGCGCCAACATCGTGATCGACGGCGGCTTGTCCAGCTTCATGTGACACGCGCATGCATCCATAGGTTGTCAGATCGTTCCCAAGTCCGAGTTTTTCCGATCGAGGAGGTCAGTAATGGCGGGCGCGTTAAAAGAATCGCGGCAGAACGTTTCCGAGCGTCCAACACCTAGCTATCAGGACTTGCTCGACATGGAAGAACGGCCCGTGCCGGAGACCCTGCGCGAGAACTACAACGAGTGCGGGCGCCTCAATAGCGAGGACATCACTGTCGATCGCTATCTCTCGCCCGAATATTACCGACTTGAAGTGGACCAGATGTGGTCGCACGTCTGGCAGATGGCCTGCCGCGTCGAACAGCTTCCAAACGTCGGTGACTACATAGTCTATAACGTCGCTGACTATTCGCTTATTATCGTGCGCTCGGCGCCAGATGAAATAAAAGCCTACTACAATTCCTGCTTGCATCGCGGTCGGATGCTATGCGAAAGCGACGGCCACGTCCGGATGTTCCGCTGCAAGTTTCACGGCTTCACATGGGAGATCGATGGCCGGCTGAGGTTCGTTCCCGGACGTTGGGACTTCGCGCACATCAAAGATGAAGATTTCAGGCTGCCGGAAGCGAAGGCCGGAACCTGGGGCGGCTTCGTCTTCATCAATATGGATCCGAACGCCCGGCCGCTGGAAGAATATCTGAGCATATTGCCGCGGCATTTCGAACGATGGAACTTCGAGGATCGATTCCTTGCCGTTCACGTCGGCGTGATTATTCCAGCCAACTGGAAAGTGGCTACTGAGGCGTTTCTGGAAACCTGGCATGTGATGATGACCCATCCGCAGGTGATGCCGTTCACCGGCGAATTCAATAGTCAGTACGATGTGCGAACTGACCTGCCGCATTACAGCCGCCTCTCGATCCCGATGGGTATCCCGAGCCCGGTGGTCAAAGATCAGGTATCC
>Ga0302325_10005832_pt1 | contig 27887 bp, 26 predicted proteins | sample Palsa_T0_2_FD_201948 | JGI IMG/M metagenome (GOLD analysis project Ga0302325, IMG submission 201948) | Peat permafrost microbial communities from Stordalen Mire near Abisko, Sweden - Palsa_T0_2 | ecosystem: Environmental > Terrestrial > Soil > Palsa > Peat permafrost | place: Sweden: Abisko... | reverse complement strand
CCACCAGATAGGTGTCCTCTCCGCTGAGATGATTGTCACTTCGCAATGATCATCATCCCAGGTCAGAGCGGCACCTATCGGCATTCGCAGAGGAGTGTCCCCGCCCTACTCGCGGATTCGGGTCTGAGCACGCGTGCCTGCCGGGACGGCGCGTGCCTGCCGAGGCGGCGCGTGCCTGCCGGGCGCCGGGCGGCCGGGCGTTACCGCATGCCGAGCGTCTTCGGGGTGTTCACCTTGTCCGGGGCGATGACCAGGATGATCCGGCCGCCCGGGCCGATCGGGTTGGCGTAATCGCCGCCCACGTACCGGCGCGACAGCTCGTCGATGTGCTCGCGCGCCCGGGCGCCGCCGATCGTCTCCACGACGTGGCCCCGGACCTCCGCCCAGTCCCAGGGATTGTCGGCGGCATGGATCAGCACGGTGACCCGCGGATCGCGGCTGACGTTCCTCGACCGCTGCCGCTGCGGCTCGGTGTTCACCAGCACGTTCTCGCCGTCATGATCGACCCAGGTCAGCAGGGCCTGCGGCTGGCCACTGGGCATCAGGGTCACCACGGTCGCCAGGTTCTTGCCCTTGGCGAGCCGGGCAGCATCCTCATCTAGCGGCATGGCTCTCTCCTCGTGTCAAGGCACCGGGTGTCAAGGCACCGGCCGGCTCCTCGTGTCAAGGCACCGGCCAGACATCATCTCATCGCCTGCGTCAGCGCCGCACGCCGGCACACGGGCGGCACGCCGGGCACGCGGGCGGCGACGGTGAACTGTGCCGCCCGCGTGCCGTGTGCGCCGTAGCCACGATCGCCGCTAGGTGGCTAGCGGGCTCGCAGCGCGGAAACCGCTTTCTATCGCGGCGCTAACCGGCGTTAACGAACGTGGAGGTAAAGCCGGTACCGGCACTATTCAACGCCCCGGTGCGGATCTGCAGGACACCGTTAGCAGTAGCCATGTTAAGAGCGAATGCCGCAGCGGCACGGATCGACTTGCCGTCGAGCGCACTGTCCTTGAAGACAACCTTCCCGAAATCCGGGACGGGATTAGCCGAGCTGTTCTCCTCCTGCCCGTCGATGCCGACGCAGGACCCAGTCGCTTTCCCGCCCTTGCCTTTTATGGTTGTCTTGAAGTCCTTGGTCACGTCCGCGAAGGTTCCCGTGGTCGCGCTCGCCGTGACAGTGAGGGAGGTGGTTATGCTGTCGCCGGGCTGGACAGCAACATGAAGCTGGGTGACCACGCCGTTGATGTCCGTTACCGCCTTGTAGACGGCGGGGGCTCCGGCCTTCTGGCAGTCCACGCTGACGCCACTTGCGATGATGGAGCTTGCGGTGGGAAGTCCCACGCCAGGAATGACCAGCCCGATGTCTGCTGACGTACACGTTGCCTGTGGGACCGTGAACGTGGTACCGGCTGATGCCGATGCGGGCACATCGGTCGTTATCCATCCGGCGTATTCCGGCGATGACGGAGCCTTCGCCATTGACGAGGCTAAAGCAGAGCCGGGAACGAAGGCGAGGAGAATCGATGTGAAGACGACCGCGGGCGCAGCCATCTTGCGACTCATTCGCTTTGTCATGGTGTCCTTCCGATAAACGGTTACTCCGGGTCATCCCGGGCGCGGTTTGGTGTCCGGAGGGTAGTGATTCATACCGCAACCGTCACTGTAATACGCTACGTTTGGTTCGCACTAGACCCGGTTTTTCGGCCGGAGCAGTTCGCCAGGTGACCGCTCGCCCGGACACGCTTTCCGCTTGTCCGGACACGCTTTCCGCCTGGTCCCGGCACCAGCCGCCGCCAGGTGTGCCCGCTAAGGGTTCGGGAATGGCCGGTTCCCCGCCGGGCAGAACCTAACCTTAAGGAGGCTTCCCAGATGCGGCTTGCTGTGCTTGCAGACATTCACGGGAACCTGCCGGCGCTCGACGCGGTGCTCCGCGACGTCGACGCGGCCGGCACCGACGCCATCGTGCTGAACGGCGACCTGGCCACCGGGCCGATGCCGGCCGAGACCCTGGACCGGCTGGCCGGGCTGGGGGACAGGGCCATCTGGGTGCGCGGGAACGCCGACCGCGAGCTGGCCGCCGCCTGCGACGGTGCGCTCGACCCCGGCCTGCCGGACATCGTGCGGGTGCCCACCGAGTACTGCGCCACCCGGCTGGATCGCCGGCACCGGGACCTGCTGGCCGACCTGCCGCTGTCGGTCACGCTGGAGGTGACGGGGCTGGGGGCGGTCCTGTTCTGCCACGCCACGGCTCGTGACGACACCGAGATCGTGCTCGTGGACTCGGGCGTGGCCAAGTACCGTGACGCCTTCGCCGGCACCGCCGAGCCGACCGTCGTGCTCGGCCACACGCATATGCCGTTCGACCGGCTGGCTGACTGCCGCCGGTTCGTCAACCCGGGCAGCGTGGGCATGCCGTACGGCGGCACCGGCGCGTACTGGGCGCTGCTCGGCCCTGACGTGATCCTGCGCCGCACCGGGTACGACGCCGAGGCCGCCGGCGAGACATTCCGCGCCGCCGCGCCCGGCTATCCCGACCTCGCTGAGTTCATCGCGGAGAACGTGCTGACGGTGCCCTCTGATGCTGTTGCCCTGGCGGTGTTCTCCGGCTCGCCGGGTTAAGTCCCGGCTCGCCGGGGTTAAGTCCGGGGGGGCAGGCCGGGGCGTGCGGCCGGCCCGGCCCGCTACCGTGCTTAGGTGAGCATTCCGCGCGGGACCACGCTTACCGGACGGCTGGCATCGCTCGGCTTCGCCGACCCCGCCCGGGCGGAACGGCTGATCAGCGACGACCTGGCGCTCGACCTCGAGGGTGACGACGGCAAGCTGCTGGAGGCGCTCGCGGCGGCGGCTGACCCCGACGCCGCCCTGGCCGGGCTGGCTCGGCTGGCTCCCGGCGCCGAGCTGCTGGACGCGCTGCGGGCCGATCCGGAGTTCCGCGCCCGGCTTGTCGCGGTGCTGGGGGCCAGCGCCGCGCTCTGCGATCACCTCGCGCGGCATCCGGCGGACTGGCGGGTGCTCGCCAGCCCCGGCGCCGTCCGCTCCCCGGGACCCGCTGAGCTGCGGGCCGAGCTGCTCGGGAGCGTCGGGGCGGACCCGGCCGACGCCGAGCCGGCTTCGGGCCCGGGCCTGGTATCCGGCCTGGTATCTGGCCTGGACCCGGTGACCAGCCTGCGAGTCGCTTACCGGCGCGGGCTGCTGCGGCTGGCCGCGCGGGACCTCACCGGCGTGGTCACCGTCGATCAGACCGCCGCCGAGCTGGCTGACCTGGCGGCCGCTGCGCTGGAGGCGGCTCTCGCGATCGCGCGATCACAGCTGCCGTCCGGATCGGCGCCGTGCCGGCTCGCCGTGATCGCGATGGGCAAGTGCGGCGGCCGTGAGCTGAACTACGCCAGCGACGTCGACGTGATCTTCGTCGCCGAGCCTGCCAGGCCGGCCGGGGCGGCCGGGGCGGCCGGGGCACCCGGCGACGGCGACGGCGACGACGACGCCCTGCGCACCGCGACCCGGCTGGCGGCCGGGCTGATCCGGGTCTGCTCGCAGAGCACGGTCGAGGGCTCGCTGTTCCCCGTCGACCCGAACCTGAGACCAGAGGGGCGCCATGGCCCGCTGGTCCGCACCCTGGCCAGCCACCGGGCCTACTACGAGCGGTGGGCGAAGACCTGGGAGTTCCAGGCGCTGCTCAAGGCCAGGCCAGTGGCCGGCGACGCCGGGCTCGGCCGCGAGTACACCGACGTGATCGCACCGATGGTCTGGCAGGCAGCGCGGCGGGAGAACTTCGTGCAGGACGTGCAGGCCATGCGCCGCCGGGTGCTGGCCGCGCTGCCCGCCGCCGAGGCGGGCCGCCAGCTCAAGCTCGGTCCCGGCGGCCTGCGCGACATCGAGTTCGCCGTCCAGCTGCTGCAGCTCGTGCACGGCAGCACGGATGAGACGCTCCGCGTCAGCGCGACGCTGCCCGGCTTGGCCGCGCTCGCCAGCGGCGGCTATGTCGGCCGGGAGGACGCGGCGAGCCTGGCCGCGGCGTACCGGTTCCTGCGCAGCGTCGAGCACCTGCTCCAGCTCCGCCACCTGCGCCGCACGCACACGCTGCCGGAGGACCCCGCCGCGCTGCGCAGGCTGGGCCGCGCCCTGCACCTGGCCGAGGACGCCGGGCCGCGCGCCGACCCGGCAGCCGCGCTGATCGCGCAGTGGCGAACGCATGCCAGCCAGGCCAGGCAGCTGCACGAGAAGCTGTTCTACCGGCCGCTGCTTGACGCGGTGGCCCGGCTGCCCGGCGACGCCGCCAGGCTGACCCCGGAAGCCGCGCGGGCGCGCCTTGAGGCGCTCGGCTACGTGGACCCGGCCGGCGCGCTGCGCCACATCGAGGTGCTGACCGCCGGCACCTCGCGCACGGCCGCGATCCAGCGCACCCTGCTCCCCGTGCTGCTCGGCTGGTTCGCCGACGCGGCCGAGCCCGACGCCGGGCTGCTCGCCTTCCGCCAGGTCAGCGAGGCCCTCGGTAACACCCCGTGGTACCTGCGGCTGCTCAGGGACGACACCACCGTGGCGCGGCGGATGGCCAGGCTGCTGGCGTCCAGCCGGTACGCCACCGGCCTGCTGCTCCGCGCGCCCGAGGCGGTCGCGATGCTGGCCGACGATGCGCAGCTGGCCCCCAGGCCGGCGTCGGCACTGCACGCGGAGACGACCGCGACGGTCAGCAGGCACCCGGATCCGGCGGACGCTGCCGCGGCCGTGCTGGCGCTGCGCAGCAGGGAGCTGCTGCGCACCGCCGCGGCCGAGCTGCTGGGCAGGTCGGGCACCGAGGAGACCTGCGAGGCCCTGACGGTGGTCACCGCCGTGACGATCTCGGCCGGGCTCCAGGTGGCGATCAGGAAGTCGGAGCAGGAGAACGGCCCGCTGCCGACCCGGATGTGCGTGGTGGCGATGGGCAGGCTCGGCGGGCACGAGACCGGGTACGCGAGTGACGCGGACGTGATGTTCGTGCACGATCCGCTGCCGGGAGCGGACGAGGAGCAGGCCACCAGGGCAGCCCATGGCGTCGCCGAGGACCTGCGCGCCCTGCTGGCCAGGCGCGGCCCGGATCCGCCGCTGAACATCGACCCGGACCTGCGACCGGAGGGGCGGCAGGGCCCCCTGGTGCGGACCCTCGCCTCCTACCGTGCCTACTACCGGCGGTGGGCGCTCGCCTGGGAGGCCCAGGCGCTGCTCCGGGCCGAGCCGATCGCCGGCGATCCGGCCCTCGGCGGCTCGTTCACTGCGGTGGCCGACGAGTTCCGCTATCCGGCCGGCGGGATCTCCGAGGCTTCCGTTCGGGAAATCAGGAGGATTAAGGCTCGCATAGAAGCAGAACGGATGCCTCGGGGCATAGACCCGGCGCTACACCTCAAGCTGGGCCCGGGGGGACTCGCGGACGTCGAATGGGTGGTGCAGCTGCTGCAGCTACGGCATGCCTTCGCGGTGCCGGGCCTGCGCACCACGCGCACGCTCGGCGCGCTGGCGGCCGCGGCGGAGGCCGGGCTGATCGGGGCCGATGATGCCAGGACCCTGCGATCGGCCTGGCTGCTCGCGGCCAGGATCCGGGACGCGGTGATGCTGGTGCGCGGCCGGGCGGCGGACACGCTGCCGGTCAAGCTCGCGGAACTCGCGGCCGTGGCCAGGCTGCTCGGGTACCCGCCGGATGCGGCGCAGGACCTGGTCCAGGACTACCGCCGCGGTGCCCGCCGCGCCCGGGCCGTTATGGAGCGGCTCTTCTACGGCTGACGGTCCTGGCGCTCTGCGGCTGGCGGTCCTGGCGCGGCCGGAATGCCAACATCACCAGCCCGGGGGAACGGGCTGGCGACGCCGGCGGCTACGGGCGGGGATCAGCAGGCAACTGCCTGGCGGGCGCGGCCGAAATGGTGCCCGGTGACTGCGCCGGCGGGCCGTTCGCCGCGCGGTAGACCGCTGCCGCGGCGGCGATCAGGTGCAGGGCCGGGCCGGACAGCAGGTCGGCGGGACCGGATGCCAGGTTCCGAGGACGGTCTGCCAGGCGGGCGGGGCCGGATGCCAGGCGGGCGGGGCCGCGGCCGGCGTCGGAGTGCACGGCGATGCTGGCGGGAACGTCCATGATGGGCATGACGTCTGCTCTCTTTGGTCAAGCTTTAATGTGTCATTCATCACTCTGCGTGTTCGGTTGGTTACGCCCCAGAGGACAATGCCCCGTGCTTGCCGGGCCGTTGTCCCCGTCCTTATGGCCCGGAACTCGATGCCCTGGTGACCTACGACGGCCGCCTCGCCGCAGCGGCGACCGATGCGGGGCTGGTGACGCTATCCCCCGGGACTAGGCGCTGAGATCGCAGTGGCAGGGGGCGCCGGGTTATGCGGGGCTCACGCAGTGGCGGACTCGTACCGGGTAACCGTGTCACCGGTGGGGGAGATGCTCACGACCTTGAAGGTGAAGCGGGCCGTCTCGGGGTCGAACTCGACTATGAGAGTCCCGCCTTGAGCTGCCGTGTCGTTGATGGTCATGCTGCAAGGCTGCGTCGCGGGCGTTGCGCCGGCGTTCGCTGCCGGTTGCGGGCAGGTAGCAGAGCGGGGCGGCCGGGTACGGCCGCCCCGCTCGTGCCACGGTCCTACACGTCGAAGTACAGCTCGAACTCGTGCGGGTGCGGGCGGAGCCTGATCGGGTCGATCTCGGTCGAGCGCTTGTAGTCCAGCCACGTCTCGATCAGGTCCGGGGTGAAGACCCCGCCTTCCAGCAGGAAGTCGTGATCGGCCTCGAGCGTGTCGAGCACCTTCTCCAGCGACCCCGGCACCTGCGGGATGGCCCTGGCCTCGTCCGGCGGAAGGTCGTACAGGTCCTTGTCCACCGGCTCGGGCGGCTCGATCTTGTTCTTGATCCCGTCCAGGCCGGCCATCAGCATCGCGGAGAAGGCGAGGTACGGGTTGCAGGACGGGTCGGGAACCCGGAACTCCAGTCGCTTCGCCTTCGGGTTGGAGCCGGTGATCGGGATGCGGACGCAGGCGGAGCGATTGCGCTGCGAGTAGACGAGGTTGACCGGGGCCTCGAAGCCCGGAACCAACCGGTGGTAGGAGTTCACCGTGGGATTGGTGAACGCGAGCAGCGACGGCGCGTGCTTGAGCAGGCCGCCGACGTAGAACCGGCCGACGTCGGACAGGCCCGCGTAGCCGACCTCGTCGTAGAACAGCGGCGCGCCGTCCTTCCACAGGCTCTGGTGGCAGTGCATGCCCGAGCCGTTGTCACCGAACAGCGGCTTCGGCATGAAGGTCACGGTCTTGCCCGCGGCCCTGGCGACGCTCTTCACGATGTACTTGTAGAGCATCAGCTTGTCGGCCATCACCCGCATGGTGTCGAACCTGACGTCGATCTCCGCCTGCCCGGCGGTGCCGACCTCGTGGTGCTGCATCTCGACGCTGATGCCGCAGTCGATCAGCGCGCGGACCATGTCCGAGCGCAGGTCCGTGTAGTGGTCCGCCGGAGGGACGGGGAAGTAGCCGCCCTTGTAGGGGGGCTTGGCGGCGAGGTTGCCGCCCGGCTCCTCCCGGCCGGTGTTCCAGGCGCCCTCGATCGAGTCGAGGTAGTAGTACCCGGCGTTCGATGACGTCTGGAACCGGGCCGAGTCGAAGATGTAGAACTCGGCCTCCGGCCCGAAGAACACGGTGTCGGCGATCCCGGTGCCGCGCAGGAAATCCTCCGCCTTGCGGGCGACGTTGCGCGGGTCACGGGTGTAAGGCTCACCGGTCAGCGGGTCGTGCACGAAAAACGTCAGGTTGAGCGTCTTGCTCGTGCGGAACGGATCGACCAGGGCCGTCGTCGGGTCCGGCAGCAGCAGCATGTCCGACTCATGGATCTCCTGGAAGCCGCGGATCGAGGAGCCGTCGAACATCAGCCCGTCGGTGAAGACCTTCGCGTCAAATGCCTCGGTCGGAACCGTGAAATGCTGCATCGTCCCTGGCAGGTCGCAGAACCTGACATCGATGAACTCAATCCCCTCATCCGCGACAAACCGCAGGACCTCATCGCCGCTCGTGAACATCAACTCTCCTTCTGCCGCCTGCCTCGTAAGCTCATTCGGGTGCGCATGCGACATTAGGCGTTAGCCGTTTCCTGCCCATGTCCCCGATGTTTCGCACGTGTTACGCACGGGTCGCGACAGCATCATGATGGCACGCCCGCGGCGGCCGGGGGGCGCGGCGCCGGCTTGCGCAGATACGGTGTATTCGTGAGTGAGCGACGCTGGGCGGGATCGTGGCTTTCCGGCACCCGGGCCGGCGGGGAAGAGAATGGCTACCCTGGGCAGGATCTCGGGCTGCCGGAGACGGGCCCGCGGTCCGTGGCCGGCGTCGGCCGCCGGATCGGCGCCCTGTGCATCGACTGGCTGCTGTGCACGATCATCGCCGTGTTCCTGTTCCGCTCCCAGTACTGGACCATCGTGGTCTTCGCGGTCGAGGTCTACCTGCTGACCGCGCTGACCGGATTCACCATGGGCAAGCGGCTGCTCGGCATCCGGGTAGTCCGGCTCGACGGTAAGCCGGTCGGGTTCTGGTGGGCATTGCTGCGCACGGTCCTGCTGCTCGCCGTCGTGCCGCCGCTGGTATTCGACCGGGACCTGCGCGGCCTGCACGACAAGGCCGCCGAAACGATCGTGATCCGGATCTGACCGGCACCGGCTAATCCGTTCAGGCCGATGGGTTAAGGCCTGCTGGACCGCTGCGGCGCGTTGGCGGAGGCCGCGCCTTAGCGGAACTTCGGCCGCGGCGCCTTGGGCATCCTGGTCTGCCGCGGCATCGGGCCCTTGGGCATCTGCAGTGTCTGCGGCAGTGCCTTGAGCCGGTAGTTCAGGTCAGCGATGGCCGGCCCCTTGAGGTTGCGCGGCAGCTTCATGATGTGCCGCTGCAGCTTCCTGAGCGGGATCTGGCCCGGCTCGTTGCCGACCTGGAGGTCGTAGATCGGCACGTCGAGCGCGACCCTGGCGACTCGCTTCTTCTCCGCCGCGAGCAGGCTGGGAAGCCGGTTCGGTGATCCCTCGCCGACCAGGATGACGCCGGGCTTGCCGACCGAGCGGTGCACGACGTCCATGGTCTTGTTCGCCGCGATGGCGGCCGTGACCGTCCAGTTACCGCGCATGCCCTGCAGGACGGCCGCCGCGGCGCCGGGCTGGCCCTCGATCGTGGCGTACTGCGCGGCCTGCGCGAAGCGGCCGAACGCGACCATCGCGCCGATCAGGCCGAGCGGCACGCCCAGCGGGATCAGCAGCGTGGTGCCGGTGACGAGGCCGGCGACCACGAACAGCGCGATGATCACGACGGCGATGCCGAACACGATCGGCATCGCCTTCGGGTTCGCCCGGCGGATGATTCCCGCGACCATGCGGATCTGCTTGATGCGGCCGACCGAGTCGGCGTCGGCGGAGGCCTTCTTTGACGCCGCGGCGCCGGACTTGTTCACCATGCAGGTGAGAATACGGACAGGCGGCCCGCAGCGCGAAACGGGGCAGCGCGAAACGGGGGAGCGTGCGTCAGCGGGGCAGCGGGCGTCAGCTGGCCTGGCGGTCAGTGGCCTCGCGGTACAGCCTGCCCGCGCGGTAGGAGGAGCGGACCAGCGGCCCCGCCAGCACGCCGGCGAAGCCGAGGCCGCGGGCCTCGTCGCCGATCTCCTCGAACTCCTCCGGCGGGACCCACCGCTCGACCGGGTGGTGGCGCGCCGACGGCCGCAGGTACTGGGTGATCGTCAGCAGGTCGCACCCGGCCGCGCGCAGGTCGGCCAGCGCCTCGCTGATCTCGTGCCGCTCCTCGCCCATGCCGAGGATGAGGTTGGACTTCGTGATCAGGGCCGCCTGCCGCGCGCTGGTGAGCACCGTGAGCGAGCGGTCGTACCGGAACCCCGGCCGGATCCGCCGGAAGATCCTGGGCACGGTCTCGATGTTGTGCGCGAGGACCTCCGGGCGGGCGGCGAAGACCTCGGCGAGCTGGGCGGGCTCCGCGTCGAAGTCGGGAATCAGCAGCTCGACGCCGCAGCCGGGAACGTCGGCGTGAATCTGGCGGCAGGTCTGCGCGTAGAGCCAGGCGCCGCCGTCCGGCAGGTCGTCGCGCGCCACCCCGGTGACCGTGGCGTAGCGCAGGCCCATCGCCGCGACGGACTCGGCCACCCGGCGCGGCTCGTCGGTGTCCAGCGGCCCTGGCCTGCCAGTGGCGATCTGGCAGAAGTCGCAGCGCCTGGTGCACTGATCGCCGCCGATCAGGAACGTCGCCTCGCGGTCTTCCCAGCATTCGAAGATGTTCGGGCAGCCGGCTTCCTCGCAGACCGTGTGCAGTCCCTCGCGCCGGACCAGTTGCTTGAGCTCGGTGTACTGCGGCCCGGTGCGCAGCCGCGTCTTGATCCACGGCGGCTTGCGCTCGATCGGCGTCTGGCTGTTGCGCGCCTCCAGGCGCAGCATCCGTCGTCCCTCAGGTGCGAGTACCACGGCACCAGGGTATGTGGGCGGGGAACTGCCCGTCGCCATGGCCTCGCCGGGAGAGGGCCTCGCCGGGAGAGGGCCTCGCCGGGAGCTGGGCCTCGTCAGGAGCTGGGCCTCGTCAGGAGCTGGAATGTCCGAATCAGACCCGTCAGCCGATCGGGGGCGCTCGCCGGGCAGCCGGCTGCTGTCCCGGGTGGACCGGAGTGCGGCGCGGCCGCTTACCGCGCTGATCGTGCTCACTGCGGACATCGCCTGGGTAGTCGTCAGCGCCGCCGTCGGGTTTCCCGGGCGGTGGGAGACCGTCTTCCAGACCCTGGTCGCGGCGCTTACCCTGGCGATGGTCTTCGTCATCCAGCACACGCAGGCCCGCCAGCAGGCGGCCACCCAGCGCAAGCTGGACGAGATCCTGCGGGCGCTGCCGGACGCTGACAATTCCCTGCTGACGCTGGAGCACGCCTCCGACCACGAACTGCGCGCCACGCGCATGCGGCACAGCGAGATTCGCCGGACAGCGCTCGACGAGCGATCAGGCCCCGCCAGCCCGGGACAGTGACCCCGCCGTCCTGGCCCAGTACACGATGGCGACTGCAACTGACAAGTACTTGCCACTAATGTGCATCTAGGTTAGCGTGCGGGCAGGGACGGGACCGGCGTGCTGGTGACCGAGGGACTGAGGCCATGTCGACGAAAACCGCTGCGCCGCAGGCTGACATGGGCATGGGCCGGATGTTCCGGCAGTCGTTCCATGCGATGACACGACAGGAGCGCCTCCGGGTGGGCGCGATGTACGGCTCGATCCTGCTGCTGCACGTGGTCGGGTTCTTCATCTTCATCGTGCTGGTGGTGCCGGCCCATTACCGGGGGCTGGGGATCGGCGTAAGCGTGCTGGCCTACACCCTCGGCCTGCGGCACGCCTTCGACGCCGACCACATCTCGGCGATCGACAACACGACCCGCAAGGTGATGAACGAGCGGCACGGCACCGGCAAGCCGCGCCCGTTCGCCTTCGGGTACTTCTTCTCGCTGGGGCACTCCACGATCGTGATCGCGATCGGGGTCGGCATCATCATCGCGGAGAAGACCGTGTTCGGCGCGGTGTCGCACAGCGGCTCGGGCCTGGAGAGGTTCGGTGGCGTGTTCGGCACGCTCGTCTCCGCCGGCTTCCTGTTCCTCATCGGCATCCTCAACCTGATCATCCTCGCCGGGATCGTCCGGGTATTCCGGTCGATGCGGCGAGGCGATTACGACGAGGCGGAGCTGGAGCGCCAGCTGGAGAACCGCGGCTTCTTCTACCGCTTCTTCGGCCGGTGGATGAAGGCCATCACCAAGGAGTGGCAGTTGTACCCCGTCGGGGTCGTCTTCGGGATGGGCTTCGACACCGCGACCGAAGTCGCCCTGCTGGCTACCACCGCGCTGCTCGCCAGTCAGCACATCCCGTGGTACGCGATCATCTGCCTGCCGATCCTGTTCACCGCGGGGATGACCCTGATGGACACGACTGACGGGCTGTTCATGAACCTCGCGTACGGCTGGGCTTTCTTCAACCCGGTCCGCAAGGTGTACTACAACCTGGCCATCACCGGCCTGTCTGTCGCTATCTGCTTCTTCATCGGCGGGATCGAGACGCTCGGCCTGCTGCCTTATGAGATCAAGGCGCTGAGCCAGACCCACGGCTTCTGGGGCTTCATGTACAACTTCAACATCAACACCGCCGGCTTCGTGATCGTGGGAATGTTCATTGTCACCTGGGCGGCGGCGCTGGCCATCTGGCGCCTCGGCCACATAGAGGAGAAGTGGAGTGCCCGCCTCCAGGCTGCACAAGGCGCGGGAGCGCCGCTGACGCCGCCCTGGCCGGAAGCTGCCGAGTAAAACGCCGAGGCCCCGCGGCAGGCCACGCCGAGGCCCTTGTGGCAGGCCACGCCGAGGCCCCGTGGCGCGGCGGTCCGGTCCCGTGAGGTACAGCTACTGCGGGGAACAGCTACGGCGGGGAGATGCCAGGAGGCTTGCCGGCGCCGAATGCCCAGCCCTGGACCGAGCCGGCCTTCGGATGGTAGCTGCCCGCGCCGAGGCTGCTGTAGATCCACTTGCCGTGCGGCGTGGCGTGCCAGTACGACCAGTACGCGGAGACCGGGGCGCCGTTGCAGGGCTTGGGCAGGGCGTCGATGGTGCAGATGAAGCCCGGGACCCGGGGCACGAACGCGTAGCTGAACCCGGCACCGGTCAGGGCGGCAAGGCCGCTGGCCGGGTCCGCAGGATCGCAGGCCGTCTTGATCTTGCCATCGAGCTTGGTGAAGTCGACTACGACGGTCACGCCCTTCTTGCTGCTGGTGCAGGCCGCCGCAGCGGCCGGCGTCACCCTGAGCACGGCGATGATCAGGCCAGCGGCGAGTACAACGAGCATGGCCAGCATCGTCACAGCCGGGCTGCTCCTGGCTGGCCGCAGCGTGGCGGGCCCGCGTGCCAGCCTTCGTCGTGGCGCGCTCATGACGCGCAGGCCAGGTGCGGGGCGCCGGAGCCTGAGCCGCGGGCGCTCAGCCGGGCCAGGCCGACGTCAGCGATGCCCAGAGTTCCCTGTGCCGTGGCGCCAACGGCCGTACCCGGGCTGAAACCGGCCGCGTCGTAGGCGATCGCTCCCCGGTCGGCGGCCTTGCCGGAGCAGCCGACCTGGAGGCCGATGAGGAACGTCCGGGCGGACGCGGCGCGGCGGAACCACCCGCCGGCGGCGAAAGCCTCCCCGGCGAGGCCGGTGCTGTTGGCGTTGGGCGCCGCGCCGGGCGAGGAGACGAATCCGCCGTCGCGCCGCTGCACGCTGGCGAGCCACCTCAGTCCCCGCTGCGCCCGGCGCGCCCAGCCGGCCGCCAGCAGCGCCTGGACGTCCATGGCGGTGGCGTCCGGGTAACTGACACAGGCCTGCTGGGCGAAGTCGAGCGGGAAGCCGCCGTTCGGGCACTCGCTTGCGGCCAGGAACTTCACCGCCGCGGCTGGCGCGCCGCCACGGCGGCTCAGGGCCAGGATCGCCAGGGACTGGCTGAACGCGTTGCTGTAGTCCCCGTAGCTGGAGTGGTCGGAGTATCGGCCGGAGCGGGTGCGCAGCCGGGCGAGCCGGGCGGGCAGGTTCACGCCGCCGAACTTGGCCGGGTTGATGCCGCGGACCTCAGCGGCCAGCATCACCTTGGCAGTGGCTCCAGCGTAGGACTCGGTAGTGCCGTTGCCGATGTAGTTGGAAAGCACGTAGGGCCGGGCCAGCCAGGCGATAGCCCGCGCTCCGTAATCTCCGGCGGTGCCGGTCGCGGCGAACGCGAGGATCGCGTCGATGGTGCCGCCCTGGTCGGGGTAGGTGACGCCGTCGTAGGAGTACACGAAGTGGCTGCCGCCGGTCATCTGCCGGGCCAGCCATCCGGATGCGGCCTGGTCGCGGCCATGGGCGGGCCGGGACGCGGCGAACGCAGGGCCTGCGGTCGCCGCGGCGCCGAGGGCGAAGGCCAGCAGCAGGGTGAGCGGGAACACTGCAATGCGTGCTCGGGTAGGGGCCATCGGGTGAGCCCTTTCCGGTCCGGGGTTCCGGGACCGGGCGCTCACGCGGCGACCGGACTCCGGCCCGCGGACCACGACGGGTGGAGGAGCAGTGACGCGACGATCGCGGGTACTCGGGCTCGCCGGCGACCTCTGGGATCGCCGGAATACCGTTGCGGGTCAGCGCCGGGATCGCACCGGACTTCCCCCGCCATCTCGCCTGTTCAGTTCGGCCGGCAGCCGTTCCAGCTAGGCCGCAGCCGTTCAGACGTCACTCTCCTGCACCATGGCGAAAGGTGTCAACACGCCTGGCCGATCAGGTGGCCACCATGCAGGGGCGTTGTGCGGTTGCCGGCGCCCGTCTGCCAGTGGACCTGCGGCCGGGGCCGCTGGCCCTGGCCGCCCGTTCCAGCGCGGATGGCTCCTGGTGCCGGTGAGCTTCAAGTGGCTGCCGGGGCGCCGAAGGCGCTCAAGCCCCTGACGTTCAATGGCGGATGCGTCACGCATGGGCGACGGGCGACGCGGGCGGTCACGCGGCGCGGGACCGGCACCGGCAGGTGGGGAACGGCACCGGCATGTGGGGACCGGCCACGGGACCGCCTGGCACCGCATCGGAGCGTCCTGGCCCCGGCCTGCGCTGACCGGCGCCACCAATGGCCAAGGGGCTGCCCTGGCGCTTCACGGTGACCCATTGGGTGACGCGCGTGACACCGGATCGCGTTGACCGGGACGTGCCGCATGTGGTCGGATAGGCTCCGTCCAGGGCACCAGGGGAAGCCGGTCAGATTCCGGCACTGACCCGCAGCCGTTGGCCCGCATCGCTTGCGGGCAAGTCGGAAAACCTGGCTGGATCGCTGTACCGTCCTAGCGTCGTCGTGGTCTACGGCGCGGAACATCGGGTTTCTCTGGGCATTCCGGTGAGTCTGGGTTTCGCGCTCTGTGCCGCAACCCGGGAGACCTGTTGCCGCTTGCCTCAGTCAGCAGCGTGCGCATCCGCGTCCTTGCCCCGGCGGTTGCGCTGATCGCCGCCGCCTGGACGTCAGTCGGCGGGGGGAGCGCGCCGCCCGCGCTGGCTGCGCGGGTAACGGGCCCGGATCTGGCCAGCGGCAGCGCCTACCTGGTCAGGCCGGCGAACCTGACCGGCGGCCATTATTACGAGTCGTTTCCCGGTTACGCCGACTTCGGGCTGACCATGGACGGCGCATTTGCCCTGGCGGCGACCGGCGACGACAATCCGGCGCTGAAGAGGATCGTCGCTTTCCTCGACCGCGACGGCAAGGACCCGTCGGGGAACACGGTGAACGACTGGACCGGCATCGGCACTGCCTTCGCCAGCGGCGGCGCCATCGGCAAGGAAGCGCTGCTGGCCGAGGTGGTCGGCGACAATCCGCGCGACTTCGGCGGCCACGACCTGATCGCCGCGCTGGACGCCTCGGTCTGCACGCGCGCGTCAAAGGGCACGAACACTAGCTGCGCGGCGGCCGGCAACTATGCCTACGCCAGCTCCGTATTCGACCAGGCGCTGGGCATCATGGCCCAGCTGCGCGCCGGCCAGGCGAGCAAGGCAGCCGCGCCCCTCGCCTACCTGGAGAGCCTGCGGAACGCCGATGGGTCATTCCCCAGCCTCATCCCCGACAGCGGCGACCAGGACGTCGACAGCACCGCGATGGCAGTGATGGCCCTCGCGCTCGTTCCCGGCGCCAGGGCCGAAGCGGATGTCACCTCGGGCGTGGCCTGGATTGCCCGGCGGCAGGAGAAGAACGGCGGCTTCCCCGCCGCGGGCGGGGAGTCGGTGAATTCGGCGGGCCTGGCCATCCAGGCGCTGACCCTGCAGGCCGCCGCCCACCGGTCCCAGATCAGCGCGGCGCTCTCCTTCCTCGCCCGCGAGCAGAACAGCAACGGAGGGTTCAGCGCCTACGCCACCGGGCCGCGGGGCTCGAACCTCCGGGCCTCTACCCAGGCCGTTGGCGGCGCCGTCGGCACGTCGTTCGGCATCCTGCACCGCGATCTTGCCGCCGTCACCACGAGGAAGCCCCCCGTCCGGTCGCCGGCTCCGGGACCTTCCAGCACGCCAGCCACGGAGAAAACCGTCACCGTCACCTCGCCTGCTGCCACGGCCACGCCGTCGCGGGTGCCCGCGGCAGCAGCCGCGAGCGCGCCCTCCCCGGATCCGTCCCTGGCCTCCTCGCCGCCAGCGCGGCGCGCGCTTGCCGAGGCCGGCAACGACGCCGTCCTGGCCACCACTTTGTGGCGAGCCGCGGCGGCCGTCGCCATCACGGCAGCAGTGGTCATCGGCTTGCTGCTGCTGCGCCGGCGGCGGCTGTACCCGCCGGGCAGCGGGAAGGGTATTAACGCGGCAGCCGGGGCCGGCCCAGCAGGCAGAGCCGGCCCGGCGGGCGCGGCTGGCCCGGCGGGCGGGGATGGCTGATGACCAGGCGGCCCCGCCAGCAGGCCGCGGGTGGCTGGCTGTCACGGGCCGTGGCCGTGCTGCTCGCGATCATGGCGTCGACGGCCGGGGCCGCCGTCGCAGGCACGCCCGCATCCGCCGCGGCCAGGCCGATCGGCGACTGCACCACCACGTCAGGGGTGGTTGTGGTGGTGGACTTCGGGCACTGGGGCGGCCCGCTGCTGCGCTTCTGCGGCACCACCCCGGCCACCGGCTACGCCCTGCTCAACCAGGGTGGCTGGCATACGGCAGGAACCGAGCACGACGGGCCCGGGTTCATCTGCCGGATCGGCTATGCCGGATACCACGGCGGCACGCTGTACCCGACGCCAGCCCAGGAGTCGTGCGTGCTCACCCCGCCGGCCAGCGCCTACTGGAGCTTCTGGCAGGCCAGCCGCGGCCAGCACACCTGGAGCTACAGCCAGGCCGGGGCGATGAGCTATGACCCGGAGCCGGGAAGCGTCGAGCTGTGGGCGTTCGGCGGCACCAGCGCGGGCGGAACCACCGGATCAGCCGTCCCGGCGTTCAGCCCCGACAGCGTCCGCGCCCTTAACACCAGCCCGGACGGCGCCGCCACCGCCAGCCCGGCCAGCACCAGCCCGGCCAGCACCGGCGCGGCGGCCAGGGCCACTGGCGCCCCCGGCACGGTCAGCCCAGCGGCTTCGGCGCGAAAATCAACGCCGGCTGCTGGCAGGGCGCCGCCAGCACGGACGCCGGACGTGCTCGATGCCCCGCCCGCGGCGGCCAGCGCGCACGTCAGCCACGGCTCTCCCGTGCCGGCGCTCATCGCGCTGGTGGTCGTGCTGCTGCTGGCCGCCGCCGGGATCACCGCCGCGGCGCGGCGCCCCCGGCGGGAGCGGTGAGCGCCCTCACCGGGCAGGCCGTGCCCGCCGCCCGCCGCCGGGACACGGCCGCGTCCGGCGGCGGCCGCCTGCCCCGCGCGCTGCATCCGGTCGCGTGGTGGGTCTGGGCGGGCGCGCTCGCCACGGCCGCCAGCCGCACCAGCAACCCGCTGCTGCTGTTGCTGATCTTCGCAGTCGTCGGCGTGGTCGTGACGGCGCGGCGCACCGACGCGCCGTGGGCGCGCGGGTACCGCTTCTACCTGGGGATGGCGCTGACCGTCATCGCCATCCGGGTCATCTTCCGCATCGTCTTCGAGAGCGGGGTCACGCCCGGTGACCTGATCTTGTTCCGGCTGCCCCGCATTCCCACGCCGGCCTGGTACGCGGGCGTCCAGATCGGCGGGCCGGTGTCGCTGGAGGCCGTACTGTCGGCCACCATCGACGGGGCGCGGCTGGCGTGCCTGCTCTGCTGCGTGGGCGCCGCCAACACCCTCGCCAACCCCAAGCGGGCGCTCCGCGTGCTGCCCGGCGCACTCTATGAGCTGGGCGTCGCGGTAACCGTTGCCCTGTCAGTGGCCCCGCAGCTAGTGGAGAGCGTCCAGCGGGTACGCCGCGCCCGCCGGCTGCGCGGTGCCAGCGGCCGGGGCCTGCGGGCGCTGCGGGCGATCGCGATCCCGGTCCTGCACGACTCGCTCGAACGATCCCTGCGGCTGGCCGCGGGGATGGACTCGCGCGGATACGGGCGCACCGGTAACGCCACTCCCGCCAGCAGGCGGCTGACCGCGACGCTGATGCTGGCCGGCCTGGCCGGACTGTGCATCGGCGCGTACGGGCTGCTGGACATCACGGTGCCGCGCGCGGTTGGCATCGGCGGGTTCGCTGCCGGAGCGGCACTGTGCGTCTCGGGCCTGGCCATGGGCGGCCGGCGGGTATCGCGCAGCCGCTACCGGCCGGACCCGTGGCGCTGGCCGGAGTGGACGGTCGTCAGCTGCGGACTCGCCACCGCGGTCGTGCTGTGCCTGAACGCTGGTTACAACCCTGCCGCGCTGAATCCCGGCCTGTATCCGCTGCAGTGGCCGTCCCTGCCGCTGCTGCCCGCAGCGGCGATCCTGGCGGCCGCGCTCGCTGCGCTGGCTGCACCGCCCCCGCCCACAGCCACGGGAGCGAGCAGGTGATCCATTTCGATCAGGTCGGCGTCACCTATGACGGCGCCACCGCCCCAGTGCTGCGGGATGTGCGGATGCGGGTCGAGGAAGGCGAGCTGTGCCTGGTCATCGGGCACACCGGCAGCGGAAAGTCGACGTTGCTGGCCGCCATCAACGGCCTGGTGCCGCACTTCACCGGCGGGACCCTGACCGGCCGGGTGCTGGCCGGCGGCCGGGACACCGCCCGGTTCCGGCCGCGCGAGCTGGCCGATGTCGTCGGAGTGGTAGGGCAGGACCCGCTCGCCGGGTTCGTCACCGACACCGTCGAGGAAGAACTCGCCTACACCATGGAGCAGCTCGCGATTGACCCGGCGGCGATGCGCGCGAGAGTGGAGGAGACCCTGGACCTGCTGGGCATCGCCGAGCTGCGGCACCGGGCGCTGCGCACCCTGTCCGGCGGGCAGCAGCAGCGCGTCGCGATCGGGGCCGCGCTGACCGCGCATCCGCGGATCCTCGTCCTCGACGAGCCAACCTCGGCCCTCGACCCGGCCAGCGCCGAGGACGTCCTCGCCGCGATCACCCGCCTCGTGCACGACCTGGGCGTCACCGTCGTGCTGGCGGAGCACCGGCTCGAACGGGTACTGCCGTATGCCGACCGGGTCGCCTGGCTGCCGGGCGACGGCACCGTCACCGCAGGTGACCCGGCCGCGGTTCTCAGCCGGGCGGGGGTTGTCCCGCCGGTGGTGGAGCTCGGCCGGCTGGCCGGCTGGGATCCGCTGCCGCTGTCCGTGCGGGACGCCCGCCGCCGCGCGCCGCAACTGCGCCGTCAGCTGCCCGGCACGCCGCCGGTCACCCACCGCAGCGCGCACACCGACAGGGACGCGCCGCCCGCGCTGACCGCGCGCGGCATCGTCGTCCGGTACGGGCCGCTCATCGCGGTCCGCGGCGTCGACCTGACGCTGAGCCGCGGCGAGAGCACCGCCCTGATGGGCCGCAACGGCTCCGGGAAGTCGTCTCTGCTGTGGGCGCTCCAGGGTTCCGGGCGCCGCTCCGCCGGCCGCGTCAGCGTGGCAGGCGCGGCGGCTGACCCGGCGGACCTTCCGGCCGCCGGGGCTAGGCGCCTGGTCGGCCTCGTCCCGCAGACCCCTGCCGACCTGCTCTACCTCGACACCGTGGCGGCAGAGCTCGCCCAGGCCGACCGCGACGCTCACGACAGTTCCCGGGACGCCGGCGCCAGCGGCGAGGCGGTGACGGCGCGCGCGATCCTCGACGACATCGCGCCCGGAGTATCCCATGGCATGCATCCACGGGACCTGTCCGCCGGGCAGCAGCTTGCCCTCGTGCTGGCCGTTCAGCTGGCAGCCGCGCCCGCGGTGATCCTGCTCGACGAACCCACGCGTGGCCTGGACTACCAGGCAAAGGCGGGCCTGACCGGCGCGCTGGACCGCCTCGCCGCCCGGGGGCACGCCATCGTCGTCGCCACCCACGACGTTGAGTTCGCGACCCGCGCCTGCGACCGGGTCGTCGTGATGGCCGAAGGCGAGATAGTCACCGACGGCCCGGCGGCCACGGCGCTGACCGCCTCGCCGACGTTCGCACCGCAGGTCGCCAAGATCCTCGCCCCGCTGCCGTATCTCACCGTGGCGCAAGTCGCCGCCGCCCTCGACCCGGTGCCCGCGCCATGACAGGGCAGCCGTGATGGGCCATCAGCGGGACCGACCGGGCAGCCGTGACGGGACAGCAGTGACGTGGCATCAGCGGGACCGGGGCAACCTCGCGCCCGTCGACGCCGGCACCGCAGAGCCCCGCGCCGCGATCCGGGTCCGGCCCCGGTCCGCCATCACGATCGCGCTGGCGTCGTTCCTCGGCTTGGTGGCGTTCCTGTGGCCGTTCGTCGTCCCTCCCGGGACATTCGCATCGACCGAGACCCCGCCGCTGATGTTCGGTGCCCTGCTCGCGCTGGTCCTGGCGGTGGTGTTCGCTGAGGTCGCCGACGGCGGCATCGACGCGAAAGCGCTGGCCATGCTCGGCGTGCTGTCCGCGATCAATGCCGCGCTGCGTCCGCTCGGCGCGGGGACCGCGGGCATCGAAACCGTGTTCTTCATCCTCGTGCTCGCCGGGCGGGTATTCGGGGCCGGCTTCGGCTTCGCGCTCGGCTGCACATCGCTGTTTGCCTCCGCGCTGCTGACCGGCGGCGTCGGGCCATGGATGCCGTACCAGATGTTCGGCTGCGCCTGGGTCGGCATGTTCGCCGGGCTGCTCCCGCCGCTGCGCGGCAAGGCCGAGATCCTGATGCTGGCCGGATACGGCGCGGTCGCCGGTTACTTCTTCGGGTTCATGCTCAACCTGTCGTTCTGGCCGTTCTCCCTCGACCCGTCGAGTTCCATTGCCTACCGGCCCGGCCTGTCGTTCATCGAGCAATGGCACCGCTTCCTGCTTTTCGACGCCACCACCTCACTCGGCTGGGACACCGGCCGGGCTGTCACCAACATCGCGGCAATCCTGCTCGCCGGACCCGCGGCCCTGGCCGCGTTCCGCCGCGCCGCCCGGCGGGCGAACTTCCGCCCCCCCGTCGCTTTCGTGCCTGCCGGCGCCGTCGTAACGAGGCCATCAGGGCTAGTCGAGCCGCGTCAGTCGAAGACGGGCGACTGTCAGGTCATGGGTGCAACTCGAAAATCCCCCGCGCGCGAACACGATCTGCGGCCAGATGCCGAGTTTCAGAAGATCCGACCGCGGCCTGGGTCCAGCGCTACCTGACCGGCCGTCTCGCACCAGCTGAGGGCCCTACTCGATCTCGGCCTCTTGGCGGCACTCAAGCGGGCCGCACCGCCCTCTACGCCTTGCATGCCATGGAACGCCGATCCGTTCACCACAGTACGCCGCCGTTCTCCACAGACACCGCTGACCAGCCGTTCCGTTCACAGGAGTCCGCCAGAGTTCACTACCGTTCACTGCGGACGGTAACCAGTTTGGTAACCATCCACCCTCCGGGCCGCCGCAACTGCCCGGAGATCCGGGGCGAGCACCGGGCCGTTGAGCGCACATAGCAGACTACGCCGGCGTCCGTTTCCCGGCTTCGCGCCATGCCGAGACCGGGGCGGGCGAGCCCGCAGGGCCTGACCTCCCCGGCGAACTGCTATCCGGGCCTGCGCCCCCGGTGACCTCCCGGCGCCGCGCGCAGTGCACGCCGGCGTACCCGAGCGCACACCCGCCGCACAGGCACCCGGCCGCGCGGGGCCCGGCCGCGATCAGCGGGCACAAGCGGGCCCCGTCACGAATCTCCGGCCTGCGGCAAGAACATCCCCGATCTCCCGGGCAGCGGTCGTGATCATGGAGCAGATCGCCGCAGCCCCGGCCGTGACGGCCAGCCGGGCCGCGTGCCGCTGATCGCCGGCCAGCCCGCCGGGCAGGCAGTGTTCAGCCTGCCTGCCCGGTGCGCGACCGCGCGGATCGGTGTTACCAGGGGGAGAGGACGTTCTGGGCGAGGATGACGGCCGCCGCGTCGCGGGCCTCGGTGGCTGACTTGATGGCGTCGCCGACGGCCGGGCCGGGGGTTCCGGTGGCGGGGTACTCGAAGGTGTTGCGGGCGCGGCGTATCCGGCTGAACGAGCGGAAGACCCGGACGCTCGCGCCGAACTGCACGATCACGGCGTCCTGGACCGCGAGGTGCCCGCCGCGGCTGGTAGCCCCTGCACCGCCAGCAGGCTCGCCGCGCTCTTGCGGAACGCGTCATAAGCCAGCTGATACGCCCCCGAAAGATCACGAGCCCGCCGGCCGCCGCAGCGGTCGACAGGTGCCGTCCCGCGTCCTCCAGCAGCCGCCGCGCCACCTCCCCGTCGGGGGTCACCCGGTCCAGATCCCCGGCGGCCAGCAGCCCCGTGATCGTGTCCCGGCCAGGCTGCCAGGTCACTGGGCGCCCGCCTCCAGCACGGGGACGAGCGGCCGGCTGGTGACCTGGGCGTGGAAGCCGTCACCGCCCTCCCGCCACCACCGCGGCGACCGGATCGTCACGTTCACCTCCCGGGCCAGCCGCGCCCCGGCCCGCTGCGCCGCGTCATCCAGCACATCACGATCCGGCGAGCCGATCACCAGCACGTCCAGGTCCTCCGGCGCGCGGCCCGCCTCCCCCGCGTACCGCGCCGCCCACGACCCGAACACGAACGCCGCCTCCACCCCGCCCACCGCGGCGAGCTCCTCTGCCAGCACCTGACGCGGCCCGAACGACCGCAGCAGCAGCTCCGTCAAAGGCCCCGTCAGCGGCGAGTCCGCCGCCGACACCAAACGGGTGTTCCCCAGCCGCCGCGAGCTGATAACCCCCGCCTGCTCCGACCGGGCCACCTCCCGCTGCGCCGAGGACACCGACGCCCCGACCCGGCCCGCCAGCTCCGTCAGCGTCCACTCCCGCCCCGGCGACAACAGCACCAAAGTCAGCAGCTCCGCCTGCAACCGGGAACGCAGCAGCGGAAGCAACGGCGGCGCCTGAACTTGCATAACACGCAACATACATCCCGTCATAAGCAAATACCAGCCCGGTAGCCGCCCCTGCCCCGCTCGAATACTCGGTTGAGCGGCTGACCGGGGCTATTGCCGCCAGGCTTGGGCGTGGCTCGCCACGCTGGCGCGACTCCTCCGGCAGGCCCTGGACCGGGATCTTCTCCGTGAAGCAAGCAACGCCGCTGGCCTGGCACCGCAAACCGGCGGGCAGCAGGCACGACGCGAGCAAACGGCGCAAGCCCGGCCTTGCCGTCGCGCCGTCCACGATGCGGGAGATCCTGGCCTGACGCGAAGCCCGGGGGCTGGGCTCGCAGGCTTCGCGGACGCTCGCGAAGCGCCAGATGCGGAGCGGCTGGCATCATCGTCATATGACCGTAGTGAAGATCAACGCGATCACGGTGCCGGCCGACAGCGGGGATGAGCTCGCCCGGCGGTTCGCCGCCCGGGCAGGCGCAGTCGACAGCCAGGACGGCTTCGAGGGCTTCGAGCTCCTCAAGCCGGCCGACGGCCGCACCACCTGGCTGGTGGTGACGCGGTGGCGGGACGAAGCCTCGTTCCAGGCATGGCTGCACTCACCGGCGTTCGGGCACGGGCATCGCTCCGCGGCCGAGCGCAGTGGCGGCGAGCCACCCGCACCGGTGGGCGTCAGCAGCGAGCTGTGGTCCTACCAGATCGCCGGCGGCTCGGGCGGATGAGACCGGGCCACACGCACGCGGTCGGCATGAATGAGCGGATGTCAGCAATGATGAGGCGTTCGTTCAGAAGGTGGTGGTGATGAGGCAACCGACACTGTTCCTGACTGTGGGACTCCCATGCACCGGGAAGACCACTGCTGCGCGGGGGATAGAGATCGAGCAGAGCGCACTGCGTCTTACGAAGGACGAATGGGTGAAGGCTCTCTACGGGCACGAGAATCCGCCATCGGCTCAGGACGTGATCGAAGGACGGCTCATCCAGATTGGGCTGCGCGCCCTCGAACTCGGCAACAACGTCGTGATCGACTACGGCCTCTGGGGTCGGGACGAGCGTTCTGCTTTACGGCAGGCAGCAGCAGACCTCGGGGCGAGGGTGGAGATGCGCTACTTCAAACTCACCCCAGCCGAGCAGCGGAGACGACTTGTTCAGCGCCAAGCCGAAGCGCCATACACGACTTGGCCTATGTCCGACGAGGAACTCGCCGAGTGGGCTGCCAGCATCGAGGTCCCAACGCCAGGCGAACTCGACGGCAGTGAACCCATTGATGACCCACCGGCTGGATTCGCGACATGGGACGGGTGGCGCGGACACCGCTGGCCGCCGTCGGTATCCTGACGCCTGCTCCCCGCAGCGCTGCCACGACCGCTCATGCAGAATCGGACGCGGCGCGCAGCGGTAACTGCCCGGTTGAACTAGAGTTCCTGGGCGGGCAGACGCTAACGGGTGATGTGCACTGCGTGGCCCCGGGCAGCCGGAAGCCGGGGTGCCTGCGGCGCGGCGGCGCACCCCGGGGTGATGGCCTCATGGTGCGGCATGGCCCGCCCTGGCAGATGACCACCGCCGGCAAGCCGGCCGGGGCAGGGCCCCGCGGAGGAGTTGCGGCCCGGCGCCAGGGCGCGGGGCTTTCCGGGACGGCAGGGCGCTTCTGCGCTCGCCTGCCCGCTGGCCGTGATGGCCGCGGCCGGACCGGCGGCCGATGGTAACCAGTTTGGTAACCAGCCACCGTTGCGCCGCGCTTTCAGGCGGCAATCCGGGTCCGGTGCCGAGCTGCCGGGGGACCAGTAGCACATGCCCCGAGACTACGCCGGTGTACGGTTCGCGGAGCGATCCAGCACGCTGACCGGGCAGCGGGCCAGCCCGGAGTTAACGCTCGTGAGCCGCGTTTTGGGCCGCGGCCGCCCGGCCATCACCCGGCCCGGCCAGCGCCATCCACCGGGCACCCGCCGCGTCTGGCCACGACGGGCCAGGCTCCGCGCGGGGATAGCACCACGGCCTGGATGCGCGAGCCAGTTGCCATCCCACAGCTCTTCCGCCCGGGCAGTGCACGCCGACACGAGCAGGCCGCACACGACCGCACAGCCTTGCTGCCGCGGCGGCGGGCTCCCCCTGGAGTGTGTCCTGGCTGACGTTGTCCCGCCGACCAGGGCCGGCGGGTCAGCGGTAAGATCTCGCGACGGTGCCCGACGCTGATCACCAGCACGACTAGCCGGTCGTCACGGACCTCATACAAGATCCGGTAATCACCCGCCCGGATCCGCAGCACCCCTGACCGGCCAGCAAGGGCAACCGCTCCCGCTGGCCGCGGCTCGGCCGCGAGCCCGCCGATCGCCGCTGCGACCCGGCGGCGGACCGGCGGGTCGAGCAGCGCCAGGCGCTTGCGGGCGCGGGGCTCCAGCTCGACCCGGTAAGCCGGGCCGGTCACAGGCCCAGCTCGGCCTTCACCTGCTCCCACGGCACCGGCCGCGCGCCGGCCCGCCGCTCCGCCATCGCCGCGCCCGCCGCCGCCACGTCACTGGCATCCTCCGCGACATCCATCAGATCGCCGATCACCGCCCGGACCGCCGCCTGCGTCCCCTCATCAGCGCCGCGCACCCCCAGCCACAGCGCCCGGCACGCCGCCGCCGTCGCCTCCTCCCGCGCCCGCGCGTCCTCCTCCGCCAGATGCGCCTCCGAGACCACCACCGCCAGCCGCCGCCCCCGCCGCGTCAGGTGCGTCACCGTCCCCGCATACACCGCCCGGTTCACCACATCCGCCAGATGATCACGGGCGTCCGAAATCGGCATCTCCGCCGCAGGCTCACTCATACCCCAAGTGTACGAGACGTACGACCCGGAACCGCCATCCCCGGCACCCTTAATCTAGAGACCTGCCACGCCAGGACGTGACAAGGGCCACGACTGCCCTGGACTGGCTTCCTTCGCGCACGGGCCAGCCCTCGCCTGGTGAGGGCTGGCCCGTGCGCAAAAACCCCGCTCTCCGCGGCGCGACCTCGCCGCGCACACCGCCCGCAGCTCGTAGGCTAGGCAGCACTGGGCATCATCGTGAGTGACCGGATGCTGGTGTCGGCCGATGGCAGGCTCGCCATGCTGTCGGTCTGTCCTCTACCTCGCCACGCCGCTCAGCACTGCTGCCCTCGCAGGGTAGGCCGAATAGCAGACGTGCATGCTGCCGGCCCTCGCCGAGCAGATGCGCATCGAGACCACCCGACGCCAGCACGACTCCCGGAGCTGATCCCGCCGCACCCGCCGTCGCTGATCGACGGCGAATTGTGGCCAGGGAACATCCTCGCTGACGGCTCCGGTGAGCGCGCTGATCGATCCGGCCGCGTCCTATACGTGGCCCGAGGTCGACCTGGCCGAGCTGTGGTGCCCGCCCCGGCCGCCGGCTTTGGAGCGGTTCTTCGCCGTGTACGAGGAGTTCGCCCACCCGTTTGACGGCTGGCGGGATCAGGCGCAGCTGCTGCGCATCTGGGACCTGTTCAGCGTGGTCGCGCACGGCCTCGACACGTGGGGCGCCGCGGATATCGTCGGCGCACTCATCGCACCATTCCGTCACAACACCGCGAGCCGCGGCACGGCTCGCGCCAGCCTGCGGAGAGGTCGCCCTAGAGGGCGACGCGGAGCGTGCGGCGGCTATTCCCGTTCCTGATCGGCCTGGTCTGGCCAGACGCCGATGTGGTCGGGCTCCTCCTGAAATTCGACCCGCTTCCGCATGCCGAGGCGCCTGGTCATCTCGCGCGGGAGCTGAACCCGGCCCGCCCGGTCCAGGGTCGCGTACTCGCGTGCGTGCAGTGTGGTCGTGCCCCGCTCGTCGGTGGCCGAGTGGCGTATCGTCTCGCTGCTCGTCTTGCCGTCCCTGATCGCGATCGTGCGGCGAACCTGCGACGACACGGCCGGGTCGTGGGTGACCACCAGCACCGTGACTCCTAGCTCGGTGTTGGCGGTCTGTAGGGCGGAGAACACGTCCCGGGCGGTCGAGGAGTCCAGCTCGCCGGTGGGCTCGTCGGCGAGCAGCACCTTCGGCTGGCTGGCAAGCGCCGTGGCGATGGCGGCGCGCTGCTGCTCACCGCCGGACATGCGGTCCGGAGTCCGGTCGGCGCAGTGCGCGATGCCGAGGGTGTCGAGCAGCAAACCGGCGCGCCGCAGTCGTTCCCGTCGACCGCGCAACGTCAGCCGCATCGGCAGCAGCACGTTCTGCCGGGCGGTCATGTAGGGCAGCAGGTTCCGCGACGTCTGCTGCCAGATGAAGCCGGCGACGCTCCGCCGGTAGGCCAGCCGCTCTCGGGAGGTCATCGTGCTCAGGTCGCGGCCAGCCACCCACACCGTCCCCGCCGTCGGCGTGTCCAGCCCGGCGAGGATATTCATCAGCGTGGACTTGCCGCTGCCGGCCGCCCCGACGAGCGCGGTCAGCTCCCCCTCGGCGATCTGCAGATCCAGCCCTTGCAGCGCCTGTACCTCGATGCCCTCACCGGAGTAGATCCGGACCAGCCGGTCACAGACGATCATCCCGTCCGCACCGGTGGGTGGCTGGTCCTGCGGGATACGTGCGGCAGGCTCGGTCATGTGCCTGGGCCCCCTTCAGTCAGCGATCCGCAGCGCCCTGGCGCTGCCGCGGCGGTAGGTGATGACGGCCTGAACGGCCAGCACGAGCAGCGCGGCCAGCACTAGCCCGGCCGCGGAAGCGATCAGCGGCAATGCGGCGGGCGTCACCACGATGGCCGACCCGGTCCCGCTCAACGTCGCCAGGTTCAGCGATGGCCCGACCAGCGGCGCAAGCAGCCAGGCACACGCGACGCCGCCGATGGCGGCGGCCACGACCGGGGGCAGCGCCTCGGCCGCCAGTAGCAGGTGGGCCTGCCAGCGCCGCAGCCCCATCGTCGCCAGGCGCGCCAGCGTCATCTCGCGGGTCTGGGCGGTGAGCAGCAGCGACAGCAGCAGGACCAGCACGCCGAAGCCGGCCGCGGCAGCCATTCCCTGCGTCAAGGCCGTCCGCGTCACCTGTAGTACCGGTGCCGAGGTCAGCGCGGTGACG
>Ga0302325_10005830_pt1 | contig 27891 bp, 19 predicted proteins | sample Palsa_T0_2_FD_201948 | JGI IMG/M metagenome (GOLD analysis project Ga0302325, IMG submission 201948) | Peat permafrost microbial communities from Stordalen Mire near Abisko, Sweden - Palsa_T0_2 | ecosystem: Environmental > Terrestrial > Soil > Palsa > Peat permafrost | place: Sweden: Abisko... | reverse complement strand
GTTGTCTGGCGAGCGCCAGCTTCTCGCGCCGCCCCAGCCTCGTCCCGGCCGCCTGTTCGCCGTCCCGCAGCGTGGTATCGAATATCGCTACCTTGTTTGACATCATCGCAATCTCCTCGAAACTAGCCAGGTTCGTTCAGAAATAGAAAAGGCCACCTGGTGGCTGCCCCGCCGGTGGCCGTCTCAAAAATCGGTTTGAGTCAGCCTCAGACGGGGCCAGTAAGGAGGCCCAGCGCAAGAAGGTTAAGGCTTAGAATGCCCAATGCGCGCAAGGAGGCCGCAGGCTTCGCGGCGATTCGCGGGAACAACGCGCAACTGCTACGCGGCGACATTCGTAAGATCCATCATACATCGGACATCGGACCGGTACAATAGGACGGACCGCCGGTAACGGCTCATTACGAGATGAAATCCGCATCCGCGAAAGGGACCGCCATCGCCACGCTTATCGCGAGCTTGGTGGGCACTGGGGCGTGGCTTCTAGGCTGGTCACGCATGATCTGGCTTGGTCATCCGATGATTGCAACATTCATCATCACGGTTGTCATGTATATCCTGGCCAAACAAGTTCGGGATCATTCCAGCTGACCAACTGAGGTGAAATTAGTCCATTACCAGGCGGCATTGGTGGCGCTGCGTGACGAGTAAGCGGCTCGGTTTTCGATGAATTCGTAGATCTGTACCGCTTTTCGCGCGCTGGAACCTAATCCCATCACCGCAGTCGTCGAGGAGAACACTTGTTGCAGGTAGCGCAACGCTTCCAGCGGCACGCAACTGACGCCTGGATCCTCGCCCACCAAAACGCAGCCTTCGTTCCTGCACGAATCCTCGACAGCCATGGCCTCTTTCGCCGACTCGAAGCGCTGCGTCGCTGTGATTTCCGGTAAGGTTCTGCCACGCCGCCCGGGCTCTTTCCGAATCCATAGAATGGTTGATCCCCCGCGGCCATCGACAGCTTGCCCTCCGAACGCGAAAAGACGCGCCAGCATGCTCCGATAGTAAGCGGGCCGGTAGAAGATCCTCGGATGCCGCCGGCCGTCGGGACCCGTTTCGGACGCGAATTGGAAGTATTCGTCCAGCCTGTGAGCGCGGTCGAATTCGAAGAACGCCCGATACGTGCCATACAACTGCTCCCCGCTTTGAACCAGCAGGAGCCGATCATCCACTATCACGAATCGCGTGCGCCAGGACTGCAACGCCTGAATCGCCTCAGCCTCGGATTGCGCCAGGAAGAACGAGGCCGCAACGTCGGCATTGGCTTGCGTCGGGTTGGTCACCGGTATTCGACGCGCCACCGCCGAGATCCAATAGCCGGAGTCCCACCACGCCATCACGCTGTAAGCGCTCGCGGGGTAAGTGTAGCTTGGCCCAAACTGTTGTTGATTGTATCGGGCGTAGTAGAAATCTGGATCGCCGAAAGGCTCGGGTGTGGAAACGCGCATCCAGTCCAAGGCTTCCCGCCAGTCCGGCGTAATGCCCGTCGGCTGATCGTGACTCACGGCAGCGACCAGGTTGGGCACGAGCACCAACAGGACGAAGCCCGCCGCGGTCACCCACATCGTTTTGGCCCCGGAATTCAGCAAGACATCCACGACGTAGCCGGATAACATGGCTGCCGCGATGGCAAAGTAGTAACTCATTCGGAGCTGTCCCATGGCCAGCACGAAGGTTGTGAAGCCCCAGAAAAAGATGAGCGTTCGTCCCGGGCTCGGGCGTCTCAGTGTTGAATCCGCCAACAGCGCCAGGCCCAGCAGCGCGAGAGGATAGGCGCCGTAAAACTGGCGCCACGCGGGCATGAGCGTAAATCGGCCGTCGCTGTACACCAGCGACTGCAACTCTATGACGCCGCGCGAGGCTCCGAACGCGGAAGGCATGAAATACGGAACGATCGATTTCACGGCGTGCAGTGAACCGGGAACGAGCCAAGCAGCTAAACCCGCCGACGCCACCACTGCCGCCGTAACTCCGCCTACTAGCGTCACTCGCGGACGCGCGGTTCGCCGGCACAAACTGGACCAAAGCTCGATCCCTCCGAGAGCCAGGCAGCCGCCGAACAGGGCCGCCAAGCTGTAGTTCATCCAAAGGAGATGCCGGAATGGAAGGCAAATGACTGCGGCGAGAAGCAACGCCAGATAGAGAGGGCGGAGAGATCGCGCCGACTCGGCACTCGGCCAAAACAAACGGATCCGATCGTAAGCCGCCCAAGCGATCACGACGCCGACTAGAAACGCGGACCCGTGAAATGTAAGCAGATAGGCCGCCAAGGTCAGCCCCGATGCGGCGGCGAAGACGAGTGACTCGGCTTGAATTGCCCTCAGCAGCATGATCAGAAACAGCGTGGATAACAGGCCCTCCATGACGTGGTGATCCGTAAACCCGAGGCTCGATACATGCAGGAAGTGGCCGGGCAACGTCGCGATCACTGCGGCGGCGATCAGCGCCGAGGACACGCCGAACACCAGCTTTGCCAAGACGAACACAGCCACGACGATGAAGACTCCGAGGACAGCGGGATACCAGGCGGCAATCACGTGCAACAGTGATTGCGAGGGCGCACCCGCGGCCGCGAGCCAGGCGATCAGCCCCAACAGCCAATCGTAGAAAGGCGAAGTAGCCGTATCCTGGACGCGGCCGAAGATGACGTACGGGTCGACGGTAATGCGCCACGGAAAATGCCGGATCAGGTTCTCGGCCACACGCACGTGATACCACGCGTCCGTCTCCTGGAAATTCACGAAGCCCGGCTGAAAGACCGCCGTGAAGCGCGGGATGACGCGGATCGCCAATGCCAGCAAGCCGAGCGCGCCCACGGCGATCCACTGCCACCGCTCCGGGATTGCCGCCAACCGCCGGCTCAGGTTCGCTTCGGGAGGCCGCGATGGCTGGATATCCGGCGTGCTCATCGTCTTCTTTGCGAACGGCTAATTATGGCATAAGCTCGCATCTGGTTAAAATCAGGAGTTGCCATGCGTGAACTGGTGAAAACGGTGCGGCAGGCCCTGGCGATGCTGAATGGCCGCTTGCGCCGGAGATGGTGGATGCGCGTTCCCTGGGCGCTTGTTTCGGCATTTCTGGAGATGCTCGCCACGGCTGGAATGCTGGTGTTGATCCGCCTCATCAGCGATCCTGCGGCGGCGAACCGCATGTCCTCCGTAAAGACGCTCCGTGGATGGCTCAAGCTCGAACCCGGACCCGGATTCGTCGCCGGATTCGCGGCGTTAGTGGGATTGATTTACTTGTTCAAGAACGCTCTGCGCGTGGCTGAGACTTATGCGCAGGAGCGCTGCGCCGCCGATACAACGGTGTGGATCTCTTCCGGTCTGCTGGATCGGTATTTACGCGCCCCCTATAACATGCATCTGCGCCGCAACTCCTCCGAGATGCTGCACAACGTAAACGTCGCCGTCGATCAAGTAAGTTGGGTGGTGCTGCAGTCCGCCACCGCATTGGTCTCCGAAGCGCTGATCTCGCTGGGCATCCTGGTGGTGCTGGTGCAGCAGTTGCCCCCGCTGGCGCGCGGCGCGGCTGCTCTTACGGGCGCCGTGACGATTCTCCTGCTTTGGATCACCCAGCGGCGGCACATTCGCTGGGGTCATGAGTTGCATGACGCGGGTATTCAGGAAATACGAACCCTACGCCAGAGTCTGGCGGCCGTGAAGGAAGCGAAGATTCTGGGCCGAGAACGGTATTTCGTCGAAAGGACCGCGCGTCTTCGCGCCCTGCTGAGCAACCTGCAAGCGGTGCGACAGACCATCGAAGTAGTGCCGCGCCTGGTGGTGGAAACAACGTTTGTCGCCGCTCTGGCCGCGCTGATCGGCATCGCGTGGTGGCGGCCCAACGCAGGCGGCGACCTGATGCTCACGCTCGGCATCTTCGCCTATGGCGGTCTCCGGCTGTTGCCGTCGCTGCACCTCTCGGTTTATCGATTTAACCGGATCGGCTCGGGCCAGGCGGCCGTCAGCACGGTTTCGCGGGACTGGCACGAGCTGGCGCCGAATCTCGCCGACAGCAAGGAAATCGCCCCTGGGATGGTGATGACGGAATCGATCCTGTTCGAATCGGTCTCCTTCGCCTACGAAACCACCCAGGGCGCCGCTCTGGAGCCGGCCGTGCACAACATAGATCTGGAAATTCGCCGCGGCGAGTCGATCGGCATCGTCGGCCCGACCGGCGCCGGCAAAACCACTTTGGTGGACCTCATGCTTGGATTATTGGAACCCACCTCGGGGAGCATCCGCGTCGACGGGCGCGACATACGGTTGTCATTGCGCGCCTGGCAGCGGCAAATCGGGTATGTCCCCCAGGCCGTCTATCTCACCGACGACACGATTCGCCGGAACATAGCGCTGGGGCTGGAGGACTCTGAGATCGACGAGCGCCGCGTCACCGAATCGGCTCGAGCCGCGCAACTCGACGAGTTTCTCGCCAGGTTGCCGAACGGGCTGAATACGGCGGTGGGAGAGCGAGGCGCAAAGCTCTCCGGAGGAGAGAGGCAGCGCATCGCCGTTGCGCGCGCGCTCTACCGGCAGCCTACCATTCTGGTTTTTGATGAGGCTACCGCGGCGCTCGACAACGTCACTGAGCAGGCTCTCACGGCGACCATTCGGGCGTTGCATGACAACGTAACGAGAATTTTCATCGCGCACCGGCTGAGCACCGTGCAGTCCTGCGACCGGCTGGTTCTGCTTCGCAAGGGACGGATCGCTGGAATCGGCACCTACGCCGGGCTCCTGAAAAATCCGGAGTTTCTAGCGTTAACCTTGGCCGGCGCCGACGTCTCCTGAGAGGCGGCGGAACACCGGAGCGGCGTCGCGTTGCCACACCTGTTCCCAAGTCTCCCCGCACGACGTTTCGATGCCTTTCTGCAGCCGCTCGAGAAGACACATATCGTCGGGGAATCCCCGCAGAAGCTCGTCGATTCGGAGCGCCAGTTCTTCGCTGTTCTGGAACGAAACCCCCGTGAACCCGGGCTGCAACTGTTCTGCTAAACAAGCGCCATAGTCCAGCGCGCAGACAGGCGTGCGCGCCCCAAACAGGTCCATGACCTTCATGGGCAGATCCACGCCGGAAGACGAGCGGTGCATGCAGAACCCGAAATGCGCCGCGCATAGCAGCTCACGGTAGTCCGCTGGATCGAGAAAGGCGGTGTGCACCTCGGCCCGCCTCCAGCGAATCCCGGACAATCGTCGCTCAAAAGCATCCCGCAAGGGTCCGCGGCCGGTGATCAAGACAAACAAGCGCGGCCCCGGCGGCGCTGCGTCCCATTGCATCAAGCCTTCGAGCAGGAGCGCCATATCTTCGTCCGCCGTCCAACTGGTTGGGCACACGGCCAATGCCGATCCTTCCGGCAATACGAACCCGGCGCGGGCCACCGCTCGACTTGCGCCCGCGCTTCTGGAGGAGATCGGCACTACAGGAAGCATCTGTCTTGGCCGGTCATACAAAACAATCGGATCTGGAACGGAAAATTCTGCGACTAAAACATCGCGCATCGCCTTTGACACGCAAAGGTGGGCGTCGGCTCTGCCGCCGAACAGCCGCTCGCAGGCTTTCGTCAGCCGAACGGCAAAATGCGCCGGCCCCAGACGGAGTGCGAGCATGGCGTGGCCGAAATTATGCCAATCGACGACAAATAGCGAGCCGCGCAGTCGCGCCGCAAGCCAGCCCACCGGCAACGTGGGAACGCTGGGCGGATTCTGCACCAACAATGCGCCGCCGCGAGGGGTTCGCGCCAGCAGCAACCACAGCAACTGCCACCAAAGAGAACCCAGACGGAATCCCGAGATAAGCAGGAAGAGAAACCGCGATGCTCCCTCTTTCGCGGCAGAGACGGTCCTAATGCGGCAGACTCGAATGCGCGGATGTTCCAAGACCGCGCGCTCCACCGGCGTTTCGCAATATCCGGCCAAGCACACTTCGGCGCCATCGTTGGCCAAAGCCAGCGCGTGATTCAACATCCGTGGACTCCGACCCAGATCCCCCAGCACCACAACCGTGACAGAATAGCGATGCAGTGTAGCGGCCATGTGCGCGAAAGAATTATCATAACGTTGTCGCCGAGTTGCCTCGCCCCTGAAAATATATGAAAGAAGCGGTTAGCCGTCGCCCACGTGGGCGCAGGAAGGTGGCTGTCGCGGGCGGTGGCACCGCCGGCCATGTCACTTCGGCCCTGGCGATTATGTCAGCCTACCAGGATCGCTTCGGCGCAGAGGTCTATTTCATCGGTTGTCTGGGAGGTTTCGAAACCCAACTCGTCCCCGCTCACGGATTTGATCTCGAAATCATTCCAGGTAGACCCTATGCGCGGCAAAGCGCGTTAGGGAAATTGCGATCGTTGGTGACGCTGGCGCAAGGCATCCGGACTGCTCGACGGTTGCTCAAATTCAAGGAGACGGATTTGGTGGTCGGTTTGGGGGGATACGCTTCAGTGGGAGCGGTGCTCGCGGCCAAAATTCTCGGTATCCGCACGGTCATCCATGAGGCGAATGTCATGCCGGGCTTGGCAAATCGGCTGGCCGCCGGTCTCAGCGACCGAGTCTTTGTCGGCTGGAAGGAAGCTCGTGGTTCTTTTCCGGCTTCGAAGACGATCGTCACCGGCAACCCGATTGCCGCAGCCATTGCCGCCGCAGCCAACGAACGCGTGGACGCGGGCTGGCGGGGCGATTCCAGAAGGATCTTGGTGACGGGCGGGTCCCAGGGATCGCTATTCCTCAACCAGAAGGTCCCGGTGTTGCTTGAGAGCGTTCGGGCGCTGGGCGTTCCAATTGCGGTGCGTCATCAGACCGGCGCGGGCGAGACGGATCGCGTGAGTGCCGAGTATCAGCGGCTGGGAATCGATGCCGAAGTGACGCCGTTCATCGATGACATGGCCACGGCGTATTCCGCAGCTCACTTCGTCATCGCCGCAGCCGGGGGCCTCACCCTAGCCGAATTGGCCGCGTTCGGTTTGCCCTCTTTGTTGGTCCCCCTCGAGGTCGCCGCCAGCGGTCACCAGGTGTCCAATGCCAAGGTCTATGCGGAGCAATCGGGTGGGATTTGGGTGACCGAAAAGGGGTGGGACGGCGCTTCGCTGGCTTCTCGAGTGGTGGGAACGCTCGGCGATTTCAACGCTTGGCGCGCGCAAGCCGAGCGCGTGCGGAAGATGGCCAATCCGAATGCGGCTCAAAAGCTGGTGGAGGAGTGCGAGGCCTTGCTTGCGAATGGTTGAACGTTCGACCCGGCCTATTTGAGTTTCAATTACCGTAATCGAAACCGTCCACATTCTCGCGTATGGAAGCGCAAAATGCGTCAACCGAGAAGCGTTCCCGCTGTCGGGCGACGTGAGCCCGCAAACTTTCTTCGATCAACGGGTCGGTGAGCACGCCGGTGATCTTATCGGCCGCCTCCTCAGCCGAATCGAAGACCAGCCGCGGATGTTCTCCGACAATCTCCCGCGGACCTCCCGAGTTATGCACGAAAGTAATGCAGCCGGCGCGCTGGATCTCCGCCGGAGCGATGCCGAAGTGCTCTTCTTCCATAGTGTGCATGCCGTAACGGTGTTGGGCCATCTCGACAGTAAGCTGCTCGCGACTCAAATCTTTGAGCATGCGGAACCACGGGCGCGTGGCGGCAAGCGACTGGAGATGCCGTTCATAAGGAGGATGGTCAGGCTGTCCAATCAGAGTAAAGCTGATTTCATGGCCCCGGCGCCTCACTTCCTCGATGATGCTCACTGCAACATGCCAGCGCTTGAGTTCGTCCAATCGCCCCGCGGCAACGAAGCCGGCGCGGCGCTCATGCCAGGGAACTTCCGGAAAGTCCCCAGGCACGGGTGGGTACACAATGATCGCATCCGTTCCATACAATTCGCGAAAGCGGTTCGCAACGAACCTCGAATTCGCCAGCGTTAAATTACGGCCAAAGCCGTCCTGAGTCGCGCGCTGAACCCGGTCGCAGAAGGCGATGTATGCCGAATGCACTCCGGGGATCTGGTGAAACCAGCGCATTTCGTTTTCTGGGCGCGGCAGGTAGGTGGCGGGATAGTGTATGTATTGCAGACCGCGGCGGTGGAAGTCGACTTCGTTCTGGGTGCTGAACAGGAGGTCGTACTTTTCGCGCCGATCAAGATCCTGCGCAAATCGTACCACTAGAGAGCGCTCCAGTAATGCGCCGGCAGTGGGCATCCAGCGAAGAATGTGCTGGTAAGAAGGAGGAGCGACGCGGACATCAACGTCGCCTTCTTTCAGCGACGTGCCAAAGCTTCGATTAACGGCCGAGTAGTCAATGGGCCGAAGCGTAGCCAAGGACACGTCCCAGGTTTTCCGCAAAGCCTGAAGCGCCCAAGCTGCGACCAAGTGGCCTCCGCCTTTCGGACTGATAGCAGCTTGCACAACCAGAACGCGCTTTCTTCCGGCCATCCCGAAACTCACTCGTTAGCCTGACCTGCGCGATGCATCAACCACTTCAGCGCGCTGTCCCCGGCAGCGGCTGAACCTTCGTGTTCTTCAGAAACTCGCTTTCGGTGAACTCAGTCCTGTCTCCGGGCTTTTTCCCCGGCGCCGGCAGCAATCGCGCGGCCAGCGGCTTGTTCCATTTGTAGGCGAGCGAGGCAACGTCCCCCAGTATCCGCGCCAGTTGCTCTTCGCTGACATCGCCCGGCAGCGGCACCGTATCGAGTCCTCCGGCACACACCGCCGAGTAAGCCAGCATCGAGTCCAGATTGAACGTCCCCTCCGCCCAGCGGCGCGCGAGCACGTTGTCCTCCAGGATCGGAATCATCAAGCCCGAATAGCCGGTGCGCTTCACGGGCGTCGATTGCACCGCTCGCGTAATAATGGCCGACGCCGTCAGCGTGCCGTTCGATCCGAAGGGAGCGCCGATGAACGACTCGATGGCCGCGCCGATGGAGCGGTCCCCCAGAGGCGCAGGCGTAGCATCGATTCCTTCGTATGTCCAGCCGGTGCTCGACGCAAGCTGTGTGGCCACGGCCTCGGCTTCCTTGGTGTATTTCACGAAAGCTTCCGCCAGGTGTTGCTCGGCTTCGCGCGGATCGTGATAGCGCGCGAAAACGTCGGCCACCACATTGGCGCCTTCCATTGCGATCGCGAACGCGTGTCCCTTGCCCAGATGATAGGAACCGGGATAAAACGGCCCGTACGGTTTCATCATCGCGATGGCGCCGAAACTGAAATTGCCGTCTCCCCGCGGGCTGCGGAGCGACACCGCTTTAATTAGCTTGGCCGCTTCGCGAACGGCCCGCCAGTGGATGCCTTGCTCATCCGCCATCACCAGGTTCGCGTTGACACTGGTGTCCGAGAGAATATCCGTCAACAGTTCAACCGGCGCGGTGTCATCGTCGTCGCGGAGCATCGCCGGTCCGATGTTCAGCGCGGATCCCCCTTTCGAAGCGGACTCGCGCATTTTGCGGATCAATCCGCGGGCATCCTCTCGTTTCATGCCCTTGGTATAAAGCGGAAACGGTTGCGTGGTGATGCGTCCGCCGGCGCCCTCGAACCCAGCACGATTAAAGGCTTCTTTGGCGCTCGCCAAGAACTTTTGCGTCTCCTCGATCCGGGCTGTGTAGCTGTTCGAATCCACTTCGATAAACGCTGTGACAGCGCGGATTCGCGGACGGCTATCGGCCGCCGAAAGCAGAGCAGCGATGCCGAAAGCCAGGAGGATTTTTCGCATTGGATCGATCATAACATCGCGAACCACGCGAGCCCATGTTGCCAAAGGCCGCGCCGTTTGAGAACCTGGATTTCTCCATGTCTATCGGTTCACAACCTCGCTTCCGCCTCGCGACGCTTCCGACGCCGCTCCACGAATTGCCTCGGCTACGGGAGGCGCTGGGAGGACGAGACCGTTGTCCGCGCATCTTGATCAAGCGCGATGACCTCACCGGATTGGCTTTCGGCGGAAACAAGGCGCGCAAGCTCGAGTTCCTGGTGGGCGATGCGTTGAAGCAAGGCGCGACGGTACTGGTCACGTCCGGCGCCGTGCAGTCGAACCACGCTCGCCTCACTGCGGCGGCCGCTCGTGCCGCTGGAATCAAAGCAGCTTTGGTCTTGACCAGCAGCGCCGAGCGCCCCCCTGTGCAAGGCAATCTTTTGCTCGATACGCTGCTCGGCGCGGAGATCCACTTCATTCCGGCGAACGCGAATCCGATGCTGGCGATCGGCGATCAGGAGGAAGCTAAGATCGCCGAAGTGGTGGCGGATCTCCGTCGGCGTGGCGAACGTCCGTACTTGATCCCGGTCGGCGGTTCAAGCCCGGTGGGCGTGTTCGGCTATGCCACCGGCACGCTGGAACTGCTTATGCAGGCGTTTCAAATGGGCGAAGCGCCCAGCTATCTATATTTCGCGAACGGATCGCGCGGCACGCAGGGCGGCCTGGTGCTCGGCAAGGAGATGTTCAGCGCGCCTTATCAAGTCCAAGGAATCGCGGTAAGCGGGGGCGCGCCCGAGAAGACGGCGCGGGGCGTTCGGATCGTCCAAGAGGCCGCCGACACACTGGGCATCTCAAGCGGCATCACCGCGGACGACCTGCTCAGCGACGAGAGCTTCGTTGGTCCGGGATATGGCGTTCTAACTCCGGGATGCCTCGAGGCGCTACGTTTGTTCGCTTGCTCGGACGGCATCTTCCTCGATCCGGTTTACACCGGGAAGGCGGCCGCGGGAATGATCGCCCACATCCGCAGCGGTCTTATCGACCCCGGCGCAACGGTCATCTTTCTGCACACGGGTGGTACGCCTGGATTATTCGCGCACGCCGATGAACTCAGCGCAACGACTTAACGTTGCGCCGCGCCGGAACGTCCCATGATGGGCCAGACGTCCACGATTTGATCGCCTCGCGCGACATAGTAACGATCGTAATAATTCGTGCTGTCGTCGAGAACCGTACAGTAGATCTCCACCCGATCGCCCAGCTTTGGCTCCTGATCGCCGTCCTTCCACTTCAGAAGCCCGTATTCCGCGCCTTGCGAGGCGACTTCAAGCCACGGCATGCCTTTGACTTTGTCCGTCGGCCGGACCGCTGCCTTGTTGCCGTAGTCAATCGCGACTTGATTTGGATGGCGCTTGCTGTCCACGGTAGTAAGTACGGTCATCGCACCTGCGAAATCGTCGTAATTCGCAGGGTCGCTCTTACCGCCGATCACGAAATAGCGCGTGTCCATAAATACGTACGACCCGACTTCAAGTTCGGTGAGGCCGTTCTCGTGATCGATGTTGTAAGTGCCGGTTGATCCGCCGGTGAAAATGTTTACCGGCAGTCCGGACTTCTTGCAGAGCGCCACGGTCTCTCGCGGTGCGCTCATATCCTTGGCCGATTGTTCACGCCGCTTCTCGAAAGTGCGAGTATGGGCGGCGCCGCCGGCATACGCCATGATTCCCTCAAACTGCGCGCGCTTGGAAGCAGCGACCTTCTGCGCCAGTTCCAGCGCCGGCTGACCGTTCTCGACGCCCTGCCTGCTAGGGCCGGCGAAGACCGACACCAGAATCTTGAGATGGGCATTCTCGGCCGCCGCGGCTTGCTCAACCCAATCGAACACGATGGGATCGTCCACCACGAACATGAACGTGGGATCTTTTTTCGAGAGCGCGACAGCTCGCGCAATGTTGTTCTTGCTGGCGGGCTGCTTGGTCCACATCACGCCGCGTAGTCCCGCGCCCGACATTAGCTCCGCCTCGGCGATCGTGGCGCAGGTGAGTCCAATTCCTCCGTGCGCAAGCTGAATCCTGGCGACATCCACGCTCTTGTGAATCTTGACGTGCGGGCGAATCGCAATACCATTGGCTTTGGTCGTATCCCACATGGTCTTCAGGTTTTTTTCGAACAAAGCCTGATCGACCACCAGGCACGGCGTCGGCAACACGTCCTTGGTCATGTCACGAAAATCGCGGCGTGCGATGCGCGCTTCGAATTCGGTGTAGGGAAATCCGGTGGAACTCGTCTTGGCAGCCCGGGCTTTGTTGACAGCGGTAAGTGCGCCCGCGGTGGCGGCAGTGGCGGCCAGGAAATGGCGGCGTGACATCATAATGTCCTCCTCGATTTGGTTAAAATTCCCTCAGTTCAGCGCTGCGCAGCGCCGGAACGTCCCATGATGGGCCAGACGTCCACGATTTGATCGCCTCGCGCGACATAGTAACGATCGTAGTAATTCGTGCTGTCGTCAAGAACCGTGCAGTAGATCTCCACGCGATCGCCTACCTTGAAGTCGTGGTCACCATCTTTCCATTTCAGACCGCCGTACTCCGCGCCTTGTATTGCGACTTCAATTGAGGGCATTCCCTTGACTTTGTCCGTGGTCCGGACCGCAGCCTTGTTGCCGTAGTCGATGGCAACTTGATTGGGATGCCGCTTGCTGTCCACGGTAGTAAGTACCGTCATGGCGCCTTCAAAATCGTTGTAAGTCGTATCGTTGCCTTTACCGCCGATGACGAAATACCTAGTGTCCATAAATACATATGACCCGACTTCAAGCTCGGTGAGGCCGTTCTCGTGATCGATGTTGTAAGTGCCGGTTGATCCGCCCGTGAATATGTTAACGGGCAGTCCGGACTTTTTACATAGTTCCACGGTCTCTCGCGGCGCGGCCATATCGTTAGCAGAATGCTCCCGCCGCTTGTCGAACGTTTTGACGTGAGCGGAAATTCCGGCATAAGCCATGATGCCCTCGAACTGCGCACGTTTCGAAGAAGCGACCTTCTGCGCCAGCTCGAGTGCCGCTTTACCGTTTTCGATTCCCTGCCTGTCCAGCCCCGCATACACGGACACCAGGATCTTGAGGCGGGCGTTCTCCACTGCCGCGGCTTGCTCAACCCAATCGAACACGATAGGATCGTCCACCACGAACATGAAAGTGGGATCTTTTTTCGAAAGCGCGACGGCCCGGGCGACGTTGTTCTTGCTGGCGGGCTGCTTGGTCCACATCACGCCCCTGAGTCCCGCGCCCGACATCAGCTCCGCCTCGGCGATGGTGGCGCAGGTGAGTCCGATTCCTCCATGCGCAAGCTGAATCCTGGCGACATCCACGCTCTTGTGAACCTTGACGTGCGGGCGAATCGCAATGCCGTTGGCTTTGGTCGTATCCCACATGGTCTTCAGGTTTTTTTCGAACAAAGCCTGATCCACCACCAAGCTCGGCGTCGGCAACACGTCCTTCGTCATGTCGCGGAAATCGCGGCGTGCGATGCGCGCTTCGAATTCGGTGTAGGGAAATCCGGTGGAACTCGTCTTGGCGGCCAGAGCTTTGTTGGCAGCGGTGAGAGCGCCCGCTGTGGCGGCAGTGGCGGCTAGAAAATTGCGGCGTGATGTCATGATGTCGCTCCTCAGTGGAGTCTAGCATAGTCTGAGGCGCCGTTTCGTCCAACAATTGATCGACCGAGAATCTTCGCCGCAGTCTTGAATCTCAGGATGCGGTTGTGCTATCGTCACTCCAAAATGAAACATCGCCTGAAGCTTCTTGCCGGCTTTTTGCTTGCTTGCCGGCTGGTTCCGGGTCAAGGCTCGGATCCGGGTCCGCAACCGAAGACCACTCCCGCGGATTTGGCCGAGGGCCAGCGCGTTTTCGGAACACAATGTTCCTACTGTCACGGCCCCAAGGGCGAGGGTGGACAAGGCGCGGTGTTAGCCGTGCCTCGCTTGCCTCACGCGCCCGACGACCAAGCGCTATTTCACGTCATCCACGAAGGGATTCCCGGCACCCGGATGCCGGCCAGCGCGCTGAGCACGGAGCAAGTCTGGCAAGTGGCGGCCTTTGTGCGCACCCTTGGTCGGGTCGAAGGATCCAAAGCAACGGGCGATCCACGGCGCGGTCAGCAGATTTTCGCGAACAAGGGGGCATGCGGGCGATGTCATTCCATCGGCGGGCATGGAGGCGGCATCGGACCGGATCTCAGCGACATCGGCGCACGCCAAAACACCGCTGAAATTCGCGCCTCGATTGTCGATCCCGACGCTTCCGTGCCGCTGGATTACCTGCAAGTTCGCGTAGTAACCAAAGACGGCCGAAGCGTCACCGGCGTACGCGTGAATGAAGACTCGTTTTCCATCCAGGTTCGCGACCTTTCCAATCAGGTTCACTCGTACTGGAAGAATGAACTAACCAACGTAGTAAAAGAGCCGAAAAAATCCCTCATGCCGAGCTACCGTAACACTTTGACCGCCGAAGAACTCAACGACGTAGTCGCGTATTTAGCGTCTCTACAAGGCCCCCAATGAAAGTTTTACTTTTCTCACTAGCGACACTCGCCCTTTTGGATGCGCAAGTGCCTTATGAGCGCATAGTAAAGGCGCACTCGGAGCCAGGTAACTGGCTGACTTACTCCGGCGATTACCAGGGCACTCAATATTCGCAGCTGGACCAGATCAACACATCGAACATCGCCAAGCTGAAAGTGGCCTGGATGTATCAGACCGGCGTCACCCATCATTTCGAAACCATGCCGCTGGTTTTCGACGGAGTGATGTATATCACCGAACCGCCCAGCGACGTTACGGCGATTGACCTGCGCACCGGCCGGCCGATTTGGAGTTACCGCCGAGTGCTCCCCAAGGGCGTCATCGTGTGCTGCGGACAGGTAAATCGCGGAGTAGCCGCTTTGGACGACCAGCTCTTCGTTGGCACCGTGGACGCGCACTTAGTCGCGCTCGACATGAAGACGGGACATGTCCGCTGGGACGTCGAAGTGGCCGATTACAAGACTGCTTACTCCATTACCGCCGCGCCGCTCGCCATCAAGGACAAGGTTATCGTTGGCATCGCCGGAGCCGAGTACGGCATTCGCGGCTTTCTGGACGCCTATGACGCGAAGACCGGAAAGAGAGACTGGCGTTTTTATACGGTACCGGGCCCGGGCGAACCAGGCAACGAAACCTGGTCTGGCGATAGCTGGAAAACCGGCGGCGCCCCAACTTGGGTCACTGGAGTCTATGATCCGGCCGCGAACCTCGTTTACTGGGGGACCGGGAATCCGGGGCCGGATATGATCGGCGACGAGCGCCGAGGCGACAATCTCTATTCCGATTCCATTATCGCCCTCGATCCCGATACCGGAAAATTGAAATGGTATTTCCAGTTCACGCCGCACGATGTCTGGGATATGGATGCCACCGAAGTTCCAGTGCTGTTAGACGCCGAATTCCGCGGCCGCCCGCGCAAGCTGGTGTTGTTCGGCAACCGAAACGGCATTTACTATGTGCTGGACCGGCTGACCGGCGAATACCTGGTTGGAAAGCCATTCGCAAAGATCAACTGGACCAGCGGTCTCGACGATAAGGGCCGCCCGAAGGTTAACGAAGCCACCATACCGAGTCCCGAAGGCGCCCTCGTCTATCCCGATGACGACGGCACATCCAACTGGTTTAGTCCTTCGCTCGACATGAAGACTGGATTGTTCTATCAGAACGTTCGCGAGAAGGGCGCCATTCAGAAGCGCACGCATGCTACCTACGAGCCCGGGCATCTGTTTATGGGAGCCTCACGGTTGCCCATCCCCGGCGAAGAGCCGTGGGGCGCGTTGCGCGCGCTGGATTGGAAAACGGGCGACATTCGCTGGGAGTTTCGAGTACAGACCCCGCCCTGGTGCGGCGTGCTCTCCACCGCCGGAGGGTTAGTGTTCTCCGGCACCATGGAAGGCGACTTCTTCGCGCTCGACGCGCTAACCGGCAAGCTAGCGTGGCGCATTCAGACGGGCGGCGCCATTTGGTCGAACCCGATCAGCTACATGAGCGAAGGAAAGCAGTACATCGTCGTCTCTGCCGGCAATTCCGTCATCGCCTTCAGCGTCGATCGTTAACCTAGCCATGCGAAAAGGTATAGCGTTGCTCTTCACGGTCGCCTTATTGCCTGCGCAATCCGACCACAAGGTTACTAAGTCGGACATCGAACGATGGATGACCGAACTGTCTAACTGGGGGCGCTGGGGCAAGGACGATCAACTCGGAACGCTGAACCTTATCACCCCCGCTAAGCGCCGCGAAGCAGCCGCGTTGGTGAAGGAAGGCTACTCCATTTCGATGGCCCATAACGTCCTTATGGAAAAGGCCGTGGATAACGAGGGGCCGTTTATGCATACTATGTTGCCGCGCACCGGCGGCTTCACGATGGATAACTACAACGTCTCCTTTCACGGAATGGGCCAAACGCATTTGGACGCTCTGTGCCACGCCAGTTACGAAGGGAAAATGTATAACGGCGTTCCGGTGGACCAGATCACCGCCGAAGGCTGTCTTAAGAATTCCGTGCTGCCCATCAAACAAGGTATCCTGACGCGCGGAGTTATTATCGATATTCCGCGCTTAAAAGGTGTCGATTATCTGGAGCCAGGTCAGCCGATTTATCCGGAGGACTTACTAGCCTGGGAGAAACAAACCGGCGTGAAAGTTTCATCCGGCGATGCCGTTTTCGTGCGAAGCGGGCGCTGGGCGTACAGGGCGGCGAAAGGCCCCAACGCGGCATTCCCCGGTTTGTACGCTTCTTGCGCTCGATGGCTGCATGATCGCGGCGTCGCGGTTTTAGGCGGAGATGCGGACCCCGAAGTGATCCCGTCCCAAGTAGAGGGCTTTCCGTCGCCCATTCACGTGATGACGTTAGTCGCGATGGGCCTCCCTCTTTTTGACGAATGCGATTTGGAGGACCTCGCGAGAGAAGCGGCCAAGAGGAAACGTTGGGTATTTATGTTCACCGCCGCGCCGATCGCGGTCCCAGGCGGCACGGGCGCGCCCATCAATCCGATCGCCACCTACTAGAACGAGGGAAAAGCCATGATCAGAATGAAACGACATTCTCTGGTTCTCGCGGGTTTGTTCGCGTCTGCGTGGCTGGGAACGGCCCAGCAGCAAAACCTGGCGGGAGCAAAATTGTTCGCGGCCCGTTGCGCTAGTTGTCACGGCGCGGACGGCGGCGGCGGCGAATTCGGTCCCGACATCGCGGACGTGCGCGGTTTAGGACACCCGGACTTGGACCTGGCCGATCTTATCAAGCACGGTCTGCCGGACAACGGCATGCCATCGTTCTCGTCGTTGCCGCAGCAGGATATCGAATCGATCGCGGCTTTCGTCAGCGGATTGCGCGCGCCCGCATACGAGCATCCTCCAGCCGGCAACGCCGACACCGGCGAGAGCTTCTTCTTTGGAAAAGGAAACTGCTCGAGCTGCCACCTGGTGAAAGGGCGCGGAGGCATTCTTGGGCCTGATCTTACGAATCTCGGGCGCAATACCAGGATCGCGCGCATTGAACAGGCTTTGCGCGATCCCAGCTCGCTCGGGTTACGAGGCTACTCGTTGGTAACGGTTCACTTGCGATCGGGCGAAACTCTTCGCGGCCTGGCCAAGAACGAAAGCAATTACGATCTCCAGTTACAGGACCGGAATGGCAAACTGCACTTTTTGTTGCGAGAGCAGATTGCCGAGGAAACCACCGATCCAAAGGGCTTGATGCCCGCGCTGAACGCAACAACCGAGGAACGGCGCGACTTACTAGCGTTCCTGAGCCGGCTTGTCAGGGACAACTCGGCATCATCGGCTGGTCCGGGAACCGCGCCCATCGGCGGGGATCCAACCTTCTCGGCGATAACTAATCCTAAACGCGGGGATTGGCCCACTTACAACGGCCTACTTAGTGGAAACCGTTATAGTGAACTAACCGAGATCAGTACAACCAACGTGGCTCAACTGGGCGCTAAGTGGATGTTCACGATCCCCGATTCCAATCACCTAGAAGTTACACCAGTCGTTGTGGACGGCGTTATGTACGTGACCATGGCCAACCAAGCGTACGCCCTGGACGCGCGCAGCGGGCGGCAGATCTGGCATTACTCCCGGCCATTGACCAAAGGCGTTATCGGCGATGCGGGAACCGCCATTAATCGCGGCGCGGCGGTGTTAGGTAACACGCTCTTCATGGTTACCGACAATGCGCACATCATCGCGCTCAACCGTCTGAGCGGCGAGTTACTCTGGGACACCGAGATGGCCGATTACCGCAAGCACTACGGCTCTACATCAGCGCCACTGGTGGTGAAAGACCTGGTTTTTTCCGGCACGTCCGGCGGCGACGAGGGCGCGCGCGGTTTCGTGGACGCTTACAAAGCCTCCACCGGCGAGCACGCCTGGCGATTCTGGAACATGCCCGCGCCGGGCCAGCCGCTGTCGGAAACCTGGATCGGTAGGGTGATGGAATCGCAACACGGATGCGTCGACGCCTGGTTAACCGGAACCTACGATCCCGGAACGGACTTGATCTACTGGCCCACCGGCAATCCTTGTCCCGACTACAATGGCGACGAACGTAAGGGCGATAACCTCTATTCCACTTCGGTGCTGGCCCTCGAGCCTGAGACCGGCAAGCTGCGCTGGCATTTCCAATTCAGTCCACACGACCTGCACGATTGGGACGCCACCGAAACGCCCATGCTCATCGACGCGGAATTTCGCGGCCGCCCGCGCAAGTTGCTGGTGCAAGCGAACCGCAATGGGTTCTTTTATGTTCTGGATCGCGTGACCGGCGAATTCCTGCTGGGCGAGGCGTTCGTCAAGAAACTCACCTGGGCCAGCGGAATCGGCCCGGATGGCCGTCCGAAGCTCATACCCGGGCAGGAGCCGAGTGACCAGGGAACCAGGACGTGCCCCTCGGTTTCGGGCGCCACGAACTGGATGTCGACCTCTTATAATCCGGGCACCAAACTCTTCTACGTGATGGCGCTCGAATCTTGCAACATCTACACTAAGTCGGCCGCTTGGTGGGAGCCTGGGCAGTCGTTCTACGGCGGCGCAGCTCGGCGAGTCCCGGGCGAGATCAATCAAAAGGTTCTGCGCGCGCTCGATATCGAGACAGGCAAGATCGTGTGGGAACTTCCGCTAGTCGGACCGGGGCACACCGGGTCGGGCGTGCTCTCAACAGCCGGCGGGGTAGTGTTCTTCGGAGACGATAGCGGCGCATTTTCGGCCGTCGACGCCAAGGATGGCAAAGCGCTCTGGCACTTCAATACGAACGAGACCTTCCGCGCATCGCCCATGACTTACTTAGTGGATGGTAAACAGTATCTCGCCATCGCGTCGGGATCGAACATCATCGCGTTTGGGTTGTCTCAATGACGCCCCGGTCGGCGGTTCGATGCGGCGCGCTGTTGGCTTTTTCGGCCATCGTTCCAGCGCAGGCGGCCGACGACAACGCCCTGCCTCCCGCCCCGGGCCGTCGCGTGGTTACCTTGACGCCGGAACCGGGCAGTTACAATAGCCCTTCCATCGCGATCAATCACGCTGATCCGCGGCAAGTGCTGGTCGGATTCGGATCGCATACCAGCGTTGGTTATACTATCGACGGCGGCGAACACTGGGCCTTGGCGCAAGGGACCGCACTTACTAACTACCGCGGCTTTGGCGATAATTCGGTCACCTACGATAAACAAGGTCACGCGATTTTCGGCTTTATCGCTTTCGACGCAGCCGGGTCGTGGAGATATTGGGGACACAATCCCAAGCGGAACAGCATTCAGATCCGCCGTTCGCTCGATGGCGGAAAGACCTGGGAACCTCACAGCATCCCCGTGATCGAGCATGCCGAGGGGCCTGGTATTCCTTTCGAGGATAAACCGTACATCGTCGCCGACACGCAAGCCAAAAGCCCATATGCCGGCAATCTCTACATCGCGTGGACCGAAGACCGCACCGCTGATTCGTTGATCCTTTTCTCTCGCTCCACCGACGGCGGGCTCACTTGGTCGGCGCCCTTGCGGATCAGCGATCGCCCCGGCGGGCCGCGCGACGACGAGGGAACCGTGCAGGGTTTCAGCGGTGCCGTTACGCCCGACGGCGCGCTGCATGCGATCTGGAGCGATCGCGGCCATATCGTCTACACGGTCTCGCACGATGGCGGCAAAACCTTTTCGCGCAACCGCTACATCACCACCGCGGGGCCGTCGAATTTCATGGTCTTCAACGCGGATCATGCCAACGGCTATCCGCAAATCGACATGGCGCCGGATAAGAATGGCGGCCCCGCCCAGTTGCACGTTGCCTGGAACGATTACCGGAATGGCGACGTCGACATCTTCTGCCTGTCCTCGATGGATGCCGGCAAGACCTGGGGCTCCTTAGTCCGGGTCAATTCCGACCCCGTGCACAACGGCGCCGATCAGCTATTCCAATGGTTGGCCGTGGACCCAACATCCGGCGCGGTGAATGTGATTTTCTACGATCGCCGTCGCGACCCCGCCAATAAGGCCGTGGACGTTGTTCTGGCGCGATCCACCGACGGCGCACGCACGTTCCGCAATTATCTTCTGAGCGAGCATCCCTACGATCCGATGGACACCATGATCGGAGAGTACACCGCTCTGGCAGCGTTCGGCGGGCGCGTTTTCGGAAGCTGGATCGAGGTTGCGCCGCCGAAGCCCTCGCCGTCCGCGCGCACGGGCGAGCTGCCCACCATCCTGCACGTCGGCATGGCCGATTTCAGCGCCGCCGCGTCCGACAAAAAGTAGAGGCTGAGTTTCCGCGAATCGGTTTGTCGATTCCCGAACTCTGCCCCGCTCGTCCCTGTGGTATCCTGATTCCCACTCACGCATACATGCCGCAGATAAACTCGCTCCCGCGCATCTGCATCGCCATGGGTTTTTCCGAGCCCCAACAGTTGCTCGAGCACGCGCGGCGCGAGGCGAACGCGGGCGAATCTTTCTTCGAGTTCCGGTTGGACTATCTGCCTGCGCCCGAACAAGGCCTGGCCGTCATTCGCAAATTCCTCGCGGCGCATGGCGAGTGTACCGTGCTCGCAACCTGCCGCCGGCATCAGAATCACGGAAAATTCAACGGCAGCATCGAGGATCAGATCCGCATTCTCAGCAACGCCGTCGACGCGGGCGCCAGCGCAGTCGACATCGAGATTGAAACCGCCGAACATGTGCTCGCCCGCCTGGACACCTTCCGCGGCCGGACGCTCTTGATTCTTTCCTATCACAACTACGATGGAACGCCGTCGCCGGAAGCGGTGTTGCGGCGCATGCTGCGCATCGGCGCCGACGCGTATAAGATCGTCACCACGGCTCGCAAGCCGTCCGACAACAGCCGCATTCTGGGACTCGCGAAGTCGCATCCCCGCACGCCTCTGGTCGTGCTCGCCATGGGTGAAACCGGCTTTCCCACGCGCGTCCTGGCCACCGCCTGGGGCGCGCTCTTCTCCTACGCCGCGCCCAACGCCTCCGAGGGTACCACGCCGCATCAGGTGTGCGCCCGCACAATGAGAAATCTTTACCGCGTCGAAAAATTCTCCCGCGCGGCCAAGGTGTACGGCGTCATCGGCGACCCTGTCCGCCAGTCCATTTCTCCTGCCGTGCATAACCGCGCCTTTCAGGCGCATCGTTTGGACGCGGTCTATCTTCCGTTCCTGGTGCGCCCTCCCCAGCTTAAGGATTTTTTCGCGCTGGCCGAAGTGCTGCCCCTGGCGGGCTTCAGCGTCACGATTCCTCACAAGCAGAAGGTCATTCATCATCTCGACGTGGTGGAGCCGTTGGCCCGCCGCATCGGCGCGGTGAATACCGTCTGGAAGAAGGCGGGAAAATGGCGCGGCGCCAACACCGATGCCGCCGCTCTCACCGTCCCGCTCGCCCGCCGGCTTCGTCTCGCGAAATCCTCGGTTCTTTTGGTGGGCAACGGCGGGGCCGCCCGCAGCGCCGCTTACGCTCTGATCGACAGCGGCGCCAAGGTCTCCATCGTCGGCCGCAATCCCGATCGCGTGCGTTCCCTCGCCAAAGCCTGCGGCGCCGAACCTCTGCTGCGAGAACAACTGGACAAACGCAAGTTCGACGCCGTGGTACATGCCACGCCTCTGGGCATGTCTCCGCGTATCGAAGGCTGTTTTTTCCCCGACCGGATTCCCGCGGATCTGGTCTTCGACATGGTTTACAATCCGATAGAGACCGCGCTCACGCGCCGCGCCGCCGCCCAAGGCTTGACCGTGATTTCCGGCTTGCAAATGTTTCTCGAACAAGCTGCGCGCCAGTTCGAGATCTGGACCGGAGGGAGCGCTCCCCGATCCGCCATGGAGAAGGCCGCCATCGAAGAGTTAGCGTGCCGCTAGCGCGGTTATTAGAATAGGATTAATGCCCAACGAAATAACGCGCCGCGAACTTGCCGGATTGATCGTCGCCCCGGCGCTCCTCGCGCAAACGCCCGCCGCCACCGCTCCCACTCCCGACGAAGAACTCAAGGCCGCCCGGGATCAGAACCGTCAAAACCAGGAACAACTCGCCAAGTTTCCGTTGCCGATGGCCGTGGAGCCCGCCACCCATTTCCGAGCCTAGGGACCGCATGGCTTCGATCTCTAACGACATCTTCTTCGCCGGCATCACCGAAGTCAACCAGAAACTCAAGGCCAAGGAATTCTCAGCGGTCGAGTTGGCGAAGGCTTTTTCGGCGCGGCTGGAAACCATCGGCCCGACCTACAACGCGCTCGCGCTTTCTCTTCGCGACGATGCGCACCGCGCGGCCAAAGACGTCGATGACGACCTCAAGCGAGAGCGCTTCCGCGGTCCACTGCAAGGAATCCCGTTCGGGGCGAAGGATCTGCTGGCCTACGCCAAACATCCGACGACGTGGGGCGCGCGACCCTACGCCGGCCAGGTTTTCGACTACACCGCCGCCGTTCTTAAGAAGCTCGCCAAGCATGGCAGCCTGCTCATCGGCAAACTCGCCATGGTGGAACTCGCCGGTGGTCCCGGCTATCGGTACGCCGGCGCGTCGCTCACTGGACCAGGGCTGAACCCTTGGGATCGCACGCGCTGGTCCGGCGGATCCTCCAGCGGCTCGGCCATCGCGGTCGCCGCCGGTCTGGCGACTTTCGCTCTCGGTTCGGAAACCTCCGGCTCGATCATCACACCCAGTGCATTTTGCGGCATTACCGGCCTTCGTCCCACCTACGGGCTGGTTAGCCGCCAAGGCGCGATGGCGCTTTCCTGGACGCTCGATAAGATCGGGCCATTGTGCCACTCCGCGGAAGACTGCGGTCTGGTGCTCGAGGCCATCGCCGGTGCTGACCCCGAGGATCCTGGTTCGGCCGGCAAAAGCTTCTACTACGCGCCCGCCTATGCCCGCGATCTCAAGGAACTGCACGTCGGCTACGCGCCGGTGGACTTCGAGGAGGGGGTCGACCCGGCCGCCCACGCCGACTACGCGAAGGCGCTCGATACTCTGCGCTCCCTGGGCATCGAACTTACAGAGGTTAAGCTACCCGAGTTCCCCTACGGCGCGACTATCAGCACCATCATTTCGTCCGAAGCTTCGGCCATCTTCGAGCCGCTGATTCAGAGCGGGCAGGTGGATCAGCTCGCCGATCAAAAACAGATCGCGGGACTCAAGGCCGGTCTTGAAATCCCGGCCAAGGATTATTTGAAAGCGATGCGCATTCGCGGTCGCATTCAAGAAGCATTCCGCGATTTGTTCGCCATCACTGACGTGCTGGTTGCGCCGGCTCGCCCGACGCCGGCGCCCAAGATCACCCAGCCCCTGGACCGTCCGCTCACCGACCGCCCCGCTCCCGCCAATCCCGGACTCACCGCGCTCATTCCCGCCGGCAATCTGGCCGGATTGCCCGCGCTTTCCCTGCCTTGCGGTTTCGCGAACGGGATGCCCATGGCGATCCAACTCGTGGGCCGGCCGTTCTCGGAAAATGAGCTGCTCACCATCGGCAAGGCGTTTCAGGAACGCACCGATTGGCACAAGCGGAGGCCGCCCCTGGGCGAGGCCGCCTCCCCTTAGCCTCTATTCGTGCCCGCGGCTGAGCGGCACTCCGAACTCAAACCAGAGCGAGTGCCCGGTCGGCCGGTTTTCCACCAGCGAGTCTTTCTGATACTTCGCGATCAAGGCGAAGGGTCCCGCATGATACTTGACCTGTGGTCCGAAAGTGAAGTCGCGCCCGCGATTGCCGTCGCCCACTATAAGACCGTTCTGCATATCGTTGGAGGTTTGCTGATACCAGTAACCATCCCATCCGATTGTCAGCCCGCGAGCGACTTTCTTCATCCCGCCGTACTCCCAGAGAAATTCGCGTCCTGATGTGTAACTCATGGCGGAATTCTCTCCATTGACGATGTATTGAAGTTTGGAACTGATTTCCAGGGAGCCATTGTGCGGCAGGAATGTGAACGCAGCTTCGGGTGCGTACGCGAAGTTATGCTGCCCGATGTTGACGAGATCGTTCTTGTTATAAGAGAACCCCGGAGTGTAAACATCGAAGCCGTACCACCAACGCCACAAACCCTTTCCGTAGCTCACCGCCGCCACCTGAAGATCCGGATTCGAAAAACCGGTCTTGTTCGCTACGCCCATGGGACCATCCAGATGTTCGTAAACCATCGGCAGAGCCGCGGCGCTCACCAGCGTACCGCCCAGAACATTCACTCCCCAGTTGTGCACAATCTTGACGGCGGACGCGCCCACGCGAAGATGAAATCCCGGCATCACGCTGTGGCCCTTGGAATCCACCAGGCCATTGGCGAAGTAGAAATTTTCAAAATTCAGGAACAACGTTCCTCCCGGAGCCGGCGCCGTTCCCGTCATTACGGTTTCAGCCCCGGCGGGGTAGACGCTTCCGCTGAGTTCGGTCGCGGTCGCGACGCCCGCACAGCCAAACCCAAGCATGCCGCATAGAGTCAGCCCAGCGATAAGATTGCCCCAGCCGGCAATCGAACTTCGATTCTTTAAACTTTTCATAAACTCCGCCCTTCGCGAAAGATGGACCGCCAACTGACGGTCGAGAGCCTTATCGGAGCGAAGGAAGAAAGTATGATCGCCGGCGAGGCCCTTCATCATTCGCGCGGCCCCGCCGATAAGATCACCGAGTCAGCGACTCAGGATTCCAGAGTGGAGCGTATGCGAAAACAAGAGAATGTGCAGGTCAGACTATTTTTGTGTTTTGGACTCATCCTTTTGGCCGCGATCGGTAGCTCGACTTACTCGCTACTCGCCGCAAAACACATGCGAAGCGAATTAGCGCAGGAAGTGGTCGGCAATGCGGCTCTGCTCGACGACGCGCGTCAGATCACAATCTCCATTGCCAACATGCGCAGCGCCATGCGCGGAGTATCGCTGTTCGCCATGATGCACAACCCGGACCAAGTGTCCAAAGCCCGCCGCACTTACGACGCAGCCCTCCAAGAGGCGCGAAAAGCAGTGGATAGCATGGAAATGCGCATGACGGCGGAAGATCGGACCACCATCAGCGGCATCCGCTCCCGTCTGGCCCAGTGGAGTGACGACTTCCAGGTGTTCGCCGACCTTAGCGTTTCAGGACGTGGCGACGAAGCCAGTCAGATCGCCTTGAAGAAAACCACGCCCACTATCGATTGGCTCCAAAAAGCCGCCGCGGACCTGGGTAGCCAAAGCCTCGAGCGGCTGCAAGAGGGCAACCAGGCCATCGAAGCCTCCATGAGCCACACTGAAGCGCTTAATTGGGTGCTCCTCGCGCTGGTGTTGGCAGTTGCCGTGGCCACCTGGTTTGTCGTCGCGGGGCTGGTGCGGAACCTGAAGGATATCGCTCAGTCCATTGCCGGCGGGGCCCAGGAAGTATCCGGCGCCGCGGCGAGCGTTTCTTCGGCCAGCCAGTCGCTGGCACAGCAGTCTTCCGAGCAAGCAGCTTCGCTCGAAGAAACGTCCGCTTCTACCGAACAAATCAGTTCGATGGCTCAGCGGAACACCGAGAATTCGAAGGCCACCGCCGCCATCGTGGGCGAGTCCGGCCGGCGGTTCGTCGAAACCAATCACGCTCTCGACCAAATGGTGGCTGCTATGGAGGAAATTCACTCTTCCAGCGGTAAAATCTCCAAGATCATAAAGGTGATCGACGAGATCGCCTTCCAAACCAACATCCTCGCCCTGAATGCGGCCGTGGAAGCAGCCAGGGCCGGCGAGGCGGGGATGGGTTTCGCCGTGGTGGCGGACGAAGTCCGAAATCTCGCGCAGCGGTCCGCACAAGCCGCCAAGGACACTGCCGAACTCATCGAAGAATCCATCTCGAAATCGGGCAGCGGCAAGCTCAAGGTGGATCATGTCGCACAAGGCATCCGTGCCATCACCGGCGACGCCGAAAAGGCCAAGACTCTGGTGGACGAGGTATCCGTCGGCAGTCAGGAACAATTGCGTGGAATCGAGGAAATCAGCAAAGCCATCGCTCAAATGGAGCAACTTACCCAAACCACCGCCGCGAATGCCGAGGAAAGCGCCGCCGCTTCCGAACAGCTAAAATCGCAATCAGAAACCTTGAACGGAATCGCCGCCCGGCTGAGCGGGATGGTAGGGATCCGCTGACCCCTTAGATTCCCGGAAGCAACGACCGCAGCACTGCCGCCCCGGCCAAACCCGTCAACGCCGGAAGCACGGAGATCGCTACTCCGCGCCGCTCGGACACGCTCTCGATGGCGTGGTAGCCCAGATACAAGAACGCGCCCGCTGCGATGGACAAAAATCCCATGGTCCAGCCTGCCCCCAGGCGTGGCGCCACCATCACCGCCAACGCCCCGCCGGCCAGCATCATCGATTGCGCCGCCGCCGCGCCCAGCAAGGCCTTTCCCTCGGAGCCCAGCGCGGCTGCGAGCAACGCGCCCAGCGCAAGCCCTTCCGGAAGTTTGTGCATCGAGATTCCAGCCAGGAAAGCGATCCGCAACGTCTCAAATCCCTTCTGCCCCGACACCGCAAGGCTCCAGCCATCGAAGAAGCTGTGAATGCCCGACGCGATCAGCAACGGAGCCGCGAAACCATGCAGGCTGCTGGCGCAGTTTTCGTGGGCGTGAGTGTGCGAACAGGTTGGGCACACCGGATAAACGTATCGATCTATCAACCAAAGCGCCGCCGCCCCGGCCACCAACCCCGCCGCCGCGCTTAACCAGCCCTCCTGCGCGGCGATTTCCGGGAGAATCCAAAACAGCGCGACGCCCACCAACAGTCCTCCGCTGAACGGCAGCAGCCGGCGCGAGAAGCCGGGTACTTCGGCCAGCCGGATTCCCGCCGCCGCTCCCACTAGCGCGAGAATCACCAAGCCGATCAAAAGCGTGTAAATCCCCATTCCTACCCTTCACTGTAACCCGCCTTGCCCTCGGCTTAACGGCAAATGACGTGGTATCCTGAGGTTTGTCCTCGTAGAGGAGCGGAGGTCAACAGTAGCCGGTCGCGCGGTTCCGGAAGCTTCGGAGCAGCCGGCGAAAGGGACCATTTTATTCCGCCGAAACTTTGCCGCGGCAGCTTCGCCGGGCGCGGTTGGGGGGCCAGGCTAATACCTGCCCACTGTCATCCGCATCTCGTGGACTCGAGATTGGATGGAGCGCTACAGGGAAGCACGCGGCTCGAACGCGTCCCCCTCCTCCATTCCCGTCATCCGGCTATGAATGTTTTCGAACTTACGCGCGCGCTAGTGGACGTCGAGTCGATCACCGAGAACGAGGAGCGAATCGGCGACGTCTTGTTTACTCACGTTTCCGAGCTCGCGTCGCGCTATCACGGGCAAGCGGAGCGCATCGAAGTGGCGCCGAATCGCTTTAACGTTTTCGCGCACTGGGGCGATCCCCGAGTGACGCTGTCCACCCACATGGACACCGTTCCGCCGTTCTTTCCTTCCCGCGACGACGGAAAAAATATCTGGGGCCGCGGCGCCTGCGACACCAAAGGCATCATCGCGTCGATGCTGTTCGCCGTTCGCGAGTTGCTCGAGCAAGGCCACCGCGACCTGGCGATGCTTTTTGTGGTGGGCGAGGAGCGCAATAGTAATGGCGCCTTGCACGCCGCCCAGCATCCGCGCGGATCCAAATTCCTGATCAACGGCGAGCCGACTGAAAACAAGCTGGCTCTCGGCTCCAAAGGCGCGCTTCGTTTGGAACTGGCCGCGAGCGGCCGCATGGCGCACTCCGCTTACCCCGAGCTGGG
>Ga0302325_10005828_pt1 | contig 27894 bp, 19 predicted proteins | sample Palsa_T0_2_FD_201948 | JGI IMG/M metagenome (GOLD analysis project Ga0302325, IMG submission 201948) | Peat permafrost microbial communities from Stordalen Mire near Abisko, Sweden - Palsa_T0_2 | ecosystem: Environmental > Terrestrial > Soil > Palsa > Peat permafrost | place: Sweden: Abisko... | reverse complement strand
CCAGATACCCGTCCAGTGAATACTGGATCGGGTCTTGCGGATGACTGATCCAGGCGGGGAACGAGACCTGCGCGACGCGCACCTTGCCGAGCACCATGGTCGCATTGACGTCCTGCCAGAAAGTGCCATGAGCCGCGAGGTTGGCAGCTGGCTTTCCGTCGATCAAAATGCTGAGCCCCGAGTTGCCGTTGAACACTCCAGTCACGTGCACCCACTTTTTCAGGGGCAGAGTCGTGTCGGTCGTGACTTGCTTCCAGACTCCATCCACCGTCACGCAGAAGCCGACATGCCCAAACGCATCAATACCCAGGAAGAATCCAACTTGCTGGTGCTCACTCTGATCGGCAATAGGAACCCAGTTCCAGGGGAGGTTGTTAAGAGCAACCCAGGCGGAAACCGTGAATTCGTTCCCAAGTCTCGGAACATATTTCGCTTCACGCCAGATGCCGGTGGTGTAACCATCGAATTCAAGAGCTTTCCCCTTCACACCCGGCACACGACGCCAGAATCCCTGAAGATGATCGCCGTTCCTGGCAAGCGAATCGCTCAAAGTTTCGTCCGACCCGCCGTCGAAACTCCAATTTGCATCAACCAAGCGCGACGGGGCAGATTGGGCGTGAATCACCCCGGGAACCTGAGTGTATAGCAGCGCGGCGGCTACGCAGGGCGGTACGAGCGACTTCAATCTCTTCATTGCCTTCTCAAATGCTTCAGTAGCATTATCACACCCTCGTTCGGAGCGCAGTCTTCTACTGCGATCGTCAGCGCAGCCGCTTGAGAGACGAAACGAAGATTGCACGAAGCACGCCGAATTCTCCATCGACGACGACAGGCCGATGCACGCATTCAAGCAACCGTGGTCCTTCTTACCGATCTCCAGGCGAACGGATTCAGTCGGCCGTTTGCCAACAAATCAACTGGCTCATGCTCGGGTTCGCCATGGAGGTTCCAGCGGAGTGCTATGATTCTCCGTTCAAGAATCAAGGAGGATCCAATGCAAACCAAGCGCAGCCTTGTGGTCTCGCTGTTTGTTCTCCTGCTTTCCCCTGAGTGTTGCCTTGCTCAGCAGAACCTGTCGGCAAAATGGGAAGAACTCACCGGGCCGGACTTCATCACGGCTGTTCATCGGTCGCAGGGGGTTTGCGTGCTGCCCTTCGGCATCATTGAGAAGCATGGGCCGCACCTGCCCCTGGGCACGGACCTTCTGGATGTGCGCTTCGCGGTGATGAATGCGGTGAAGCAGGAGTATGCGGTGGTGTTTCCCGAGTACTATTTCGGGCAGATCTTCGAGGCGCGGCAACAGCCTGGAACGGTGGCTTATAGCCTGACCACGCAGTTGACGCTTCTGCAGGAGACGGTCGAGGAGATGGCGCGCAATGGCTGCAAGAAGGTGGTGATTGTGAACGGCCACGGAGGCAACAACAGCCTGCTGCCGCTGTTTGCGCAGGCGCAACTGGCCAGCCCGCGCGATTACGTGGTGTATGTTTTCGGGCTGCCGGAACGGAACGCTCCGGGACGCCCGGCCATGAAGACCCAGATGGACATGCACGCCGGCGAAACGGAGACTTCGCTGATGCTGATCGCGCGGCCCGACCTGGTGCATATGGACCGGGCGACGGATGAATCGGGCGCGGACCAGAAGCGGCAGTCGCTGCCGGGCTCGGTCTATACGGGCATCTGGTGGTATGCGCGCTTTCCCAATCATTATTCAGGGGAAGGCGCGGCGGGGAACAAGGAACTGGGCGAGTTCGAGCAGAAGGAGTGGTCGCGGCAGATTGCCGAAGCGCTCAAGGCGATCAAGGCCGACCAGGAAAGCCTTAAACTGCAGAACCAGTTCTTTGAGGACGCGCAGCATCCGCTGGACACGAAGCAATAGGCGAGTGCGACGAGGGACCGCGCTTGCGCGCCGTGAGTTTGTTGCGGTGCGGGATGGCGGGGATGGGTCTGTGGTTTCCCACCCATTTCGCAGAGAACGCGAAATGGATGGGGCACGGAGCATTCGGGAGTACCGCGAGTTCTTCGCAAGAGCGGCTACTCAGTCTTGGGCTGGGCCGTGGCGCTGTCCTGCTTGGCCAGTTTCACACGCGCGGTTTCGAGTTTCTTCTGAACCTTGGCGATGTCACCCGGTTCAACGTCGGCGGGGGCGGACTTGGCGTACTCGGCGATGGAAAGCTCCCACTGCGCGGCGGCCAGGCGGATGCGGCCGGTCTTCTCGTAAAGCTCGCCCAGGTGGTCGTGAATGGACGCGTCGGTCTGGTCGCGCTCGACGGCCTGACGCAGATTCTCTTCGGCCTGCTCGTACTGGCCAAGCTTGAAGTACACCCAGCCCAGCGAATCAAGGTAAGCGCCGTTCATGGGTTCAATGTCCACGGCCTTGCGAATCAGCTTGAGCGCCTCCGGCAGGCGAACGCCTTTGTCCGCCAGCATGTAGCCGAGGTAGTTGAGCGTCGCAGCGCTTTGCGGTTCCAGGTCCAGCGCCTGGCGGAAGAGCTGCTCGGCGGCGTCAAGGTGCTTTTGCCGTTCGGCCAGCGCACCTTTGAGGAAGAGCAGGTAAGAGCGGTCTTCCGGCTTGGTTGAGAGCGGGGTCGCCTTGGAGTACGCGTCGTCGGCGTCTTTCCAGCGGCGCATTTCGGCGTAAAACTGGCCCAGCTTCAGCCATATCGCGCGATCCTTGTCGGTGTTGTCGAGCAGGCTCTTGGTCAAAGCGATGGCTTCGTCGTTCTTGCCCTGCTCCACCAGCGCTCCGGCCAGCATCAGCTTTCTGTCCGGATCCTTTGGATCCGAATCCGCAGCCTTGCGCGCCAGGTCGACCGCCTGCGAGAACATCTTGGCGTCGATGTAGGTCTCCACCTGCTCCTCAATGGCGCGCTGTGCGCTTTCGCCGCCCATGTCGATCATTTTCTGGTACGCGGCGATGGCCTGGTCGGTCTTGTTCTCTTCGTGATACACCGCGCCCAGGTGGTCAAGAAAGAAGCTGCGGTTGCTCTTCTCTTCGGCCGTGTAGGCGCCGTTGGCGTGCGAGGTCAGGTCGACCATCTTCTCGTAGGTTTGCGCAGACTCGTCGAAGCGGCCCAGCATGTCCAGCAGGTGCGCTTCCTTGAAGCCGGCTTCGAGCGACGTGGGGTCCTGCTTGCGGGCTTTGCGAATGGTGGCGAGCGCGTCCTCAAGCTTGCCCTGGCGGAGCTGGATTTCTGCAATGTTGACCTCCGCCTCGGTATCTTCCGGGTCGGCTTCGGCCAACAGCTTGAACTGCTTCAGGGCTTCGTCAAGCTGGTTGTCGTTGAGCAGCGCCTGGCCCAGCGCGTCCAGCGTGTGCGCGTCCCCGGGGTCCATATCGGCCGCGCGCTGGTAGGCGGCAATCGCGTCCTTGGGCTGCTTCAGCTGATCGTAGGCCGCGCCCAGGGCGGCTTCCATTTTGGGGCTGCGGTCGTTCACCGGAACGGCTTCAATGATCTTGGCGGCATGGGCAAGGTCGCCGCTCTCGGCGTAGAGCCGCGCCAGGTTCAGAACCACCTCTTCCGAGTCGGGCTCAATGGCCTGGGCGGTTTTGAACTGGTCTTCAGCCTTTTTGGGCTCGTGCTTCACCGTGTAAAGCTGGCCCAGCACCATGCGGTCTTCGACGCTCTTCGGCTGCAGCGCCACAATCCTTTCAAACTCGACGATGGCCAAATCCAGAGCATTCCCCGAGGGCGAAGAGGAGGAGACGGCGTTCGATGCGTCGCTCAACTGACGCAGGTAAATGCGCCCCAGCAGGCGGTGGGCATCAATGTCGTTGGGAGAAGTCTTGAGCAGGTTGCGCGCCGTGATTTCGGACTCATGCATGTGCCCGGAGCGGAAGTAGAGATCGGCCAGGCCGTCATTCAACTGCGCGGAGTTGGGGTCGGCGTTGAGCGCGTTCTTGTATTCGTCCACGGCCAGGCGCGCGGCGTCGGTATTGCCGTTTTCGAGCGCCTCATCCTCATAGATATTGGCCAGCGCCAGGTGATAGTAGGCAACGGAGCGGTCAGAGTTGGCGGCCGCGGGCGGCTTGGCCGGCGTTGCGGGCGCAGCAAGAGCCGGCGCAGCTGTGCCCGGAACGGCCTTCGCCGGCGTTGATTGCGCGCACAGCGGGGCTACCGGAAGAAGAACCATGGTCGCTGCGGCAAACGACAGCCAAGGGTGCAGAAAAGTAGGTTTTATGATCATCATCCTGGGGTCCAAGCCTCTCGAACTGGCCGAATGGGAGTTGCCCGTAAAGACAGCCGAAAGGTGGTGCAGGCAGCCGGTGGGAGCAACTCTGCCTACTGTAGAGACGATTTTACCTGCCATTTGTCGCAAAAGTACGCCCGAATGCGGATTTTCTCTCCGGGGCTTGTTACCTGAATCCGAATGGGCGACCTTTCCCAGGTTCCAAGGACCTGCCCAAATACCGAGTTGAAGGAGGGCCGGTTGAGGTTTTGCGGCTTCCCACCCATTCGCAAAAGACGCGAATGGATGGGACACGGAGCGTTTGTAACTGTTTGGAAGTGGGCAAATCCCAGTTCTTGGACAGGGTCTAAGGGGCGGGCTCAATGCCGGAAGTGGCGAATCCCGGTAAAGACCATGGCCACACCCAGCCGGTCCGCCGCGTCGATCACGTCCTGGTCCTTTACCGAACCGCCCGGCTGAATCACTGCCGTCGCTCCCGCCGCGGCAACCGTCTCAAGGCCGTCGGGGAAGGGGAAGAACGCGTCGGAGGCCGCAACACAGCCGGCGAGCGGCAGCACAGCCTTCATGGCTCCGAAGCGGGCGGCATCTACGCGGCTCATCTGACCCGCGCCCACACCCAGCGTTTGCCCATCGCGCGCATAGACAATGGCGTTCGATTTGACGTGCTTGGCAATTCGCCACGCAAACAGCAGGCTGCGCAACTCCTCCGCCGTGGGCGGACGCCAGGTGGCGACCTTCAGCTCCGACTCCGTCACGCGCCCGGTGTCTGCGTCCTGCAAGAGCATGCCGCCCGACACCTGCTTGACCACGGGGCGCACCGGAGCCGGATGAATCTGAACCAGCCGCAGGTTCCTCTTGGTGGCGAAGCGCTCCCGCGCCTCCGCCGTGAAGGACGGAGCGGCAATGGCCTCCACAAACAGCTTGGCAATCTCCGCCGCGGCCTCCCCGTCCACTTCGCGGTTGATGCCGATCACGCCCCCGAATGCCGAGACGGGATCGGCCGCGAGCGCCTTCTGGTACGCCTCAAGGACCGTCGCGCCGGTGGCCGCGCCGCAGGGATTCGTATGTTTCACGATAATCACGGCCGGCTGCTCAAACTCCTGAGCTAGCTCCCAGCAAGCATCCAGATCAACCAGGTTATTGAAGCTCAGCTCCTTGCCTTGGAACTGCGTTGCGCCCGCTACGCCAAGCCCGGAGCCGTCGGCATAGAGCGCTGCCCGCTGGTGCGGATTCTCGCCGTAGCGCAGCGACTGTGCCAGTGGAAGGTTGATGCGCAGCGTCGATGGCAGTGCAGCGGTATCCGGCGCGGCTGTCCGCTCCGGCTCCGGCGCATGGGCGATCCGGTCCAGCGTGTTGGCAATCGCCGTGTCGTAGGCAGCGGTGGTTGCGAAGGCCAGTTTGGCCAGCCGCCACCGGGTGGCGCGCGTCAACCCGCCGGAATTTGTGCTCAGCTCTTCCGTCAGGGCCGGATAGTCCGCAACCCGTGTAACAATCGCCACGTCTTCAAAGTTCTTTGCCGCCGAGCGCACCATGGACGGGCCGCCAATGTCAATGTTTTCGATCAGGTGTCCAAACGCCACGCCCGGTTGAGCAGCAGTTTTCTCAAACGCGTAAAGGTTCACAACCACCATGTCGATGGACTCGATTCCATGGGCGGCCACGGCGGCTTCATGCTCGGCATTGCCACGGATATAGAGCAGTCCGCCGTGCACCCGGGGATGCAGCGTCTTCACACGGCCGTCCAGCATCTCAGGAAAGCCGGTCAGGTCGCTAATGTCCTTGACGGCAAGGCCAGCCTCGCGCAGGGCGCGGGCCGTGCCGCCGGTGGAGACTAGTTCCACGCCAAATGCGGCCAGAGCTTGCGCAAACTCCACCAGCCCGGTCTTGTCTGTAACGCTTAATAAGGCTCTGTGAATGGTTTTCGACGAAGCCGCAGATTGGTTCACGATGGCACTCCTTATACTTATAAAGGCTGAAAAACTTAGGGTTTCGCAATGAGATCTGGCGTCACCTGAGGGCAAACTTTAGACTACATCGAAGTTCCGGGCCGAATCGGCGCCGGGGCAGGGAATCCACGTAGCCGCCACCCGTCGTGGAGACGGGCTGGCTGGAAAATTGAATAAGCAGGGAATGAGATTGCGGCCTGCTTTCGAACCGCGCCCTACGGGGCTGTGGAGTTCAGTTGGCACGCTTCCCCAGGATTGCATCCGCTGCGGCGGACTCCATGCTGGGCTATTCTCGACATCTCCCTTGCGGGAGGGATCTGGAGTTTCTCTGTTCTTGTCAGTTCCACTTGATGACGCGGAGCAGGTTGGAGTAGTCGTCGGTCCAGACTTTGGTTCCAGGGGGGACGCGCATGTCGACCCAGTGCGGGTCGGTGGCGAGCGGACCGAGATCGGCGCGGCGGCGCGCCATCACCAGCCAATGGGAGGCAAGCTTTCCGGCATCGAGTTGATCCTGGGGCACACCGTGGTCGTCGGATGAGACACAGACGAGGCCGGCGTCGTTGGCGAGCGAGCCCAATGTGGGCGCGATGTCGAGGTAGAGGTTGGTGATGTGGAAGGCGAGCATGCCTCCGGGAGCGAGCTTGCGCAGGTAGAGGGCAAGCGCCTCGCGCGTGACCAGATGCATGGGAATCATGTCGCCGCTGAAGGCGTCGATGACGATGAGGTCGTAGCCGGCGGCGGGGGCGCTGCGCAGCTTGAGGCGCGCGTCGCCGAGGACAATCTTCGCCTGCGGGGCACATTGCTGGAGGAAGGTGAAGTAACGGGTGTCGAGCGCCATTTGCTCGACCAGCGGATCGATCTCGTAATAGGTGAGCGACTCGCCGGGTTGCAGATAGCAGGCCATTGCGCCTGCTCCCAGGCCAACGACGGCCCAGTTTGCGTGGCGAGAGCCGTCCAGTTGCGCGGGGAGGGTCTTGGACTGCATGGCGCGAAGGATGCTGCCGGCGGGGCCGGTCTTCGTGTAGTAGGCAAGCGGCTCGCGGGTGCGGGCGGCGTCAAGACTCTGCGATCCATGCAGCGTTCCGCCATGGAGGAGATAACGAAGCTTGCCGTTGGGGCTGTCGGTAACGCGGATGACGCCGAAGAAATTGCGGTCGGCATGAAGAATCGCACCGATGTTGGGGTGGTACAGCGAGCTTGCGGCGAGCAATGCGACCAGGCCGGCGGCAAAGCGCAACGGCCGTTTGCCGAAGCTCATGCACCAAAGCATGGAGTAGCCGAAGATGAGAATGATCAGCGAGCTGCCCAGCTCTATGCCCACTCGGGCCAGGCCGGTCAAGATGCCGGCCATCACCAGGAACAAGGCGATGGGAAGCAGCCAGTCATTTCGCTTGACGCGTGCGGCCTTCTCCGGTGGCGGGGGGACCTGGTCGATGGGCGGGCGCAGCATGGCGGCGAGCACCAGCACCAGCGGAAACTCAATCACGGTGGAGAAGAGGACCGGAGCGATGAGCGCGTTGAAGATGCCGCCAAGTACGCCGCCAAATGAGATCCACAAATAGAATTCCGTGAGGCGCGTGATTTTGGGCCGGCTGCGGGCGAGCTCGCCGTGGCAGACCAGCGCTATGGCAAACAGCGCGGCCAGATAGAGGGCGATCAAAGCCAGCAGAGGCAGTTTGGTTTTGCAGAGCGTGGGGACGAGCGCGATGAGGATGAGAAAGGGCAGGCGGCGAATGAGCCACTCATGCGAAATGAGCGGGCGCTTGGCAAATACCAGCACAAAGCTCAATAGATAGAAGGCCAGGGGCAGTACCCAGAAGAGCGGGATGGCGGGAACGTCGGTGGTGAGCGCCGTGGTGACGCCCATCATCAGGCTGGAGGGCACGAAGGCCAGGGCGATCCAGCGCAAGCGCTGGAGCCAGAGGTCGCGGGGAGCGGTCTGGTCAAGTTCGGTCCCGATTTGTTCGGTCGCGCTTGACTCATCGGGCGCGGTAAATTGCGCGTTGGCGGTTTCGGGGCGATTGCGCCATACCAGTGCGCCGCAGGCTACGGTCAGGGCGAGAAACAGTGCGTAGCCATAAGTCCAGAAGGTGCTCTGCAGGCTCAGGCGCAGGTTGGGTTCCAGAAGGAGTGGATAGCCGAGCAATCCAACCAGGCTGCCGGCGTTGCTGGCGGCATAGAGAAAGTAGGGGTCGTGGGCGGACTTGTGTCCAGAATGGGAAAACCATCGCTGCAGCATCGGCGTGGATGCGGAGAGGAGAAAGAAGGGAAGGCCCACAGCGACAGAGAGCATGGCGAGCACCCACAACACCGGGCTGCTGTCGGAGGGTGGTTCCCAGCCGGCGGGAATGTGCAGCGGCAGGACCGCGAGCGGCGTGAGCGCCAGCGAAACATGGAGGATGATCTGGGTACGGGGGCGAAGCCACTTAGTCACGGCGTAAGCGTAGAGGTAGCCCACGAGAAGCATCGACTGAAAGAAGACCAGGCAGGTGTTCCACACCGCGGGCGTGCCGCCGAGCATGGGCAGCGCCATCTTGGCCATCATGGGCTCGACCAGGAACAGCAGGGCGGCGCTGATGAACATGGAAACGGTGAAGACGACGAGCAGGATCGAACTTCCTGAGCCCGTGTGCCGAGGCTCTGACGGGGGTTGCGCGCGCGACGGTTCAATCGTCAAGGGCGGCGGTTCAGGAATCTCGGTAGCGTACATGCGAGAACTTTATAGGGCTGATGGATCGCAGTTCAATCCCACTTTAGACATGAGGAGGCTACGCCGAAAGTGGCCGCCTGAAATGGATCAGAGTGCGGGTAATTAAACGGAATAAAAGGAAGCTCTGAATGAACGCTTGGCATTCTCTCAGGGGCTAAAGAGGTTGCGGAAAAGGACAGGACGAGCTCGAATACGCGAGAAGCGTCCTGCAGGGGCTAAGAACCTATCCGGATATGGGTGGCGCCGACCTCCAGGTCGGCTGTCGTGTGGGCATGCGGCCCACACACGGGCTCTGGCGGCGTGGACGCCGCCAGTACAGCCGGCCTGGAGACCGGCGCTACTCGAATGCGCAATTCACGGAATAGGGGCTAAAGCCCGGCGCAGATTATGCGGCATTTGCGGCACGGCTGAAGCCGTGCCCTTTCAAAACTGCGAATTCATGAGAGGTTCCCTAGACGCCGAGTTCGTGGCGGATGGCGTCGGCGATGGCGGTGGCGTGGTGGTGCATGGCGGCTTCGGATTCTGCCTCAATCATCACGCGGGCCAGGGCTTCGGTGCCGCTGTAGCGAATCACGACGCGGCCCGAGTCCTTGAGGTCTGCTTCGGCGGCGCGGATGGTGGCGGCGACGGCGGGGATGGATTCGAGGGGGCGCTTTTCGCGGACTTTGACGTTGACGATGACCTGGGGGAAGACCTTCAGGTCGGCGGTGAGCTCGTCGATCGATTTGCCGGTGCGGACGATCAGATCGAGCACCACGAGAGCGGTCAGCAGGCCGTCGCCGGTGGTGGCGAGATGCGGCATGAGGATGTGGCCGGACTGCTCCCCGCCCAGGGCGGCGTTGTGCTTGAGCATCTGCTCGAGCACGTAGCGGTCGCCAACGGGCGCACGGAGCATGCGAATGCCGGAGCGCTTGAGGGCGGCTTCAAGGCCCATGTTGGACATGGTGGTGGCGACGACCAGGTCGCCGGTGAGGATGCCGCGGGCCTTCATGTCGCGCGCGGCGGCCAGCAGAATGGCATCGCCGTTGATGACGTTGTTATGAGCGCCGGCCAGCATGCAGCGGTCGGCATCGCCGTCGAAGGTGAGGCCGAGGGGTGCGCCGCGCTTCTGCACTTCCGCGGCGACGAAAGCGGGATGAAGCGCGCCGCAGCCCAAGTTGATGTTGCGGCCATCGGGCGTGGTGTTGAGCAGGGCGAAGTGCGCCGATTTGCCGGCGTCGAGGCGGCGAAAGAGTTCCGGAGCAATGGCGGCTGCCGCGCCGTTGGCGCAATCGACAACCATGCTCATGCCACGCAGGTCGAGGCCGGGAACACAGTCGATGAGGAACTGAATGTAATCGGCCTGGTAGCCGGCATTGTCTTCGACGGGCGGCAGAGTGGCCGGGTCGGGAACGTGGTTTTTGGCAGCGTGAAGCAGGATTTCTTCTTCCATGGCCAGTTCCAGCGCGTCGGGCAGCTTGAAGCCGTCTGCGCCGAAGAGCTTGATGCCGTTGTCGCGCCAGGGATTGTGCGAGGCGGAGATGACCACTCCTGCGTTGAATCCATGGGTGTGGGCGAGGAAGGCGATGGCGGGCGTGGGGACGATTCCGGCGGACTCGACCGTAGCTCCCGCGGCGCGCAGGCCGGCGGCGAGGGTGGCGGCGATCCAGGGGCTCGATTCGCGGGTGTCGCGGCCGAGGATGACCTTGGGCTCGTGCGTCTGGCGCTTCAGCGTGTGGGCCAGGGCCAGGCCGACGGCGTAGATGGTGACGGGATCGAGAGGGGATTCGCCGGCGACGGCGCGAATGCCGTCTGTGCCGAAGAGCTGGCGGGTTGCAGTTGCGGTCATAGTCTCAATTCTTGAAAAGATCAAAGAATTCGCCCCAACTTTCTGCATCGCACACGGATGGGGGCTCTTTTCAAAGCATACCTTAAAGACACATTGCCGCCGATTTTGTTGCGCGGCTGCGGGGTGTGCATCCAGGTTCGGAAAGAATGGGGCGCGGGTTACTTTTGCCGGGGCTTTCCGGCTGCAGAGGTGGTTTTTACGTGGCTGGTAAAGGTGCCGTCGGCCAGGCGCGTGACGAGCGCGTTGCCGGGCGCGATCTGCGCGATGGAACGGACCAGGCCGCCTTGTGCATCGAGGACCAGCGCGTAACCGCGTTCGAGCACGGCGAGGGGCGAAAGGGAATGCAGGCGGGCGTTGAGCGCGCTAAGAGCCCTGGCATGGGTGTGGAGCAGGTGCTCGACTCCGCGATGGAGGTGGTTGCGGCCAGCCTGGAGGCGCTCGCGGGCCTGCGCAAGCGGCTGGCGCGGGTCGTGGCGAAGCACGGCGGCGCCGAGAGTTGCAACGTGGCCCTGTTGAAGGCGAAGCCGGCTGGTGATTGCATCCTGCGAGCGTCCTGTCAGTTCGTCCAGGCGCTGGGCACGGCGATACAGCAGGGAGGAGATGCGGGTTTCAGCGCGGCTGATGGGCAAGCGCGAGAGGCGCTGGCGCGCCTGTAAAAGCTGGAAGCGGACGGCGCGGTCGAGACGGTGCGACTGTTCGGCCAGGTATTCGGCGATCTTGTGCTGGGCTTCGGTAATCAGCTCCGCGGCTGCTGAAGGGGTGGGAGCGCGGAGGTCGGCGACGAAATCGGCGATGGTGAAGTCGGTTTCATGCCCTACCGCGGAAACGACGGGAAGGCGGCTCGATGCAATCGCCCGGGCCACGCGCTCGGAGTTGAAGGCGGCCAGGTCTTCCAGCGACCCTCCGCCGCGAGCCAGGACGATCAGGTCAACCAGGCCGGAATTATTGAGAAGCGCAATGGCCGATTCGATCTCTGCCGGGGCCTGGTCGCCTTGTACGCTCACCGGAACGAGCAGGACGTTGAGGCCGGAGTGGCGGCGGGCGACGATCGAGAGGAAGTCGCGAATCACGGCGCCGGTGGGCGAGGTGACAATGCCCACCGTGCGCGGAAATGCGGGTAACGGCTGCTTGCGTTCGGCGTCGAACAGGCCCTCGGCCTTAAGGCGCTGTTTGAGCTGCTCGAAGGCCAGTTGCAGGGAACCGGCGCCGACGGGCTCCATGGTCTCGGCTACCAGTTGCATCTGGCCGCGCTGCTCGTAGACGCTGACCCGGCCGCGCACCAGGATGTGAAGGCCGTCCTCGGGGCGGAAGCGCAGCAGCGTGGCCTGGCGGCGGAACAGGACAATGGGCAACTGCGCGCCGGCGTCTTTCAGCGTGAAGTAAAGGTGGCCGGAGGGAGCAGGACGGAAGTTGGAGATTTCACCTTCGACCCAGACGTCGCCGTATTGCCGCTCAATGAACTCGCGGACCTGGCTGACGAGTTCGCTAACCGGCCAGACGCGGCGGGTTTGCGGGGCTTCATCGAAATTGAAGCCGAGCTGCGGGGCGGATCGGTCAGGCTGGGGCATCCTGATTGAAAGTGTAATTTGTCGGCATGGATGTTGGATTTGTTGCTCGAAGACTGGCAGGTCGGGGGTTCGCGGTCTCCCACCCATTCGACTGAAAAGCGTCGAATGGATGGGGCACGGAGTGTGATTTCCCGATCGAAGATTCCTGTCGGCGGTTACTCGGAGCGGAGTGCGTTCACGGGGTTCACGGTGGCGGCGCGGCGGGAGGGCAGATAGCAGGCCAGGCACGCGGTTGCTCCCACGCACGCGGTGATGACGATGTAGGTGAGCGGGTCAGCGGGGCTTACGTTGAACAGGATGGACGACATCAGGCGCATGGTGACGAAGGCGACGACCAGGCCGCAGGCCGCACCGATGGCGGTCAGACCCAATCCCTGGCGGACGAACAGGCCGGTCAGTGCGTTGCGCTGCGCGCCCAGGGCCATGCGAATGCCGATCTCGCGGGTGCGCTGCGAGACGGTGTAGGCGATAACGCCGTAGATGCCGACGATGCCGAGGAGGAGCGCCATTGCGCCGGCTACCGAAAGCAGGACCAGCGTAAACGACGTGCGCGCCATGGATTTTGTGTAGAGCTCGCCGACGGTTCGCGGGTCGGCCAGCGGCACGCTGGAGTTGATGGACCAAACCTGCTCCTGCACCTCTTTCATGAAGGTTTGCGAACCGGCGCGCGGGCTGCGGATGACGAACGCGACGCCGCGCTGCACACGGACCTTCTGGCCTTCGAAGGGTTCCATCAGGGCGGGCCAATAGACGGCCGAGGACACCGGTTTGTCGGCGCCGTCGTCGTGAATGTCCTGGGCGACTCCGACGATTTCGCGCCAGGGGTCGGTGGTAGCGACGCGTATCATTTTGCCGAGCGCGCCTTGGGCGCTGCCCCAGTATTCGCGGGAAAAGCTCTCCGAGACGATGACGACAGGCCGCTTGTCGTAAAGATCGGTCCAGGTTGTATCGCGGCCGGCGACAAGACGGGTTCCGATGGTCGCGAAGAATCCGGGCGCGATGAACTTGAATCGCCGAATGGGCGGCAGCTGGCCTTCGGCGTAGTTGTGGTCCTGCGCGAAGACCGGATCGAATGAGTCGAACCCGTCCAGGGGGATCGCCGAAGAGAAGCTTACCGAGCGCACTCCCGGAACAGCCGCGATCTTGTTGAGGATGTCCTGTTCCATGTGGGTGATTCGCTCGGGTTGGGAGTCGGGAACCACGGTGTCGGGTATGTTGAAGCGGAAGGTCTGGATCGATTCAGGCGAAGTGAAGCCGGGATCGACGCGGGTGAGCGCCTGGAAGGTGCGGATCATGAGGCCGGAGCAGATCAGCAGCACCAGCGCGAGCGCCACCTGGACGACCACCAAAGCTTGACGCGCCCGATGACGCTCGCGGCTCTGGCTGAGGGCGCGGCCGCCTTCGCGGAGTCCCGTGGTGGCGCGCACGCCGGCATACTTGAAAATTGGAAGCGCGCCGATGAGCACGCTGGTGAAGAGCGCCAGGCCGAGCGTGAAGAGCAGAACCGGAATGTCGATGCCGATCTCGTGGATGCGAGGCAGGCCGGTTGGCGCCGAGGCGACCAGAATCCGCAGCGCGCCGTAGGCCAGGCCCAGTCCAATGAGGCTGCCGGCGACGCCGAGAACCAGGCTTTCGAAGAGCAGTTCGGCGGCAGTTCGTCCCCAGGCCGCGCCCAGAGCGGAGCGGATGGCGAGCTCCTGGCGGCGGCCTTCCACGCGCACCAGCAGCAGGTTGGCGACATTGGCGCAGGCCACAAGCAAAACCATGGCGATGGAACCCATGAGCACCCACAGGACCTTGCCCACATCGCCCACGACATCCTGTTTCAGAGGGCGGAGGCTGGGCGCGAAATGCGCTTTCTCAAAGAGATTGATGCTGAAGCCCTCGGGCGCGGGAAAACTGCGCAGGACCACGGGAAGCAGGCGCGCCATATCGGCGCTGGCTTGCTGCATGGTAACTCCAGGCTTAAGGCGGGCGATGGCCCTGTAGCTGAAGTTGCCGAGCTTGATCTTGCTGCGATCCCATTGCATCGGGACGACCAGCGCGGCATCGTTGAAGTCGAGGAAGTGGAATTTTCTGGGCAGAACGCCGATGATCTGGCGGGCCTTGCCGTCCATGGTGATGGAACTGCCGATGACGGAGGTTGCGCCGCCGAACTTCTGCTGCCAGTAGGCGTAGGAGAGAATGACGGTTGCCGGGGCCGCAGCCGTATCGTCCTGGCGACTGAAAAGGCGTCCAAGTACGGGCGTGACGCCGAGCAACGGCAGGGTGCCGTCGGTGACGTCGAGGCCGCGAACGTGCTCGGGCTCTCCCGCGCCAGTCACCGTGAATGCGTCGCCGTTATAGACGCCGATGTCCTGGAATGTGGTGTTCTGCTCGCGATCGATGAAGTAGATCGACGGCGCCATGTTGAGTTGGGGGATGTCGATGCCGGGGGCCGTGTGCCAAACGCCAATCAACCGGTCGGCTTGCGGGTAAGGCAGGGGCTTGAGCAGCACGCCCTCAACCACGCTGAAGATCACCGTATTGGCGCCTACGCCGATGGCAAGGGTCAACAGCGTGACCGCGGCGAACAGAGGCGCGCGGCTCAGCCTGCGCAGAACCTGCCTGAATTGACCGAAGAACATGCGCATGGTTTCAACCTCCGGGGCGTTTTCGACCGACGGCTGCTCGAGGAGCCTTTTGCGGGCCGTGTATCGTTTCTTACGTCTGCGAGAGGTCCATGGTTCCCGGGGAGGGCTCTCTCGGTTGAGTTCGAGCACTTGGCCTGCCAAATGACAGGGGGTATTTTTGGCTGAAAAGGCTGTGTTTTGAGCGCGCCGGATCAAGAAGGGCGCGATTGGCGGTTCGATTCCGCCTTAGACTGTGCGATTACGGACAGGGTGGTCGTGGCTGCGGCGCAGGTCCGTCCGTGGTTCGTTGGTTCCCAGGTCTCATCCGCCGCGGCGGACGAGACCCTGGGGCACCCATCGGCCGTGGCTACGACGCATCGGGCTTGGCGCCGGGCAGGCGCTTTCTGAGCAGGGCGATCTGACCGGTGTGATGCGCTTCATGCTCGCAAACGTGGAACCACTTGCAGTAGGTGTTGGTGGGCCCCCATGGCCACGCTTTGTCGACGGTCAAGAGCCAGGCATCGTCGCGCTTGGCGAATTCGGCCAGCGTCTTTTCGCGAACCTCGTGCAGGATGTTGACGTAGTAGTCGCGGTCGTGACCCTTTATAGTCTTGCGGCCCGCGTCGCCGAGATTCATGGCCGGGTCCCATTTCTGCTTGATGTCGTCAGACCAACTGTCCCACTTCATTCCCTGAAACGTGTGCATGCCGTAGTAGGTTTCGGTGGCGGCCAGATGCAGCATGAGCGCGCCGATGGTGTTGGCGTTCTGGTCGAACAGGACATCCAGATCGGCCTGCGTGAGCCCTTTGGTTGCGGACAAAACGCCATTGGCGTCGCGCATCCAGGTGAGCATGGAGACGAGGGTGCCGATCTGCGGCGAATAGCCCGGCTTTGGTCCGATGATGTCGAGGCCTTCGGCGTCGGCGGCCTGCGCCGTTTGCGGAGGCAACAGCGAGGCGCAAAGTCCTGCTGTGACGGTTGCCGCGGACGCGCTGAGAAAGCTTCTGCGGCTGGAAAGGGAGTGGCTGCTCTTGTTCGCTTGCAAATTGTACCTCCGCCATGGAGCAGGATTTGTTCCGCGTGGATTTGAGGTTTTGGCAGAACGAATCCAGCATACACGGCGGTGCGAACGGAAGTCGGCCGCGAATGCCTCAGTCGGCAAAATCTCGGCGCTACTGTCCGGAACTGGCTTTCATGTTTTTGATCTGCAGATCGTTGACCACTTGCAGGACGTTCGGCACCGCCGTCGCCAGCGTCTCAGCGCCCTTGCGCAGGTCTTCCGAGTCCACTTGCCCGGAGAGCGTGACTACGCCGTTCTTTACCTTGTAATTCACGTAATGGTGCATGTTGTTCTGGATCAGCACTGCGTCCAGATTCTTTTCGATTCCCTGGTCCAGGTCTGAGTTCACGGCGCTTACTTCTTTTCCTTGACCGGATGGAACCACGGCAATTTGGTCGGCGACAACCTGCGCGCCCGCCAGCGACTTCGCCAAGGACTCTGCCTGGGCCTTGTCGTTGGGGTTGGTGACCTGTCCGCCGAGGGTCACGATCCCCTGTTCACGATTCTGACTTACGGTGACGTCTTTTAAGCCCGCCTGGTCGAGCGACTTGCGAATGCCGCTGGAGACATCCGGTGATTTGGAGGAGTTCCCCCAGCAACCCGTCATCGTTCCCATGATGAGCAGCGCCAGCACGGCAATGAGCAATTTGGTCGTTTTCATCTTGATCCTCGATTTGGCGGCAAGGATGAGTCCGGAGAACGAGCAGTTCCGTGCCCATTGGCAGCCAGGCCCTAGATTCGGCTGTTTGCACAACTTGCGCTGAGCAGAATCGCTCGCTCCGTGGTTTTGCGGCGCCAGCCTGAAGATAGAGAGATCAGGCGGCGAATCAGCCGATGGGCGACCATCCGTTTCACGGGTGAGTCTTGAGGTCGCAGCGCCCTCGGTATCCATCGTAGAATAGGAGAATCGTCGCGGCAGAAGCCGTGGATTCTGTTTCTGCCAGTCGACACGCCAGGTTGAAGGAGCAGGCGTATTCTTATCCGCGGCAGACTTTGTGCTGCCGAGAAGGTTAGATACCGAATTCCTGCCGCGAGCCGCGAATTGGACAACTGAATTGCAAAACGGAAATCAAGGAGACGTTCCCATGTCTGAAAGCCAGACACAGACCCCCGGACCACCCATCGTCGACGACCAGAACGCCATGCTGAGCGAAGCAAAATCGAGCGAGGCAAAGTGCCCGTTCTCGAGCGGCGCCCGCAAACAGGCAGTGGCTTCAGCGCAAACCAATGCAAGCTGGTGGCCCAATCAACTGAATCTGAAGATCCTGCACCAGCACTCGCAACTTTCCAACCCCACGGGCGAGGGGTTCAATTATGCCAAGGAGTTCAAGAGCCTCGACCTGCATGCGGTGATCAAAGACCTGCATGCCTTGATGACCAGCTCGCAGGAATGGTGGCCTGCGGACTACGGCCACTATGGACCGTTTTTCATCCGCATGGCGTGGCACAGCGCGGGCACCTATCGCATTGCCGACGGCCGCGGCGGCGCGGGCAACGGAACGCAGCGGTTTGCTCCCCTCAACAGTTGGCCGGACAACGTGAGCCTGGACAAGGCGCGCCGGCTGCTTTGGCCGATCAAGCAGAAGTACGGCCGGAAGATCTCCTGGGCCGACCTGATGATTCTGGCCGGGAACGTGGCGCTGGATTCGATGGGCTTGAAGACCTTCGGCTTCGCCGGGGGCCGCGAGGACGTGTGGGAGCCGGATGAAGACATTTACTGGGGATCGGAAACCAAGTGGCTGGGAGACGAACGCTACAAGGGCGACCGTCAGCTCGACAATCCACTCGGCGCTGTGCAGATGGGCTTGATCTACGTGAATCCGGAAGGACCGAACGGCAAGCCGGATCCAGTGGCTGCGGCGCGGGACATTCGCGAGACCTTCGCGCGCATGGCGATGAACGACGAAGAGACTGTCGCCCTGATCGCCGGCGGACACACCTTCGGCAAGGCGCATGGCGCTGCCGATCCGGTCAAGTATGTCGGCCGCGAGCCGGAGGGCGCGGGCATTGAAGAGCAAGGCTTCGGCTGGAGCAACAGCTTTGGCAGCGGCAAAGGCGTGGATGCGATCAGCAGCGGGTTGGAGGGCGCATGGACTACCAACCCGGTGAAGTGGGATAACAATTACTTCGAAAACCTGTTCGCCCATGAATGGGAACTCACCAAGAGCCCCGCCGGAGCTGCCCAATGGACGCCGAAAAACGGAGCCGCGGCGGGCACCGTGCCGGATGCGCACGACCCCAAGAAGAAACACGCTCCGATCATGTTCACGACCGACCTTTCCCTGCGAATTGACCCGAGCTACGAGAAGATTTCGCGGCGGTTTCTTGAGAACCCCGACGAGTTCGCTGACGCCTTTGCCAAGGCCTGGTACAAGCTGACGCACCGAGACATGGGGCCTCTCGCCCGGTATCTTGGCCCGCTCGTTCCCAAAGAGCATCTGTTGTGGCAGGACCCGATTCCCGCGGTGGATCATCCGCTTATCGATGCGAAGGACATTACTGCATTGTCGGCGAAGATCCTAGCTTCCGGGCTTTCCATCTCGCAGCTGGTCACCACGGCCTGGGCGTCGGCGGCAACGTTCCGCGGCGGCGACAAGCGCGGCGGAGCCAACGGCGCGCGCATGCGCCTTGCTCCGCAGAAAGACTGGGAAGTCAATCAGCCGGCCGAGCTGGCGAAAGTTCTTCAGACGCTGGAGCGGATACAGATGGAATTCAACGGCGCCGGCGGGAAGAAGAAGGTCTCGCTTGCCGACCTGATTGTTCTTGGCGGCTGCGCAGCTGTATCGGAAGCCGCCAGGAAGGCCGGCCATGATGTGGAGGTTCCTTTCGCGCCGGGCCGTACGGACGCATCGCAGGAGCAGACCGATGTGGATTCATTTGCCCCCCTGGAGCCGACCGCGGACGGGTTCCGCAACTACATCCGCAAGGGACAGGAAGGGTCGGCGGCGGAGTTACTGGTGGATCGAGCGAACCTGCTGACGCTGACCGCTCCCGAAATGACGGTGCTGATCGGCGGCCTGCGCGCGCTGAATGCGAACTACGGGCAAACCGACTACGGCGTTTTCACCAAGCGGCCAGGAACCTTGACCAACGATTTCTTCGTGAATCTGCTCGACATGAACACCAAGTGGCAGAAGTCCGATGCGCCTGGAGGCTTGTTGGAGGGGCACGATCGGGCGACCGGGGAGCACAAATGGACGGCTACGGTCGTCGATCTGGTCTTCGGATCGAACTCTCAACTGCGAGCGCTTGCGGAATTCTATGCGAGCGGCGACTCGCAGAAGAAATTCGTGCATGACTTTGTGGCGGCGTGGAGCAAAGTGATGAATCTGGATCGCTTCGACCTGGCGTGAGCACCTGCGGTGCGGCGGACGCGGCTTGCGCCGCTATAGATTTGAGGCGTCCCACCCTTGCGACAGAAAAAAGTCGCAAGAGTGGGGCACGGGTGGCGTTTCGCTGAAGATAATCTTGCAGAATTGGGCCGGGGTACGCATGAGCGTGCCCCGTCTTTTTTATTTGCGGGAATCGATGACGGTGTGGATTTCTGCTGTGATGCTTGAGAAGCGCTCCGCGAGGGCGGCTTCCGGGGCGTTCTGGCGGGAATACATGATTTCCAGTTCCCGGGCCAGCACCGTGCCGCGTGTCAGTCCAAAGGTGCCCAGCACGCCGGCCAGTTTGTGCGCAGCGGATTGTGCCGCCTGCTGCCGGTCAACAGAAAGCGGGCCGGCGGCGAAGTCCTGCGCGGCGGTTTCCAGAACCTCAACGCGCTCCCGCATCAGCGGTAGATATTGGACCCACAGGCGATCCAGGGCTGCGGAGAGAGCGGCCTGAGGATCGGTGCCCATTGCGGGTCAGCTCCAGCCCAATACGCTGGCGATCTGGGTGGAAAGAGTGAGCGGGTCAAAGGGCTTCAGGAGGACGGCTTCCACTCCCAGGTCGGCAAAGCGGCGTTGATCGGAACTCTGCACCTTGGCGGTGAGCAAGAGCACGGGGATGCGGGCAGTGGCGGGATTCTTGCGCAATTCGCGGAAGGTAGTGGGTCCGTCCATGCCGGGCATCATCACGTCCAGCAGGATGGCGTCTGGCTGATGCTCAATGGCGCGCGCCAGGCCCTGCGTTCCGGAGTTGGCGGTAAAAACCTGCCAGCCGGCGACCGTTTCCAGGCTGAGCGCGGCTACTTCGCGAATATCGTCTTCGTCGTCGATGACCAGGATGCTGTGGGACATTAGGTACTACCTCGGAAAGCAGGAGCAGGGATCAGGGATCAGTGTGTGGCCTGTGCTGCTGTGGTTCATTGTCGGCTGTTCGGGTGGGTCTGTCGATGGGTGCGGGTGAATTGGGTACTCTTCGGGTAACAGGGGCTGGGGTTTGTGGATTACCCCCGCGCTTCACCTAAGGGTTCTTGAGCGAGGACTCCGCCGCGCCGGTCTCTTCCTGGTGGCGGGAACTGCGCAGCATAGTCAGGACCAGGGCCTCCAACTGCTGCGGCTGTACGCGGGCTTTGGTCAGGAACTGCGTTGGCCCGAGGGTCAATTTGCGGCATTCTTCGTGGCTGAGGTCGCGGCCGGAATAGACCACCAGTGGGAGGTTGGCCAGGCTTTCGTGCTTACGCAGCCAATCGACCACATTGAAGCCGTCGCCGTCGGGCAGGCCGATATCGAGAACCATCAGGTGGGGCTGGAAGGCAAAACAAGCGTCCAGCGCATCTTGCAGGGTGTGCGCCAGCCGCACCTCGATGCCGTCGCGCAGGAAAACGTTCCCGATGACGAGAGCCAGGTCTATATCGTCTTCAACCACCAGGATGCGGGCGTTCTCGCCGGGTCCGCAGAGCACGCGGCCCAGCTCACCCAGCAACGCGTCTTCGCTTAGCCGGTTGGCCACCCAGCCTTCCGCGTCCGTGGGCAGGGCGGCGGGGTCCTGGCGCTTGTCGACGCTGAGCAGCACGATGGGCGTGCGCGCCTCGGGGCGCAGGCGGCGCAACAGGGGTAGGATCTCCCAGCCGTTCATGCCGTCGAGCGAAGTGTCGAGCAGAATGGCTTCCACGCCGTCGTGGGCGGCGGCCAGAGTCTCTTCCACGCTGCTGGTTTCCACCACGCGGTAGCCGTGGCTGGTGAGCATGGCGGAGATGTGCGGGCGGGAGGCCGGGTTGGCGTCGGCCAGCAGCACGGTTCCCTGGCCGGTTTCATGATCGAAGACGGTTTTGGGTGGCTCGATGGGGGGCGGCTGGTAGGGGAGGAAGACGCGGAAGGTGGAACCGCGCACCGGATTGCGTTCGGCCCAGATGCGGCCGGAGTGCTGCTGGACAATCGTGCGGCAGATGGCCAGGCCCAGGCCGCTTCCGCCTTTTTGTCGCGAATCGGACGCGTCCACCTGCTGGAAGCGGCCAAAGATGGCCTCCAGCTTGTCGGCCGGGATGCCGCGGCCCTGGTCGATGACGGAAACGGTAACGCCGCTTGCGCCGGGGCGCAGCATGACGGAGATGGTGGAGTTGGGCGTTGAGAACTTGACCGCGTTCGAAAGCAGGTTGGTGAGCACCTGCAGGAGACGGTCGGGGTCGGCGGCAATCTCCACCTGCGTGGTGTCGTGGATGAGCTGGACGCCCGCCGAATCGGCCACGGGCGCCATGCCGTCAATGGCCTGGCGCACGATCTGGGCCAGTTGCACAGGGCGGAAAGCGAGCGGTTCGCGGCCGCTCTGAATGCGCTCAAGGTCGAGGATGTCGTTGATCAGCCGCACCAGCCGGTCGGAGTTGGTGACGGCGATGCGCAGCAGGTTGGCGGCTTTGTCGTTGACCTGGCCGAGAATGCCGGAGGAGAGCAGGCCGAGGGCTCCGCGAATGGAGGTGAGCGGGGTGCGCAACTCGTGGCTGACGGTGGAGATGAACTCGTCTTTCAGCCGGTCTAGAGCGTAGCGCTGACTGATGTCGCGGAAGCTGAGCACGGAGCCTGAGAAACGGCCCTGGTCGGCGATGGGGGTAAGGACGTATTCGGCGGGGAAGGAACTGCCGTCGGCGCGGAAGATGGTGTCTTCTCCGGCGGCGGCTTTCTGGTGGCCGGAAGCGCGGCGCAACGGGCAATCCTCGCTGCACATGCGGTTGGCGGGGGCTGCGCCATGCAGCAGTTGATGGACGGGGCTGCCGGCCAGACTGGCGGCGTCCGCCCCCAGCAGGCGGGCCGCGGCGGGGTTGGCAAAGCTGATCAGGCCACGGCGGTCCACGCCGCAGATGCCGTCGGCAACGGAGTCGAGCAGGATCTCTTGCTGGCGGGAAAGTTCCTCGGCGCGACCGCGTTCGTGGGAGCGCGCCAGCATCTGGCCGAGCGAGGCGGCCACGGTCTCAACGGCGGCCAGGGCTTCGCGGTCTTCGCGCAGGCTGAAGTGGCAATAGAACTCGAGCACGGCCAGAACCTTGTTGCCCTCGCGAACCGGAACGGCCCAGCCGGAGACCATCTCGTGGCGCAGGGCGTCGGTGACGCGTGGGGAGTCCTCCAAGGAAGCAAGGTCGTTGAACCAGACCGGCCGGCCATCCATCCAGGCGAGACCGGGCAGGTCAACGCCCTTGAGCAAGGTCAGGCCCATGCTCTCCTGGATGAAGGTCTCCGCGCGCCTTCCGGGAGCGGCCCAGGCGGAGCCGAATTCGAGCCGCCGCTCCTCCGAATTGACACTCCACTTCACCGCCATGTCCCAGCCCTGGGAGACGCAGAGCGCTTCCAGGATGCGCATGGAGGCCACATCGGAGGAGGCATTCTCGCCCACGATCTGGCTGACCACCAGTTGCAGGGCCAGGCGGTGCTCGCGCTGCTTTTGCTGGGTCACATCGCGCATCAGGCAGCGAATCGCCAGCGGATTGCCTGCCTTTTGCCGCTGGCTCAGGCTCAATTCCAGTTCCAGCACGCGGCTGTCGTGGGTGTGGTAGCGGAGGGGGGCGCGGTCCACCACCTCGCCGTCCAGGGCTCGGCGGAAGAACGCAGCCACTTCGCTGCGGCAACCGGGGTCAAATAGCTCGTCGAAGGAATCCAACTCGATGAGTTCCACCGTGTCCTTGCCGAAGCACCGGTTCCAGGCCGGATTGGCATAGAGAAACTTGCCCGCGGGACTGAGCGTTGCAATCATTTCGCTGGAGTTCTCAAACAGGTCGCGATAGCGCTCCTGCGATTCGCGCAGGGCCAGGTCCTGGCGCAGGGTCGCGCCCTGGTCCACCGCGACAGCCACCAGGCCGGCCAGGGCGCCGCTGCCGTCCCGCAGCCCCGACAGATGGAGCGTGACGGGGAGCAGTGTGCCGTCTTTGCGGCGCAACTGCACATCGAAGGAGGGCACTTTGCTGGGGGGCAGACTGCGCACACACTCCATGTAGGCAGCCATGCGGCCGGCTGGGGTGGCTTCCGGAGGGCGGGAGATTCCGCAGATCTTCTGCAACTCGGCGACCATGCGCAGGCCTTCGCCAGGGCCCAGGATATCGAAGGTCGCCCACTCCTTCACCAACTCCTCGGCATGGTAGCCCAGCATGCGTTCCGCCGCTGGATTGACCGAGTTCAGGCGTCCATCCAGGCCGATTGCGACCATGCCCGGCCCGGCGGACTCGAAGAAGTTCTTGAGCGGTTCTGGAGTCGCTGGGTAGACCGTCTCTTGAGGAGCATCCTCGGTAACCAGCAACCGCAGACCGAGGACAACCGCAGCGGCGGCGGCGGCGAAGACGAGCAGTCCATCGAAGCGCGAGCCAGCCACAAGGCGCGCGACAATCGCCCCGGCGGCCAGCGCCAGCGAGCCCCCGGCCAGCGCGGGCCAGAGCAGAGAAATGCCGCCCCGCACAGCTGGCGCAGCCTGCTCTACCGGGATCGTCTTATAGGCATAGGCGCCATCCTGCATGTGCCCCCCAAGGCATTCGCGGAGCCAGAGCGGGTGTCTCTCCCTACCATGCGAGACCCCTCGGACTCTGGTTTACGCTATAGTATCCAGCAAAATGGCCGCTGTCTGTTACTTTTGTTACTACCAACGGGCCAGAAGTGCTCAATAAAGAACGACTGCGTCTGTCGTGGACGATCGCTTTCCGTGTTAGTGGCGATTTGGACGTAGTATAAGCTTCTGATTTCGCACTCTCTAGCCAAATCCGCCGTTCTTGGCAGGGAGAAACGCCGAAGTAACGGGTAGGCGGCTGTTCAGTGCATGGCAAAACCCGAACTCTGAACCGGCGCCTTCCTGTCGACTCTATCTTCATGCCTCGTGTGCCCCCCGCATCTTTATACTGACCTCATGTTTCGCATTTCCCGGTCTCCCCGTCTCTTCCACTTTTCGGTATCGGCCCTGACCGTTTTGGGGCTGGTTTTCCTCGTTATTCAACCGACGACCACGTATGCGTGGGGCAATGGCGGCCATCGCCTTGTGAACAAGCTGGCAGCCAGCACCCTGCCGACGAGCGTGCCGATGTTTCTGCGCTCCGAAGAGGCAGTGAACGAGATCGAGTATCTTGGCCCGGAGCCGGATCGCTGGCGCTCGCCTGCGGAGCCGGAGCTGAACGCGGCCCAGGCGCCTGAGCACTTTATCGACCTGGAACCGGCCGACGCGCTCGGTCCTTTGCCGCACCGCCGCCTGGACTTTGAAGCGAAGGTCTTCGCCGCGGGTGAGCGGCCGGAGAAGATCGGCCTGCAGCCATGGGAGGCAACCGAGGTGTGGGAGCGCCTGAAGGCCGCGCTGCGCGAGTACCGGACTCTTTCCGCCGCGAAGCAGGACACCCGCGGCGTGGAAGCAGCCGCGCTCTTCTATGCCGGCTGGCTGGGCCACTATGTAGGCGATGCGTCGCAACCCCTGCACACGACCATTCAATACAACGGCTGGGTGGGGCCCAATCCCAATGGGTATACGACCGAGCACAAGATTCACTGGCAGTTCGAGGGGCCGTTTGTGGATGCGAACCTGCACGAGCCGGAGGTGCGCGCCAAGATGACCGAAACCAAAGCCATCGACGGAGACATGTTTGGCGCCTACGTGGCCTACCTGCGGCAGACCAAAACGTACGTTGAGCGGGTTTACCAGTTGGAGAAGGTGGGCGGGTTTGTGGGCGCGGGAACGCCGGAGTCACGGGAGTTTACGGCGGAGCGTCTGGCTGCCGGCGCCTCCATGCTGCGCGACATGATCTACACCGCTTGGCTGGAGAGCGCGAAGCCGGTGCCTGACCCTTATGCGGGCAAGTAAGCTGCGCCGTTCAGTCGCCGGCTTCTGCCGCGGCCACGGCCGGGATGCGCCGCAACACCTTGGTCAGCATAAAGGTCAGCAGCAGAACGGCGGGCATGGCGATCAATGCCCAAGCCAGCAAGGCTTGTCCAGCAAGCCAGCCCATCTGTGTGGCTAACGCCAGGGGCGATGCGTGCAGCAGCGCGCCAGCCTGCAAAGACTGAGTGTGGTTTGACGCGACGAGCCAGCCGCCCAGCCGGACAAACGGGACAATCAGCAGCAGTTGCAGCGGCATGACGGCGTAGTTTGCCGCCTGGATGGCAGGCAGATTGAGGCGCAGCGCCACGGCCAGCGCGGCGCACACCAGCGTGGGAATGCCCACCACGGGAATGCAGCCGACGGCGAATCCCAGAGCCAGCGTGAGCGCCAGGCGGCGCGGCGAGATCCCCTGGCGCAGCCCCTGAAGCGTGCCGCGCTTGATTGCGTCGAGCGACGAGCGGAGCTTTCCCGGAATGTCGAAGCGGCTTGAAGTCATGGAAGGGCTCATCTCACCCTCACCTTACTGGTACGGGTGAAGGCTGCTTGTGGATTAGATGTGAAATTTTGCCGTTTGTGCCAAATTTGTCAGCAGAAAATTGCCTATTCCCGTTCCATTGGTAACGGCATTCAGGAACGGCAAAATTGGTTCAGGCAGAGAACCAGGGCAAGGTCAGCTCGTTCCGCCTCCGCGCAGGAGCCCGCGGGCCCGCATCTCGCTCAGGACGCGTTCGACCTTCCAGTCCAGGGCGCCGGCTCCGTCCACAGTGAGGTCGGCGTACACGGCGGAGGGGCGGACGTAGGCCAGGCTGGCTGGGCGAACCGTCGCGTCGTACTGCCGGCGGACCGACTCCGCGCTGCGCCCGCGCTCTTCCATGTCGCGCTTGAGGCGGCGCTCGAAGCAGAGATCGTCGGGCGTGTCCACGTAGATGCGCAGTTGGTAAAGCGGCAGCAGTTCGGGATAGTACAGCGCGAACAGGCCTTCGACGATCACGTACGGCCCGGGGTGAAACGTCTCCGATTTGCCGGGAATGCGAATGAAGGTGGCGAAGTCGTAGAGAGGGCGCTCGATGGGCCGGCCCTGCGCCAGCGCCGCAACATGCTCGATGAGCAGCGGACTTTCGATGAGAGCCGGGTCGTCGAAGTTTTGCCGGGCGCGCTCGGCCATCGGCAGGTGGGCCAGGTCGCGATAGTAGTTGTCAAAATGGAAATGGACACCGCCTAGTGTGCGCGCCAGTTCCGCGGCAAGAGTAGTTTTTCCGGAGCCTGAGCAGCCGGCGATGGCCAGCACCACAGGCGGAAATGGCAGGTGCTGCGTACCATTCTGGTCTTGGTCGCTCTTCGGGGCCGGATCGCTCACGACTCCTGCTCCAGGCAGGCGGCAATGCGGGGCACAAGGCGCTCGAAGAGACGTGCGAGCCGATGTTCCACCTGGCGGCCTGCCTCGAAGACTTCCTCGTGGCTGAGCTGCGTTGCGCCCAGGCCCGCGGCCAGGTTGGTGACGCAGGAGATGCCCAGGACTTCAACTCCCATGTGGCGCGCAACAATGGCTTCAGGCACCGTGGACATGCCGACCAGTGTAGCTCCAAGCGAGCGAAACGCTCGGATTTCCGCCGGCGTCTCAAAGCTCGGTCCGCTGACGGCGAGATACACGCCCTCTGCCAGCGGGAAGCCTTCTTCCTGCGCAGCCGCGCCGGCCAGAGCGCGCAGACGTTTGGAATAGGCCTCGGTCATGTCGAAAAAGCGCAGGCCCGCGCCCGGCCGCGCGGCGAAGCGCGGCTCGTTGGGGCCAACCAGTGGGTTGAAACCCATAAGATTGATGTGGTCGGCGAGCGCCACCAACTGGCCAATGTGATAGCCCTCGGCGATACCCCCCGCTGCGTTGGTGAGCACCACGGCGCGCAGCCCGAGCAGGCCCAGCACGCGCATGGGGAAGGTGACTTGCTGCGGCGAGTAGCCCTCATAGAAATGAACACGTCCCTGCATGATTACGGTTGGAACTCCGCCCAGCAAACCTGCAACAATGCGGCCAGAGTGTCCCACGACGGTCGATTGCGGAAAGTGCGGAATCTCAGCGTAGGGAACAAGGATGGGGTTGGCGATAGCGTCGGCCACCGCGCCGAGGCCCGAGCCGAGGACGATGCCAATGCGCGGGCCGAGCCCGCCGAGATGGGACTTCAGGAACGCGGCGGCTTCATTGACTTGGTCGAAGTAGGTCATGGCTGGACGCGGTTACGCTTCTGGCGATTCTACAGCGAGCGCCGGAGCGTTGAAACAGGCGATGATGGAGTCAGCGAGATTCCGAAGGTGGAGGTCCCAAAAAGATGTGCCGGAATATCAAGATGCTTTTCAACTTCAGCCCGCCGGTGACGGACGAGGAGATTCGCGCGGCCTCACTTCAGTTTGTGCGCAAGGTGAGCGGGTTTAACAAGCCTTCGAAACCCAATGAGGCGGCGTTTCTGACGGCTGTGGATGAGATTGCCGCAGTGTCGGCGCGGCTGCTGAGCGCGCTCGAAACGAATGCCCCGCCGCGCAGTCGCGAAGAAGAAGCAGCCAGGGCAAAGGCGCGCAATGCAATGCGATTCGGCGACGGAAGGCGAGCGGGATGAGAGAGCTTTTCGCGTGGCTGTTTGGATTGGGACTGGGGTGCAATGCGGCTCTGTTTGTGCCGCAGGCGATTGCGGTTTGGCGCAAGAAAACGGATGAAGGCATTTCGCTGATCACCTTTGGCGGGTTCAGCGTGTTGCAAGGGATTGGCATTGTGCATGGAGTACTTGAACA
>Ga0302325_10005826_pt1 | contig 27895 bp, 25 predicted proteins | sample Palsa_T0_2_FD_201948 | JGI IMG/M metagenome (GOLD analysis project Ga0302325, IMG submission 201948) | Peat permafrost microbial communities from Stordalen Mire near Abisko, Sweden - Palsa_T0_2 | ecosystem: Environmental > Terrestrial > Soil > Palsa > Peat permafrost | place: Sweden: Abisko... | reverse complement strand
CGAGGACAGGATAGAGGCGCGCAAAGAGGGCGGGTAGGCCCGACTCCTCGTTGAACACGGGAATGACGACGCTCAAGGACAGAGGAGGCTTCGCGAGAAGATCCCTGTTCGGCAAATCCAAGGTGCTACTTCCGCCTGCCGAGTTGGTAGGCGGATTGTACCGGGGTCAGCTTAAAATGGCGCTGTTTTGGCCTGAGGCAGAATGAGCATGGCGGAAATAGAAATTAGTGCAGAAGCAAACGACCCTTTCGGGCGGCGCGTCGGAGTGATGGTGGCCGTGATCGGAATCATTTTGGCCGTGGTGACGATTGCATCGCACCGGGCGCATACCGCCACGGTTATCGCCAAGACCGAAGCGAATGATCAGTGGACCTTCTTCCAGGCGAAGAAAATCCGCGAGCACCTGCTCGATGTGGGTGCCGGCCTTGCGACCGCCCTCGGGGGCGAGCGCGAAAACGTGCGCGACTTGGCTAAGGACTACCAGCGCGATCGCGATCGCTACAAGAAGGATGCCGAAGCCATCGAGGTGGAGGCACGTGCCAAGGAAGCCCAAAGCGTGGCTGAGGAGCGGCGCGCACTGTGGCTCGATGTGGGGGAGGGGCTTCTGGAGCTCGGGCTCGTGCTGTCCTCACTCTACTTTCTGTCCAAGCGGCGCTTCTTTCCGCTCTTCGGCGCCGTTGCCGCGCTCGCTGGGATTGCCGTTGGTGTCGCCGGATTCACGGTCTAAGGCATGTGCGAATCGTGGGCGACGTCACGCGCTCGGCGTGGGTTCGGGGTTTTGCAGGCGCAGCGACCAATCCGTGCCGCGTACCGCAAGAGCACCCGTCCATCCTGATTCGACGGGGAGCATTTGCACGGTCCAATCGCTGCTGATCCTCGAGGGTGTGCGGATGCCGATACGCGCGCTCAAAGCGCGATCATCAAACTGGACCTCGAATTCGTCGATGGGAAAGCGTAGGCCGACGCCTTGCCCCTTAAGAAGGGCCTCCTTCGCGACCCAGTAGCGAAAGAAAGTCTCCGCCTGCAGGCGTGCCGGCGCCGCTTCGATGGCTGCAAGCTCGGCGCGTGCGAAGTAGCGTCGAGCAATCGGCAGCGCTTTGACGTCAGCTTTGATCTTCTCAAGATCGATGCCGACCGCGCGTCCATCGCTCACTGCAATCAGGGCGCGGCCCTGAGAATGGGTCAGATTGAACGATAACAAGCTGCCGCCGCTCGCCGATGAATCCAGTGCGGGCTTGCCATTCGGATCCGTGGAGAACTTAAGATCGCGGGGTTGCGCTCCCGCGTAGCGTGCGAGCAGATGCCGCAATACGCCGTGCGCCGCGACAAAGTCGTCGCGGCCTAGCGCGTGCATGAAGCGATCTGCGCGCGCCGATTCGCTGCGGCACAGCGTTTGACGGCATTGCTCGAGGCATGCGGCCGAGGCCCGAAGGTTGATGGCCCAGACATCGACGCTGCGCGCCGCGACGCGCAAAAAGCCGTGCGCCGCGCAGATGAGCGCCGGATCCTGGGTCAGTAACGTGCTCGCCACGCTCGCGCACCTCTCCGCACTGATTTGCCTGCAAAACCGGCCCTGCGCTGGCGGCGGTCGGGCGTACGGGGTATTCTGCAGCATGGTTTGTCTTGCTTCACGTACCCCATGAACCTGACCCTGTCGGATGCGTTTGCCAAGTTTGGCGCCAAGCCTGCGAATCGGCTGCGTGCGCTGTCGGCGATCGCTGAAGACGGAGCGGTCGTGCTCAGTTGCGCGCGTTCGTATTTTGGCCGTCCGGGCCGCGGCGTGCTGCGTTATGAGGATAAGCTGTCGCGCGAATCAGGGGATGTTCAGGGCACGGCGCTCCTTGGCCGGCATCTCACTCTGGCGCGCGATGAGGATCTGCCGATCCGCATGATCGTAGCGTCGCCCAAAGATGCGGCAAGCGGTAAAGTCGGGCGCAGCTTTCATGTGCGCACTGACCTTGTCGGCAAGGTGACTAAGTTCGACGGCGATCACTTCATCGTCGACTTCACGCGGCCGCCCGATCCGCGCGTCGCGACACCACGGCGCAAATAGCGCCTTTTAGGCGTCTGTCTCGCGCTGATAGTCGGCGGTAAATTTGTAGAGCACGCGCAGATGGCAGGCCTGTCTGCCCATGCGGTCTCGAGCTCTCACGCCGGGGCATTCGATCTCGCCTTCCGCATGATGAGCTGAGCTTGCAAGCACACTCGCCGCCGCGGCATTCAAATCAAACTGGCCGTCGCAATCGGCATACGGACAGGGAAACTCAAAAAAGGCTCTCGCCGGCGGGTGCAATACATGCGATTGCTCGGCGGGCGTGCAGGTGGTCGCGTCTTTAAAGCTTAGATCGACGCGGATCTGCTCCAGGCGTGGAAACGCCGAGCGCAATGTCTGCGCTGCCGCGCGGCCGCGGCGCCAGCGGTCGCGACGCTGTTGGCGTGCGGCCTCAGGACTTAGGGAGGAAAGTCTCAATCCATTTCTCCAACAACTGCTGGACTAGGGGTAAGTGTCGGCTGACCCGGCTCATGGCTGGGCTCTGAGTCCGCCGGGGCGTCTGAACGCGGCGATCGGCGCTGTAGCTTCTCGTTCTGCTTAGTCTTCCTGGCAAGCTCTTTCTGTCGTTTTGCGTGACGATAATTCGGCTTGGCCAAAGGGCTCTCCGGAGTGAAGACTCGATGAACTTAAAGCAGCTCGTAATGCGCCGCGTCTGCCACTTTACTCCCTTTATAACGGGGGCGTACGAATCCATTGGATAGCTTGGGCTGCCGCCCGTCGGGGTGATGTGTCTGCTGGAGGTCGGTAATCGCTCGGTTCTGCCGTGATCCAGGACTTAACCGTGCCGGGCGTTACCTCGCTGAGAGGCCGCGGCATCGATGCACCGAAGGCAATCCGTCCGCGCATCACACGGGTCGGACTCTCGGCGGCAATGTCGCACGGACGATTCTGAGCGCGCATATCTGCGATCGGGGAAATAGTTGAGAGCGCGGCGAAATTCAGAAGACATTCTAGATAGGTCGCCGGTTTGCCTTACAAGAGCTGCGCAGCGATCTATCGCCGTTTGTGCGCCGCGCCCGCCGCGCGTTGCGCCGTCAGCGCGAGCGCACTGGGCGCGATCCTTCCAAGACTTCATGAGCTTGCGAATACAAGTTTCCGCGGGCTGTTAGGGAGGCCCTGTTTTCTATATTTGGCTGCGCATGATGATGCTGTTCTGAGCGCTTGACTCGGACGCGATTTCGCGCGATTTCGCGCACCTTGCATTTCAATATATTCGATCAATTGACGTCATGGCTGCTGATTGCCGGACGCCGACGGCACGCGGGGGGGTCGCCGTCAGATTCATAAACAATAATCAAAGCGGATAGCGCGAGGGGCATACATCGTGAACAGTTCTTCATTGCAATTTAAGATCATGGTTGGGATGCCACGTTTTCAAGTTCAAGCACGATCGCGACCTTCAAGATCCGCTCCGGCTGCACGCTCGGCTTCGTCGGTGACATTTTCACCGCGGGCCTGAACGGTGGATTGGTGTCGGGCATGGCGATCCACGGGGCGACGATGATCGCAACTTACGGAGACGGCTCCATCGAGTCCTTCAACATCTCGGCTGGGATCCCGGTGGCGAACGGCGATGCGCAAAACTCGGCCGGCTTCGGCCACGACCACCTGCCGAACGGACTGGACATCACATCGGACGGTCATTACGCGATCTTCGGCGACGCCTCTACGGTGACCACCCTGGAGGTATCCGATATTTCATTGGGAGAACTGACGCCCACGGTTGCCTATGATCTGGGAGCCGCGTGGAATTCCGGCACCGTCAGGCTGAGTCCGAATGAGACGCTCATATTTGTGACCAATAATTCCGCCGGCAGACTGAGCGCGGCGTTCTTCGATCGGGCGACGAGGAAAATCTCGCCGGGCTGCGCCTCGGCGCCGCTCCGCGGTCTCTACAGTTCCTGGTCGTACGCGGGCGCTGCGTCGCTGCAACTGCCGACGGCGCAAGGCGGCCTCGTGTACATCCCCGAGTTCGGGGCCAATGGCTTCTCTTCCATCGGTATTGTTGAGCTCACCTCCACAGGTACGACCTGCCGGCTTAACGAGACGGCAAACTCCCCGAGCGTCGATAACAGCGATCCCTCGAATCTGCTCTCGATCGCGGTTTATCCGGTAAGACCCTTCTAGGGCCAAATGAGGAAGCACGTGGAGATGTGGCCATGAAGAGCGTCTATAAGTCCTTACTTGCGGTGCTCGTGTGCAGTGCCGGCCTGGCCTACCCCGTGGCGCAGGCGCCGAATGTCCGGCGCGCCCACTGCCGGGGAGCGTGGTGAATAATCCCCCGGACATCTACAGCACGAATGGCGTTCTCACCGCGGCGTTTACGTTTCGCAGTGAGGTGATCAGCTTCCTGGAAGAATGCTACATCTACCAGACCGGCAGCGGAGCGGTGGAAGCTCCGACATTGCGCCTTAATCCCGGCGACCGGCTGCAACTGAATCTGACCAACCGTTTGACCTACGTCCCGCGCCACCGCCCGCAAAGAAGCCTGCAATGGCTGCCATGAGCGATATGTCGGCCGCCTCCGCGGGAGCGACTGCGGACAAGCCGTGCAAGGGCGGGACCATGACCGCGACCTCACCAACATCCGTTTTCACGGGCTCAATATGGCTCCGCTGTGTCATCAGGACGAGATCATCGATACCGACATCGAGAATACCGATCCGGCGTTTGAGTACAGCTTCCGCGTCCCCGCTAACGATGCGCCCGGCATGTACTGGTATCATCCGCACCTCCACGGCCGAAGGTGTTCTCCCTGTCGGACCCGCCGGCGATCACCACCACCGTGGGCGAGGTGGAGGACTGGACCATCGAGAACAGGAGCGGCGAGACACACGCGTTCCACATTCACCAGATTCACTTCCTCTTCATGGCCGTGAACGGCGTCGCGCAGGTGGATCCGCAGCTGCAGGATACCGTGGTGGTTCCGGAGTGGAGGCAGCGGCGCATATCCGTCGGTGACGCTGCGCATGGATTTTCGCGACCCGGAAATCGCCGGCACCTTCGTGTTGCAATGCCGCGTGCTCGACCACGAGGACGCCGGCATGATGGCCAAGATCAGGGTGAATCCGGGGTGACGCCTTGGCATCAGCGACACCCATGTTTACATATTGCGAGAGCGGGAGCCCGCGCAGACCGAAGCCGCAGCGCGACACATCGAATCAGCCGCTCAGGGTGAGAAATGCCACTTTAGGTTGAGTCGCGCCGTGCGTCACCGTTGCAATCTCGACGCGCTGCATTCATTGTTTACTACGAACGAAAACATACGATGCGGGCGTGCAACCGGGGGATGGCAGCGCTTCTTAATGAGCCTGACTTAGTTAAACCTTGCTTCCTATCCCGTTTGAGAGCGCCTTTGGCGTGAGCGCAGGTTCGTGGCCGCTACGCGCTTGCGGCGCAATTTATCGGTGCGGCCGAGCATCACGCATGCGATGGCTTGCTCTTTAATCAATCGTTGCAGGCATTCAAGCCCGGAGCGCAAATGTCCATATCCAGCCGTAGGATTCTTGCTCTTCTAGGCGTGAGCCTCCTCGCTCTCAACGCGCATGCGCAATCCTCCGCGAATCCGGGAAAGCCGCTCGCGCGAGCGTCCCTGCCCGCGGTGGCGACCGGTGGAGCAAGGCCGGATTCCCTCACCGTCGCGTACTCCGGCGACCTGTGGCCAAAGGTCGTCGGGGTCGCGACGGTCTATTACGCGATCGATGCGAGCTCTGACTCCAACGCCACTGCGAAGATCGACACCGCCATTCAGACTTTCAATGCGGATTTTAAGAACGTCATCCAGTGGGTTCTTTGGAATTCGTCGAGCCCGCAACAGCCCTATTACGTCGATATCAACTTGAGTGCGAGCGATACGAGCGGCGAGTGCGAAGCCAACGAGGGCTTCGAAAACATTCCCGCGCAGCCCATGACGGGCTCCACGAATTGCACCATCGGCACGATTCTTCATGAAATGGGGCACGTGATTGGTCTCTGGCACGAGCAGTCGCGTCCCGACGCCGTCCCCAACTACATCTCCATCAACTACAAAAACGTCATCAAGGGCTCGTGGTCGAACTTTCAGGGCAATCCGCAGGATGAAGAGATTCTCGGACCCTACGATTACGCGTCGGTTATGCAGTACATTCCCTACGCCTTCACGAGAAATGGCGGCGCCGTGATCGAAACGGTGCCCCCAGGCATTCCACTCAGCAGCTATGAGGGAGTGCCGGCAGAGGCCGGCGCTGGCGGAGAACCGGCATTGCCTGTCTTCGATTATTCCGCTGGCGACAAAGAGACGATTCTGCGCCTCTACGGCGCGGCGCCGACGCAGGTCACGGTTACCTCGAATCCAGTGGGCCTGAGCGTCATTGTTGACGGCGTGACGATCACGACCCCGCAGACCTATTCCTGGGCACTGTACTCCACCCATACCCTGGACGTATCGACGGACGTTCAGACACTGTCGGGGTACATCCTGAACAGCAACCCGCCGGTCGCGGCGACCTTTTACTACACCTATGGCCGCTGGAGCGACGTGAGCTCCTGGAGTCAAGGCGCCGGGCAGTCGCATACGATCACGGTAACGCCGGGAAACGGCAGCCCGGCGTTCCCGGTGAAGTCTCCGGCGGTGGCAACGTACTCGGCGAATTTCGTAGAGCTCGTGCCCTACAACCTCTCAACCTATCCCGCCGACACGGGAACGGCCACGGTTTCACCGCAGCCGCAGAACCTCACCGTCGCGAACGTACCCGGTCAATATTTTGTCGCGCGCCAACAGGCGACTCTGTCGGCAAGCGCCGCCACCGTCGATGGCGCGCTCTGGAACTTCTATTCATTCAACAACGGCCCTTTCTGGCTGCAGGGAGGGCTCGGCGCCAATCCGAAGACGTTTTACGTGCCCGACACGGGAGATCCCGTCGACACCATCGCGTATTTCTCCAATACGCCGATCTATACCGTGGACGTCGTCCCGGAAACTTTCAGCTCCAATTTTTCTGCCGTGGTGGATGGCGATTTCTGGTACACCCCCAAGAATTTTTCCGCGTACTACGATTCCACCTGGATAAAGAAGAGTACGCACTCATTGAGCGTGGCGGCTCTGCAATATCCCTACAGTTACGCCAGCCGCTATAGTTTTCTGCACTGGAGCGATGGCGGGGCGATAGCGCACAGCATCGCCTCGTTGCCGGCAATCGCGACGGACTACAAAGCGACCGTCCAGCCGCAATTTGAGCCGGCCATCAACTTCGGCTATCCGCCCTGCGGCGGCACGGCGGAAATATCCCCGCAATCGCCGACGAACGATGGCTTCTATCCTTCGGGGCAGAAGCTCACATTCAGCGCCACGCCGTCGTCGAACTCTCCTCCCGTGACTAACGGAGATTGGTTCTTTGCCGGCTGGACGTACGATTTGACGGGAGCTGCCAATCCCAAGACGTTGACGGCGAGTGACGAGACGCTGGTGTTCGCCAATTTCAATAGCGTAGCCGCCCCACTGACGCTGACAAGAATCACGCCGGCTTCCGTGCCCGCGGGCTCCGCGGGATTCACGCTCACCCTGACGGGCACCGGGTTCACCCACAGGTCTATCGTGTCGGTTAATGGGACGTACCCGGTCGTCACGTTCGTCAAGGCAACAACCCTCACCGTACGAGTGACTTCAGCCGATGTGGCGGCTCCTGGTGCTTTTCAGGTTTATGTCGAGAATTTTCCGTCGGGCTGGACCGGCTGTGCGGTATTTGGCTACCAAACATTTCTCGTCCAGGGAAAGGGCCCGCCTACGGCGACGCCGATGTTCTCTCTTAAGGCGGGTGGCTACAGCTCCGCACAGACGGTCTCGATCAGCGATGCGGTCCCAGGGACGACGATCTATTACACGACCGACGGCACGACGCCCACGAATTCCTCATCGGTGTACGCGAACCCCATCACCGTCAGTAGCACCGAGACGCTTAAGGCGGACGCGGTGGCCTCGGGTTACGTACGCTCGGCCGTAGCGAGCGCGGTCTACACCATCGAGCCCTTGACGGCCGCGCCGAAGTTCTCCCCTAAGGCGGGTAGCTACAGCGCGGCACAGACGGTCTCGATCAGCGATGCGACCTCCGACGCGACGATCTATTACACGACCGACGGCACGGCGCCCACGACTTCCTCATCGGTGTACGGGCCCCCCCTCACCGTCAGTAGCACCGAGACGCTGAAGGCATTCGCCGTGGCCACCGGGCACCTGCACTCAGGCCAAGTGAGCGCAACCTACACCATTGAGTCGCCATAGACACTGCATTGAACCTAGCACTTACGGGCTAGCTGTATTTCATTGACCCGCATGGGAAGTGGCAAATGCGGATGCAACAGATCCTGTTTGCGCTGAATCATGCGGGAGCAGGCCACGCAGTCGCGGATGTCCGCAGACAAATAGGATTAGCGAGCCGACGCCATACGTCTCGTCGACCGTTGGGGTTTTGAAGATCTGCGGCAACTGCGTGACGAGATCGCGCGGCTCAAGCGCTGGATAGCTGATCTCACATCTTGAATCGAGGCCGCGAGAAAGGCTAGTTGCCGAGCAGCACGTGGCGTTCCTATTTGGACCGCAATTTCTCACCGCCGGGAAAACGTGACGGCGGGTTGAGATACCGAATGTCTTCCACATGTCCATTACCGCCAAGCGGATTTTTTCGCCTGCTGTTCCCCGAGAAAGCGATAAGACTCGTCCATGCTGGCTTCCAATCGATGCCGATCATGTGCGGTCCCGGGGTGCCGGTGCCACACAATCGGTGCGCACGAGCCGATTGCGTTGTACGCGATTCCTGCCACGCCTGAAACCTGACATCGCTACGGCATGCGCGCTGTGCGTGACGTTATGTTAATAGTATCAATCAACGCCCGCTCCGACGCTATTTTTAGCCGCGGACGCCTACGCATTTTCTCGCATGTCACCAGCTGCGTTGCCATGCGACCCCGGTCTGGCGTATAGATATCATTCAAAAGTATAAAAACTAGCGGAGACAAGCCATGCGAACACGCAATGGTTCTTGGGGGATGCTTTGGGCGATTTCTTCGTGGCGCAGATCGCTGCAACGGGGGCATTGGTCCTGTCGTTCGGCCTGACCGCGCAGGGCGCGCAGCCGGTCCTGCAGCGCGGATACAACCCAGGCGTTTCTGGCGCGACCCTCTCCGAGAGCACGCTTAATACAACAAACGTCTCCCAGGGTACCTTCGGCCTCGTGTTCAAATTGCCCTTCGACGATAATGTCTACGCGCAGCCGCTCTACATGCCAAGCGTTGCCATCCCGAATCAGGGGACCCACAACGTGGTGTACGTCGCGACGATGAGCGACACGCTCTACGCCTTCGCGCCGATGCCGGGGGCGCGCCGCTCTGGTCGGTCAATTTCGCAAGCCTCGTCGACGCGACCCCGGTGCCGATCGTCAACTGGGTGTTCTCCGGTAGCAAGAATATCGTCGGTAACCTCGGCATTCTGAGCACGCCGGTAATTGATCCGTCCACGAACGTTATGTCTCGTGGCGGGCACGCTCGAGAACGGCACGCTGGCGTATCGGCTGCACGCCGTCGACATCACGACCGGCGCCGAGCCGTATGGTGCTGGCGTGTTGATTTCGGGCAGCTACGGGCCGCCGCCGTCGGCGACTACGTTGGATGGGTGATGGCGTACGACAAGCAGACGTTGCAGCAGAGCGGCATCTTCGCGACGGTGCCGACCGCTGCCGGTCAGGGCGGCGGCGTATGGCAGTCCGGGCGTCCACCGGTGGTCGACAGCGCAGGGCACGTCTACGTATTCGTGGGCAATGCATACGGGTGCTGCGGCTATGACGGCGTTAACAACTTCAGCGAAAGCGTGCTGAAGCTCGATCCGGCGTGGCCTCAAGCTGCTCAGCTGGTTCACGCCCGGCAACTGGAACGACCTGGACGCCGCCGACCTCGACCTCTCAAGCTCCGGCCCGCTGCTGATCCCGGACATGGGCCTGCTCGCCGGCGGAGGCAAGAACTGTGAGCTTTACGTGCTCAAGACCGCCAATCTTGGGAAATTCAACGCCACCGACAGTCAGGTCGTTCAGAAGGAACAGATCTGCTCATCGTCGATTCGGGGCGGACCCGTGTACTGGCAGCGATCGGCCGCAAACGGTGGGCCGGTGCTCTACAACTGGGCGTCGGACACGCTCAAGGCGTACCCGTTCTCCGGAACGGTGTTCGCCACCAGTCCGAGCGCTCAGGGCAGCGCTACGCAAATCTGGCCCGGGGGCATTCTTACCCTCTCCGCCAACGGCGACCAACACGGCAGCGGCGTGCTATGGGCCACGGTTGCGACGAGCGGCAACGCCAACGATGATCCGCCGGTCCCCGGGGCGCTGCACGCGTTTAGTGCAGAGAACGTTTCCCAGGAATTGTGGAACTCAGCTACGAACGCAACTCGCGATAATTTCGGGTATTTTGCGAAATTCGTGCCGCCGCTGGTTGCGAACGGCAAGGTCTATGTGGCGACTTCGTCCGATCTGTTGGCGGTCTACGGGCTCGTGCTCACGGTAGCGCCAAGAATTCTCGCATTTGGCAGCGAGACGACGAATCTCGCAAGTGCGCCCATGTCGATAACGGTAACGAATACCGGCACAGTTGCGCTGCCGATCACGAGCATCACGCTCTCCGGCACGAACCCCGGGCAGTTCTCGCAGACCCATACCTGCGGGACGTCAGTTGCTGTCGGCTCGACTTGCACGATCACCGTCGTGTTCAAGCCGATGTCGGCCGGGGCGAAGAGCGCGGCGTTGAGAGTCGATGTTGGCGGCGGCGCCAAGACGGTAGCCCTCACCGGAACCGGTACCTAGCGCGGATCGGCGCCGCCCTGTTCGCCACCGGATCCGTCCGGGCGGCGAACGGTTGAATGGAATCAATCCGTCGCCGAGCGTGATCGGCACAATGCCTGGCCGCGCTTCGGCGCTCGCGCCACGCATCGCGACGCCATGATGCTTCAAGCCCAGCTCTGGCATCATGAGGAAGCACCTCTGGTACGAACTCGCGTAGCGTGAATAGCGCAGCGCACTTCAGCGAAGTACCCCGTTAGACTTGATATCCGATTACGCCGCAAGACACGTTGCCAAGGCGCTTGGGCACGCTCGGCACTGCGAAGAAGATCGCAGAAGTATTTCACCGCAAGAAAAGTTGACTCGGCCCCGCAATTGGGTACTTTTCAACAAGTCAGGACTGGCCTGGCACGACCCCGTACGGAACTTCTATTCGCAAACTTTGAACCAAAGGAACTCTGTCAGACGCCTCTCCGTCGCGCTCCGATAGTCAAACGCCAAGGCAGTCAAGTGACATCTAAGACGATCATCTGTGACACAGAACACGTCATTGCTATTGAGCAGGATCTCGGTGGCGACAGCGTCGTGATCACATTTAATGAAATGAAGCGTGTTCGCAACGGCCTGAGATTTTGTGGTGACGCCATTTTTCTCGAGCAAGGCATATCAGCTTTCGGTATTGTCACCCCCAGACCGAGCTGGTACCCGCGTCGAGCGATGGATGAGGTCATCGCCGCCCTCCTTGAGAGGATAAAAGGTAGGAGGGTCGTGACATATGGGCACAATCAAGGTGGCTACGGAGCGCTGAAATTCTCTGCACGGCTCAGGGCGTCGGCTGCGCTGTCGTTTTGTCCGCAATGGTCTATTAATCCAGCCGATGTAGCGTCGTTTGATCCGCGGTTCGCTCGGCATTTTGACGAAGCGCTCGGTAACGGTCTTCGAATCGAACAACAGGACCTGTGCGATAACGCGTATATTTTTTGGGATAGGACGCAGAAAATGGACTCCGCGAATGCCGCGAAACTGGCGGGGCTCGTCGGCGTGAAAACGATCGTCGCGCCGTTTTCAGTCCACGACACAATCCGCCTCGCTGCGGTAGGCAATCGTACGGCAACCCTTATTAATCTTTGCACCAGGGACATGCCGCCCGCCGCATCGGATTTGCGGCAGGTGATTCGCGCGTCACGCGGGCAGTCAAAAGCCTATTTGAATGCTATGTTACGGCAGCTCCTTTTACGCATGGGTCATTCACGCAGCCGTTCTTCGGTTTTTATCTCGCGTGTGCTTGCGAAGGCTAACAACGACAACCCTTTATATTCTGCGCTGATTAACCACGCACAAGGACACGTAAGTCTGGCGATAGCAGAGTTGGCGCGGACGACCGCTAGGCATTTCGCCAATGTCGATTTGGTGCTTTTGTGGCAGGCGTCAAACAAGCTGCGTTTCGTAAGGGCGGAGCTGGCACTGGCGGTGCAGATCTGCGCAACGTTGCCCGCCAATACCGGGGCATGCCTGGGTGCGGTGAGCACGCTTATTCGCGTTGCAAACCTTGAAGGCGCGCACAGGGAACTCGCACGACTTGCAAAGCACGGCGACGCGGCAAAGCATATCGACCGTTTCGTCGAATTTGCTGTCAAACTTAGAAAGCCTGAAGTGGTCGAAGCCCTGTTGTCGGACGCGTTGCCTCGATCAGCGAGAGTTTCTGTCCAGTTGGGCCTGGTCAACGCGTACCGACGATTAGGCGACAGACCAAACGCCTTTCAGAAGTTACTGGCTCTAGTGCAGAACCGTGCTGACTCTGCCGAGGATCTTCGAGCTGTCGCGGATAGTTTTGACCAGCTTGGCGAGGTTGCATATGCGGTGGATATTCGGAAGCGCCTGTTGCGCAGTACGCCAGGCGATCATTTGCTTGCCCTCGATGTGCTCGACGCCGAGGCCAGAATTCCGCTCGACAAAATGCGTGCGTATTATAGGTTGAAAAAGCTGCATTCCGAGTTGGACGGGATCATGCGTGTGCCCGATTTGCCGGCGGCGGTGTGGGAGCGTGCGTCGCATGTATATGAACAACTCGGCGACGTCGATTCGGCGCTGCGAGCAATCAGGAAGGCACTGGGAGCGCGCGCGGGACGAGCTGGCGCGCAGCAGCGCTTGGCTGCGCTGCTAGCACGCAAGGGTCTGACCCGTAGCGCGAGACAAGAACTGGCGGCGCTTCTCCCCCAATGCCGTCAGGATCCGAGTCGACTTCGGGTGTTGGGCGGCTTGGCGGTCAATCTGCCGGATTGGCAGTTAGCACTGCAGTTCGCGGAAGCGCAGTTTCAGTGCGAACCAACGGATCCGGAGGGCATTTTGTATTTCGCGCGCCACCTGCGGATGGCCGGCGATCGAGATCGGGCGCAATCCCTGCTTGCCTCTTTATTTCACGCTGAGCGACGCTCGCCGTCAATTTCGAGCGAGCAATGGCTGCAGCTCGCTCAGGAGCTATACGACGTCGGGGATAGTAAGCTAACAAAGGAAGCGGTGACCGAAGTCTTGGCGAGGGAGCCCAACAGCGAGGCTGCGCGTACGCTTGCCGCTTCGACTGTGCAGTTGGAAAAATTGAGGAAGACCGGTGCGGTGGCCCCGCCGCGAGGGAACGCCCCTCGGCCGGGTTTTGTCTCTCGACTGGTCAAGATATTCCGAAGATGATTCGGCGCAGCGCAACATCTCGGCCACGGGCACTGTTACCGGAGGGATATGTGGGCTAATTTCGCCTTGGGGCTTTTTAGTCTGTCGACCATGTGTGTCGCGTTTCGTATCGCCATGATCTGGGGGACCCGCGACGATAAATGGAAGCTAGGGGCGGCGAGCCACGAGGACTGGAAGCGACGGACGACACGACAGCAGGAATGGAAGCAACGGTTTGTTGTAGCCGCAATCCTTTTCTTCGCCCTTGGGGTTGCAGTGCTGATTTGGCCTTTGATTGCACAAAAATGATGCGGCAGTGCCGTCGTAGGCTCCGACCGTCTGTTCGGCGAGGCTGTCTGCGCACGGCGATTAAAGGCACCAATCGCGCCGATGGGCTCTAGCTCTCTGACTTTACGAAGCTCGAGCAGTGCGCAATCTCAAGGGCTTCGCAGCAAAGATGAAGAACACCGGCGATGTGCCACGGCCTATCTGAGGCGCCATCCCCTCGGGCGCGAACCCGGGCCACCTTGCACAAAGCAATAACTTCTGAGCTCGAATAGCAGCCCGCGTTTGGCGCGAATGAAACCGCCAGAGCAACCCTCGCAACCGCGCGATGCGCTAAGCAGCGCCGCGGAGGCCTATTTAGGGCTTGACGCCTTTGCGCCCGGAAAGCGCTCCCGCATCCTTTTCTCCACGTCGGCAAGATGCAGCCGTGCCTCTATGATGCGGGCCCGTGATTCAAGTTCGCGTGCGCGCATCTCGTTCAATTCGACACGCTTGCGCATTTCAGCAAGTCCAGAATCAGCCGCCGTCTTACTGGTCTTTGGTGCCATGTGAGATATCCGTTGCTGCGATTGCCTCACTAATAGCCGATTTGGTCCTCGAATAACAGAGATCGTCCAACATAATTCGGCATTGATCAAGGGCTCGAATACCGCCTGATGAGAGTTTTGCTTTGCGTCATCCTGGTGCGTTCCTTAGGTTTCTCCGCAACTTCCGGACGGCGCCACAGCGGGATGCAAGTCAACACAGCTGATCACCAACAACGCTCCCCGGCGCATCATGCTACGCAAGAAGTTGTACTTCGCCGAAAAGTAGGGCGAAGTGTTTCCCGTACATCGACTAGGAAATCGCATTCTTGACCACGAACGGCTCACAGCTCAAAGCGCGGATATTCAGTGCGGCTGCTCCGAGGGAAGTTGCGATGGCTTTCAAGGCTCGGATCGCTCGCTGCTTCAAGGCTGATGGTAGGACTGGGCCCGAGTTACAGGCAGTAGCGCTAATCGAAGCGAGAGGGAAGTGCCACGCATCGATCAGCATCACCACAGAGGGTTTCTGCGCCTTCGAGATTGAGTTTATGCCGGAAGAACTAGTTTGGTGCTCAGTGCTTGAGGGAGAGGCGGAAGGAGTTCAAGAAAAGGGGCTCTGAATGTTATCTATGCTGCGAATCGAGGTCACGGGCCGCGCTTATTCAGCAGACCCTTTGAACTTCAAATAACTGAATACCAGATTCGTCATGGTGCCCGGGGCTGTCTCGGGCAACAGAAGCTCAGGCTGTCGCATCCAAGTCTGAAAAATAATATCGTCGAATTGCAAATGATCCTGCCCCTCGACTTCCTTATACCGCTCGATGGCGTGACTCACCCAGGCGGTTCCATCGGCGTCCTGAGGATTGCCGTTGTAGTAGATCCCCGAACGTATGTGATGCGCCTTTGCGGCCTCCTGAGCTCTAGCCAGCTCACTCACCCAGTGGGAATGGTTTTTAGCGTCATCTGCCGGAGATTCTCCAGGGAACCAGCCAATGTCGAAGTGGATAAAGGCAAGCGGCTGGCCGGTAGTCCGTGCAAATGCATCCATCCATCGCTGCATCTGGTCGACAAGGTCGGGCGGCACCTCAGCGTGCCGATAGGGGTTCGGGAGGGGTTCATCTTCCCCTATCGCAACATTGGGGTAAGAGCTGCGAATCACCGCGACGTTGTTCGCAACGTTCCTGGCGATATCGTTGATCTCCGCGCGGCAGGGCGCTGAACTTCCACGCTTCTCTCCATTGAAGAGGTGACCAAACCAGAAGGGCTCGTCCATCGAGACGTATTGAAGATTAGCGCCGAGGCTGCGAAACCTTGCGATCAGAGTTTTAACTACATCGGGAGGGCGATATCCCTCGATGCCGGCGCCGCAGTTGCCAGGGCCGGGAGTCTGGATCGGCACTTCCAGCGCGAGGGCAATGTGCTTCTGCTGAAGAAAAGCGAAAATCGTATTGAGGGTGCGATCGCCGGTTGTCGAGGCGAACTGCGTTGACAGCTCGAAGACCCCGATATGCCTCAGCGATTGCGGCCACTCCGCATCGGATGAAAAGAGCTTCATGTACTCTTTGCTCGGAGGGACTGAAAACCAGATTTGCGGCTCTGCGGCAGCCGAGAAGCCGGCCGCTAAAGCGAGACACAGAGAGAGGCTAAGGACGCGTATTAGGTTAATTGTGTGTTTGAGCGACACAGGACTCTCCTCTAATTGACCTCGGCGCAAGATCGTGGTAACTCTCGAACTGGAGCGCTTTACGACAATTCCAACATAGAAAAGCTCGGGAATTCAAGAAAATGACAACGGATGGTATTAGCGTGGAGAATCCGCAGAAAGCCTACGAGCTCACCGAGGCGGTTGCTACCGAAGCAGCGCGAGTTGCTGCCACCTTCAAAGTGTCCCCCGCTCTTGATGAGCGCGACCATCTTCTGGGACACTCAATCAATAAAATGAAAAGGCCGCCGCTCACGGCGGCCAAGGGCTACATCGTGGGCGGTCATCATGATGCCGCGCAGGTGAAAGAGCAAATGGACCGCCTGGGGTTGGGTGCAGAGCACAAACGCATTCTTGAGTTCGCGTGCGGGTATGGGCGTGTGACGAGGCATCTGAAGGTACTTGCGCACGAATCTCTGCTGTACGCGTCAGACATACATCCGGAGGCGTGTGCGTTCGTTGAAGAAAAGATCGGCGTAGTTGCTAGACAGTCCACTGTCATTCCGCAAGAGTTGGATGTCGGGCGCAACTATGACTTCATATTTGTCCTTTCTCTTTTTTCCCACCTGCCGGAGAGAACCTTTGGTCCGTGGCTCTCCGCGCTGTACGGCATTCTGAATCCGGGCGGCGCATTATTATTTACGGTGCATGGACAGTTTGCGTTGGACCGGCTGCATCCCTCCTTCACCGAGAAGTTTTATGAGAAGGAAAAGGGCTTCGGCTTTAGACCATCCTCTGAGCAACATGATCTCGATGCGAGTGAGTACGGCACCGCCGTGGCATGCGTGAACTTCGTGAGCCATGAATTAGCCCACTTTGCCGTGGGGTGTGAAATAGAATCGTTTCGGAGCGGCGTATGGTTTGGTCTGCAAGACGAATGGATAATCATGAAGCCGCGGCCGGCTGGACCGGGTAACCCTGCCCGGCGAGTGCGGGCGCGCGCAGAGGCCGTTATCGATAGCGGATAATGCTGCTGGGATAATTAGGAAGGATCGCCGAAAAAGTGATTGTTGTGCGGCATTCGTGTCGCTTTGCATGATGCGCCGCGTATTGGCGAGTGTGAGGGAGACGCCGGCGAGCTGCGCTGAGGTTGGTTCAACTCCCCCATCTCCAGCCCTTCTTTCGGCATGCGGCGGGTGTCTGCTCGTCCGCCTTCCGTGCCAGATCCCACGTGGCCCCTGCAAGGTTACGCCAATCGATGCCGGGAGTATGAGTCTGTGATGGCGTCTCAGATGTCCTCGAAGTCGAGTAGCGCTTTACGAATGTCGAAATTCTTGTAGGTGATAACGCCCTCGAATCCAATGGCTTTGCCGTCGAGGGTGGTCATGGGCATTGCAGGCAGGCGCTCAGTGCGCGGCACGACGCTATAGAAATGATGTCGTCAACCCAGATAGGGAAGATACAGTGGAAACCGGGCGAGAGCACCTCCTTAAAGCGGCCGAAACGCAGGCGTACGGCCATCAGGTATTTGAGGATGATGCAGCAAAGCTGAAACGACTTCAGCAGCTCTGTGAGGAGATCGAGGAGGCGCGCCGCAGGACGTAGCGGCAAAAGCGGCCCCTAGAATCATGATGTCGACGCCGTCCGGAGAGTTGCGAAGCTGGCCTCTAGCGCTCTCTCTCAAGTCGCCCAATGGCCGTCCGAAGGCGACGTCTAAGAGGAACTGTTTGGTATCAAGAACCACGCGCGTGCGGTCAGCGGCGCTCATTGCAGCCGCCGGCGACCGTTGACTATGTTGACCAAAATTCTCTTGCCGCCGCTACAGACAACGCAATGGGTATCGAGCCAACTTAACGGGCCGTCGCTGTATTCAAGCCGCAGACGCGTCGACGTGGCGATTTGATAAAGTCCGTCCTCGATACCCTGCAAGTGGGAATTGCCCACGATGGAATCAGCAATGCAGTGGATGCAGTCCTCGGGATCATAGTATCTTCACGGATTCGGCAGGCGGTCGGCGTGCACGCGACGATCGACAATGCGGGTTTCACGTATCAAAATCGCGATCGTTCGTGCAATATTCGCCCAATCCATGTGCCCCGAAAATGATCGAATGGAGGTAAAGATGAAATTGCCGAAAACATTTGTCTCGACTAATGCCGCTGCCGTGCTTTTGGCGCTGGCGATCATTGGCCAGCCGGCTGTCGTTTCTGCAGCTCCGCCGTTCACAATTCAATCGGAACAGGCAGCTCATCCAAGATTGGTCAAGGCGATCCAGGACATGCAAGCTGCACTACGCGAGATGGAGCGCGCTCCAGATGATTTCGGGGGCAACAAGGCGGCCGCAATTAGAGATGCACACGTCGCAATCCACTCATTGAAGAAGGCGCTGTACTATCGCCTGCATATGGACGATGCGGCCATCGACAACGTGCCGTAACACGCGCAGCGCGAGCCGATTTGACCGGTGGCGTCCTTGCTCCACTGCCGTTGCGCAGTTCACGGGTGGGCCGAAACGTCTTGGTTGCTTCGTTGTACATAGGCCCGAGCATCCGTCTCACCGCGACGTGATGCCAATGTCGGGTCTCGATCGAAGACCTCACAGCCGGCTCACACCGCAAGGTTCACACGCCGTGCTGTGTTCGAGACAACTCCCCGCAGCTTCTCGACCAACCGGGGTAGGAGATCCAAGCCTCCTCCACAGGATGCGCCGGGCGCGTGCGTCGCCGGGTTTGGTGGTGGAAACACGGCGGACGGCCGAATTGAGTCCGGCCGTGCAATCCAGCCTTGAATGCTATTGACGATATGCAAATGGCCGCGGTGGCCGGCATCGCGGATGGTTTGCTCACGATGATCACCGGCGGCGCACCGGGACTTGCTCACAAGGCGTAACAGCCGACATTGCCCGTGAATCGAGCTTGTTCTGCGTGGCCCGCAGGGCGGGCTGATATGGCCGCTTAGCGCAATCGCTACGGGTTTGCCCGCGGCCTTTGACATGCCGCGTCCTGTTCGAATCCTGCTTTACATAAGAGCCGGCGGCTAGGACCCGGGCGCCCGCGGGCGGTACCTTCCGGCCGGAGAGTACACTTGGATTCCAGGGGCACAGAACTAGGCGATCCATCGAATGAGTATTCGGTCACTTCTCTCAAAGGTCTCCCCGCTCAAGCGCCGGCCAACGCTGGAGCGTGCGGAGGAGGCGTATGAGCAGGATCGCAAAGCCGATGCCGCATTGCTGTTCGGCGCGCTCGCCGAGACCGGCTCGGCCCAGGCGCAGCTGCGCCTGGGCCAGATGTACGAGCGCGGCGAGGGGGTGTTGCAGAGCTTTGTGCAAGCGGTGCGGTGGTTCCGCAGCGCGGCCGAGCAGGGCTGCGTCCCCGCTATGGCGCGGCTCGGAGAAATCTATCTGACCGGCATGGCCGCCCCCGAGACCGCAACGCCGGCAGCGCTTCTGCAGCTCGATGAAAGCGGAACCCAAGAATCGCTCCTCAAGCGTCTGTATCCGCAAGGACTCGCGGTATCACAGGACCTTGAGCAGGCAGCCCATTGGAATTCCCGCGCGGCGCACGCCGATGATGCGGCGTCACAGGCGCGTCTGGGATATCAGTACGCAAGCGGGCTCGGGCTCACGCGCGACTTTGCCCAAGCCGAGTATTGGTTCGCCGCCGCTGCGAAGCAGGATAACCCGGCCGGACAGCTGGGACTCGGCATGCTCTGCGCCGGCAGCTATGGTGAGCGTCGCGATCACGAAAGTGCGTTGCAGTGGCTGGAGCCCTGCGCGGAGGCTGGCGACTCCACAGCCCAGCTGTGTCTGGCGATGCTGCTGCTTTTCGGCGACGTACCGCACGATGAGGGGCGCGCCGCAGCACTGCTCGAGGACGCCGCGAAAGCCGGCCAGCCAGCCGCGATGTTCCACCTCGGAGAGCTCTACCGGCGCGGCCTCGGCGTCGCGCAGAGTGCCTCGGAGGCGGAGACCTGGCTGCGTCGTGCGGCCACGCGCGGCTATGTGAAGGCGTGGCTATCGTTGGTGCAGCTGTTCCGCTCAGGTCCGGACCCGGACCTGAATACCGCGGCAGTCATGTGCCGCCAGGCCGCTGATCTTGGTGATGGCGAGGCGCAGTACCTGCTTGGCCAGTTCTATCTGGCGGGCGAGGGAGTCCCCCGTGATGCGACGGAGGCCGCGCGTTGGTTGGCCAAGGCAGCCGACCAGAATGTCACAGCTGCCTATGATCGGCTTGGGGCGCTATACGCCGAAGGCCTGGGGTTGCCGCAGGATTTTCAGGCGGCGGCGGACTGGTTTCATCGAGCCGCAGCGCTCGGCAGCATCAACGCGCTCTATCATCTGGGCACGCTGCAGCTCGGCGGGCTCGGAGTGCCGCTTGACCCACGCGCCGCGCGCAGGTGGTACCGCCAGGCGGCGACCCAGGGGAACGCGGCCGCGAGCCTGCAGCTGGGCATCCTTCACGCCTCGGGGCAGCACGTGCGCCAGAACTATGAGCTTGCCGCGCAGTGGTATGCGCTGGCGGGCACACAGGGTGCACCGGCCGGGCATTACAACCTGGCGTTCCTGCATTTTCGCGGCCTGGGTGTGCGGCAGGACAGCGCGCGCGCCGTGCAGCTGCTGGAACAGGCGGCCGACGGCGGCAGCGTGGATGCGGTCTGGGCGCTGTACCACCAGTATTGCGAAGGCGAGTACGTACCCGCAGATCCGCAGGAAGCGATGGACTGGCTAGTGCGCGCCGCAGAAATGGGCAGTTCGGCCGCTGCGTGTCTACTCGCGCAGCAGCTCGAGCGGCCGGATCCGGAGGCGCCCGCGGCAGAGCGGGTGGTCGAGCTGCTTGAGAATTGTGCAGGTCAGGGCCACGTCGACGCCCAGGCGGCGCTTGCGCTCATGTTTTTCGAGGGCAAGCACATCGAGCATGACCAGGCGCAGGCGCTCCACTGGTTCACGCGCGCTGCGCACGGCGGCAACGCCTTTGCGCAAGCCTGGCTCGGAGACATCCTGGTGCAGGGCAAAGGCGTCCCCGCGGACCGCGATGCGGCCGCAGGCTGGTACGAACGCGCCGCCGCGCAGGGGCATGCCGGCGCGATTGCTGCGTTAACTGCTCAGCGCGCGGCCGCCGCCAGCGGCGCGGACCAGCCAACTTCTGTTTTTCAGTTGTGGCTGCAGGCTGCTAACCAGGGCAATGCAGGCGCGCAGCATATGGTTGGAGACTTATATTTGCGCGGCGTGGGCACTGAGCCTTCGGTGGCGGAGGCGCGCCGCTGGCTCGCGGCCGCTGCGCTTCAAGGTCACGTGCTCGCAATGGTGCTGCTCGGCGGGCTGCTGTTGCAGCATTCATCCGCAGCCTCTGATCATGCAGAGGCGGTGAATCTATTCCGTCGCGCGGCCGCGCAGGGCAACACCGATGCGCAATACAACCTCGGCGTTTGTTTGCGCCGCGGCCTCGGCGTTGCGCAGGACGATGTCGAGGCGGAAGAGCTCTATAGCGCCGCCGCGCAGCAGGGCCATCGATCCGCGCAATTGGCGCTCGGCGGCCTTAAAGCCGAGCGCGCCCGCACTAATGAGGACTGGGGCGAAGTTGCGCGCCTGTATCGGCTTGCAGCCGATGCGGGCCATCCAGGGGCCATGGCGTCCCTTGCAGAGTTGTATGAAGGCGGCCGGGGTGTTGAGAACGACCCGACGGCTGCGCTCACGCTCTATCGGCAAGCGCTCAACGCAGGGCTTTCCGATGCCGTGCAGGCCGTTCGACGCCTTGAAGCTCTGACCTAAGACGTACGGAATACGCGCGCTGAGGCACTGCGTTCGGAGGCGGCCCTGGCCCTTGCAGAGTGCGCTTGTGGAACGTTCGCCGGGCGGCGGCCGCTCAGCAAATCGTTGAATAGCGCGGTCCAACGCGGCAACAGCAAACCGTTTAGGTCGAACTGTTCTACCGCCGTGGCGCGCGCCGCTTGGCGCAGGGTGTCCAATTCGCGACGTTGATCGAGCGCGGCTTCGATGCGATTGGCGAGCTGCTTGTGAGCGAAGAAGTCGACTGTCAAGCCGTTACTGCCATCGCGCAGGACCTCGAGCACCGGCGGGGTCGCGGAGCCCACGATCAGGCACCCGCAGGCCATGGCTTCGACGAACGACCAAGACAGCACGAATGGGTAGGTCAGATACACATGGACGGAGGAGACCTGCAGCAGATTGAGGTACGCGTGGTAATCGATCAGGCCCAAGAAGTGCACCCGCTTCAGGTCTAGCTTGCTGCCGAGCTCCTGCAGCATCATCTCGCGGAAGGTGGAGCGTGGTGGCGCCGGCGCGCCGTAGCTCACGCCATCGTCACCCAGAATTACCACATGAGCGCGCTTGCGCCGGCGCAGCAACTGCGGCAGTGCCCGCATGAACACATGAAAGCCTCGATACGGCTCCAAATTGCGCGCCGCGTACGTGACGATCTCATCGCGACAGGTGAGCGTGCGGCCTGAGCCAGGCAGAGTGAACGTGGCGTTCGCGTTCGGCCGGACAAGATCTGTATCGACACCCTCGTGCAGGACCGTGATCCGAGTCTGCAGTTCCGCTGGATAAAGGCTGCGCTGCCATTGCGTCGCAGAGTGGCCCCAGTCGGCAGATTCAAAGGCCAGCAGATTGATGCCGTTGCGCGCCCGCAAACGCGAAGGGTCATTGAATATCGAGACGAACTCCGGATCGAAGTCCGCGTCCACCCCGTGGGCATGGTAGTAGAACTCGAAATTGGCGAGCAACGGCACGTTGGGAAACACATCCTTGACGAATAGCGTCTCGCCCCAGCCGCTGTGGCCGACGATGAGATCCGGTCGAAACCCCTGGTCGCGCAGCTTGCGGCAGGTATCTGCCACCGTCGCACCGGTATAGATTGCGCGGTCGAGTTCTACCGCGTAGGCATGACAGTTAACGGGTCCGCGCTGATCCTTGGGATAGATGATCTTGTGCACCCCCGACATGGAATTCTCATTCGGCTGGGTGATAAAGTAAATCTGATTTCCCGGCCGGCTCGCCAAGTGACGCACCAGATGGCGGTACTGGCCGGGAAGGTTCTGATGGATAAAGAGGTAGTTCACAGCGCAAGCGCGGCCATTAGAGCTGCACGTTCGGCGTCATCCTTCGCGGGGGTCACGCGCGCGATGGCCGCAAGTTCGAAGTTCGCGCTGCGCCGGCGGACCAGGAGCTCACCGAAGGGTTGCTGTTGGAAGCAGCGTTGCAAACTGGCGGGCGTGAAGCCGCAGCGATGCGCCATGGACGTGCGCCCGCCGGCGATTGCCGCCCCGAATCCAAAAAAGATGTCGTGGGGGGTAATCGGGCCGGCCGGGGAGTGATAGAGAGGGTTGTGCATCCGATCCTCGGCCACGTACTGCGCCACCAACTGAAGATCGGGGACGATCACACACACAAAGCCATCATCGCCGAGAACACGCCGAAACTCCGCCAGCGCGACGGCGACTTGGTGCTCGTACAAATGCTCGATGCAGTGCGCCGCCCAGACCGCATCCGCACTGCCGTCAGCAATAGGCGATAGATCAGTTAAATCGGCGAGGATGTCCGGTTGTACGGACTCATCGACATCCACACGCAACTGCCGCCAGGTGTCGAAGTAGGCCGGCAATGTGCTCGCATTGCGCGGACCGCATCCGACATTGACAACAACGCGCTCCCGTCGCGGCCCGCTCACGGACGGCGAGTGGATTGCCGACGGTTCGAGTGCGTGCCGCTCAGGTCGTTACGAGGCCGAATGCCGCGCTCGGCAGACTTGACTGCGGCAGTGCTGGTTGAGGTGCCGGACGGCAGCGTTGCAGAGGCTCGTTTCATCAATCGAACCTGGATGCCTTCGAGTGGATCGTTCGCCACCGTGGAGCGGCACGGAGCACCATTACGCAATGGACCCACCGTCACTCCGGACTGAAAATACCCGCTGTATTCGCAGTCGTAGCCTGCCGTTGTCGTACCAGACTTGAGCCGAACCGCAAATCCGACGAGCGGCACCGCCATGCCCTTAGTGCCGCACATCTTCTCGTCGCTCAGCCAAGGGGTTTCGAAGCCGCTGCCGGTGAGCCCTTTGTACTCGATGTCCTGAGCCCCCAATATTCTCAGCGGCTTGACTGCGAAGGATTCAATCCATAGCCCCGGTGCCACACGTCCGGCCCATGACACATCGGCAAAGTTCATATCGCCGCGCGCCCGGACATGCAGTCCGATCTGAACGGGTAGGACCAGGTCATCAGCCGCGGAATTGACACCCGATTTGACCAGCTCTTTGGCGGAGGAATTTCGTGCACGCTTAGAAAAGGCGGCAGAGGCTGATTTAACAACCGGCGCCTTGGCCGGCGCCGTATGCTCGGAGAACGCTTCGGCGCGAGCCTCAAGCTTTTCCACCTTGATCGACAATACGTCTCCGCCCGGCGCGCGCACGGAGGTCACGATCAGGGCGGCACCGCTGCCATTGACCTTGGTGACGAGCAGATCCCCTTGCGCAAATAGCCAAGCACCGTGCGTATTCGGGCCCGCGATGAATTCCACTTGGTCGGATCGCACCCCGGGACCCAGGCCGACATGCACGGCCGGCAATGACAGTTCGCCCTCAGCTCTGGGCGGTGTCGGGTTCGCGGCCTTCACGGAGAACAGGTACAAACCCGCTGGCAGCGGCAATACCTGAACCGAGGCACTCATCCCTTCTTCTTGTGGTAATTGTGCGGATTTTCCTTCGGAGGTCTTATCCATTCTTATCTCGTCGAACTGCGTCGCCGCCATATTAGCGTCATTGGGCTGGGTCAACAGCTGCGATTGAACAGAACGTCGCGCCATCCTCTCTGGGGGGTGCGTGGCCCCAACGAGTTGCATAAGACGATCGTTAATTCGTCGCGGTTTCAGCTCCAGCGGTATTAAAGTCCCTATTCCTGCAGACCGCAGGCGATCCGCGATGGCGCCCAGATCAAAGGCGACGACGGGCAAGGCCGCCTCTAATGCATAATCCAGTGTGTAGCACCAGGTTTCGGGCCACACCGAAGGCAACCAGGCGACATCGGGCTGCTCGCGTCGCAACAAGTGCGGTGCCTCTGCGTCGCTATAGCGGCCGGTGACAAAGACCTTGCCCGTCGCCATCAGAGGCGCATCGTCCATAGTATAGCCGATCACCACGAATTCGATCGGCAGTCGGCGTGCGCGCGCATCGCGCGCACACGCGAGCAGAATCTGATAGCCCTTGTGTTCACCGATTGCCCCAATGAGCGCGACGCGCACCGCTTTGCGCTGCGCAGCCTGCCGGGGTGTGGGAGTCGGCACGACGGGCGCCGTGTGTGGCTGCACCTCCACGACCAGATCGCTGAAGTGCTTTTGCAGCCGGGCGGCGGTGTCGGCGGAGGGCGCGATCACGCGGCGCGCCGCCTGCAGCCAATTGGCACTCCGCGCTCGCAGCGCCGGCACTGATATCGTTTCACCCAAGTTGGAGCCATTGCGGCGGATGCAGGTTTGGCAGACCGAGACTGCGGGCTCGCCGCAATAGCGGCCGCTGCCGTCGATCAGCGTTACGCGCGGACAGATCCAGGCATAGTCGTGAATGAACACGTCGTAGGGAACTGGCAGCGCACGCACCGCGTCGACGAGGCGCGCATCGAGGTGCAGAAAATGCTGAATTTCGATCGCCTCGAGGCGCAAGGCGCCGAGCAGAGAAATGAGACCGCCCAGCTCCTTCGGCATGTCGTAGCGCAGGTTCGGCACCTCCATGGCATCGGTCCACAACTCGCAGCGGCGTGCATTGCCGGCCGTGACGGGCCTGAGCAGCAAAGGAAAGAATCCTTGAAGGCGCAAGCTGCGGCAGCGCTCGCTCACGAAGCGCTCCACGCCGCCCATCATCGCCAGCGTTTGGATTAGAACGAAACGCCCCTGGAATGCGGATAACCGATGCTCATCGAGCCGGCGCCGCACTCGGTGCAACGGATCTTGCTCAAGATAGCTCGCAATGAAGCCGTCATAGCCCGGATGGCGCAGATTGAGCAGGCGCTGGCTGCGATCCAGCAGCGCCGCGCGCCGCGCGCCGAAGGACAATCCTCCGGCGTGGTAGACGAAGACATCCGCTGCGAGCCGATGGGACCAGCCGCGCCGCCGCGCGCGCATGCAAAAGTCCACCTCTTCTCCGTAGCCCTTTCCGAATAAAGCGGCATCCAAACGCCCGACATCGGTGAGGCAGTCGCGACGCATGTAGAGACAGAAACCGACGCCGACGGGGATCTCGACGCTGACGCCGGGATGAGTGGACGTAGCGATGCGATGCAAAGCGGCCGCGTATTCGGGGGCAACTGCCGCGCCCTGCGAGTGCGGATAGCTCGCTATCGAGCCGCTGTTGCTCAGTGGCGTGACGGTCCCCACCGCGGGTCCGCTGTAGGCTGCGCTACGAAGCCGCTCAAGCCAGTCGTCAAAGACCAGCGTGTCCGAGTTCAGGAGCACCGCATCGTGCGTCGGATGCACTGCCAGCGCCCGGTTCACTGACGCAACGAAGCCTTGATTCTCGACGTTGCGCAGCAACTTGAGCCGGCCCTCGGCCGCTAACACATCAAGCGCGGCCGCAAGCGCTACATCGTCGGTGGCATCATCCACCGCAATGACCTGTACGCCATGATCGATGGAGGCGAGCACGCTATGGATGCATGCCAGGGTTTCCTCTCGGTTGCGATATACCGGGATGATCACATCCACCGACTTTGCCCGCTCTGTTGCGGCGCGGCCGGCGCGCACTCGTCGTGGACTGACGGCCCACTTGCGCACCCGAACGGAGGATCGGATCTCGCGCTCAAGAAGCAGCGGGGAGTCTGGAAATGCTTGCCAGCGCCCGTCGGGCAAATGCGCCGAAATCAGAATGCGCCCGCCTTTGAGCCCAGCGGCGCGCAGATCAACCGTGAACGGCCAGCGCCCACCGGGGAGTGCCACGCGGTGAGTCTCGGCGGCCTTCCGATTGCCCGCGTCATCCTCGATCCGCACCCGAGGCGGCCGATTCGGCAACCAGCCAATGCGAACCCAGCCGTTGAGGCGATTGCCGCTTGCTACAGCACGACCGTCCAGCGCAAAGTCGGCGGGAATACATGAACCGCTGCCGACAAGGGGTACGCCCCGGCTGCTCACTTCAACGCGCGCATGAAGGTTGCGTGTGGGCGACGGAAAGCTGAATGTCCGCCTGCTCTCGCGGCGCGCACTGCGGCGCAGAAGCTGCGTAAAGGCGCGCTGCCCCTCGATACTGACGTCCAACACATTTGAAGCTTTGTCCGGCAAGAGTTCGCCGATCAATTCAAGGTGTCGGCCATGCCCGATCCAGCCGGGTGCCTGAATGGCAGGATGGCGTATGACGGCGCCCGCGACGTGGAACAACAGGCCGCCGGGTACGACACAGAATTCGCCGACCGCCGTCTCTACGCGCCGCCGAGCGTCCTCGGGACGCTGTAGACACAGGAGCGAGAACGCAATGAGGGCGGCGACGTCGGGATCGGGTGCTTGTTCGACGGCACGCTGCAGCAAGCCTAGGGCCGCGCTGTAGTCGCGCCCTTCGAGCGCCAGCAGGCGGCCATAGATGGGCGCCAGCGCCGCCGTGTCCTGCGGAAGGCAACGCCAGGCTCTGTCGAGGTGGCGCAGCGCGACATCGACTCTCCCGGCGCGCAGGGCATCCCGCGCCTCTTGGAGGCTACGACACGCTGCTGGGCTCGCGACTCCGCGCAGGCTCTCGTACAGAGCCAGAAAGAGGGAGCGGCGCAGCTGAAAGAGAAACGGCGTGTCGCTTTGCGACACGCCGTTTCCTAGGAGCAGTTCGGGCAGGATCAATCGCGGTCCATGCCGTTGCCCAAGGCGGGCTCAGGCTCTAGAGCGATCAGTGCTTGCTGATGAGGTCGGTAGCCTTCAACGTGGTCACGCCCTGCAGCTCGATGGTCGTCATGC
>Ga0302325_10005825_pt1 | contig 27898 bp, 19 predicted proteins | sample Palsa_T0_2_FD_201948 | JGI IMG/M metagenome (GOLD analysis project Ga0302325, IMG submission 201948) | Peat permafrost microbial communities from Stordalen Mire near Abisko, Sweden - Palsa_T0_2 | ecosystem: Environmental > Terrestrial > Soil > Palsa > Peat permafrost | place: Sweden: Abisko... | reverse complement strand
CAGTCGCAAGTACGACCGCGCTCGTGATTCTTGCCGACGCCACTAACGGCACGATTTTCACGGATGTCGATGCGAAGACTGTCACGACCTTGAAGAACTTCTCAACACTGGCTCAGGCGCTCGTCAACAGGTTCGTACGCGTTACCGCGCGCTACCAGGAAGATGGATCGCTCGTTGCCGTGCGCATCTGGGCAAGCAACACATTCAACGACATCTGGAAAAGTCCGGAAGGTCATGTTCTGCATGTGGATTCAGTTAACGACCTGATTACGGTCTCCAATGAATCGGGTGGCAGTGTGCCCGTGACCGTCACCGCCAACACGCAGTTCTTCTTCCGCACGCCCGCCAATGGCGCGGCAGATGCGGACGCGATTGCTGTGGGCACATCCTTCCTCGCCAACGCCGATCTCGTGCGCGGCTTCAAGGTACACGTGAGCGCAGCCGACCCTCTGGCGACACCGCTCGTCGCGCAGAGCATCGACATCGAGACAGCCGCGTACTCCGGCGTGATCTCCGCGGCCGGCACCATGGGGTTTACGGACACGCGCCAATTCCGAACCGCGTCGGACGACTACACGGTGAATCTCGACTACATCGCGAACGCGTCCGCGAACGGTGACGACTCGGACGGCAACTCCATCGTGGGCTTCAAGTTCTGGAACTTCGCCTATCCCACTCTGGTGACGAGCGGCACGGCTGCGATTCCCGCTTTTGTGACCGCGACCAGCGGTGCGGTGAATTTCGGCGGCACAGTCGGGCCGCTTCCCGCATGGGGCGTGTCCTATGCGGTCTGGGCGGATCCTGCAAACGCAACCGGATGGGCGATACCTGCGACCATCCTGTTGCCGACTCCGGTGCCGCTCGGCACGGTTGCGACGGCTCTTTTGAGCAACGCGTTCACTATGAACGTTGCCGGTGGTTCAACACCGGGTGTCGTGGATGTCAGCACAACGCCAGGTTCGGCCACGCTCGTCTATCAGGTGGATAGGGTGAACAACGTGGTCACGGTGAGCGCAATTGACATCACGACCTCAGGCGGTCTCGCATCCGTGACCACCGGCCTTGCGGTCGGCGCATTCGTCAAGGTCTACGGGGTGCCACAGGCTGACGGCACTCTTAAAGCATACGTGATCGCATACTTCACCGGAACCGCTCCGGCGAGCTGATTCGCGGCTCGGCAATCAGCTGCGATGAGCGCGGGGCCCCAAGGAGGGCCCCGCGCTTTTTCCGGCGGCGCCTGTCTAAATCTCTCGCGATGATGATCGACGCGAGCGCACTCTGAGAAGTTTTGCAATGCTAAGATCTGGGGGATACTCAAGCGGCAGGCCGCGGTCATTGGCTCTGATCCGCCGTGCATCCGTTGCGAAGTCCCTCGTGTCCTGAAACTGCGTCCTGATATTGCAATCGCGCCTGGGCACAGACTTTGCTGGCAATGACAGCTCGGCTAGTATCTGCGTTCCCTGCTTAATTCGTTGAATCCGCATGGCAGAAGAAGAGAAAAGCCAGACGAAGGCCGAGCCTGCAACTCCCCAAAGCCCCGCGCATAAACCGCTCAACCGCCGCGTCACGCTCGTGATCGGCGCTGTCGTGGTGTGCGTGCTGGCGCTCGGCGCGCTCATCTGGTGGCTGAACGCACGCAACTATGAGAGTACGGACGATGCATTTATCGATGCCCACATCGTGCGCATGGCTCCGCGCATCGCAGGCCAAGTGGCGCATGTTCTGGTGCACGACAACGAACTCGTTGCGGCCGGCGATTTGCTGGTGGAAATCGACCGCGCCGATCCGCAATCGCGCCTCACGCAGGTGACCTCGCAGAGCGTGGAGGCGCAAACGCAGCTTGCCCAGGCGCGCGCGCAACTGCCGGCAAGCGAAGCCGCCTACGGGCAGGCGGTCGCAAATGCGACCGCCGCGCAAGCCCAAGCCGCCAAGGCAGAGCGGGATCTCGTGCGCTACCAATCGCTGCACGAATCGAATCCGAAGGCCGTCGCCCAAATCCAGCTTGATCAGATTGCGACCACCGCGCAGAACGCGAGGGCACAGCGCGACGCCGCCGACGAGCAGGTACGCAGTGCCGCGGCGCAGCGCGACGTCACGCAAGTACTGATCACGGGGGCCGAGGCGCGCATCAAGACATTGAATGCCCAGGTCGAGGAAGCGCAGCTTAATCTCGGCTACACGCGTATCGTCGCGCCTTTTGCGGGACATGTGACGCAGAAGTCTGTCGCGGTCGGCAGCTACGTTGCGACCGGACAGGAGGTGTTGGCGCTCGTGCCGCTCGACGTGTGGGTCACGGCGAATTTCAAAGAGACGCAACTGGACCTGATTCGACCCTCGCAACGCGTCGAGGTGGCCGTCGATGCTTGCCCGAATGCCAAACTACCCGGACACGTGGATTCGATCCAGCGTGGCGCCGGGCAGGCGTTTGCGCTCTTGCCCGCGGAGAATGCCACCGGCAATTTCGTCAAAGTGGTGCAGCGCGTTCCGGTGAAGATCATCCTCGAGCGCGTGCCGCGCGACTGCCCCCTCGGCCCGGGAATGTCCGTGGAACCGAAGGTGCGGGTGCGCTGATCCTCAGGGGCATTTGAAGTGGCGGACGCAGAAAAGAAGGGCGGCGCGGACGGGGATCGCTGGACGGGCGAGCGTTCGGCGGCGGGAGACCGCAGCCCTTGGCTGATCGCAACCGTCATTTCCATCTCTGCCTTCATGGAGGTGCTCGACACGGCGATCGCCAACGTATCCCTGCGGCACATCGCAGGCGCCACGTCCTCGACTTACGATCAGGCCACCTGGGTGCTGACGAGCTACCTCGTTGCGAATGCGATCGTGATTCCGCTCAGCGGCTGGCTGTCGGACACGATTGGCCGCAAGCGCTATTACATGTCGAGCGTCGCGGTTTTTTCGCTCGCGTCCCTCATGTGCGGGCTCGCACCCAACCTTCCTTTCCTGATCGGCGCGCGCATCCTGCAGGGAATTGCAGGCGGTGGTCTGCAGCCCTCTACCCAGGCGATGCTGGTGGACACCTTCCCGCCGCAAAAGCGCGGCCAGGCGATGGCAATGTTCGGCTTCACGGTGATCCTTGCCCCGACGATCGGCCCGGTGCTGGGGGGCTACATCACCGATCACTTCTCCTGGCATTGGATTTTTCTCATCAACGTGCCGGTCGGCATGCTCTCGCTCGTGCTGGTGCAGGCGTATGTCGACGAACCGAAAGTGCTCATCGAGGAGCGCGAGCAGCGCTGGCGCCGCGGAATCCGCCTGGATACGGTGGGATTCATGCTGATTGCGATCGGCCTTGGATTTCTCGAGGTGACGATGGACCGCGGCGAGCGCGCCGACTGGTTCCAGAGCCCGTATATATGGCTGAGCGCGACGCTTGCGGTGCTCGGGCTGGTTGGATTCGTCATCTGGGAGCTCTCGGATCGCGCACCCCTTCTTGACCTTAGACTCTTCAAGAACCGCAACTTCGCCGCCGCGACGTTCATCATCATGATTGTCGGCGTCATTTTATTTGGCACCACCCAGTTCATGCCCCAGCTCCTGCAGGAGGTGCTGGGCTATACGGCGACATCCGCGGGACTTGCGATGACAGCGGGCGGGGCGGTAACCCTGATCGCCATGCCGATCGCGGGTCTGCTGTCGAACCGCGTCCAGCCGCGGTACCTGATTGGATTTGCGCTGCTGGTGGAGTCATTTGCGTTGTGGAATTTGACGCAGTTGAATACGCAGATGGCCTTCTCCGACGCGGCCATCGGGCGCATGTGGCAGGCGGTTGGTATTCCCTTCATGTTCGTTCCGCTGACCACCATCGCCTATGTCGGCCTGCCGCGCAAAGCCTCAGGCCAGGCGTCAGCGCTTCTGAATGTCGGGCGCAATATCGGCGGCAGCATCGGTATTTCCGCGGTGCAGACTTTTCTTGCCACCCGCGAGCAGTTCTACCAGTCGCGCTTTACGGAGACCCTCAATCCCCTGAACCCGGTGTACAGCCCCGGGCTCGACCAAATAGTCCGTCAACTCGTAAGCCACGGGCAGTCGCAGATGGCGGCAAGTCAAATAGCTTTGGGGCAGCTTTATCGGGCGCTCCTCAAGCAGGCCAGCATGCTGGCGTTCATCGACGTTTTCTGGGTGCTCATGGTGTTCGTCGCAGTCATCACGCCGAGCATCTTCTTCCTGAGGAACAATCCCAAATTGGATGCACCGGCGAAGGTCGCGGCATGAGATCGGCGGCGCAGCATCCAATCGGTTGTATGCTCGCGGCGCTCGCGCTGTGCCTGTCCGGCTGCACCGTGGCCACGCATTATAAAAAGCCGAATGTAGTTGTGCCGGAGCATTTCGCGGCGCAAGCCACGGCCGCTGAACCGAATCTTGATGAGTGGTGGCAAGGATTTGCGGATCCCGAGCTCCAGGAGCTCGTCGCTCAGGCGCTGCAATCGAATCTCGACCTCAAAAGCGCGGCGTCGAGAATCCGCCAGTCGCGCGAACAGGAGATCATAGCCCGGGCTGCGGAATTGCCTTCCGTCGGCGCCACGGGCGCCGGGGTGCGCCTCTATTCCAAATCGGATCCGCTGGCATCGCTCGGTGGCGGCGGAGCGCCCGCGGGCGGCGCGCCTGCCAGTACGAATCTGCGTGTCTATGCGCTCGCTTTGGATGCGAGCTGGGAAATTGATCTTTTCGGCGGTGCGCGCAGTGCTGTCGAGGCTGCGCAGGCGAGCACCGAGGCTGCGGTATGGCAACTGCGCGACGGCCAGGTGAGCCTGACTGCCGAAGTCGCCAACGACTATCTCATGCTGCGCGCGCTGCAGGCGCGGCGCGCCATTTCGCTCCTGGCCATTGACCACGATAAGGAGCTCTTGCAGCTCGCGAGCGCGCGCGAGGATGCTGGAGTTGGCAATGAGCTCGATGTGAACCAGGAGAAGAGCGAGCTTGCCCGCAACGAGGCGCAGCTTCCAGCCCTCGACGCGCAGGCGGGCGCCACCACTAATGCGCTCGGCGTTCTATTGGGCGCGCCTCCCGAGGCGATGCAAGGCAAGCTCACCCCGGCGCCTGCTCCGACAGGCGACACGCCGGATATCGGGCATGGGCTGCCCGTGGGACTGCCGTCGGATCTTCTGCGCCGCCGGCCGGATGTGCGTGCGGCCGAACGCCGGCTCGCCGCCGCCACCGCCGATGTCGGCGTCGCGGTTGCGAAACTGTATCCGAGCTTTGATCTGATCGCAGCCGCCTCGCTCGCCAGCACCACGCCGCAGAATCTTCTTTCCTCGCGCAGTTTCGCGGCCCTGGGAATTGGCGATGTCATGTGGCCCGTATTTGCCGGCGGCAAACTTCGGGCCAATGTGCGCGCGACCGAGGAGGCGCGCGCGCAGGCTTATTTGACCTACCAGAGCGCGGTGCTTGCAGCTCTCGGGGATGCGGAGAGCGCCATCATCCGTTGCACGACCGAAGAGCAGCGCCTGGCATCGCTCACAAGCTATGTGAGTGCGGCAAGCTCGACGTTGCATATCGCCGAGGACGAATATCGAAACGGCATCGTCGACTTCACGACCGTGCTTGCGGCCGCTGCCACTGAACTTGATGCGCGCGATACGCTGGTGCAAAGCCGCCAGGCCCTGGCGCAGGCACGCATATCGCTTTACAAGGCGCTCGGCGGCGGCTGGAGTGAGACTGTCACGGGCGCGCCCAGTGGGACGCACTGAACCGACGGCGGCGCCTGAAATCACCGGAAGGCGATTTCGGGCTCATCTGAGATCACAGATTCTTGACGCCCGGCGCGCACAAATGTAGTTTCGCTGTCATGGCGCCTCCAATTTCGACGGCCGACCTTGCCGAGCTGCGCCGCCTGGATGTCGCGCATCATCTGCCAGCGCAGAGTGACTACAAACTGCAGGAGGAGCTCGGCGGCAGCCGCATCATTGTGCGCGCTGAGGGCTGCAGGATTTACGATGCCGAGGGGCACTCGATGCTCGACGGCATGGCGGGGCTGTGGTGCGTCAACGTCGGCTACGGTAGAGAGGAGCTCGCGCGCACCGCCTACGAGCAGATGCTGCGCCTACCCTTCTACAACACGTTCTTTAAAACCGCGACTGAGCCCGCAATCCGGCTCGCCGCGCAAGTCGCGGCGCGATTGGGCAGCGATCTGACACACGTATTCTTCAATAATTCCGGCTCCGAGGCCGTCGACACCGCGTTTCGGCTCGCGCGCCACTATTGGACCTTGCGCGGGCAGCCGCAGCGGCAGATCTTCATCAGCAGGTGGAATGCTTACCACGGCTCGACAGTGGCGGGCGCGAGCCTGGGCGGCATGAAGGCAATGCACGCGCAGGGCAATCTTCCCATACCCGGCATCGAGCATGTCATGCAGCCATACTGGTTTGCGGAGGGTTTTGGCGAGGCTCCGGACGAGTTCGCCGCGCACGCTGCACACGCGCTTGAGGCCCGGATTCTCGAAGTAGGGCCTGAAAATGTCGCAGCTTTCATCGGCGAGCCCGTGCAGGGCGCGGGCGGCGTCATCATTCCTCCGCCCGGCTATTGGCCGCGCGTTGCCGCCATCTGCGAGAAATACGCGATCCTGCTCATCATTGACGAGGTAATCTGCGGATTTGGCAGGCTCGGGAGCTGGTTTGGCTTTCAGCATTACGGGCTCAAACCCGACATCGTGACCATGGCGAAGGGGCTGTCGTCGGGCTACCTGCCGATCTCGGCGACCGCGGTGTCCGCCGCGATCGTCGCGCAGTTGAAGCGCAGCGGCGGCGACTTCGTGCATGGCTACACGTATTCGGGCCATCCGACCGCGGCGGCGGTCGCATTGAAGAATCTCGACATCATTGCACGCGAACGTCTCGTTGAACGCGTCGCCGAAGACACCGGGCCATACCTTGCGCGTGCACTCGCGCGCTTGAGTGATCATCCGCTCGTGGGGGAGGCGCGCTCGCTCGGACTCATCGGCGCAGTCGAGATTGTGGCGCGCCATGGCAGCAACGAGCGGTTTTGCGGCAAGGTCGGCACGGCCGGGCCGCTGGTGCGCGACCTCTGCATCCGTAACGGGCTCATGGTGCGCGCCATCGGCGATTCGATCGTGATGTGCCCGCCGCTCATCATCACGCACGCCGAGATTGACGAGCTCGTCGGTACGCTTGCGCGCTCCTTGAACGATGCCCAAGCGCAGCTGCGCGCGCTCGCCGCAGCCGCTTAGAGCTGCATTGCGCGCCTCCCGATCGGTGTCGTCCGCCAAGTCCACGCGCGGCCGCAGGACAGCTGGCCGATCGCGGCCTGTGACCGTCCATGCGGGGCTTGATCAGGGTGCGGCTGCGCTGCTGCATACCAATGTGCACCAGGAGCTGCGCCGGCGCTTCATCACGGGAAAGATCGTACCGGGCAGCACGCTCTCAACGCGCGGCATTGCGCACGAGCTTGGTGTGAGTCAGACACCGGTTCGCGAGGCCTTGAGCCGCCTCGCGGCGGAGGGCGCGGTGCAAATCCGCTCCAAGCGCAAGATCGTCGTGCCGCCCATGACGGCAGATCGCTTTACGGACCTGTTGCGCTGCCGGGAACTGCTTGAGCTCGAAGCTGCGCTTGCGGCACTGCCATACATCGACAAAGCGCGCCTGAAAAGACTCTGCGCTGTCGACAATTCGATCGAGACGGCGCTGCGCACCGGCGACGTCAACGCTTATATGGAAGGTAATTTCAATTTTCACTTTCTCGTCTACGCAGCGCAGCCGCGACGCACGCTGCTGCAGCTCATTGAAACGCTGTGGTTGCAATTCGGTCCGTACATGCGCGTCGTCTACGGTCGTGTCGGCACGGCGGACTTGATCGATCAGCACGAGGTCATGATCAAGGCCATAAGACGCCGGGACGCCGCGGCGCTTGGGCGTGCGCTCATGGCCGACATCCGTGACGGCATGGGACTCATCGGGCAGAGCGGCTTTGCGGAGCCGGTAACGCAGGGTCGCAATCTTGGCTCGCGATGAGACATCGTGTATGCTCGGCTGAAGAATCTGTGATCACACATTAGGGCGAATTCGAGTCGCCCGCGCCGCGTCCTGCCGCGGGTCATCGCATGTCAAAAACCCGAACCGCAAATGCACTCGCCCCGAGCGGCCAACACGCGCCTTCGTACTATGCGGCGACCGTAGCCGAAGCCGTTCCGGCAAGCCCGCTCGCGGGCTTGCACAGCTGCGATGTCTGCGTCATCGGTGGTGGCTTTACCGGCCTTGCTGCAGCTTTGCATCTCGCACTGCGCGGCGTGCGCGTGCGGCTTCTGGAGCAGTCGCGCCTGGGCTGGGGGGCATCCGGAAGGAACGGCGGCCAGGCGCATGTCGGATTGCGCCGCGACCAGGGCTGGCTCGAAAAGAGGCTCGGCGCCGCTGACGCCCGCAAGCTGTGGGATCTTGCGCTCGCCGCTCGGGCGCATCTTGATTCGCTCATCGAGTCATACGCGATCAAATGTGACTATCGCGCCGGCCTCCTGCACGCCGACCACAAGGCTCGTTATGCGCGCGAGACTCAGCGTTACGTCGCGCACCTTCGCGAGCAATACGGCTATCAGCACGTGCGTTACGTCGACCGGCAGGAGCTGCGCACGCTCATAGCCACTGACAGCTACTATGGAGCCTCTTTCGACGCACGCGGCGGTCATCTGCATCCGCTCAATCTCGCACTGGGCATCGCGCGCGGCGCGGCGAGTCACGGCGCCATGCTGCATGAGGGCGCCGAAGTGCTCGCGGTCGAGCGCGCCGGCAGCAACTGGCTCGTTACGACCGCAGCGGCGCAAGTGCGCGCCAGCTACGTGCTGCTCGCCTGCAACGGCTATTTGCGCGGCATCAGTCGTGACGTCGAAGCGCACGTGATGCCTATCAACAACTTCATCGCCGTCACCGAGCCGCTGGGCGCCGAGCGCGCATCCTCGATCGTGCGCAACGGCTACGCGGTGGCCGACTCGCGCTTCGTCGTGAACTATTACCGGATGACCGTTGACCATCGGCTGCTGTTCGGCGGCGGTGAGAATTATTCCTACCGCTTTCCGGAAAATATCGCACAAGTGGTGCGCCCGCGTGTGCTCAAAGTATTTCCTCAGTTGCGCGGCGTGCGGTTCGACTACGCCTGGGGCGGCACGCTCGCCATCACGCCGAGTCGCATGCCCTACATCCGCGAAATCGCCCCGGGGTTTTACAACGCGAGCGGCTTTTCCGGGCTTGGAGTCCTGCTCGCGCCCTATGCCGGCAAGATTCTCAGCGACGCGATTGGCGGCGAGCGATATGCATTTGAGGCCTTCGCGCGGGTGCCGGTGCCGCGCTTCCCGGGCGGTCCGGCGCTGCGCTGGCCGACGCTGGTTGCGGCGATGTCGCTCTACGCACTGCGCGACCGGCTCTAATTCTGGCGCCAACCCTTTGATGCGAGCATCCATTATGAGCGAAACCGATTCGCGCGCAGCCTCCCAGGCGGAATGGCAGAAGTTTCTGGCCGCGCATCCGGACGTGCAGGGCCTCGATGCATTTGTCATCGATGCCAACGGCAATACGCTCGGCAAGCGACTTTCGGTCGAGGACGCGCACGCCGCATTCGCCGACGGTCTGCAGTTTTCCGCCTGCGCACTGATCGCCGATGTGCGCGGCCTGGGCCACAACGTGCAGGGCATGGGAGCCTCGGACGGTGACCCCGATGGGATCGCGGTTCCGATCAGTGGCACTTTGCATCTCGTCCCGTGGTCGAAGTCGCCGCTCGCCCAGGTGCTTTGCAGCATGCGCCACTGCGAGACGCGCGAGAGCCTGTGGTTCGATCCGCGGATCCTTCTTGCTCAAGTAGTCGCGCAGTGCAGGAACGCCGGCGTACATCCGGTCGTCGCCTGCGAGCTTGAGTTTTATCTGCTCGACGCGCAGCGCACCCCTGACGGCGGCATCAAGCTTGCCGCCTTGCCCGGGCAGGGCGGCCCGCCGCGGCGCGCGGCCAATTTATCTATGGATGCAATCGAGGAGAGCTCGGTCTTTCTCAATAGCGTGGCAGCCGCTGCCGCGGACCAGGGCGTGCCCGTGAGTGGCGCGGTCGCCGAATACGGCATCGGGCAATACGAGGTGAATCTGCGCCACGTCGCCGATGCCGTGCAGGCCGCGGACCATGCCGTGCTTCTCAAGAGGATCGTGAAGGGTGTCGCGCAATCGCTCGGGATGCAGGCCTCCTTCATGGCGAAGCCGTTTGTGCGCCAGCCCGGCAGCGGGCTGCATGTTCACATCAGTATCGCCGCTGATGATGGCGCCAACCGGTTCGGGCTGGAGGGCGGCGAGCTGTTGCTGCAGCAGGCGATCGCCGGCATGCAGGAGCTGATGTTTGACTCGCTCGCGCTCTGCGCTCCGAGCTTCAACTCCCATCGTCGCTATTTGGGGCCGTTCGTCCCAACCAGCCGTGAGTGGGGGCACAACAACCGCAGTGTCGCATTCCGCGTCCCTGCGGCTCGCGGTGCGGGTCGCCGGATTGAGCATCGGGTCGCCGGCGCGGACGCGAGCCCGCATCTCGTGGTGGCCGCCGTGCTGGCAGCGGCGCTGCACGGCATCGTGAAGGGCTTGAGCGCCACCGCACCGGCTAAGGGACGAGTCCAATCCGGATCTGACCCCGCATTCCCGAACGGCGTGCTGGCAGCGCTGGATCGGCTCGAGCAATCAAGCTTGTTGCAGGCTTACTTTCCGTTGCGTTATCTGCAGCTCTTCGCGGAGCTCAAGCGCAAAGAATACGCTGCCTTCATCGAGGGGCTCTTTACGCAGGAATTCGACTTCTACCTGTGATGCGACCGCGGCGCGAGCGATGCTGACCTGCGCTTCTGCACCGACGCCGTCCCGTTACTCGAGCGCCAGCACTCACACAGCGTCGATCAGCGACGCATGGCGCGGCCTCACAAGTTCGCTTCCGAGCGTTTGCGCTACAGATGCGCCGACAGCGTGATGCCGAAGGTACGCGGTCGGAACGTATAATTATTGTACTGCGGACCAGGCGGCGGATAGTTCGGATTGTTGGTGTCGGTGAAGCTTCTTTCGTAGTTCGTGGTCACGTGCGTATTGAGCAGGTTGTCAATGAAGAACGACACCTGCCAACCATTGAGATTCGTGCCGGTGCGGAACTGCACGAATGTAGTCGACGGCGTGGTGTAGGAGATCGGATAGGGATATTGCGTGTACTGAGCTGAGCGCGGATCCTGTATCGCAGCAAGCCACGGGTTGCGGCTCGCGAATTCATAGTCCAGGCGCGCGAAGCTCTCGCGCGTGCTTAATACGAAGTTGTACTGCGCCCCCAGGGTCACGTTCCACGGCGGGTTCGCGCCGGGGCTGCCGTTGATCGCGGACTGCCCCGAAATCGCATCGCCGTCGATCGCGAGATCGTTCTTCGAGGTCGCGACGTAGCGCGCATCCGTGTAGCCGATGGCCGCCTCGAGCGCCACCGGACCCAATGCCGCATCGGCCTGCAGGTCGAAGCCCTTTGCCACCGCCGTGCCGAGGTTGTCCGTGAACTGCAGTCCGCAATCGCCGGACACGTACACGTTTTGCTGAATGTCATTCCACTTGATGTAGTAGATGCTCGTAGCGATTCTGAATACGTTGGCGAAGGTATCCTTCGAGCCGATTTCGTAGCTCTGCGTCGAATCGGATTTGTAGGTCGGCGGCGCCTGGCCGCTTGAATAGCCTTCGGCGATCAGAGGCGCCGAGCAGAATAACGACGGCAGCGGCGGATTCGCGCCGCCGACACGGAATCCCTTCGCGTAGGAAAAATAGAAGAGGTGATTCGGGTCCATCTGATAGCTGACCCCCGCCTTCGGCGTAAACGGCGTCTCGTGCTGCGATGCGCTATTGGGGCCGCTGGGGCCTCCATTCTCCGGTCCGTCGGTGAAGTTAGTGATATCGAATGAGGTCTTCGCTACGCGGCCTCCGAGCGTGAGCTTCCATTGGTCGGTGAGGCTGTAGGTCGCCTCGCCAAAACCGGCAATCTGGCGATCGTGGGCCGTATTGATGTTGTAGTAGTCGTCCCCATTCGGCAGCAGCGCCTCGCCAAAGATGTCCAACGCATTATCGCCGAAGAGTCCCTCGAGGAGATTATTGAGCATCGGATCGTGGATTTGTTCGAGGCTCAACTCACGCGAGAGCTGCCAGAATGCGCCTACGGTCCATACGAGCCGGCTCGAGGGATCGTTCGACTCGAGGCGGATTTCCTCGGTGACGCTGCGCTGCTGGTTCAAAACCGTCGCCGGCGAGCGATAGTCCGTAAGGCCAGGCGGCAGATGGATGCCGCTCGTGTCGATGAGCGGATAATCCGCTGGATTCAAGAACGACAGGCCAAATCCGGCCGCCGGCCAGCCGAGGCTTTGAAAATAGCTGAGGTTGTATACGGTACCTTCGTAACCGGTCGTCTCGTCGCGATGATAATAGGACGTGTTGGATACGAGCCGGGCTTTACCTAAATCGGCCTCGATCTTCAACGCGGGCAGGTAGAACTTGTCCGGCACCGCATTCCTGTCGGGATTGGCATTATTGAAGTGGCCGTTCGACGGGTCAGAATACGCAGGCCAGTAGGTCGAATCGTCGTGCTCCTGCCGATTCTGATAAAACATACTTGGTGTGACCGTGAGCGCGCTAATCGGCTTCCAGATCGCGGCAAGGCGTGCCACGACGGTCTCATCGTAATTGGCGTCCTTATCGACCACTGACCCGGTAGTCGGGTCCACCCGATCGATCCAGCCACCGTCTTTGCGATACCAGACGCTGGCGCGATAGCCAAGTACATCATCGATAATCGGCGCGCCATGGGCGACGCCCGCCTCATAGCTCGGGTCTCCGTATTGCGTGTAGGAAAGCTCGCTGCGCACGTAGGTGCTTTCTTTGGTGAGGCTCGGCTGAGTGAGAATGTAGCGCACCGTGCCGCCTTCCGAGCCTGCGCCGAACAGCGTGCCCTGCGGGCCGCGCAGCACCTCGACCCGGTCGAGGTCGAAGGTCTTGGGCAGCGTATCGTCAGGATTGAAGCCCAGGGAGCGCATCTGGATCGGCGTATCGTCGATATAAATGCCGGTCGTACCGGCGCCGCCTGAGGATGAGATGCCGCGAATGGAGATCGCGTTGGTGCCCGTTTGATCGATCGAAACGCCCGGGGTGTAACGGACAAGATCGGTGATGTCCTTGACGCCCTTCTGGTCCATCGTCTCCTGCGTAAAGGCGCTGATGCTGATCGGCACCTTGCTGAGCGATTCCTCGCGTCGGGTGGCGGTCACCGTGATTTCCGGTATTTCCGCTGCGCTCAGCGCCTCGGCGGGCGCGGACGCGGGCGCGGGCTGCGGCGCATCATCCGCACGGGCGACCGATATGGCGGTGACAGCAATTAGGCAACTTAGCCACGCGACGCCGCTGCGCCCATGAGCGTGGATGGGGCGCGACAGATCCGTACAGTTATCGAATGACATTATTATTCACTCCGACAAATTGTCCCTGATTCGGCTGCCTTAACCAGTTTTCTTATTGTACGCACCGACAAATTAGCGGGCGCTCGCAATATAAGCAATGTGTATCGCCAGAGCCACAAGCGTGGGAGCCAGCGCGGCGCCGCGCAAGATCCAATGCAATTGTGCTTGAGGATCCCGACAGGCCGCGAGCGAGGGAGAATGAAAGCACCCTGTCGTGCTGCACACCTCGAATCAACCCCGGGCGCATGGCCTGACGGATGCGATTCTTTGCGAAGAGCCAGCAGCGAAAGCCATGACCGCTGAATCCGGAAGGCTGCTCGTCAGTCGTCGTTGCAGCTGCTGCAGTGGCGTGCGTTCAGGCCGCCGTCGCTTACGATGCAACGTGCGGCCTGCAGCTTTGGAATCAGCACGCTGATCGTGAGCAGAGCCTCCTTGCATGCCCGAGCCTCTGGCGTCGGAACTTCCGAGCGCTCGGCGGAGTTACCCAGTTCATCGGCGAAGAAGGCTGCGAGCGTGCGCAGCTGCGCGATGGACGCCTCGAGTAAAACGTGGGGTTCGGTGGTCATCGAAGAAGCCTGCATCGGTTGGTGAACCTGTATATTCATACAGCTATCATATTGGGCGCAAGAGGCCGGAGGCAACACATTGATCGATAAGCCCTCTGGGCCTGCAACAGCCGCTTCTAGGCCAGCCGCTGTCAGCCGTGATCGATAACGGGCAGGTCGCGTGCGGGCTGCCGCCTGCGCCTTTCATCGGCACGGCTGGCTGGAACATACCGTCGGAATACGCGAATTTTTTTTCGAGAGTCGGCACTCATCTTGAGCGCTACGCGACGCGGCTTAATGCCGTAGAGATTAATTCGTCCTTCTACCGCCCGCATCGACGCGCCACATACGAACGCTGGGCGCAAAGTGTGCCGGCGCATTTTCGTTTCGCCGTCAAAGTTCCCAGGGAAATGACGCATACGCTGCGGCTCATGCCATGCGCAGATCACCTTGACAGCTTCGCGGCGCAGATTGACGGCTTAGGCGCGAAGCTTGGCGTGGTCCTGGCGCAGCTGCCGCCAAGCCTCGCGTTCGAGGCGTCAAGCGCGAGCGGTTTCTTCGAAGGGCTGCGCGCCCGCGTCGACGGACGTAGTGCGCTCGCCTGTGAGCCGCGCCATGAGAGCTGGTTTTCGGCTGCGGCCGACCTCTGCCTCGCAAACCTTAAGGTGGCGCGCGTCGCCGCCGATCCGCCGCGCGCGGTCGAGGACGGCAAGCCCGGGGGCTGGCACGATCTTGCCTATTACCGCTTGCACGGCGCGCCGCGGACTTATTATTCGAACTACGACGCCGACGCGCTGGCAAGAACGCGGCGCAGTCTTGATGAGAATTGCGCCCGCGGCATAAGCACGTGGTGCATCTTTGATAATACCGCCGCATTCGCAGCCCTTGGCAACGCACTCGCCATCGGGGTCGTTAACCCCTGATCAAATGTGTACGATACGATAGGCCGGGTGCCAGCTTCACCCACACCGCAGAACGCGCAGCAGAAACGCTGGGTGCTTACCTGCGCCGTGCTCGCCTCGACCATGGCGTTCGTCGACGAATCGATCGTGAACGTCGCACTGCCGCGCATGGAGGCGGATCTGCACACTTCGCTGTCGGCCATGCAGTGGGTGATCAACGCCTATACGTTGAGCATGTCCGCGCTGCTCCTGATTGGCGGCGCCGCCGGGGATCGCTTCGGGCGGCGCCTGATATTCATGATCGGCGTGAGCGTGTTCACGCTCGCGTCAATCACTTGCGGGCTCGCCCCCAATGTAGTTGCGCTGATTGCTGCACGCGCCCTGCAAGGCGTCGGTGCGGCATTTCTCATCCCCTGCGGCCTGGCACTCATCAGCGCCGTGTATGACGAGAAGGAGCGGGGCGCCGCGATCGGGGTATGGTCCGGTGCATCAGCCGTTGCCGCAGGCGTGGCTCCGATCCTCGGCGGATGGATCGTCGACCAATCATCCTGGCGTGCGATTTTCCTGATCAATCCGATTCTCGCGATACCCACTCTGTGGATCGCGGTTCGCTACCTTACGGAAAGCCGCGAAACCGAAGCACCCGGTGCACTCGACTGGCGGGGTGCACTGGCCATATTTCTCGGCCTCGGCGCCGTCGTTTACGGTCTGATCGCCGCGGCCGCGCATGGCTGGAGCGATCCGTCGGTCGCAGGCCCGGTGGTAGCCGGAACTTTACTGCTCTGCATGTTTGTCTGGATCGAAAAGCACAGTGCCGCACCGATGATGCCGCTCGCACTGTTCGGCTCGCGCCAATTTGCCGGGGTGAACCTCCTGACGTTGCTCCTCTACGGCGCACTCGGAGGTACATTCTTTTTTGTGCCGTTTCTGATCATCCAGGTGCAGGGCTATTCGGCAGCGGCGGCTGGCGCGATTTTCGTGCCGTTTGCGCTGATCCTGGGCGCACTGTCGAAGTGGTCGGGCCACCTGATGGATCGGGTCGGAGCACGCTTACCGCTCATCACCGGGCCGACCATCGCGGGAGTTCGGACGGGCGCTACTGGTCGTTCCTGCTGCCCATGGTCGTTCTTGCGCTCGGGATGGCGCTCACAATCTCGCCGTTGACGACCACTGTATTAAACGCCGTACGCGAGGACCAGACAGGTGTCGCCTCCGGCATCAACAATGCGGCAGCTTCGGTTGCAAGCCTGCTGGTCATCGCGGTCATGGGCACAGTCGCGCTGCGCGTGCTCGACCTGGAGCTCGATGTACATCTGCAGCGCGTGCAGCCCAGCGCCGAGGTGCGTCGCGAGGTCGATGCGGCGCGCGGCGGCTTCGTCATGCCGCGCCCGGCGCCGCAGCTCGATGCCGCCGGGCGCGCGAGCCTGCAGCAGATCTCCAAGGATTCGTTCGTGGAAACAATTCACATCGTACTGCTTGTTATGGCTGCGCTTGCCTTCGCAAGCGGGCTCATCGCCGTCTTGATGATCGAATGAACTGTCCGCGCACATCAAGGCTGGACACACGCGCATGAACAAGCTTGCCCTTAATCACGCGCGGCTATGGATCGCCGTTATCATCGGTGGCGTAATTTTTTGCCTTCTGCCGGGCGACTGGTCCCTCATTACTCGCATATTGACGAGTTGGAATTGCGCCATCGCTCTGTTTTTGATCCTGATCTCGATATGGATGACGCGCTTGACCGCGGAGCAGATCTGCTTGAGGTTCATCGATGAGGATGAGACCGCATCGGTCATTCTCGTGGTCTGCATTATGGCCGCCATGCTGAGTCTCGTCTCCATCGTGGCGTTTCTGTCGACCATAAAGCAGACGGCCGGAATGGAACGGGCCGTGCATATCGGACTTGCCGCGCTGACGGTCGCGAACTCCTGGACGTTGGTTCCGACCATGTTCACGCTGCACTACGCCGACATGTTTTACAGCGTGAAGCCCGATAGCCGGCCGCTGCATTTTCCCGAGACCTCGGATCCGGTGTTTTGGGACTTCGCTTATTTTTCGTTCACCATCGCTGCCGCCTGCCAGACTTCCGACGTGGCGACCACCTCCGTCTCAATTCGCAAGGTCGTGATCGCGCAGACGGTCATTTCATTTCTTTTCAATGCGGCGATCTTGGGTTTTGCGATCAACGTTACTGCCGGGCTGATTGGCGGTAACTAGCGCGACCAGTCCGCAAGCTACTCGCGAATCGTCTTTAGCCGAGCGGCAAATGATGCGGCCGCACGAGCATATGCCAGTCCTGGTGCTCCTCGAGGATAAGCGCGATCGCCGCCTCGATGGAAGCCTTGAGCTCGCCCGCAGCGGGTGCGGGCGTGCCTGCCTCGAGTGTCGAGCGAACTTTGTCGATGGCACCCTGCAGCTCATTCACGAGCCGCTCGGAGGTCGCGCCTAATCGATACGCCTCGGATTGCGCAAGTGCGCCGTGCAAACTTGCGCCGAGTGCCGGGAAGAGCGTCGTGAGGAGCGACAGCCACAGCGAGTGCAGGAGCAGATGCATCAGCGCGCCAATTCCCGTCAAACCGAAAAGCCAGTAGTTCAGGCGGTGCACCCGATGTAGCAGTGCGTGCTGTTTGACCGTGACACGATGATGGTAGTGCTTCTGCTGCTCGAGGATCTCGATGGTCCAGAGCGCGTAGCTTGTCAGGAACTGGGGATCGGACCAGGCCTGCGTTAAGAGTTTCCGGGCCAGTGACTCGTTACGCGCGCACAAGGCTGCGACCTCGTCGCCACCATGCACATGCTTGCCCGGATCAAACACACGCGAATACCAATTGGCATCGACATTGGCATGCTCGAAATCGACGAGCGGCGCCACGAGCGGCAGATACCAGGTGAGTTCCGCCGTCGTGCGCGCGCCGAGCCACTGCCCCTGCCAGTCGGAGCGATGGCCGCGCCAGTAGATCGCGCCGACGGTGCCGATGACGCCCACTTCGCCCACTGCCCACAGGCCAACGTACGGGTGCAGCACGTGACGGGCGTCATCCCAGCCGAGCGCAAGCGGCATGACCGCGAACAGCACGGCGACAGCGCTTAGCATGTAGATGGCCCAATAGCCGCTGCGGTAGCGGTGCCCGTAGTCGACGGCCAACGCATCGAAAGCCTGATGTGCCGAAGCGAACGCCTCGATGAGCGGTAACAGTGCCGCGGGCGGTTGCGGTGCGGCCGGCGCTGGCCCGGTATGCAGCCGCACCCCGATGAGGAGCAGGCGCTGAATTCCTTGGTGCAGCGCCATCTTGGGTCTCAGTCGAGGATTTCGTAGGTCGTTGCAAAGATGGCCTGGGTCACGATCCCCAGACTGCCATCGCCGTAATCGATGAGCCAGTCCCCGGCATGGCCGGTCAGACGCGAGACGCCGTCCGCGAGCATGACCTCGAACGGTTCTTCCATCTGCAGGCCAAGGATGTGATTCGGCAGGCTTACGTACGAGCCGGCTTCACCCGCCTGCAGCGGCGGCACCGGCCGGTACTTGCGTGCAAAGTGCGCCTGCGACACGCGCCAATTCTCGCCCGCAATGCCGGTGATGATCGCGTCCCCTGGCTTGGCGTGCACGATGCCTTCCCGCGTCTGCACCGTGCAGGCGGCCGGCGCGAAGCGCACCTGAATCACGCGTTCGAACTTGCGCGCCGCTACGTGACGCGGATTGTCGCTGACGGTGTTTGAGAAACCCTGTTGTCCGCTGGAACGAAACAGGGGCAGCTTTGCAACGCTCACCCAGCGCCTCGATCCGTCGCAGCGTCTGCCACCGCCGCGGCGCGTGCGCGTTGCTCCTGGCGGATAAGATCCCGCCACCAGCGGACGGAGTGCAACTCGCGCATCTCGGGCGGCGCGCGCGCGATCAGCGCCGCAGCTTCGTTCAAGAGGGCGGCACGCCGCGGCTTGTCGCTCAACGCCTGGGCATAGAGCGCGATCGCAAGTTCCACCCGCTGCGACGCATCGTCGTGATTCCGCGCCGCAAGCGCGCGATGCAGTTTGACGACCGGGGCGATGACACCCGCGGCCTCGGCGAGGCGCCCCTGACGGGCAATCGCCATGGCAAGCCAGCTCGACACCTCCGCCTGTTCGCGCCGGTCGCCATTGTTGGCCGTGGGCCAATGTGTGCGCGCATTCAAGCCGTCGCGCAGCGTGCGCTCGGCCGCGGCAAAATCGCCGAGCCGGTATTGTGCCTGGCCGACGATGTCGGATACATAGAAGATACCGGCGTTTCTGTAGAACTCGTCGGTCGGTCCACGCGGAACGGCTGCGACCATGCTTTTGATGGTCTCGCGGCCTAACCTTAGAGCCGTGGCAGGGTCATTATCGACGAGAGCCGCTGCGCCCACGCCGTAGGCGAGGATACTATCGCCGAAAGCGGTCACGATACTGCCGGCCGGCTCAGTTTTTTGCAGGGACGCGACGTCCTGCGTTGAGCGGGCGATCGACGCGCGCAGACCGCCTGTATCCCCCACGTCCGCCTGTCTGATCGCCAGCGACGAGCGGGCGTTCAGACCATCCAGGATAAACGACGCGCCCGCCTGTTCGGCTTTCCGATGAATCTGCATTGCATCAAGGAAATATTTCAGCGCTTCGTGTGTGCGCCCGGCGTTCCAGCTGGCGTCCGAATGCACCCGCAGGTCGACCGCGAGATTAGCAAGCACAATGGTGTCATTAGGGTTCAACTTCGCGAGCGCGCGTGAAGCCGCCTCACCGCGGTCGAAGTAGGTTATCGCGTCCGCCTCGCGCATGTTGTCCATCGCATCGAAGCCGAGAGTGGACGCAATGAGGTTCTGCGCGCGTAAGCCCATGAGGTAGCCAGGCCGCAGCTCAAGAATCTTCGTCGCAACGGCGCTTGCGTCCGCTCCGACACGCCGGGCTTCCTCGCCGCGCCCGAGGGTATTGAGCGCCTCGACCTCCCAGCCGCCCGATTCAGCGTATAGCGCGGCCATGTCGAGGTGACTCAGGTCCTTGGCGCCCAAGGCCTCGGTTAAGTGCAGCACATGTTGCAGCGTCAGGACCGCGGTGGCTTCCTGCTTGGTGCGCATCTGCTCAAAGGCCAGGCGCCCGAGGCCTTCGGCGTAGGCGCGGCGCACGGCGAAGGACGCACTCGGCGCATCAGCGAGCGGCTTTAAGAGATCAACCGCGCGCTGCGAAGTGGGCAGCGCGTCCGGGCTCTGCTTATTGTTGAGGACGACGGTCTGGACCAGCAAACCCTGCGCGAGTGCAATGACCGTGGACTCAGAACTGTCGCCGTTGTCGCGCAGCTTCTGCAAGAGCTGCACGCCTTCGCTCGAGGTGCTGCTCGCCTCCGCGATATTTCCCAATGTGCGCATGGCGCGCGCGTACTGCACCATCGCAAGCGCACCGTTCCTGGTCGTGTCCCGGTCCTTCAACCCTTCGGGCAGAGCCTTGAAGTAATCAAGCTGCCGTTTTGCCAGTTCGGCGACGAGATCGACCCGGCCGAAACTTGCGACCTCGCGGGCGAAATCATCGGTGAGGTAGCCGAGCAGCTGTTCGGCCTGACCGCGTGCCTGATTGGCTTCCGCACGCGTGAGCTCCGCCTGGTGCTCGGCGCGCTGCGCGCGCTGGGTGCTGATGTACGCCACGGCGGCCGCTGCCAATGCTCCTATTGCGAGCACCGTGCAGGCGATCGCGATCTTGCGCGCGCGTACGAGCGCGCGGCGTGCAGAGAGCTCGCGCTCGCGTTGTTCGGCAAGCAGGCGCTCGGTCGCATCGCGCGCCTCGCGTTCCTGGCGCAGATCACGGCTGCTGCGCACGACCCCGCACAACACGTCATGCGTCAGTTCGACCCGGCGGACGTCGAGGCGCTCTTCGATGCGCAGCAAGCGGCGGTTGACGAGCACCGCGAGCGTATCGGGCGTCGCGCCGGCCGCCGTGAAGCTGCTGACCAGGCGCTCTTCGGCGACATTCTCGCGAAAACCCGACGCGGTGAGGAGCTCATCCTCGATGATGCGCCGCACGGCCGGCGGCTGATCGGCGAGCGAGCGTTCGTAGAAGTTGCTGAGGATACTGGCGTGGGAGCCGGCGAGCAGATCAAGCGAGATTTCGCTGCGCCCCTGGGCGATGCGGGTGTCGTTCAACTCGCGGCAAATGAGGCTCAGCAGCGAGGGCTCGACTTCCGCATTGGCGATTTCCGCGCCGCCTGCGACAAAGCGCACGATGGCGGCCGCCACTTCCTCGGACACCAGCTTCTTGCCCGGCCGCGTGACGGCGGCGAGTGCTTGCTGGCCTGTCATCGGCGCGAGCCGCAAGCGGTTCTGCGTAATGCTCGGCATGGAGGCTTTGAGGCCCTCGAGCGGTGCCAGGTAGTCCTCGCGCAGGGCGATCAGCACCCGATAGTCGCTGCGCGCGAAATCAAAGCGCTCCGCTGCCGCATCGTCCTCCTCGAGCTTCGCCTCGAGCTCCTTCGGCGGGCGATTCTCCACAAGATCCGCGAGGTCGTCGATGAAGCGCGCGGCGCGCGCACGGCCGAAATCATCGGTCTGCGCGAGCGTGAAGATTTCCTCGAACTGATCGAAGATCAGGAGCGGAATCAGCGTCGCGCCGGATTCGTCGTGCAGCACATCGTCGCGATGGTGCAGGAACTCCCACAGCGATTCGCCCTCGACAGCAACTCCCACCTGAGTCCACTCGCCCGAGCGGCGTGCGGTACGCGCTATCGCCTCTTTGATCTGCTCGGCAGGCGCGGGCGCCTCTTTGGCGTAGGCGATCCGTACATAGATCGGACAGTAGCCCTGCGCACGCAGCCGCGGCACGAGACCGGCGCGCAGGATCGAGGTCTTGCCGAGGCCCGACTGGCCGAAAAGTACCGTCAGTAATTTGCGCTGTACGCGGCGCGCAAGTTCCGCGACCTCTTCCTCGCGTCCATAGAAATACTCGCGCGTCTCTTCCGTGAACGAGGCGAGTCCGAGCCAGGGATTGCGCTCATCGACCGTCGTCGCGGCGACGCCGTGAGCACTGTCGCGGCCGGACACATCGTTCATAGTTGGCGCGCCTTCATGAAGTCAGTGAGGCGCTGCGCAAATTCCGCCGGCACTTCGCCCCCTGGCAGGTGCGTGAAATGCAGCGCCTTGAACTTATCCGGCACCAGCGCATCGGTCGCGTTCGTCGCATCGATCGTGACCGGCAGAATGAATAGCGCGCCGTCGGCCATGTTGCGCACCCGATCGATGGCGTAGCTCCACTCGCGGCGGAAATAGCCCTCGAGTCGTCGTTGCGTCGTCGCCGACACCACGGGAATGAAATACGAGCAGCGTGCGATGTTGCGCTGAATCTTGCGGTCGTAGTCATCGCCGACCTCGAGGCGGTCAAAATCAAACCAGGTGGTGATGCCCGCTGACTCAAGGCCCGCCTTGATGAGCTGCACCGCCGGCAGGTCCTCGCGCGCGTAGCTCAAGAACACCGCGTTGTCGGGCATTTCCCGTGCAGGCGGTAAAAAGCGCGCGGTCGCGCCGATGTGCGCGGCGGGCGCCGGTTTTCGCCGCGCCTGCCAGCGCGCGTGCAGCTCCTCGACAAAGCGATCCGCGCCCACGTAGATGCGCGTGCGCACGCTCACCTGCTGCAGGAAAGCCATGAGCCGGCCGTCCTGGCTCGTATGACCGTCCGCCAATACCTCGCCGACGTCGCGCGGATCCGAGAGGCGCTGACGTTTCGCCATGCGCAGGAACAGGCGCGCGAGCCAGTTGGTGAAATTGCTGCCGATGAAAAGGAGGTGGTTGTGTTCGAGTTCGTGGAAGAGCTTCTCGGGCGCGAGGTGCTCACTCTGCAGCGCACAGATGAACTCCAGCAGATCCTCATCCGAGATCACATAGGTTGGCGAGGCGGAGAGGCGGCCAAATAAATGATAGACCACCGGCCGCTGCAGCCGGTCACGCTCGGTGGGCAGGTCGGTGACGCGGTTTGGCGAGTAGGAGAGCACTTCAGTGGTTGGCGCTCCGCCGAAGCGCTCGGCGTTGATCGCCTGCTCGAGCAGTGAGTCAAAGGTCGTCGAGACGAAAAGATCGAAGTCCGTCATCGCAGCGAGGCGCCGCAGCGCCTCAGGCGGCTCGAAGTTTGCATCTTTGATGATGCTGCGAACACGAACGTAGGCCTCTTCACGCCGGCCGCGTGCCGCGAGGAACCAGCAGACGACATCGTTGAGCGTGTAGGGTTGCGGTAACGCGCTGACATCGACGTTCAACCGGCCCGCGAGCTTTTCGGCAACCCAGTCATACAGGAGCCGCGGACCGCGATCGGTTGCGACCTGCAACAATTCAGGCCCCACAATCGGAATGACGCGGCGCTCTTCGATGAAGCTGAGAAGGTCCTCCCAGGCATCATCATCGAGTGTGGTTATGGGCACCCTAATCGGGGCGACGCTACTCACGCGCGACCTCGCGGGTTGAATCCGGCGGCCGAACGGCAGCGAGTCCGATGCGCGGCTTCCTGGTTGGCAGGCAACAGACCACGGGTGAATTCCATGAATGGCTCATCAAGCGCGAGGCGTTAGGAGAAGCTACGACATGCCGCGCGGTCACGATCGCCTTAATTGTCAGCGGAGCTGGGCGGTCTTTGCCGTGGGCTTGACGTTGCAAGTATGAGGCAGCGTATCAGCCCCGGCAAGGTCGGTGCAAAGCAGACTTCACCCGCGTTGCGACAGCGTGTCGCCGCGCTCCGCCTTGTCAAATTCACAGCCGGCGGGCGGCCGTGCGTGTCGGACAATTGCCATTTAGCACACAGCCGATCGCCGCGTCGTCAAGCCCGCGGGCAGCGCGAACGCGTGCGCGATCGCTCGCTGCGGCGCTCGCCGTGCGCGCTACAGGCCGGCGTTTTTGCCGGCGGTCCGGGCGATGCCCGACCAATCGATGTCCTCGCCTTCTTTGGCAATGGTTTCCAGGAGGTGATCCCGCAACATGCTCAGGAACGGCATCGGCACGCGGCGCGCTTCGGCCGCATCACCCGCGAGCCGCATGTCTTTCAGGCCGAGCGGCGCGGCGAAGCCCGCCGGTCGAAAGCGTTCCTCAACCAGAATGCTGCCGTAAGTGCGCACGACCGGTGCATCGAACAGCGTGCCGGTCAATACCTCGAACAGCTTCGCCTTTGGAACGCCACCCTTCGCGGCGAGAGTCATCGCCTCCGCCATGGTCTCGATGATGGCGAGGATCATGAAATTACCGCACAGCTTCACAAGATTGGCCGCTGACGGCCTCTCGCCGACGTGGAAGACCCGTTGGCTCATGGCCTCGAAGAGCGGCTGTGCGCGGCGCAAATCCGCAGCAGCACCGGCGCTGACCACGAATAACTTCGCCGCAGCGGCTGCCTCCGGCCGACCGAACACGGGCGCGGATACATAGCATTGCCCGCGTTCGGCATGACGGGAAGCGACGTCATCGGCTGTGGCGACGCCGATGGTGCTCATCGAGATATGCAGTGAGCCTGGCTTAAGCCCGGCGAGCAGCCCGTTCTCTCCGGACAGCACGCTGAGCAGCGCCGCATCACCCGCGAGCATGCTAACGACTACGTCCCGGCCGGAAGCCGCCTCCTTGGGGGTTGCGGCAAGCGTCGCGCCGTTCTCGATCATCGACTTGGTCTTGTCGGCCGTCCGGTTCCAGACGGCGACGTCATGTCGAGCCCGCACCAGGTTCGCCGCGATTGCCGCTCCCATTTGCCCAAGTCCAATAAATCCGATTCGCATGGCTCACCCTCATTGCAGGACATCTTTGACTGCGGGCCGCGCACCAGGCAAGCGGGTTTCTGATCCCGCGACGGCCTGCGGCATGCCGATATCTTAGGCCGAATCCTCGTGGCCGCCGAGGCGAACGAGCGAACTCGAACTGTGCCGCCACGGTTAATTCACATCGTGGGCCATCCTGGTCGCGGCACACTCGCCGCTATGCCCGAACCGCATTGACGTCGATGCCCGTGGCGGCTCAATCTAGACGCTCGAATTTCTTGAGGTTTGCGACTGATCCCGTGTCCGCAGCGCTAGCCTGGCGTCCATGCCCGGTGCCGCCACATGGTTGCAGCCGCAATTTGCTTTGCATGCCACGAAGAAAGGCCGCGAGTCCCCGCGACCCGCTAATACCGAAGGCCCATGGAGATACCAATATGAACGCCAACGCCGAAGTGACCGCGCTCAATTCACAAGTGCAAAATTTTATTTCTCAGCCGCGCAAAGTCCTGATCGAAGGGCGCTGGGTGCCCGCTAAGAGCGGCGAGAGTTTCGATGTCTTTAACCCCGCGACCGGCCAACGCATTGCCCGGGCGGCCGCCTGTGTGAAAGCGGACGTGGACGCCGCCGTGGCGGCGGCCCGCAAGGCGTTCGACCATGGCCCATGGCCGCGAATGACCCCATCGGAGCGGGGCAAGATCATCTGGAAGATCGGCGACTTGATCCTGGAGAACCTCGAGGAGCTTGCGCAGCTCGAGGCGCTCGACAACGGCAAGCCCATCGTTGTCGCGCGGGCAGCCGACGTGCCGCTGGCGGCGGACTTGTTCCACTACATGGCCGGCTGGGCGACGAAAATCGAGGGCAACACGATCTCGCTGTCAGTGCCTTATACCCCCGGTGCTGAGTATCACGCCTACACGCGTCGCGAGCCGATCGGCGTCGTTGCGCAGATCATTCCCTGGAATTTCCCGCTCCTGATGGCTGCCTGGAAGGTCGGCCCGGCACTTGCAACCGGTTGCACCATCGTGCTCAAGCTTGCCGAGGAAACGCCGCTTTCGGGCCTGCGTCTGGCGGAGCTGTGCCAGGAGGCGGGACTGCCGGACGGGGTGCTCAATGTCCTCACCGGCTTCGGTGAGCCTTGCGGCGCGCCACTCGCCGCCCATCCGCAAGTCGACAAGGTCGCATTCACAGGTTCCACCGAGGTGGGCAAGCTCATCGTGAAGGCCGCGTCGAACGATCTGAAAAAAGTTACCTTGGAACTCGGCGGCAAATCGCCCAACATCATTCTCGACGACGCGGATCTCGATCTTGCGATTCCCAGCGCCGCGAATGCGATCTTCTTCAACCAGGGCCAGTGCTGCTGCGCCGGTTCGCGCCTGTTTGTGCAGGAGAAGAAGTTCGACCAGGTTGTCGAGGGCATCACGGAATTTGCCAAGGGCATACGGGTCGGCCCCGGCCTCGACACACGAACCCAGATGGGGCCACTGGTCTCGCAGATACAGCTCGAGCGCGTGTCAGGCTATCTGCGCTCCGGCGCCGAGGAAGGCGCGAAAGCCTTGTGCGGCGGTAAACGAGTGGGCGACACCGGCTACTTCGTGGAGCCTACCGTGCTCGTGAATACCTCGAGCGACATGAAGGTGTATCGCGAGGAGATATTTGGCCCCGTTATCACCGCAACGCCCTTTAAAAGTGCCGACGATGATCTGTTGAACCGCGCAAACGACACGATGTATGGGCTCGCCGCGGGCATCTTCACGCGCGACATTGGCAAGGCACATCGCCTGGCAGCGCGCCTGCGCGCCGGAACGGTCTGGATCAATTGCTACAATATCTTCGATGCGGCGCTGCCCTTCGGCGGTTACAAGCAGTCAGGATGGGGACGCGAGATGGGTCACGATGCGCTCAATAACTATCTGGAGACCAAAGCGGTCTGCGCTGCCCTGTAATGAGTGAGTGCCGTGGCTGCTTAACGCGGCCACGGCAGTATCAGAGTGAAGCGCGCGCGCTGCAGACGGGCTGCGACCGCGCGCCACGTCATATACTGATCAAAGAGCAGCGCTGCTGCCGGCATTTGTGGAATGCAAACGGAGGATATGTGGCGAAAATGCGTGCGATGCAGGTATCCCGCGCCAACGGCCCTTTCGAGCTCGTCGAGCGAGAAATCCCGGCACCCGGCGCGCAAACCGTGCGTGTCAAAATCGAGGCCTGCGGGGTGTGCCACAGCGATTCGATGGTCAAGACCGGCGCAATGCCGGGCCTTCGCTATCCGCGTGTTCCCGGACACGAGGTCATCGGCGTTATTGATGCGGTCGGCCCCGGGGTCGTTAACTGGACTGAAGGACTGCGCGTTGGCATCGGCTGGCACGGCGGTTACTGCGGGCACTGCGATCCGTGCCGTCGCGGCGAGTTCTTTGCATGCACGCTGGGCGCAATCACGGGTGTTACCTATGACGGCGGCTACGCCGATTACATGATCGCACACGCAACTGCGCTCGCTCTGCTGCCCGCTGAGCTGGGCGCCGCGGAGGCGGGACCGCTCGTCTGCGCCGGCGTCACGACCTTTAACGCGCTGCGCAACAGCGGCGCGCGGGCGGGCGAGACGGTTGCGATTCTGGGTGTCGGCGGACTCGGGCATCTGGGGCTGCAGTTCGCAGCCAAGATGGGTTTTAAAACGGTTGCCATCGCGCGCGGAACCGACAAGGAGTCACTGGCGCGGAAACTTGGAGCACATCACTATATTGACAGCCAGTCGAAGAATGTCGCCGCCGAACTTCTGAAACTCGGTGGCGCAAAGGTCGTCCTCGCGACCGTGACGAATGCCGAGGCCATGACGGCGACGGTGGGCGGCCTTGGCGTGAACGGCAAGCTCATCGTGGTCGGGGCACCGCATGAGCCGCTCAAGGTCTCGGTGTTTCCACTGATTGGTGGCCGTCTGTCCATCGCCGGATGGTATTCAGGCACCTCGATAGATTCTCAGGATACGCTCGCTTTCAGTTCACTGTCCGGCGTGAAGGCCATGACCGAAGTTTTCCCGCTCGAGCGTGCGGCTGAAGCGTACGAGCGCATGGTGAGCGGCAAGGCCCGCTTTCGTGCGGTGCTCACGATGCGCTAGTAGAAGAGCGGTCGTGCCGTGGCAGCGAGCGCGGTACGGAATCGTATTTATGTAAATCGCGGGGCGGCCGCAGCCGCCCGATGAATTTCTCTCACCTATGCGCGTCGGACTTCTCGCTTGTCGGCCGCGCGCGTGCTTCCTATAGTCTGCCTCGACTGTTTGGCAGGAAGCCCCTCATGTCAATCGACTCGAATCTCATCTTTGCCC
>Ga0302325_10005823_pt1 | contig 27899 bp, 29 predicted proteins | sample Palsa_T0_2_FD_201948 | JGI IMG/M metagenome (GOLD analysis project Ga0302325, IMG submission 201948) | Peat permafrost microbial communities from Stordalen Mire near Abisko, Sweden - Palsa_T0_2 | ecosystem: Environmental > Terrestrial > Soil > Palsa > Peat permafrost | place: Sweden: Abisko... | reverse complement strand
CAATCATACCTCGCCGGATCTCGCGTTGAACGTTGAAACTTCCTTGATCTACGCGCTGGTTCTTCCAGTTCTTCGCTGTGCCGCGGATTAACGCAAAGTTAGGAATGATCAAATTTCCAGAGCTGTCGTACTGCGCCGTGGCCAGTGGCAATCCATCCTTCGAGAGCAACAACGATGGCGTGACATTGTTGGGCGTCACTTCCTGGACTTCGGCGAAGAACGGATAGGTTTCCGGAAGTGTAGTGAGCGGACCGCCCCAGTAGGCTTGCCAGTACGAAATCCCGTAGCCGCCACGTAAGCTGGTCTTACCATGATCCGGGCTCCAGGCAAATCCGACGCGCGGACCGAAGTCTCCTTTATCTTCGTTGAGGGCCGGAGAGCGGTCACTGCCGCTCGCTACCACAAGGTCGTTCGTGCTGGTGTCCCAGTTTGATTGCCGGTTGTAGCGTTCCACCGGCAGCGTATATCGCTCATAGCGCACGCCAAGATTTAATGTTAGCGACGGCAGTACTTTGAAGTCGTCTTGTGCATACCAAGCGTCTTGCCAATAAGTGTTGTATGGCAGGCCCTGGACCCAGGACGTTCGCTCGCTGGATATCATCGTTCCCAACAGGAAGCTCGGATAGGCGTACGGTGCGGCCACCCCATTGTAGGAAGTCATCGCCGGGTCGAAGGTGATGATCCCACGCGGACTAGGGTATGGATCGCCGTTGGTTTCCTGCATATGATTAATACTCGTTCCGAACTTCAGGTGGTGGCGCCCTTTGACCCACGTGAAGTTCTCGGTCAGGGCGATGGTGTTGCTGGTAATCTCAGAAACCCAGCCCGGATCGCCGAGCGTGTGGAGAGGCGCCACATTGAAGATGGCTAAGCCCACGGTTAGCGGGTCTCCGAGATTCCCGTTGGGAATTCCGAATTGGTTGTTATATGGCTCACCTTCGCTCTTTGTGCTGGTAATTACGTGCGTGCGATTGTAGCCCAAGCGGATCTCGTTCGACATCGTTGGACTGAGGAGCGCAAGGTGGGTTAGCTGCATGTTGCGGTCCGCCGTGTTGGAGTCGGCCTGCCCGTCCTGCCAGAAGTTGTTGATGCCGGTCGAGTTGCCGTTGGTAGATTGGAAATGTGAATAGCGGAAGAAGAAGCGGTTCTTCTCCGAGTAGTTGTAGTCGGTCCGCCCGTCGCCCTGGTTTACTGTCTGCACGTTCGTATAGAGATAATACAGGTTGTTGGAGATCCCGGGAAGATTCGCCACGCCGAAAATTTTGTCGTCGTTCATCTTGGCTGTCACGGAATCCCAGCGGGATTCCGGAATGATGTTCCCTGGAAAGGGCGTCGCTGAAACCACATTTCCACTGGAGCTGAATACCCGCGAGAACGGATCATAGAGCTGGCCATAGCCATTACCCGCGGCATCCGCGGGTTGGGTGAGGTCGTAAAGTTCCGAAAAGTTCCCGTTGTACATCTTGTCCGTCGGCACTGTGGTGTACCCAGGCGAACTGCTGTCGTAATTTGTACCTTGATAATCGGCGAAGAAGAATAGTTTGTTTTTCTGGATCGGGCCACCCAATGCCCCGCCGTACTGGTTGCGCCGGAACGGCGTTTTGCTCTCGGCGAAGAAGTTTCTCGCGTCCGTGGCGTTGTTCCGCAGGTATTCGAATAGAGCGCCATGAAACTCGTTGCCGCCCGACTTGGTAACTACGTTGATCACGGCACTACCCGAAAACCCGAACTCGGCATTGTACTTGCCAGTGTATATCTGGACTTCCTGGACGGCTTCAATCGGCGGTACCAGGCCTACATAGGCGTTTTGCGGTTCGCGATTCCACATTCCCTCGATAAAGATACTGTTAGCATTGGCGTCTACTCCACCGAGCGAGACTAACTGAGGACGTGTCAGTCCTACCGCCGACCCATCCTCGCCGCCATTGGCTCCATAATTGCCGCTACCCACGCCACTGTTCGCCCCAGGCAACAGGTTCATCTGGTAGAGCGGATTGCGGTCTATATTTGGGAGATCGTCGAGTTCCTTGTAGCTGAATGTCTTGGACAGTTCCGAAGTCTCAGTGGCTACCCCAAGCGCGTTGGCTTCCACTTCCACCGTCTGGCGCACCTGTCCGACCGACAGGTGGAAGTCGATCCGCGTAATGCCGCCGGCGTTCACCACGACGTCGCGCTCGACATCCTTCTGAAAGCCTTCCTTTTCGACCTCCACGTGGTACTTGCCGGGCAGTAGGAAGTTGAGCAAGTACTCACCCGATTCGGTGCTATCACTGCTAGTCACCGCGCCCGTAGCGTCGTTAGTCGCGCGAATGTGCGCTGCGGAAATCACACCGCCGCTCGTATCCTGCAGTGTGCCGCTGATGCGGCCCGTGTTGATCTGCGCCAACCCAGAGTGTCCGCACAGACCCGCGGCTATCGCCAGAATCACGAACTCGATTCTTCTGGACATCAACCCTCCTTCATTTTGCCCTGCCTCTGTACAGTGCTATGGTTGACCGGCAAAGTAGCAGTTATGCCCTGTCACTTTACAATCTGAGCGAAAGTCCAGCACGGCTCCCATCCTTCAGGTAGCGTTAAGACCAGACCACTGTGGGCGTCCGGGTGCAATTTACGCAGCGCCAGGCTTTCTCCAGCGATCACCGGCGCATCACGGAGCCGCATTAATGAGATGGGGGCGCCCAGCCGATTCATGCCCATTTCATCGATGGGCGACCGGGTGAACAACACGTACTTGCCGTCCGGCGAAATCGTGCCGCCATAGATATGGCGGCCGTCTTCGCCATAGACCAGTTTGTTCGACTTGCCCTCGGCATCGGACATCCACAACTGTGTCCACCCATATCCTGGCTTCTGGCCCACGGCTTGGGACAATCGTCCCCCGTCCGCCTCCTCTTGGTTGACCGGACGAGAAGAAAAGATCAAATGTTCGGAGTTAGGGAACCAGTCGGCGGTACAACTGGTAAATTTGCTTACCCGGTTTACCTCACCAGTGACCGCGTTCAACCGGATGACGGTCCACCGCTCGCCTTGATGATTGGCTGGCCCGGTAAACCACTTACCATCCGGGGACCAAACCAATTGCTGATAAATACCCTTCCGATCCAGTTTGCGTACCAAACTCTTTGTCGCTACATCCCAGATCTCAATTCCCCCCTTGGTCACGCAGGCTATCTGCTTGCCATCAGGGCTCCAGGTCGGCCAGGGAAACTCGCCATCCTTTCCGAACACGACCGGGTTAGACCCGTCTGAGTTGGCGATCACAAGTTCCCCCAGGGTGCCCCACAAGACGGAGCTCATCTTGGAAGTCTTGGAGGTACGACGATAGAGGATCCTTCTGCCATCCGCCGAAATTCCGGCAAGCATCTCGTTGCTGTCCGGCGTGTTAGTGATATTACGACGACTGGAGCCGTTGGGCCGCATGACAGAGACCTCCCAGTCGCCCGTTCCGGTCCGGCCGGAATACAAGACCCACCCTTTGTTGTGAACCTCTCTGGCCAATTGAGCCAACCTCGGATCGTCAAATGTCCCGGCACGTGACGTGACCGAGAACGGAGCTATCCCGATAAGCGCAATTGAGCAGGCGAACACACCGTGGCAGAACATAGTAGAAAGGCGGCTCATTTTAACCTCAGCAAATAGTACTTACAAAATCTGCTCATATATCACAAGCCGAACTGCGGGAACTAGATCCATCTCCAGCGCTCCCCTCGTTGCGGCCAGACCTATACAGACAAACCGAGCGTCGCGGCTCCCCTGTAAGCAACATGCTTCAGCGTTTCACAAGTATGGGCGGGCTATACTTCATCCTTCGTGTTTAAACCCGCCATCGAGACATGTCAAGGTGTTTCTGCTTTGCGTCCACTCTTATGGACAGAATATCGGCGCCTCGCCAACGCGTGTGACGAAGTCGGGGCATCGGTAGCCGACGTCATTCGCGGTTATATCAGCGATTTGAGAGTCTTAGGAGTGGAGGGCCGCACCCGACGATGGCCGCCAAGCCGTGTGAGGCTGCGCTCTATCAAATCCAGACAAGTCGACGATGAGTGCATGAATGCGTGGCACAGTGGGTGCCGTCACTCAGCACCGGACTGCCACATGGCGGTCGAGGTTGGCTGGCTCACACGCTTTTGTCCATCAAAGTCGCACCGGCCACCAGCCTAGGTCAATCCTGACCGATGGACCGAAGCATGTTCAATATATGCCGCCTCTCGGTCGTGCCGAGCGGCCCTCGGAGCGAATGCGGACCTTCAGCACCCGCGCGATCCATGGCGATACCAAGCGGTGCATGCGATTCGAAAGGCAACCGGGGTCGTGGGCGCGGGTGAAATCCTACAATTTCGGCTTGTAGCTCGGCGATTCCATCTTTGCAATATGGCTGCCTTTGCTGAGCTCGAGCTCTTCTACGCTGCTCTTTCAAAGTTGCAGCGCCCGTTGACCAATACATCGCGCTTCACTTTGCGCTCTGCCTCCGGACAAATTCCGGGTCGATCTTCTGCGCGAGCGCCAGTGCATGTTTTGCGCCAGTCGCATCGCCCCGGCGCTGTTCAGCGATGTAGAGGCCGTAGTACAAAGGCGCGGACAACGGATCGACGCGGAGTCCCTCGCGGAAAACATCAATAGCGGCTGACATGCGATTGACTGAAAACAAGACCGTGCCGAGGTTGAAATATACCGGGACGAAGTCCGGCTCAAGGTCAATCGCCAGACGATAAGCGGCCATTGCCCTCTCAGCGTCGCCCATCGAGTTGTACACGACACCGAGATTGAATTGCGCCGAGGCATCCTTCGGATAGAGCCGCGCGGCGTATTCAAGTACTTTGGCTGCTTGCGCGACATTTCCAAGCTGCTGCTGCACATCCCCCATCGAGGAAAGTGCGCGAAGAAACGCCGGATACAGTCGTAGCGCCTCGAGATATTTGTCCACGGCACGCTGCAGTTGTCCCTTCGCTTTGAAAGCGTCTGCTTCCTTCTCAAGTTCCGCCGCGCTGTAACGAAAGTCACGGGGCATACGCTCGAGAATCAGAAACTTCCCGGAAGGACGCAGTACCGGCGAAATCTCACCGTGTTTCAGTTTGGCGGCGCCCGCGGCAAGGATTGGAATAAGGTCCTTCAACCGCACTTCGCCAAGATAACCTCCGCTCGGCGCGGACTCGTCCATCGAATATTTGGCTGCTACAAAGGAAAAGGGCATTCCAGCGTCTATCTGGCGGCGAATGTCATTGGCCTGTGCTTCATCCGTCACAGAAATCAAGCTTAGGAATTCAGCAGTGGGAGCAATTCGGCTGCGGAATGCGGGCCTCCATTGGTGTGGCGGCGCTGGCTGCTCCGGATGCACGCGTATCCAGTGGTCCACCATTTGGAAGCTGCCTTTGGTCCGCTTGGGCATATGGCAACCGATACATCCGTCGTTCTGATTCACAGGACAGATTCCGGCATGCTCGGCCACCTGCAAGCTGTGACACTTGCGACATGCAGTGGTGTAAACGCCCTCGTTCTCGTCTGCATCACGATGAGGATCGTGGCAGGTGGTACATCGGAGGCCTTTCCCGCTCTGCTTGAAGCACTCTGTATTCCGAAGCGCCACAACCTGGCTCGAGATCAGCAACTCATCAGGCATCGGAGCAACCGGCTTGCCGAAGCCGGAGTGGCACCGACCACACAGTTCCAGGCTTTCCTCCACGGCTAGCTCATGTGGGTTGATGATGCCCGACTTCGGATTGCCGTGCATGACGGCTGTCAGGTGGGCGTTGCCCGGTCCATGGCACGATTCACAACGCACGCCTCGTTCCGCCGTTCCACGCTCGGCGGGAAGACCGTGGCACGCTAAACATTTGTTTTCGAGCTCTGGGCTTAGGACGCGTCCCAGGGCGCCTTCGTAAGAAGCCGGCTGTCCGGAGGGGAAACCGGGGGATAGAGCGAGTTCCATCTGGTGGGCGCTTTCGAGGAAACGCGTCTCCACCAGGGGTGCGCGCTGCAGTTTCTCGCCTTCGATCTCGCTCACGCGTGCAAGAAAGCTCAAGCCGTGCCTTCGCCCCCCGACAACCACTTCGACTGGTACCTCCAGAGAAACACGACCGGGTAGTTGTGCACTCCAGACCAAGTCCCTGCGCGCGCGATGGAGCCTGTAATGAACCTGCCCTTCGGTTTTTGTCTCATCAAGAGCCTGTAGCAACCCCCGCGGGGCGGCACTCTGCCATGTCAGCGCCATGTTTGTGTGCGACTGTGCGATCGCAATTTCTTTATGGCAGCCGGCGCATGCGACCGAGCCGATATAACCAAGATCCGCGGCATGAGACTGCGGGAATGCTGCCGAGGTAGCAACAGCAACAAGTAACCCGATACCGATGCGGCGCTGGACGCCTTTCGATCGAACTTGTTGCCGCACGTTCTCCACGACTCTCTCTAGCTCTCTAAATTTTTCGGATTGATGAAACTATACATCATATACGCCGGGCGATTCGTGCGACTTCGCGACCAGTTCTGAGCCGCAGTGCGTTCGACTTTTCGTCCACACGCGTGGACGACAAACGAGAAATATCTTGACATATAATGGAGGGTTAAATAAAACAAAATAGAGCCCGTTGACGCCGGCTTGAAACGTTACTGCCGGCTCACCATAAAAAGCAATCAGCTCGCCTTTACGATCGGCCATGGGCCAAACGCTACAGGGTCTACAGGGTGAATCTTAACTCTCTCCCACGTCAACTCCGGACGGGCCTTTGTGGCAATAGGAAGCCTCTCTCTGATAACACACGCCGTGTCGTCGCTCGCTCAACCATACCCCCTAGTCTGATTCTCCTTCTGTCCGGACTCGTGTTCACTTCGTGCAATCGTACCATCCAGACTGGAGTGGACCGGGAAGTCAGCACCCTCGGCACCGTTGAAGTCAGCGCCCAGCTGGTTGAGATCCCTGAGCCCTTTCCTCCAAACGATCTTTACAACTACGCTTACATCCTGAAATATCGCGTCCTTAAGGTGCACCGGGGTACCGTCCCCGGCAACGACATTCTGGTAGCGCAGTACAATCCTTTGAAGCCACGCTCCAGCGTACAGGACGAGCTTTCCGGAAAGATAGGCGGCGACCTCAAGAGCTTTCACGCGGGTGATGTGCACCGCATGGCGCTTGAAGTTTCAGTCGACGACCATTGGATGGGCGGAGTCATAGATAAGTATTTCAATCACTCTGGCGTACGTTACTGGGCCGTTTGGACGAACCTGGAATCTAAATAACTTGGTTTTCACGACCCACATTTTTCTTTTTTATTTCCTACCGTTCGTTCTAGCTATTTACTACTTGCTGCGTCAGCACAGAAATGCATTCCTCACGATCGCGAGTTACATTTTTTATGGTTGGTGGCAGCCTTGGTTCGTCTTACTGATGATGGCCTCGACCGTTTTGGACTATGTATGCGGAGGAATTATCGCGGAGCCAGGCGCGTCACCGCTACGCCGGCGCGCGGCGCTGATGACGGCTATTATTGGCGACATAGCGTTGCTGGCGTTCTTCAAATACTATACATTCACGGCGCAGAATCTCAATCATCTGCTTCCGCTATTAGGCGTTCATTCCCTGCCGCTGCTTCGAGTGGCGCTTCCCATTGGAATCTCGTTCTACACATTCGAAAGCATGAGTTACACGATCGACGTGTATCGCGGCATCGTTCCCCGAGCCCAGTCCTTTTCGGATTTGTCGTGCTTCGTCAGCCTCTTTCCGCATCTGGTAGCGGGCCCCATCGTGCGCTACAACATCGTCGCGGCTCAGTTAAAGTCGCGAGAACATACGCTCGAGAAATTTTCTTATGGGATAGCAGTCTTTATTCTCGGGTTCGCGAAGAAGATCCTCTTGGCAAACCCTATGGGCGCAGTGGCTGATACGACTTTCGGCACTTCATCTCCTTTGGCGGTCGACGCATGGTTTGGGATCATCGCATACGCTTTCCAAATCTATTTTGACTTCTCCGGATACTCGGATATGGCGGTGGGGTTGAGTCGAATGTTCGGTCTCGTGATTCCGAAAAACTTTGCTTCACCGTACTTGGCCGAAAGTATCACGGATTTCTGGCGACGGTGGCACATTTCCCTCTCTACCTGGCTGCGTGATTACTTGTATGTGCCGCTTGGTGGTAACAAGAGAGGTCCTCGTCGTACCTATCTGAACCTTACGATTGTGATGCTTATCGGCGGACTTTGGCACGGCGCAAACTGGACCTTCGTGGTTTGGGGCGCATATCACGGTCTGCTGCTGGCGTTCGAAAGGTGGCGGGGAAAAACTACGATTTATCAATGGATGCCCCGGCCTGCGCGCGTGGGCATCACTTTCCTGCTCGTGCTCGTCTCCTGGGTGCTATTCCGCTCGGCTAACCTTGCCTTTGCATTGTCATACCTAGGCGCCATGTTGGGATTTGCTACTCATGGGAATAGCGCCGTACTCCTTGCCGCGGAAATCTACACTCCCCATTATCTTGTCGTCATGCTGTTATGCGTTGCATTTTCATTTCAACCCATGGAAGTCTACGACTGGGTTGAAAGCCTCTCATGGCGCCGCGCGTTGGTACTCGTACCGTTGTTCCTGTTCACGATCGGCGTGATGTTCACCCAGACTTTTAACCCGTTCTTGTACTTCCAGTTCTAGAGCCTTATGTCGCGCAGACTCCAGATCTGCTTCTCCGGAGTTTTCATCGTAATCATCTTCGGCTTGCCCTTCTCACAGGCCGGAATTGAAATCTACAGTGGGAGGTTTCCTCAGTTTGTAGAGGTTTTCACGCGGGTGCCCACCCGATCGAATCTAAGGGCCTTTGAAAAAGATCTGGAGGGTGCCTCCGTGTATGCGAAGGCGCTACGGCCCTGGATTCAGTCTGTTCTGTTCCTGGCGCTTCGGGATCCCGGAGAAAAGGTGGTGATGGGGCGCAATGGCTGGCTCTTCTATACACCCGACGTGCAATATTTGCTTGAGCGCGATGTGCCACAGGATAGTACGGAAACCGAAGACCCCGTCTCCGCGATAGTGAGTTTTCGGGCACAGCTTTATCAGAGAGGAATTCACCTGCTGGTTTTGCCCGTACCGGGAAAGCCCAGCGTGTATCCTGATAAACTCACGCGCCGAGCGGTTTTGCGAGACCGCGATTTCGCGTCTCCTACCGGACAAGTGATTTCGAGACTACGAACAGCGGGGGTCGAGACAGTTGATCTCTTCGAGACTTTTCGGCTGCTTCGTGTACAGGGGCTGGATTTGGCGGCACCATACTATTTGGCTCAGGACACCCACTGGTCCGGCGCTGCCGTGCGCATTGCAGCACAGGAGGTCGCGCGCCGTTTATCGGGGCTCGGGTGGACGCAACCTGGTTCCACCGACTATGGGGTCAGACCGGTATCTTTGAGACGGCGAGGCGACATCATTCGCATGGTAAATGTGCCTGGCCTTGAATGGATTTTTCCGGCCGAGCAGGTTCATTGTTTTCAGGTGTTTGAAAGAGGGAGTGGGAACCTGTACAAGGATGACGCACGTTCAACGGTACTTCTGCTGGGTGACAGCTTCTTTCGGATGTATGAGACGGACGAACCTGGTTCGGCCGGCTTCATTGCACACCTTGCACGTGAGCTCCAGGCTCCACTAAGCTCCGTCGTAAACGACGGCGGTGCATCCACTCTGGTGAGACAGCAACTAAGTAGAAGACCCGGTCTGCTACAAGGCAAGAAGTTAGTCATCTGGGAGTTCGTGGAACGAGACATTCGATTTGGCACGGATGGCTGGAAGTGTGTGCCTCTGCCTGAAGATCGAGAATAAGGGCCGTCCAGAGAGTTGACAGGGAATCAGCGTTCACTGCAGTGGCATGCAGCAGATTTTGCAGCGAGTCTGCATGTTCTGGCAGCGCTGCGCCTATAGAACAGATGTGCCTTAAAAAACACGAGAGCAGCAGCCCGGCTGGGTCTCGTCGTCACTGCGGGCGTCCCAGCGGGCGCCGACGCGTCGAGGTTCGCGCCGTTCGATCCGGCTCGCGAGGCTGGCGCGCGAACGGATAGCGCGCTCCTCACACCGGCCCGCTGATCGCCACCCTCTGTTGGGCTGTACCCGCGCGTTGCGGCGCGTTCGCCGATGAGCCGCGCGTCGTGGTGGCGACGAAGGCGGCCGCGTGCGTCATCGCCGACCTTGCGCGTCCCTGGTCGCGTCGTTCGCCGCAGGCGTTGCGATTTTGGCTCCGCCTGGCGGCCCAGATCCCTTTTTCGCACTGGCGTGCCCATCGCCACTTTCCATCGCCCTACGCCCGCAGCTTGCGGCGCTTTCGTCGGTGAGCGGCGCGTCGCGGATGGCGACGAAGGCGGCTGCGTGCGGACGCGCAAGCTCATCCGGTCCAGCGGAACCGTGTCCACGTGCCGCAACCGACACGTCCTCCCACGTCGGGCGCAAGATCATCGACGAGCGTGCGCGTCCCTGTTCGCGCCGTTCGCTGCGGGCGTTTTCGCGAGGCTAAGGCGAACGGACAAACGTCCTGGTCGCACCAGCGTGCGCATCGCCACCTTTCGTTGCAACGCGCCCGCGCGTTGCGGCGCGTTCGGCAATGCGTGGGGCATCGTGGCCGGCGACGAAGGTGGCTGAGCGCGGACGCGAAACGGCCTTTCGGTAGTGATGGCATCTCGTATCGCCCGGCAAGTCATTGACGAGCGCGTGCGTACCTGGTCGCGTGTCTCGCCGCGGGCGTTGCTATTGCAGCCCATGAATGTCAATCCTCCATTGCCGCTCGCACTCGTTCGGTTACCTCGACCGCAGTCGCATTCCATGCGAATGGCACGGAAATATCCACTTCTGGGTATGATGTGATCCGCACGGCAAACTCTCGGCGGTCTGGCGCGGCGACTAATCCAACCCTCGAAGCGTTGGCTCAGGTGTTTGCCGGCGGCAACCACAGCCGCTTCCAACTCAGCCCTGCGCTCTCGCGGGATTGTGGCGGAATCGAAGATTGCGATAGGCATAAATAGTATTATCGCGGTCGCCTCGCTGGCTGCTCGACGGATAGCGCGCTCATCGCACCGCCGTGCTCATCGCCACGTTCCGTCGCACTGCGCCCACGCGTTGCGGCGCGCGGTTCCGAACAGAAGCTGCAAAAAAACGGGGGTCCAAAACCTTCGTTTTCGGCGGTATGCGCGCGTTGATGACAAACATCCCGCACGTCGACATTGGGCGGAGGCTGAAGCCATCGGCTGAAGCCTCTTCCCGTCAGTCACCGACGACGATATCGCCTTGCGCATCGTTGCCGGCGTTGGCACAACCGCCTCCGTCAGTCGCGCGGCCGCCAACGAGGCGACGATCCCACCGTCCGATCCGGTTCGCGAGGCTGGAGCGCGAACGGATAGCGCGCTCCTCATAACCGATGCCCTCATTGCTACCTTCCGTTGCGCTGCGCCCGCGCGTTGCGGCGCACGCCGACGAGCGGCGCATCGTGGTCATCGACGCGCGTACGCGTCCCTGGTCGCGTCGTTGGCTGCGGGCGTTCGCGAGCTGGTGCTCGAACGGGTGAACGCTCTTCACGCCGGCCTGCTCGTCGCCGCCTTCCGTTGCGCTGCGCCCGCGCGTCGCGGTTTCTGCGGATGAGACCATCTGTTCGAGACTCACACCGTCCCATCCGCGTCAAGCGGACAAATCACATTCTATTTGAAGCGGACAGATCACATGCTAACAACACTGCGGCCGCATTGAAGCCGACATTCATTCATGTTACTCTAGCTAGCCAGGAGGGCTAACTCCGTGCGCTTGATCGTAATCGCCTGTTCCTGTGCATTTGCCGCGGCGGCTGCCACGCCGTCGGCTTCATTCGTTGGGTCCAAGATCTTTCCACTACAGTCGTATACACCAACCGCTCTGGTAGCGGCGGATTTCAATAATGACGGCAAGTTAGACTTAGCGATGGTGGCTTGGACCGGCGGTGGAACCGGCTGTGTTTGCATCACGTTGGGAAACGGGGAAGGAGGCTTCCAGCCCACGTTGACCAACCCGATTCGACTGAGTCCGGGCGTCAGCGGCAACCTGGCAGTGGGCGATTTTAACCATGACGGTAATTTAGATATAGTGGCCGTGGCTCCGGGAACAGTGGAGATCCTCCTCGGCAACGGCGACGGCACGTTTCAAACTCCCACCGGGTATTCGGCGGGAAACAATACGATATCCGTGGCGGTAGGAGACTTCAACCGGGACGGCTACCTCGATCTGGCGGTTGTCAACAACGGCTCGAATGACGTTTCTACCTGCTTGGAAACGGCGACGGTACGTTTCAAACCCAGGTTTCGTACGCGGTAGGAAACAGCCCTCTCGGCATAGCGGTAGGGGATTTCAATGGCGACCGCCTTCTAGACTTGGCAGTTACGAATTCGCAGGATAATACCGTGGCGATTCTACTAGGCAGAAGCGATGGCAGCTTTTTGCCGGCTACGACGTTCTCTGTTGGGACTAATCCGAATTCGGTGGCAGTAGCGGACTTCAATGGAGACGGCGCACTCGATTTGTCGGTGGCCAATAGCGGTAGCGCAAACGTGTCGGTGCTACTCGGCAACGGTCACGGAGGGTTCGGTTCGGCCGTGAACTACCCGGTTTCGGGCGCGCCTTACATGGTGGCTGCGAGAGACGTAAACAAGGACGGCGTCCCCGATCTCATAGTGGGGGCGTATGGTATCTCCGTGCTGGCTGGGAAAGGAGACGGCACGTTCGGCAACGCGGTGACCTATGATGCCAATCACTATATCAGTGCGGTAGCGCTCGGCCACTTCAATCAGGACAACCTCGTAGATATCGCGGGTGCGGATTTGAACGCAGAGGCAATCATCGTGCTATTAGGCAAGGGACGGGGTATATTTGAGCAAGCTCACACTTACAATACCGATGGGGCGTACGGGGTCGCGGCTGGCGACATCAACAATGATGGGATCATCGATCTCGTCTTCTCCAACGGCGCAGTGCTATTGGGCCGAGGCTACGGATTGTTCCAGCCTGCGCCTCCTTTCCAGGGCAGCGGGGGGCGATCTATCGCCCTAGGCGATTTAAACGGGGACGGCAACCTGGATGTGGTGACGGCAAGTCCTGGCCCATGCTGCGGAAAAGGACTCATATCCGTGGCCCTGGGAAACGGAGACGGGACCTTTCAGCCGCTTTCAACACTCGCCGCTGGCCTCAGTGAGACGGTAGTGGCCCAGGGCGACTTCAACGGCGACGGCAACCTCGACATTGCCGCGGGCAATGCCGTTTGGCAGGCAAACGAACTCTTCATCCTTCTGGGAAACGGCGATGGAACTTTTCAGGCTCCAGTAAGCTATCCGGTAGGCCGCACGGGCCCGCCGAACTCGATCGCTATGGGGGGACTTCAATGGCGACGGAAAAGTGGACCTGGCGGTAGGCGGAAGTACGTTGGCGGTGCTGCTGGGCACTGGCGACGGAACGTTCGGTCCTACGGCTTATTACCCATACGGATGGGGGCCCGTGGTTACGGCGGATTTCGATGGTGACGGCATCCTGGACCTGGCGGTCGGCGGAAATGGGTACTTCGTCACTCTAAAGGGAAATGGCGATGGGACGTTTCAGACCGGTGTGAACCACACGATATTTAGCGAAACGATGTCGCTTGCGGTAGCGGACTTCAACGGCGATGGTCTCCCCGACCTGGCGGTATCGGACTCGATTTGCGGAGCGGTGACGTTTATGCTCGGAACGGGAAATGAGGATTTTCAGCAGATCGACTCATATGCCGTGGGCTACTCACCCGGGATTATGGCCGTGGGCGACTTCGACGGCCACGGCAAGCCATCGCTGGCGGTGGCGAGTCCGTATGGCGCGTCAAATAACGTGACCATCCTGCGGAATACAACGCGGTGATTTACCTCGCAGCCGTTTGGGTCACGAACACGCGCAGATCGTGGATAACTCCGAGGCGAATCATTCGCTCACGGGTCCGACGGGAGTGTTTAATCACACGGCCCGCGTTACAACCGGCCGGTGAAAGCTCATACGCTGCGCCTCAAGCCCGGCGATGAGCTGCGTTGAGCGTCACCAATCGTCTGGGGCGGCATACTCTACGGCACCACTGGGATCGGCGGAACCGGCCAATGCTATACCTTCGCCACCAATGTCAAAGGCACGTTGTTCACTGTTCGAAAAGCGGTCCCGCTGCTGCGCGACGGCGCTTCAGTCATCCTTACCGGCTCGACGTCGGCCACCACGGGTATACCGGCCTTCAGCGTATATAGCGCGAGCAAGGCGGCTATACGCGCTTTCGCACGCGGCTGGATTCTAGACCTGGCACCGCGCCGTATCCGGGTCAATGTGCTGGTGCCGGGCGCGACTTCAACGCCCGGGTGGCACGGATTGGCGGCGTCGGAGGAACAGGACCAGGAAATGCAGAGGCTAACGAGGGCTGCCACACCTCTTGGACGCCTCGGCGAGCCGGACGAGATCGCCAACGCAGCGCTGTTCCTCGCATCGGATGAGAGCAGCTTCATGAACGGGAGCGAACTCTTTGTGGACGGCGGCTCCGCTCAGATCTGAGGGCAGTGACCGCGGGAGAGAGAACGAGTAGACCACCGGCGTCTGGAAACAGCCGGTGGAATAAACATGGCGTCCATAAGCTCATCGAGCTCATAACAATCACGTGCGTGGGGGCAACTGTTCGCTTGCTGCTTGAGCTTGGCAAGAGGTCTCCTGGTAAAAGAATGCGACCGCAGATTTCTCGATTGAAAAGGTGCACGCGACTCTCGACATCATCATCCCAACCTACGCCAGTGCCATTGTGACCACAAATGAAGAAATGAAGTTGTCGAAGCTCTTTCATTTCACCTTCGGCTGACGCGGAGAGCTTAGGACGCGTGACGCGGTGGAAGCGAAGGGTGGTGCTCAAGATTTTAAGAGGAGGAAAACTATGAAACGGATCGCTTTCTTGCCGTTTGGAGTTGCAACCCTGGCCGGCATTGTCGCGTACACAGCCCACGCATCTGGACAGTCCGATGGAGACTCCTCCCCGATCTACGGAGTCAAAATCCCCGCCGGATACCGCGATTGGAAACTGATCGCCGTGGACTATCTCCTAGTAGCAGGCAAGGTCAACCAGTTGCGCGCTCAACTCGGCAACGACATAGCGATCAAGGCCTTTAAGGAAGGGAAGGTCCCGTTCCCAGACGGCAGCATCATTGCCGCGATTCATTGGACTCGTGTCCCATCGGAAGACAACAACAAAGTCCTGGCCGGTTCATTCCGCGGTGCTGAATCTTTCGTTGTCGGGTCCCCCGTGAATGTTCAGTTCATGGTCAAGGACTCGAAGAAATACGCCGCGACGGGCGGCTGGGGGTTCGCTGATTTTACGGGCGGAAAGCCGGGCGGCGAGGCGCTGCACGAGACCTGCTTCGCCTGCCACACGCCTGCGAAAGATCGTGACTATGTCTTCACCCGTTACGCACCTTGATACTGAGAACTAAATGGCACGTATACTAGGGCCCGAATGGTCTGCTTCCGAGAAGCGTGAGCTTTCGGGGGGCGCAGCGCAATGAAAGGTTGCGATGAGCGCGCCATTGTGAAGAGTCCCTCAATCCATTTGCGCTCCCGCCTCGCGAACCGGCTTTGCGGCGCTTCGGTACATTTGGCGCAGCACATATGCAACCGATCCGGCGTCAGCGAAGCGATTATGGAATTTGAGCGACGTACTTGAGTGGAGTGAAAATCTGGCTCCTGAAAAGCGAGTCGGTTGTGGCAAAATTCAGAGGGAGATTAATCATGAAACAAAAAGAAGCAACCGGGATATCACGCCGTCGTTCCTTGGCGAGGGCCGGCGCTTCCGCTGGAGCCATGCTGCTCGGGCTCGCTGGAATTTTAATGTCGTTTGGCGCCCTTTCGACGATATCCGCCGCTGACGAGGTTCCGTTCCCCAGTGGGTTCCGGGATTGGTTCGTGGTGAACTCGATGATCGTGACCAAGGACAGCCCGATTTCCGCCCAAATCGGCGGCATGCACATCATCTACGTGAATGCGAAGGGTTTGCCGACACTGAAAAAGGGCGGTCCGTTTCCGTATCCTGACGGAACCGTTTTTGCGGATGACGTTCACGAATTCTCGGTGAAGGATGGCTCCTATGTCGAAGGCGCCAAGAAAGCAGTGACGGTGATGGTGAAAAATGCGAAGAAGTATTCGACGACTGGCGGATGGGGATTCCAAGTGTGGGCCGGGGGCGACCCCTCGAAACCGCTGGTCCCCGACGCCGCCCATGCCACCCAGGCTTGCTTCGTCTGCCATACGCCGCAAAGAAACCAGGACTACACGTTTTCCACATACATTCCGTGAAACAGGGGGCGGTAGAAGGCGAAGATCTGCTGCGAACCGTGCCTGCCAGTACTGCCGCTATCATTGGTCCGGCGAGTGGATTGGATGAGCGCCCGCGTGCGCGGGATTCGCGCTCGCTCACATGCGTGAATTTCGCCGTGCATTCCGTGCGTGCGGCGATCTCCAGTAGGATTTCCGGTAGGTCCACCCGCGGGAGCCGAGCGTTTACGGCCTCTCGAAGACGGATCAGACTGGGTGGGTCTTCCGGCCGGTGAGGACCAGTTCATCTTGCCATCTGACGTCTCCACCCGCGCAGCCGGATTCGTAGGCAGGTTGGCTGCGACCGCGCGGTAAGTCTGATCGAGCTGCCGGCTCAATGCCGCGATGGTCTCGTCAGGGCGCACTTGCACTTCGCCCCGACGCGCACCGTCAGCATCAGACGACGTACTTGCCTGCGGCCCGAAAAACAAGAGCCGCGGGGTACCGGGAGCCGTGCTGGAACGGACCATGACACGAACCTAGTCTGGCAGTCCGTGTCTGGATCGCCGTCAAAATCTGCACTCAACGGAATGCGTAAACCCACTGAAGCGATTGCCTCAAAATCCGGCCAAACGCGACATATGGTTTCCAGGGGGTCACGAAAAACAAGCAGGGATGGACGCTGTGGGAAAACAATTCCGACTGACTGGCCGGATGCAACCCAACGAGCTTTTATGATGTCCATGTCGTTTAAATCCCCACAATAGTTTTCAAGCTGCCACAAGTAGCACGCGGCTCCTGTGCCCTGAACCTGGGCTAGATTTCGTCCAATTTTGGTGTTGTGATCGGCGGCTCTCAGGTTTCGAAGACGGTCAACCAGTTCTTGAAGGAGCTTTCCGGTAACACCGATCTCCGCAAACACAAACGTTGGCCGGCGTGCGAGCGGCAAGGGCATAGAGAAGCCGCCAGCATTTGAAAAACTTATCCGGCCGGCCGCTCGTGGCTTAGACGGCGCCGTGCCGGAACTGCGGCCGCTTGCAACGGCTGGGCGCGTTCGTCGTGCGGAAGGTCCTTTTGTGATCCTTGCCTTGGCACTGGCTACTGCGCCTGGCCAGGAGCGGATGGCTGTGGACGCTTTTTATGATTCGCCGGGGGCGCGGAGGCAGATGGCGGTGCCGATTGAACCGCAGGCCCGGACGGCTGTGATGGCTGCACGGGCGAGTCTAGCCAGCGCTGGTACAGCATGCCGATGCACAACCCGATCACCAGGGATCCAAAACAAAGGATGGCGATCGTCCGCCACAATTCCTTTCCTAGCCCGTCCATCTGTACGCGTACATGATCGGCAGCGTTCTTCAGGTCGGCCTTCATCGACGCGAGCGCCTTGTTCACCCGCGGCACAGCTCCGTTCGTCGAATGCCCGAATTCCTCCAGCACCGCCGATAGCTCCTTACTCGTGTGACGAAGCGTCGTCGCGTGCACACCGATACCATGCACCATGGCCGGTAGCCCGGTTTCCAGGAATTGTTGCCGCAGTCTTTCGCTAAGCTTTGCCGCAATCGCCTCGGCGTTGATCCCTTCCGCGATCTCCGCCGGCAGTTTGCTCAGCCGCTCTTCCAGCTGCTGGTGGTATTGCACGCTGACCTGATACGCCGCCTGCAATGACTCCATGAATCGCGTCAGTATTTCCGCCAACTGCTCCCGCTCGCGCGCCATCTCCTGCGGCGCTTCCCCTATCACCAGCGCCAAAAAACCCATCGCCTCCGCGATGCGCAGCATTTCGTCTTCCGGGCGCAGATGCCGGAAATACAGCATGCGCTGGTAAAAATACTCCCGCCGTTCCGGTTTCAGCAGTTTCCCGATCGCATCGAACAGATTCTCCGGTGCGGGCTGCGTACTCATCATGGCAATAACAGCTCCTTCACCGTCTCGAATTGCCCGAACATGCGCTCCCGGTAGCCTTCCGCCCGGATGACCGCCTTGGAAAGCTGCAACTCGGCAACGCTCGTACGGCGTTGCACCACCTCGGTGAGTGTGACGCCGTGATTGCGCATCGCCGTTTCCAGGTGGGGCAGCCGGTAGGCCATCTGCATTACCGCCGGCTGAAAGGCTTCCTGGAAGGCCCGCGCCTGCGCGCTCTCCCGCCAGTAGGTGAAGTTCGCATGCTCATCGGCCTGGTTCTCCACGATCAGGTAAGCCACCCGCTGTTGCAGCCGGTCCGCCCAAGCCAACACACTCTCCACACTCGCCGGGTCCGCCGTAATTACCCCCACCGCTGTAAACACAATCCCGCGCCGGGCCACCGGGGCATACATCTCGTCAAACCAGGTGTGCGTCACCCGCCCGGCGCCGCCGCCCATGTCGGCCAGAATGATCGGTGGGCCGCTGTCCAGATAGTCCAGGAACGCGTCCAGTCCTTCCGGGCTGTGAATGTTGATCTTGGGTACCTGGCCGCCAAAGAAATGCGTCAGGCTGCCGCGGGCCTTGTTCTCCGTGTCCAGATCCAGTAATGTCACCGGGATCTGGTGTTCCTGATACCACTCTGCCAGCCCCGTCATGACGTTGGTCTTGCCCACTCCGCCTTTGCCCCCCATCGACAAAATCACGCGCTTTCGTGGAGCGGTCTCGGTCGTTTGCTTTGCGCCTGGCGCCGTTTTCGGTTCAAAGTGTTTTGTGCTGGTGCTGTTCATGCTTCACTTCTTTTCTTTGGAATCGGGGATAAGTTGCAACGGCTTGGTCTCGTCAAATACGAACACCTTTTTCTCCGCTTCGTTGCGCTGCGGGGTGCGCTGCTTGAGTGCCTGAATGCGCTGCCACACTTCCTCGTCTTGGTTCGCCGCTTGCGTGGTAGCGGTTTCGACGGGGACTGCCGCTGCCGGAGTTTGGCTGGACCGCCCGGCCCCGGCCCGTGCCGCTTTCGCTTTCTTCTGGGCCTGCGCGCGTACGCGGACGAAGTTGTATACGGTGTGCGTGCCGGCGCTCACCCCACAGCGGATGGTCAGGATGCCGGCGATCTCGCGGTAGCTCCGACCGCGCTTCCGTAATTCCTGGATGAGCTCCGCATACGGCTCTAGCTTGGAACGCGGCGGCTTGGGTGGCAGGCTGTCGAGAATGGCTTGAAAGACCTCGTTCATTGCGGTATTGTCGATATCATATCGCACTGCAAACGGCTATGGAATGACATATGACATAACTCGCTCACACATGGGCTGCATACTGGAGCAAAGCTGGAACACAGCTGGCATATCACGCGGGCCGCGCGAACTCTAAGCCGAAGGCTTAGGGATGGTGTCTTTGAACTAAGCAGTTGCTGATTCCGGATGCATTCTCCCCCCTTCTCCGGTATACTGGCTCCATGCATCTTTCTCTCAATCTTCCCGACGAGCTTTCCGCGGTCTTGGCTCCCCCCGGCCAGGACCTCCCCCGCGCAGCCGTGGAAGCCATCGCCCTCGAAGCTTACCGCGAGCACAAGCTCTCTACCGCACAGCTCCGCCGCCTCCTCGGTTACCAGACCCGCATGGAGCTGGATGGCTTTCTCAAGGATCACGGCGTCGAATTGGAATACACCCTCGAAGATCTGGAACGCGACCGGGAAGCTCATCGCCGGCTTGGGCTTTAGATCGTGCCGGCTATCGTCTCAGACACGACTCCGCTCAACTACCTGGTGCTGATCGAAGCCGTACAACTGCTGCCCCGGCTCTACCAACGCGTGCTTATTCCTCCCGCCGTGCGGGACGAACTCACGCGACCGAGGGCCCCCGAAACGGTGCGTTTCTGGATGGCGCATCCTCCATCCTGGCTCGAAGTCGTTACCCCGGCTCTGCCTCCCGATCTGGCGCTGTCCCATCTGGACGATGGCGAAATTCAGGCGATTGCCTTGGCCTTGGAATACCAGGCCGAACTGCTCTTGTTGGATGAACGCGATGCCACTATTGCGGCTCGTCAGCTAGGGTTGACCGTAACCGGCACCCTCGGTGTTCTGGATCGGGCTGCCGCTCTCGGATGGGTGGATCTGCCCACGATGTTTGCCCGGCTGGGGCAGACCACTTTTCGCTCACCGGTTCGGGTAATGGCGGCTCTTTTGGACCAGGATGCCGCCCGCAAGCGGAAAACAGAGGGCTGAAAAACGTGGAATCGCAACATGAACTGCGACAAGGTCTGGGCTCGTCATGTTGACTATCCGGGCCATGACGAATGCGCAGGGCTATGCCGCCCGCCATCTGGAGCACAGCGACTATTACGCCGAGGGCGAGCGCGTGGTGGGCCATTGGCGGGGCCGCGGGGCCGAACTGCTGGCTTTGTCTGGTCCGGTGAAATCCGAGGAGTTTGAAGCCATCCGCCAGGGTCTCGACCCGCACACCGGCGAGTTCCTGCGCCAACGCCAAAGCGCCGATCGCATTGCGGCCGACGGTACCACCCAGAGTCATGGGCGCAATCTCTACGACTTTACCTTCTCCGCCCCCAAATCCGTTTCTGTCATGGCTGGGCTGGGCGGCGACCAACGGCTGGCCAAGGCTCATCAAAACGCCGTAAGCGAGGCCCTCCAGGAACTGGAATCCTACGCCTCTACCCGCGTGCGGCAACAGGGGGCCAATGCGGACCGCGCCACCGGCAACCTGGTCCTCGCCGTTTATCACCACGACACCAGCCGCGAGTTCGACCCCCAATTGCATACGCACGCAGTGGCCGGCAACCTCACGTACGATGGCGCCGAGGGCCGCTGGAAAGCCCTGCAAGCCTCCGATATTTACCAAAGGCGCGCGTATCTCAGCGAGGTGTATCGCAATGCTCTGGCGCGCGAGGTCCGCAGTCTCGGCTACCAAACTGAGGACCGGCGCGACCGCCAAGGCCAGGATGTCGGATTTGAAATCCGGGGTCTCTCCGATGCTTTGCTCGAAATGTACAGCCAGCGCAGCCGACAGCGGGATGCCGCCATCGCGCAGTTTACTGCCAGGAACGGCCGCCACCCCACCGACAACGAAGTGGCCATTCTGGTCCGGGAATCGCGGGCCGACAAGTTGTTAGAAATCTCCACAGCCGAGGTAAAACAGCGCCAGCAAGCGCGTTTAAGCCCGGAACAGGCCCAGGCCCTCACCCAGCTCCGGGAAAACGCGCGGGCGACCGCTCACGCACACGGTACCGTTCGCGAAAACGCCTCCCCTTCCCTGCTCTACGCCCAAGAGCACGTCTTCGAGCGGGTCTCCGTGGCTCGCGATCACGAACTGCTGACCGAAGCCCTGCGGCATGGCCGCGGCCGTATCGCTCTCGAGGAAGTCAAAGGCGTGCTCCAGCTCGAGGAAGTTTCTGGCCGGATCTTCCGCTGCGGCCCTGAGATCGCTACCCGCCAGAGCCTGGACCGCGAGCGGGCAATGGTTGCGGCCGTCAATGGCGCAATCGGCCGCTTCGAGCCGTTAGGCCGCGGCAACACGTTTGTCGCTTCCGACCGGCTGCGCCCCGAGCAGAAGCACGCGGTGGAATTCGTGCTCGCCTCGCGCGATCGCGCGGTGAATATCCGCGGTGCTGCGGGCACCGGAAAAACAGCCACGTTGCAAGAGCTGCAGCGTGGTCTGCGCGAGGCGGGCCGCCGGGTTCTCGCTGTAGCTCCCACTACGAGCGCGGTCGAAGAGTTGCAGAAGGTGGGTTTCGCGGGTGCCACTACCCTGCAACGTCTGCTGCAGAATCAGCGCGCACAAGCGGAGATGCGCAGCAAGGTGCTGATCGTCGATGAAGCCGGCATGGTGTCGGGCTGGCAAATGTCCCAGTTGCTCCAGCTGGCGGAGCAGCAGTCGGCCCGGATCGTCTTCAGTGGCGATACCAAACAGATTCAGAGTGTGGAGGCTTGCGACGCCTTACGCGTTCTCGAAAGGGAATCGCACCTGAAAAGCGTGTCCCTCCTGCAGGTGCAGCGGCAGACGGTGCAGGATTACCGCGAAGCCATTCAGGAGTTGCGCCGCAATCCGGAGCGCGGATTCGAAAAACTGGAGCAGATTGGTGCGGTGCGGGAAGTGGTTTGGCAGGATCGGGCGCGGACGGTGGCGGAAGCCTGGCGGGAAGCGGGATCTCAATTGAATGCACATGGGGGGCCGCGCCAAGTGCTGGTGGTGTGCGCCACGCACGAAGAGATCGCCAACGTGACAGAAGCCATCCGGACGGAACGAAAACGCGCCGGCGAGCTGGGCGAGAGTATACGTGTGGAACGGCATGTGCCACTGAACTACACCACCGCGCAAAAAAGTGCGGCGCGCAATTTTCGGGAGGGTCAGGTGCTGGTGTTTCACCGGGCGACCAAAGAGGTGAGCAGGAATGAAGTCCTGGAAGTGGTTGGCGTGGAGAAGCACAAGATCGTCGCGCGCAACGCAACTGGCACGCAACACGAGCTGACCGGGAAGCAAGCCAAATGCTTCGAGGTTTACGAGCGGCGCTTAATTGAGATTGCGGCGCAAGACCGAGCGCTGCTGACGGCGAATCGGCGGGAGCCTAGTTTCCGTGCCACCAATGGCGAGATGGTGACGGTGTCGGGTGTGGGTGACCAGGGCCGGATTGAGCTGGAGGATGGCCGTAGGTTGCCGGCGAACTACCGACATTTCGATCATGGCTATGCGGTAACGGCGCATCGCAGTCAGGGTAAATCGGTGGACGCGGTGGTGATATCGGGCGACGCCATGAAGAAAGAACTGTTCTACGTAGCAGCCACGCGCGGGCGAGAGAGGGTGACGGTGGTGACGAGTGATAAAGAACTGTTGCGCGAATCCGTAGGGCGCTCGGGCGAACGGCAATCGGCCAGCGAACTGGTGCGCAAGATAAGTATGAAGAAGTCCCGACGGCCGGGGCAAGGCACGCAGCGTGGCATGAGCCAGGCGCGCGAGATGGCGTGGCAAGCGGTAAGGCGAGAGCGGGAAGAGGTCACTAAGGATCCGGTACGGCAGCAGGAGGTCCGGCGGGAGGGGCCGGTGCACGAGCACAACAGGAAACGGGGGCGTGAAGATGGCATCGGCAGGTGAAAAGCCGTGGGTGGTGGATCGAGCGGGACGAGTGCACGGCCTGCAGGTGATCTTGCCGAAGCGGGTGTACGTATTACCGTGGTCGCAATTTTTGTATGCGGAGGGGAGCAGCGAAGAAGTGCGGGCTGTGTTCAGCACACATGATGTTGTGGTAAAAGGAAACGATTTGGATTCCCTGTTCGCGGATTTTGCGGCTCAACGGATTATGGTGTTGAAGGCGCCTGCGCGGACGGAAAAATTCACAAGCACGGAAGGTCCTCGCATTTCGGAATTGGAGGTGCGGAAGGTCGAGACGGTTGGTTTGGAGTGACGGGTTTTTTTGAGTGTTTGCCTTTCCGCAAAAATCGACGACAAGCCCGATTATTGGCCTATGTCTCCGATGTGCGCTTCCGCTCTGATTCGATACGGAAACGCCAGGAGACTGCCACGAAGCTACACCGATTTGCGGCGAAAACGGGTGTAGACCAGTGGAAATACTTTTGGATTCTTTAGAATAGCCGTTGTTGAAGGTCGCGCTTGCTCCAGTGTTCAAAGCTGGGCAAATTGAGATTGTCTCGGATTGCTGATTTCAGGCGACCGAGGGCAACCTCTCGGCGAGTGTCTTCGGGAATTCGCCCGAACCATTCCGGCTGCTCACGCTTAATCAGTTTTGTCTGTTCGCGCAACGCGAGTTCGAGGCGGTTTGGGGGATAGTTCGATTCGAGGTGCTTGCGAATTTCCTCTTCACAGAACTGGGCGTAGTCATTCTCAAGTTGGAGAATTCTGAAGTGCTGTTCGTTATCCGCTTGCTCCTGCGCCTTTCGCAGCGATGCTTTCCTCGACGTCTCGAATTCGGCTGGAACTGAAAGGTCATTTTCGATCGCCCAGATGAAGAAGCCGGCTGGATTCGAGATCTTCCCTCGCCCGCGACGATCCTGCTGGATCAGATGCTCGGCGTATTCAATTTGGTCGAAGACAACTTGTCCTTCGGGAATATCGAGTGCTAGTTGCCGAGCCTTCCGCTCAGCGACACCTCTTTGCACCAGTTCACCAACCCAAGCTGGCAGGCGAGCTTCTAGAGCGGCTCGTGCTTCCGGATTTACGACATTTGAAAAATTCGGCAACGACAACAACCGTTTTCCCGGCGATAACGTTAGTTTGAAGTCTCTACCACGGGCAGTTCGCAGTAGGTCCCAGCTCGATAAGTATCCGATATCCATCAGTTGTTCGAGAGCAGGTTCGAGGACCGCTCGGGCCTTGGAAAGGTGGGGGTAAGCACGGATGTTGAGGAGTTGACACAGGTCTGGATACTTCTTCTCGACGGGTTGTCCGCGACTGGCATAAAACCAAACGCTTAGGTGCCCGAACAACGCTTTGGCAATGTCCCGCTTTAGTTTCAAGTATGCGTTGAAGTCTAACGGTAACAAGTATCCTTGATTGAGATTTGTGAGTTGCCACTGGGACAGATACACTTGGTAAAATTCGGATCGCGTTCCATCATGGAGTTCTTCACCGATGAGTACAACACGATCGAAAACGTGAAAGGTGTCGGTAGCGTACTGGCGTCGGTCGGCTAAAAAGATGGATGCTTCTGACATGATGGTTGTCGCTACCAGACGCTTGCACCAGTCGTTCATTTCATCGTAGTGAAAGCCACCTTTTCGGAGACGCAACAGCTTAATCATGTCTGCACCGCTAAAGCGAACTGGGTTGGTGAGTTCGCCTTGCAATTCCCGTTGATCTAGAGCGATCTTCATGAACGCCATGTACTTGTCACGATCGGCGGTTGTGGGCAGTCCGAGACTTGGGACGCCTTCGATCACTGCCTTCGCTTGGATTCTTTGGCCATCAGGCCGTCGAAAGACTTGGACGATTGTTCGAGAGATTTCCCGCTTGGCTGTGGAGGCAAAAAAGCCTAGCGAGTGCAGGCTTTTCTCGACCCGGACAAGATCGACATGTTCAACAACAATAGGCAGTGTTGCTTGTCCGCTCGTCGTAGCGCTGTCGGGCATCCAGGATGTTGCCTCGTAGATGGGTGATGTTGCTGTTAAAGTCTACTATAAAGACAAAATATAAAAGCTATGGTTATTTGCAACAGGCTGGTGTATAAGGAGTTACGCGACGCATAATTCCACGGATCTACACCAGTGCTGCCACGCATCTTCACCCGCGTTTCCACGGACCTACACCAGTACTGCCACGCATCTTCACCGGATTTCCTTGCAGCTACACTTCCTTTCCACTCACCTACACCGAGGTTCTGTGGCTCTGTACGCCGGTCCTATTTTCCAGAGGCGCTACCCCCGACCGCTTCGGAAGGTGGCGCACAATCGTCAAGTTTGCCACGGAACTACACTCCGATGCCACGCGACTACACCGATTTCCACAGAACTACACCGGGCGACGGGCAAAAGTATATATTGGATAGCTACCAGGTAGCTATCTATTGACAACCCGGTAGGTTTACGGTAGTTTTGAGCTATGCCGACCGTAATTGCGGTTGCAAATCAAAAAGGCGGGTGTGGCAAGACAACGCTCTCCATGAATTTGGCCGGGGTGCTCAGCTCCGAGGGAGGCCTAAAGGTGCTCCTCATCGATGCGGACCCCCAGGCCAGTGCACAGCAGTGGGCTATGAGGGCGGGGGAGGCTGGACTACCCTTCGAGGTCATGACCCATCCGCACGAGGACATTCATCGAAAAATCAGAGAGCTGGCGGCTAAAGGTTATGACGTCATCCTAGTCGACTGCCCACCCGGTGCGTCGCAAGTCGTACCGGGTAAGGACAGCCAGACCAGCATCTCCCGGATGGCTATCCTAGCGGCTGACTTGGTCATCGTTCCAGTCCGACCCTCGATGCTCGACTACCTCGCCAGCCATCAACTTCTGCCTCTGCTGAAGGATGTCGCTGCGCTCAAAGAGAATCAGAAAGTGTTTATTGCTATCAATGGGAAGGCTCCAGGGAAGACCCGAACAGGAGCTGAAGCATTATCCGTCGCAGCGGAAATCTTCCGAATCGATGGCGTCGATGTTCAGGTGCTTTGCAGCGAAGTGACAACTCGTCAAGCATTCGTTCTCGCGCCCACGGTAGGCAAAACTGTAATCAGTTATGAACCAGAAGGAAAGGCTGCGGGAGAGATTCGCGGCCTGGCAGAGGAGATTGCAAAATGCCTGCAAGCGACCGCGGCGGTCTAAAAGCAGCGTTCACGAATTTCAATAAGCCAGACGCCGACAAGGACGCCGAACTCAGACTTCTCGGGCGCACGATCGACAAAGAGCGGCCGACGCCCTCAGCACCGGATAGCTACCAGGTAGCTACACCAAAAAATGAAGCACCCGCAGGCGGACTCATGCCCAGACCACTGCTGAAAAGGGAGGCCGTCCGTCAGCTTTCATTCCGGTGTCCGGTTTCAACTGCGGCCGAACTGAGACGCAAAGCCGCTTTTAATCAGTTGGAGCAGCAAGAGATTATCATCGAGGGTATCAAACGCGTACTCATCGATCTTCCCGACCCGCCGCCAGGATGGGAGGCTTGATGAATGCGCCATCTCGAATAGAGCCAGTTTAGGACGAGGTCTGGCACAATTGGCCGACAAACCACTCCAAGCCTGACGGTGCACGCCCCCTATTAGCCCTCCGGCAAGGAATAGAGCTTCAACTCCGGCATGGGGAAATGCCTGCGATTATCGGTCACCAGGGTGATCCCTTCGGTCAAACAGACCGCGGCAACGGTGGTGTCGGTTAACGTGAGCGTGTGTCCTTTGCGCGCCCATTCGCGCTTCAAATCGCCCGCCAGTTTCGCCGCCTCCCAGCGAATAGGAACATAGGCGAGCTGCCGCAGCAGAGCTTCCGTTTTGGCCGCTTCCGGGGCGCGCAGGCCCACATATACCTCGGCCACATTGATGGCGCAGCAAGCCAGCGTATGCTGCTCCAAAATCATCCGCTCCATGAGATCGGCCCGGCCCCGGCGGTCATTCAAGACATCGATGAGAAAGGTAGTGTCTAGCAGCAGGGTGGGCATCAAGCGTCCGGGAGGGATTTCAGACGGGCTTCATTCTCGGCACGCAAGCGGTCGACGAACGCTTCGGAACCCTCCTGTAGCTCGGGATGCTCTTCCGTATTCCACGAGCCCCGGGCCTCCCGGAGCGCGGCGAGCAGGTTGCGCCGTTGGATTTCCCGCCGCACGAGATCCGAGAGGAAGGCGCTGCGGCCGCGCTCGCCGACCAGGCGGTCCACCTCGGCGAGGAGATCCGCGGGCAGAATGACGTGAGCACGTTTGCGTAGCATCGTAGTCCCACTTCTAGTGTGCTATCTTTATGGTCGGATTACAAGCCAACTATGGGACTTAAGCAATTCCACATACTGCTACGGTCGCGAGGCGGAATGGATTTTGGACGGCCAGGCTTAGACGCCAGCGGGCGTCAAATCGATGGAAGTAGGCAGGTTGGGCGGCAGGGAGGGGAATTCCCCTACTTCACGGCGTTACCGCACGGTTGGGCAGAATAGGTTTCGGAAGAAAACGCAGATTTCCTTTCCAATCGCCTATGATAATACCCCTTAACAAAACTGATTGACGTATCGTAAGTCGTAGGCTATCCTATAATACGATGAAAGGCGCTGTCCGCACCTCGCTCGACATTCCCGCCGATCTGCACCGC
>Ga0302325_10005822_pt1 | contig 27906 bp, 23 predicted proteins | sample Palsa_T0_2_FD_201948 | JGI IMG/M metagenome (GOLD analysis project Ga0302325, IMG submission 201948) | Peat permafrost microbial communities from Stordalen Mire near Abisko, Sweden - Palsa_T0_2 | ecosystem: Environmental > Terrestrial > Soil > Palsa > Peat permafrost | place: Sweden: Abisko... | reverse complement strand
GATTCACAACCTGCATCAATTGATCGCCGCCGGTTCGATGTCGGTCGTCTTCCAGCCGATTTGGGACGTTCCGGATTGCCGCATCCTCGCGTACGAAGCGCTCTCGAGGCCGGACGCCAAGTACGGCTTCAGCGGACCACAAGAAGCCTTCGACTTGGCGGAGCGCACCGGGTGTGCGCACGAGTTGGACGCGGTCTGCCGCAACGCGGCGCTGGCGGCCGCTCGCGACCTTCCACGCGACGCGCTCCTGTTCATCAACGTCTCACCGCAAGCGCTCGACCACGGCCGGCTCGACCCGGAGGAATTCGCCGAAGCGGCGCACGCCGCGGGTTTGCCACCCGAGCGAATCGTCATCGAGATAACGGAGCGTTCGATCACGCGCGTCGACGCCGTAATCAACGCGGCGCAAGCGCTACAGAAACGCGGCTTCCGGCTCGCGCTCGACGACACCGGCGCCGGCAATTCGGGCCTCGAGATACTGAGCCGCTTGCCGCTGGACTTCGTGAAGATCGATCGCGAAGTCGTCGTCAAGGGATTGTACGATAAGAATGCGCGCGGGGTGCTCGCGGGCATCGTCGCGATCGCGGAGGCGACGGATGCGTACGTCATCGCGGAAGGAATCGAGACCCGAGAAATGTTGGACTTCGTCTGCCATTTTGGGACGAGGGCCGGTTCGAATCGTGGGATGCGCGGCGTTCAAGGGTACTTGCTCCGGCGCCCGAGCGCAGTATTCCCTAGCGCCAACGAAACGACCGACATCAAGGCGCTGCTCAAAGAATTCGCCGTCGACGAAACTGCGAACACGGAGAGCGCGTTACGTTAGCGCATGAAATCGATTCTCCGCGCGGCAGCGATCGCTCCTAGCATCTTGCTCGCAGCCGCCGTGTTTGCGACCGCACATCCGGCCGCGGCGGCGCAACTATGCGACGACGGTGACCTCTCTGTGCTCGCGAACCGCCCGGCGGTCGCTTGGAGTCCGTGCGTCGTCGGTGACGGCCAGGTCTTGCTCGAGACCGGCTACTACCAGAACGCGTCGTCGGTCTTCGGAGGATCGGCGATCGCCGAGTATCCGAACGCCGAGCTGCGCGTCGGGTTCGATCCAAAACTCGAGTTGCTGATCGACCCGCCGACGCAGGTCGACGTATCCGGGAACCACGGACGCGGCTTCTTTTCGCTCAGCGATCCGGGTGTCGGCTTCAAATATCAACTCGAGGACCAGCACAGCAGCGCGCTCGAAATCGGCGGCGAGATCCGGCCACCGTCGACTGCGGCGTCGTTTCACGCGCAGCCGGACTATCGCCTCGAGGTCGATTCCACCCGGCTCGTAGGATCGAAGCTCCAAGCGACGCTCGGCCTCGGCCTCGTCGACCAGAGCCGCATCGCAAAGGCGCTTCCGACCACCCCCGCCTTGCGCTCGTCGGCCGCGCTTGGTTACGCGACCTCCCAGAAAACGACCGTTTCGCTCGAACTCCTGGACCAGGCGAGCGTCGCACGCTCGCTGCGCGGGCAGTCGTTCGGCGACCTTGCCCTGCGGCAGACGCTCTCGCGCCGCGTGCTGTTCGATATCGAAGGCGGCCAGACGTTCAACACGTCCGCGCGCACGCGGCCGCACTACATCGGCGCCGGGTTCACGTTTGGGAGCGCTAAGTAGGACGAAGGCAGGGCCATATCGCCAATTGTGAGTGGCATAACAGTCCTTTCCCTAAGCGCACGACGTCGGACCGCCGAACTGTTAAATGCTACATCTCATCAATGTGGCCCAATTTGGCTCGCGAAGGGACTCCTCACAGAAATGCTTGCACTCCTGAATGACGATTCGGGGCAAGGGCTCGTCGAATACGCCCTGATCATCTCGCTCGTCGCCGTCGTCGCGGTCGCTTCCCTCACCGTTCTTGGGAAAAAGGCCAGCAACTCGCTCAGCAACGCCGCCGCGAAGATGTCCTAACGGCCCGGATTCGAGGCTAGGTCGTGACCGAGGCTTCGTGCCGTCCGTCGGTCCCGGTGACGCGCACCTTCGGCGCGCGCGGGTTGCCGTTCGGTGGAACGAGCTGAAACTCGACGACCTTCACGCCCGATTCGGGGATCGCGACGCTCACCCGGAACGGTGCGCAGACGCGGTCGCTGCAAAACGATGCGACCCAGCCCATCGGCACGCGGCTCGCTTTGAGAGCCACGTTGCGGCCGGCAATCCCCGCGACGACCAGCCGGTACTTGATCGTGTTCGGGATGCTACCGGGCAATTCGGCACCGGTCCACGGCACGAGCGACAGCGTCGTGCTCGCGCTCGGCGCACCGAGTTCGAGCGCCACGATCGCCTCCTGGCTTTCTTCGATGTACATGTCGTGCCGCGGATCGCGTAGCGGAAGCTGCGAGCACAGCGCGAGGGTTTGCTCGAACTCCGCGCGCGCGCGCGCATCGTTGCCGGCCGCGGCGAAGTTGCGGCCGGCATACAGGTGCACCCACGCGAGCATCCGCACGGGCTTCGCCGCGCCGCGCGCGGCGGCCACGTTTTTCTTGCCGGCCTGCACCGCGTTCGCGAAGGTGGCGACGGCGTCGCGCTGCCGCCCGGCGTGCGCTTGAGCGCGCGCGAGATCCACGAGCGCGCTCACGTCGCCCGGAGCGAGCGCCGCAAGCTTGGTGTCGGCATCGATCTCGAGGTCGTACTTCTGGAGCCGGTTCGCGGCCGTCGCCGTTCCGGCGAGCGCATCTCCGTTCTTCGGATCGACGGCGAGCGTCGCTGCGTACGCCTCGAGCGCGTCGTTCCATAATTCGCGGTCTTGGGCCGCATCGCCGCGCAGACGCGGCAGCAGCGATTTGTCCGCGATCGACGTCCCCACGTTCACGAGCGCAGCGATGGCGGCGTCGCGTAGCGTCGCTTCCTCGGCGCGCGTTCGCAGGAGGTCCGTAAAGTTTCCGCTCGCCGCATCGCTATCGTCGGCGAGCTTCTCGGCCGCGGCGATCGCAGCGTCGGCCTTCTTCGCATTCGCCTCGACGACCGCCGGGTCGCTCCCGAAATCGAGAGGTACCGCGGCCAGCGTCGCGTCGATCTTCTTCTGCAGCGGCGAGACGATCTCGGCGCTCCGCCCTTGCCGCGCGGCGTCTACGAGCGCGGTAAGCTCCGGCGGCGCGATCTCGTCGATATAGCGCGCTCGCAAAACGCCCTGCGGATCGATCACGTACGTGGTCGGAAAATATTGGACGTCGTACGCGTTCGAGAAACTCTTGTCGGAATCGATCGCTTGCGGGTACGGCAAACCCTTGGCGACCGAGTAGGCGCGCACGATCGGTGCGGCCTCCGTCGTATCGACGCCCAGGAACGCGACGTCGCCTTTCATCAACCGCGGAGCGGTTGCGATCAGGCTCGGCATCTCCTCGCGGCACGGCGGGCACCAAGTCGCCCAGACGTTGAGGACCAGCGTCTTGCCCTTGAAGTCGGCGAGCGTGACCGTCTCACCATCGAGCTTCTTCAGCGCAAACGCGGGCGCCGGAGATCCGATCTGGGGTCCGCTGAGCGCCGCCGGCTCGGCGCTGCCGCCGCGTGGCACGGCGAGAGCGACGAGGAGGAGTGCGGCGGTCAGGAGACGTTTCATCCGCCGCTGTTTCGACCCGCAGGGCGGGCTCCCCACCGCTAGACGCGCAGCTTGAAGCCGGCCGCCGTCAAACGCAGTGCGATTGCGAACGATGCGCACGTCAGTCCCACGACGATAGCGAGCGACAGCTCGACCGGCATATCGCTGCGCCCCGTGAACGAGTACCGGAACGCGTCGATCATGTAGAACATCGGGTTGAAGAGCGAAACCTCACGCACGAACGGCGGCAAGAATTGAGACGACGTGAAGACGCCGCCCACGAACACGAGCGGCGTGATCACGAAGGTCGTAAAGACCGCGATGTGGTCGAATTTCTCCGCGAACAACCCGAAGATGATGCCGATCGAGCCGAAGAGCGTCGACACCAGCACCGTCATCGCGAAGTACAGAAACCAGTCGCGTGGCAGCGTGTGCACCATCAGGTAGCCGACCCCGAGTATGAGCAACGCGATCAAGAGTGCGCGCAGGATCGAGGAAACGATGAAGCCCGTCACCATCTCGACGGCCGAGAGCGGCGCGACCAGCAGCTCCTGAACGGAAGCCGTGAAGCGGCCCTGAAACAGCGAGCTCGAGGCCTCGCCGTAGGTTTGGTCGATCACCTGGAGCATGATGAGCCCGGGAATCAGAAACGCCGCGTAGGGAACGCCCTGCACGTTCTGCACCCGGCTGCCGAGGCCCAGGCCGAAGACGAGCACGTAGAGCACGGTCGTGATGATCGGCGGCCAAATGACTTGATTGATCACTTTGTAGGTGCGCACCAGCTCGCGTTGCACGAGCGTCGCCAGCCCGACGGGGTTGCTGAAGCCGAGATAATCGAGCACGCCCTAGCGCCCCACGAGATCCAGGAACACGTCTTGCAGGGTCGAGCGCTTGAACTCGACGTTCTCGATCGTGAGGCCGAGCGACTCGATCTGCGCCAATGCCGGCGCGATCGCCGACGGCGCGATCCCTTCGAAGTGCAGCGTCCCCGTGGCGTGCTCGTAGCGCGCGCCGCGGGCGGCGAGCGCGGCCAGCGTCACCGGGACCGGGTCGAGGGCGCGATCGATCGTGACGCTGAGCGTTGCAACGCCGCGCCGCGCGAGCAGCTTTTCCGTCGGCTCGAGGGCGACCAGCCGGCCGCTTTCGATGATCGCGAGGTTGCGGCAGAGCGATTCCGCCTCTTCGAGATAGTGCGTCGTCAAGATGATCGTCGCACCGGCGGCGTTGAGATCGCGCAGCAGCGACCACAGCTCGATCCGCAGTTCGACGTCGACCCCGGCCGTCGGTTCGTCCAAGATCAGCAGCTGCGGTTCGTGAATCAACGCGCGCGCCAGCGTCAAGCGGCGTTTCATTCCGCCGGAGAGCTTTACGAACGTGTCGTTCGCCTTGGAGGCCAGGCCGAAACGCTCCAGCAAATCATCGGCTCGCGCACGCAAGCGCGGGCCGCGCAGCCCGTAGTAGCCCGCTTGATAGAGCAGCACGTCGCGGATCGAGAGGTAACGGTCGAAGTTGTACTCCTGCGGTGAGAGGCCGATCAACCGCCGCGCTTGGCGCCAGTCGCGCACGACGTCGTGCCCGAACACTTCGATCGTTCCCGACGTGATCGTGGCGAGGCCCACCACGGCGTTGATCGTCGTCGTCTTGCCGGCGCCGTTGGGTCCCAGGAAACCGAAGAAATCGCCCTGCTCGACGTCGAGCGAAATCCCGTCGACCGCAACGAAGTCGCCGTAGCGTTTGCAAAGATCGCGTACGCGCAGTGCCGGGATCACGGGATGCTCGCCTCGAGCTGCTTGTAACGGCCGCGCCGCAAGACGCGCACCCGCTTCTCGGCCTCGGGCATCCCACTCTTCTCGATGTCGCGCGCGACCTTTTCGACGTCGAAGACGACGCGACGGTGCTTCACCTGCCAACCGCCGGAACGCTGCGTGAGGATCGCGTAGCCCGCCCGCGGGTCGCCGTCCTTTGGCAAGCCCGCCGACGCCACATTGACTAAGAGTTTGTCGCGCCAGACGCGCGCGTACGGCAGGTGCAAGTGTCCGAAGGCGATCGTCCGCTCGACCACCCGCGAGGTCACGCGCTCGAGAAATGCGTCGGGAGCATCGGGCCAGATGTGTTCGTCGTCGGTTTTGGGATTCGCGTGCACGGCCAGCAGACCGTCGGGTCCTTCGCCGAAATGCAGCGCGAACGGCAGATCGGCGAGCCACGCGACCCAGGCCGTGCCGAGCTGTTCGCGCTGCCATTTCAGCGCGGCGCCGTCCTCATCCGAATCGGCCGGAAAGCTTTCGAGATCCGAGACATAGCGATCGGTGTTGCCGCGCAGGCAGACGGCACCGACCTCCTGCAGCCGCTCGAGCACCGCCCGCGGTTGCGGTCCGTCCATGCAGTAGTCCCCGACACCAACGATCGCATCCGCGTTGCCCTGGACGCGCAGGTCTTCGAGGCACGCGTCGAGGGCGCGCACGTTCCCGTGAATGTCGGAAAACAAGGCCAGGCGCAGCGTCAAGCCCGTTTGAGCGCAAGCGCCAACAGCGCCGGCGTTACGCCGATCCTTCCGAACTCCCAGAGGTCGATCGCATCGACGGCGACCTTGGCCTTCCGCAGCAGCGGAATCGTTTCCCGAAAGCGCAAGTTGGCGAGCACGCGCCGCTCGCCGAGCGCGAGCACGCCGGCACCATAGTCCTCGCCGCGTGGCGCCGCGATCGTTTCGAGCCCGTCGAACGCGCTCGCATCAACGAGGCCCGGCGCGAGCAGCACCGTCCGCGCGTCGATGAGGGCCGCGACCGAGCGCAAGCGCGGGACCTCGCCGGCGAGCGCAACCTCGACGACTTTCCGCCCGGCGGCGCGCGCGTACTCGGCGAGTTGTTCGCGACCGAAGGCGTTGCCATGAAGCGTCGCGAGGGTGCCGATTTCCGCTTGTCGCGTCTTGGTATACCCGATGTAGATCGTGTCCTGCGCGAGCAGCACGTCGCCGCCGTCGAGCAGCCCGGGCGCTTCGATGCGTCCCACGACGGGCACCCCGGCGCGTTCGAGCGCATCCTCGAGCGTCGCGATCCCGGCGCGCCTGCGCACGTCGCTCGGCCGCATCATGAACGCGCCGTTTTCGAACACGACCGCGCCGTCGGCGCTCGACCAGCCGAGGGCCACGGCCGCATCGTCGTCCGCGTTCACCAACTTCACGCCGGCGGCGCTCAGCCGCCCAAGCAGGATCGTGAACTGCTCCGAGGCACGCGATGCGATCGCGTTGGACTCCCCGTGCATCGGCGGTACCGCGGCGATCGCTGCCGTCGGCGGAACGATGAACGCCCCGCGCAGCGGCGCATGGTCGGAGGATACGAAGGGAGCTTGGAACGTGGGAAGGGCGGTTGTCACTCCTCGGCACTTCGAAACCCTCACTGGTTCTTCATTTGACGAAAAGGCGGTGGCCCGGCTTTCGTGAAGGCACGTGCCGGGAGGTTTCGATGCTCGCGCCCCTCGCTATGATCGCCGTGCTCTCGGACGCACGGCCGACCGCGCAAGAACTGCGCTCCACCGTGACGCTGACCGGCCGCTGTGTGCGGTCGTGCCGGCCGGGCGAGATGACGCTCGGCGCGGGCGAGATCGTGGGCCGCCGGCCCGACGGAACGCTGATCGTGCTGACCGCGCGCCATGTGATCGAGAGCATCGCCATGCCGCGCGTGTACGTGCGCAACGACGCCGAGCCCGGTATCGACTTCACCTCGTTCGCGCAAGGTACCGGTGCGCGCCGGGCGACGGTGATCGCGTATGCCAGTAACGTCGACCTCGCGCTCGTCGCCTTCCGCCCGCTCGACGAAGACGATTACGCGTTCGCGGCGCTCGCTCCCGGCGACCGGTCGATATCTGCGAAGCCGGGCGTGGTTATCGGCGATCCGAACGGATTGCTCTGGACCGTTTCCAACTACACGTTTCTCAATAACGCGGCAAGCACGTTCTTGCTCAACTGCTGGACGTGTGGTCCGGGCGACTCGGGCGGCGGCGTGTTCGACTCGGCCGGGCGGCTGGTGGGGATTCTCGTGCAGCAGCGCGTCGTGTTCGACGATGGGGCGGCGCCGCTACGCACGACGCAGTTCCTCGCGATATCGCTCCCCGAGCTACGCCTCTTTCTGGGCGCGACCGAACGCCAGCGCTCGCAAAGCCCGCCGGCCGTATCGGCGGCCTGGATGCGTTTCGACGAGATGCGCGCGGCGCGCTAGTTCTGGGGCGCGGCGTCGGTCCGCGCGTACGGTTCCAGTGTCGGCGTACGGATAAAGAAATCGCTCATGTCGCTCGCGAGCGCGTCGCCGAGCGAGAGTGCCGGCAAGCCCAGAATCTCTTCTTCCGTTTTGAGCACGCTCGCGGTCGAGAGATGGGCGAACCCGATGAAGTGCCGTTTGGCGAAGGGCGAGACGACGATCGCATACGAGCGGTTGACGTCGACGTGATCCCGCGCCGCGCGCGCATCGTCGGGTACGATGAAGATCGCGGTCGAGCTCCACTGCGGCAGGTGGGTGAGGTACTCGACGATTTGGCCGAGCGCTCGGTCACCGTCGGCGACCGCCTCCGCCGGCGGTACGTTTTTGATGCCGGCGAGCGGCGCGTCGGGCAGCCAGATCGATGTGAATGCCGGCATCCGCTCGGTCTTCACGAGCGCGTCGAAGTCGCGCAGAAATTCCTGCGCGCGGCGGACGTTGCGGATGCGCGGGTTCCAGCCGGGATAGTTGAGGTCGACGTGGCCGGAGAGCGCGAGCGGCGCCGGAACGTTGAGCGCATAGAGGCCGCCCAGCCCCTGCGCCGGTGCGGCGGCGTCGTCGACGCCGGCAAACGCCGGGTCGTCGGTCTTGGGATCTGCAGCCGTGCCGTCGTCGTAACCCGAAACCCGCAGCAACTCGCCGTAATCCCGATACGTTTTCCCGCGCTGCGCGAGCGAGTTGTAGATGTATCCTGCGCGCGGATAATCTTCGGGGTCTTGATCGTGGCCGCTCGCCGGCCCGCGGCCGCGATTCACGAGGGCGAGCCGGTGGGTGTACGCCGTCGCAATACCGGCCGTCGCGAATTGGTCGCCGGCATTCGGCTCCACCGCGTCGGCGTAGAAGTTTCCGGCGAGCGCGAATGCACGGGCGAGCGCGTGCAGATTCGGCGTGACCGACGCGTCGAAGGCGACGAAACTCGGATCGCCCGGCCCGTACGGCCGGCCGCCGTAGTCGACGAGATCGCCTAGCGCCGCATCGTAGGTGCGGCTGCCTTGCAGCACGAGCACGACGTGTTTGATCGGTCCGCTTCCGGCCGTTCCGAAACGCTGCGGCACGAGCGCGTTCTTGCGCGCCGGCTCGATCGCGCGCAGGTACGAGAGCGCGAGCGGCGTGGTGCGACGCAGGTTGAGGTGCAGGAGATCGATGCGTTCGAGCGTGGACCAAACCGCCGTCGAATCGGCCGCAACCGATTCGACGTGCCCTTTGGCATCGACGATGCCCGGCTGGTCGCCCGTGAACCCGCGGTCGTGCCCGATTCCCTTGGCGTTCGCGACATAGAGATAGCGTCCGTCATCCGAGAGCGCGAGCGCCGACGGTTCCCAGCCCGTCGGAATGAGGCCCACGCGGTGCGGATGGCGGGGATCGGTCGTATCGAGAACCGCAACCGCATCGATGCCGGCGAGCGCAACGTAGAGCCGCCGTTCGTTTGGCCCGAGCACGAGGGCGTCCGGTTGCGTGCCGTACGGTCCGCGATTGTAGAGGCGTAGCTCGGTGCCGCCGGCCGCGCGCGGCTGTGCGGTCTCGAACGAGATCGTTGCGATGCGGTCGACGTTTCCGAGCGCGACGAATGCGAACGGTTTCGTGCGCATCGCAACGACCGCTGCCGGATGCGCGCCGCCGACGTCGAGTACGCCGTCCGGCGCGCGATCGAGCGGAACGAACGCGCGCACCGCGTCGCCGAGCGACCCGTCGGGATTCGCGGCAACGACCGAGAGCGAGCCCGCGCGCGCCGGATCGGGGAGGGCCGCCGCAAATGGCGGAGCGCCGCTGGGCGGCGAGACGGGGTCGTACGCCATCAGCCCTTCGTTGGCAACGAGCAGCCCGTCGCTCGAGAGCGCGGCGCCGTAGGGGAAGTAGCCGACCGGTACGGGAGCGCCCGTCACCGCGCGGGTCGCGATGTCGATCTGCGCGACGTCGTCGCCGGCGTTGTCGACGACGAACGCACGATCGCCGCCCGGCCCCAGCACGATCGTGCTCGGAAATCCGGGAACCGGGATCGCGTGGCGAGCGTCGGGCGAAAGCGTTCCGTTGGCGTCGAGATCGAACACGTAGACCGTGTTGCTCGCGCCGCCGCTCGCGAGCACGAGCGTGTTCGTGGGCGCGGCCGGATCGCGTAACGCGACGATTCCGCCGAAGAACGTCTCGGCGGGATCGCGCCGGCGCGAGACGACCGTCATCGTCTGCGTGTCGACGACGGCGAGCGAATAGCCGCCCGTCGTCGCACCGTCGAGGGCGCTCGTGGTGGAGGACTGCAATTCGTCGTCGTTGGAGACGATCGCGAAGCGGCCCCCGGGAGCGAGCGCGAACCCGAGCGCGTTCATACCGACCACCACGCTCGTGCCGGTCGGGTGCACGATGCGGCCCGACGGCAGGACGCGACCGAACGGGTCTGCGGCCGACGTGGGTCCGGCAGGAGTATGCGCCGACGGCGCTTTGAAGACGACCGGCGCCGTTACCGTCGCGGCTCCGGCGCTCCCGCCCACTCCGGCGATAAGAGCAAGCAGCGCGCCGAGCGCGATCGAACGGGTGGGGATGAACATTGGCGCCCGGTGCTTACGGGCGCGCGCCGCAGCGGTCCTGCGCCTCGGCTCAGGCGGAAGCGAGTGCGCGGGCAAGCCGGGCCACGGCTTCGCGCATCGTCGCATCGGCGAGATCGCCGAAGCCCAAGCGCAGGGCCGCCGGGCCGCTGCGCGTTGGATACCAGGGATCCGCGGGCATCGTCAACACGCCTTCGCGCGCACACGCGTCGAACGCCGCCTGCGTCGAGACCCGCGACGGCAGCGGCAGCCAAAGCGTGGTGCCGGCTGCCGGCGGCGGAATCTCGGCCCACGGCAACGCGGTCTGCAACGCATCGACGAAGGCGTCGCGTCGCGCCCGGTAGAGAGCGCGCGCAGTCCGGAGGTGTTTCGGGTACGCGGGCGAGGTCGCGAAGCGCCAGAGCGCGCGTTGCGAGAGCGTCGAGGTGAACGAATCGGCTCGCATCTTGGCCGATTCGAGCGGAGCGCGCAAACCGCCGCGCGCGAACACGTACCCAACGCGCAGGGCCGGGAACACGAGCTTCGAGAGGCTCTCGATCAGAATAACGCGGCCGTCGGTGTCGAAAGCGGCGAGCGGCGCCGGCGGCTCGCCGTCGTAGGTGAACACCCAGCCGGTCTGATCCTCGAGAACCACCACGTCGTAGCGGCGCGCGAGTTCCACGATGGCCTTCGCGCGCCGCTCCGGCAGCACGGCGCTGGTCGGGTTCTGCGCGAACGGATTGACGTAGAAAAGCCGCGGCCGGTACTCGATGAAGACGCGCTCGACGTCGTCGACCCGGATTCCGCCGCTATCGGCTGCAATCTCGACGTAGGTCGCGCCGCGTGCGTCGAATACGCCGAGCGTCGGCGCGTACGACGGCGACTCGGCGGCAACGACCGCCCGCGACTCGAGCAGCGTCGCCGCGACGATATCCGCGGCCTGTTGGGCCCCCGAACAAACGACGATGTCGTCCGGCGTCGCGGGCACGCCGCGGGCGCAGAGCGAGCGCGCGAGAACGGCCCGCAGATCGGGGTCGCCGTTTCCCGACGCGTACTGCATCGTTTCGGGCGGATCGTCGGCGAGCGTTCGCTGCAGGCACTTGCCGAACTCGGCGAGTGGAAACGTTTCGGGCGCCGGGTGTCCCGTCGCGAGCGAAATCGCGCCCGGCAAAGTCGCGCGCGCGATCCGCTCCTGTACGCTCTCCATCCGCGCGCGCGAAAAGCCGCCGATGTCGGGCTCCCAGCGGCGCCCCTCCGGCACGCTCGGACGCGGAACGGCCGCGACGTACGTGCCCTTGCCGACGCGCGCGATCGCGCGCCCGCGCGCGACCAGCGAATCGTAGGCCTGCGAAACGGTAACCAGCGCCACGCCGAGCCGCGCCGCCAATTCGCGCATCGCGGGCAGCCGCTCGCCTTCGCTCAGGTCGCCACGTTCGATCCGCACCGCCAACTCGTCGGCGAGCTGCACGTAGAGCGGCCGCTTGTCGCGCTGATCGAGCACGATCGCAGGGCCCGCCGGCGGACTACCTCTCAAGGGGTGTCGAGTCGATAGCCGATTCCGCGGACGGAGGAGATCGCAAGCTCGGCGCCGATCTCGCCGAGTTTCTTGCGCAACGCCGCCACGTGCACGTCGACGACGCGCGTCGGCACGCCCGAAACGTCGTTCCAGACGCGTTCGAGGATCTGCGCGCGCGTGAGCAGCCGGCCATCGGCTTCCCCGAGGAACCACAGCAGGCGGAACTCGAGCGCCGTCAACCCAACGGAGCGGCCGTTCTTTTCGACCGTGTGCAGGTCGCGTACCAGGGCCGCATCGCCCAGTTGCAGCCGTCCGTCACCGTCGCGCAACCGGGCCCGTTCGCGGCGCCGCAAAAACGAGCCGATACGCGCGACCAGTTCGTTGCCGGAAAACGGCTTGCTGATGAAGTCGTCGGCCCCCAGGCCCAGGCCCGTCAGCTTGATGTCTTCGCTGGAATGGCCGCTGACCATCAGGATGTAGGCGTCCGCCGTCTCGGCGATCGTGGTGCAGACGTCGAGGCCCGACATGTCGGGCAACCCGATGTCCAACAGCACCACGTCGGGGCGATAGGAGCCGACGAAGCTGAGGCCGTCGGCACCGGTATTCGCGACCTTCGTTTGGTAGCCCGCGCGCTCCAGCATCTCTTGTTCGAACGTGGCGATATACGGGTCGTCTTCGATGATAAGGACGCGCGGGCGATGGTCCTGGCTCGTCATGGCTTTCGCCTGTCTATACCGTTGGAGCGAGATCCTCGCCTTCGGCTACCATTAATTGGCGCCGGGCGACACCCTCTTCGCCCGCGGCCGCCGCGACGGCGCGGGCCACGGCGTCGACGACGCGCGTGTCGAACACGCTCGGCACCACGTACTCGGGGCCGCGCTCGGTATCGGTGATGATGGCCGCAATCGCCTTGGCCGCAGCCAGCTTCATGCCGTCGGTGATCCGGCTCGCGCGCGAGTCGAGAGCCCCGCGGAAGATTCCCGGAAACGCGAGCAAGTTGTTGACTTGATTGGGATAGTCGCTACGCCCGGTTGCCATCACGGTAACGTACGGCGCCGCTGCGTCGGGCATGATCTCGGGCGTGGGATTCGCCATCGCGAACACGATCGGATCGCGCGCCATCCGGCGCAGATCCTCGGGCCGCAGGATGTTGGGCGCGGAGACCCCGATGAACACGTCGGCTCCCTTGAGTACCTCCGAAAGCGACCCGCGCCGGTTTTCGCGATTCGTGTGCTCCGCAAGCCACGACCAGTGTGAGTTGTCGTAATGCTCGGTGCGGTTGATCGCACCGGCGCGATCGACCGGAATCACGTCGCGAACGCCCGCTTCGAGCAGCATCTTCATCGTAGCGGTACCGGCGGCGCCGCTACCGGCGACGACGACCGTGAGATCCTCCATCTTCTTGTTCACCACGATCGCCGCGTTGTACAATGCCGCGAGAATCACGACCGCGGTACCGTGCTGGTCGTCGTGCATCACCGGGATGTCGAGCCGGTCCTGCAGCCGTCGCTCGACTTCAAAGCAACGCGGCGCCGAAATGTCCTCCAGATTGATCCCGCCGAATATCGGCGCGATGTTGGCTACGGTATCGACGATCTCGTCGACGTCCTTCGTGTCGAGACAGATCGGAAACGCGTCGATGTCGGCAAACTGCTTGAAGAGCATGCACTTGCCTTCCATCACGGGCGCCGCGGCGAGCGGCCCGATGTCGCCCAGGCCGAGCACGGCCGTCCCGTCGGTCACGACCGCAACGCTGTTGCGCTTGATCGTCAGTTGGAAGGCTTTGTTGGGATCGTTCGCGATCGCGAGCGCGATCCGCGCGACGCCCGGCGTGTAGACTTTCGAAAGATCCGTGCGCGTCTTGACCGCAATCTTCGGGACGACCGTGATCTTGCCGCCGAGGTGCGCGAGGAAGGTCGAATCCGAAATGCTGACCAAGCGAACGCCCTCGAGCCGTTCGATCGACGCGCGCACCGCGTTTGCCACCGCGTCCGAAGCGACCGTTACGCTGACGTCGCGGGTTACGTGCGTCTTCCCGACGGAGCGCATGTCGACGGCGCCGATGATGCCGCCGGCATCGCCGATCGCCGAGGCGACCATGCCGAAAACGCCTGCGAACGTGGGCATCTCCAAGCGCATGATGAGCGTGTAGCCGATCGCAGGTGAAGCCATGCTCGTTCTTTAGGCCAGCGGTGAGGCCGACCCTCGCGCCCGCCCCTACGAGCCCCCGGAGATCGTCATTTCCGCTACGCGAAACGACGGCGCGACGATCGCTTGATCGAAGACCAGGTCGTTCGCGACCGCGTCGACCGCAGCGAGCATCCCGCCGAGGTTGCCCGCGATCGTGAACTCGTCGATCGGGTACGCGAGCGCACCGTTTTCAATCATGTATCCCCGGGCGCCGCGACTGTACGTGCCGGTAACCCACTCAACCGAGAACCCGATTGTTTCGGTCACGAGCACGCCGCGTTCGGTCGAGGCGATGAGTTCGAAGAGGCTCGCCGTGCCGGGTTCCAGGTAGAAATTGCTCGCACCGACGCTGCCGCCGGCCGCGTTGCCGGTGCTGGCGTGGCCGAGCTTGCGGCCGTGGTACGTGTCGTACAGGAACGTGCGCAACGTGCCGTTCTCCATCACGACCGTACGCTGCGCCGGTACGCCTTCCGCATCGAACGGGGACGAACCGAGGCCGAGCGGCAGCAAGCCGTCGTCGACGATCGTCACCAGATCGCTGCCGATGCGCGATCCCACGCTGCCGGCCAGAAACGTATTGCCGCTCGCGACGTTCGCCGCGCTCACGCTGGCGAACACGTCGGCGAACACGTTCGAGGCGACGTCGCGCTCGAAGAGGACCGGACACCGCATCGTTGCGGGCTTACGCGCGCCGATCATGCCCAGGGCGCGGTGTGCCGCTTTGGAGGCAACCGCCCCCACGGCTTCGAGCGCGCCGTACGAGCGAGCCGCCGCGCCATAGCTTCCACTCCACTTGGCCGCGCCGTCCTGCGCGATCGGTGTCGCGTTCAAGCTTGCGACCGTAGACCGGTATTGGCCCGCGAAACCGTTCGAGTTCACGAGCGCGAGGCGCAACGACGTGTCGGACACGCGCGAGCCGTTCGAATTGACGACCCGCGGATCGGTGGCGCGCGCGATGCTCTCGAGCTCGAGCGCGTCGCCGATCTTCGCTCCCGCGGAGCGCGCCGCGATGTCGTCGGAAAACATGCCGAGGCTCGCGTCGCTCGCGGCGATCCCCGTTTCTTCGGGCAGCCCGCCGTATTCGTCGCTCTCGACGAAGCGCGCGGCCGCCACCGCCTCGCGGGTGAAGTTCTCGAGGCCCGCGGGCGACGGATCGGTCGTCGAAAACGTCGCTTTGGCGCCCCGCACGAAAATCCGCAGCGTCAGGTTCTGCGCTCGCGACTGCTCCAGCTTCGCGACCTCGCGATCGCGCGCTTCGGTCGAGAAGCGCTGCACCGCGGTGCAGGTCGCCTCGGCCTGATCCGCTCCGGCCGCGACCGCAAGCTCGACCGCGCGTCGCGCGATCTCGAGTTCAGTTTCCAAGCGCCGAGCCGCCGACCGTTACGCGCGACAATTTCACCGTCGGCATCCCGACGCCGACGGGAACGTATTGGCCCCCCTTGCCGCAGGTGTAGTAGCCGCCGGCGAAGCGCCCGTCGTTACCCACCATTGCGACGCGGTTCATCACGTCGGGACCGTTGCCGGTGAGGCTCGCACCGCGCACCGGCGCCCCGAGCTTGCCGTTTTCGATCAGATAACCTTCCGCCAGCATAAAGACGAAGTCTCCCTTGCTGATCTCGACTTGGCCGCCCGCGAACGACGCCGCAAAGATTCCGCGCCGGACCGAGCCGACGATCTCTTCGTACGTCGAACCGCCGCTCGGCATGTACGTGTTGCACATCCGCGGCAGCGGCATCGATTGATACGATTGGCGGCGCCCGCTTCCGGTCGAGGCCGTACCCATCGCGCTCGCGTTGAGCCGATCGTGCATGTAACCGCGCAACACGCCGTTCTCGACCAGCACCTTGTGCCCGCCGGGCGTCCCTTCGTCGTCGACTGCGAGGCTGCCGCGCTCGCCGGGCAGATCGCCGTCGTCGTAGATCGTCACGAGCTCGCTTGCGACGCGCTCGCCGATGCGTCCGCTGTAGAGCGACGTGCCCTGGCGGTTGAAATCGCCCTCGAGACCGTGCCCAACGGCTTCGTGCAACAGAACGCCTCCACTGCCCGCGCCGACGACGACCTCGAGTTCGCCCGCCGGCGCTTCGATCGCATCGCAGTTGACGAGCGCAATGCGTGCCGCTTCGCGTGCGAAATCCTCGGGCGTGCGCGACAGATAGAAATCCAGGTTCGTGCGTCCACCGCCGCCGGCAAAGCCGTTGCCGCGTTCTTTGCCCTGCGCCACGCATTGCACGCCGAAGGTCACGAGCGGGCGCCGATCGGCGACGTAGCGCCCCTCGCTCGTCGCGATCACGACCTCCTGCAATTCGTCGAAGAGCACGGCATTGACGCCCCGCACGCGCGGATCGGCCGCGCGAGCCGCTACATCGGTGCGAGCGAGCAGATCCACATAGGTTGCGGATTCCGGGCGCAGGAGTTGCGGTTCGCTCGCCGCATCGATGCGCGGCGCGGCGTCGGGTTGCGGGCCCAGTCGAATCGGACCCGAAGCCCGGCCGTCCTTCGCGATCAAGGCGGCGACGCGCGCCGTTTCCAGCAGCGCGCTCTCCGAGAGATCGGCCGTATGCGCGTAGCCCGTCCGTTCGCCCGAGACGACGCGGATGCCGACGCCGCAAGAAACGACGATCGTGGCGTCGCGTACGCCGCCTTCCTGGAGCCGGAACGAGCGCGTGACGCGCCGTTCGTAAAACGCGTCGGCGTAGTCCCCGGCGCCGAGCGCTCTGGAAAGGACTCGCTCGAGCGCCGCCGCGTCCGGGGCCCTCAATATGCCGCCAGCACGTCGAGGGCGCGGTCCTCTTCTTCGTAGACGATGCCGGCGTCCGCCCGCGGATCGTTCACGACGAATGCGAAGGCAACCCGTCCGTGGTGCGCCGTCGCGATCGTGCCCGCGAGTCCGTTGACGTCCTCGATGTGCCCGCTCTTCGCCCGGGCGCGACCGAGCGCCGCGTGCAAGTCGTGATGTTTGACGGTGCCCTCCACGCCAACGAGCGGCAAGCTGCGTACGAAGGTGTCGCCCGCCGGTCCGCGCGCCTCGGCCGACACGAGTTTCGCGAGCGACAGCGGCATGATGCGGTCGCTCGGTGCGAGACCGCTGCCGTCGTAGACCGTCATCCGGTCGCGTGGCACGCCGAGCTTCGTCAATTCCCGTTTCTCGACGGCGATGCCGGCGCCGTCGGTACCGGCGCGTCCGTTCTGCTCGCCGATCAAACGCAGCAGGGTCTCCGCGGTATGGTTGTTGGAATCGACCAGCATCTCGCGCACGATCGTATCCAGTGTCGCGGAGCGGTGCTCCCACAACACTTTGGCATCCGCCGGTGCGGCGCCGGCACGATAGCCGCCGGCGAGCGAGATCGAACGCGTTGAGAGCATCGAGGAGACGACGCCTCCAACGTAACCGGGCAAACCGAGCACGGGCTTGTAGAATTTCTGCGTCTCGCCTTGCGCGATGTACCCGTCGACGTCGTACTCGTTGCGCGGCTCGTGCCCCGGCCCCGGATCGAGTTCGGGCCGGCGCTCGATCGTCACCTCGGAATCGCTGCCCGCCGGAACGCTGCGGATCGTCCCTTGGAACGTGATCGAGTCGTTGTCCGGTACCACTCTGATCGTGGCGAGTCCACCGCCCGGATCGGGTGAGACGTCGAACTCGACCGTGTCTTCGTCGAGCGAGATCGCGCTCGTGCCGGCAGCATAGCCGTAGCTCAGATCGTCGGGATCCCAGCGCGGGTTTTGTTCCGGACCCGAAAACGCGGTGCCATCGACTTGGAGCGCGCCTTCGATCTGCCCAATTCCGGACCGTGACAGCACGCCGACGCCGCGCCGCAAGTCGTCGGAAGTGAGGGTCGGGTCGCCGCCGCCGACCAGCCACAAGTCGCCCCGCAACGTACCGACCGGCTCCTGCGCGCCGTTCGTAACGAAGCGCGTCGCGAACCGGTACTTCGGGCCGAGCAGGTTGAGCGCGCTCGTCGCGATCAGCAATTTGAGCGTGGAAGCGGGCGCGACCGGAACCGTGGCGCGGCGCGCGAACAGCGTCGTGCCGTCGCCGGCCACCACGGCGAGACCGGTCGCGCTGCGGGTGATGTCGTCATCGAAAATCGACGCGAGCGCGCGCTGGAGGTCGTCGCGTTGCGGCTGGGTCCATGTCGGCGAAGGCTTCGGCACCCAAATCGGCGTCGGCGACGGCTGCGGCGCGTTCGACGAGGCATGAGTACCGCAGCCGGCGATGTAGAGAGCCAGCGCCCCGAGCGCGGTGCGCGCGATCGCGGAGCGCTTCAGATTCCCGCGCCCCCTTCGAACTCGATGTCGACGAGGCCGCTGCGGGCGCCGAGCGCGATCGTCTCCAGCAGCGCGATCCAGGCGTCGTCCGGGACGCGATCCCGAAGCCGGCGGGAAGGTCGCGTCGCGCGCAGGCAATCTTCGCGGACGATCGTCATCCCGAAACGCCGTGCGCGCCGCATCCGCTCGAAGGCGGGCGCCCCGTACTCGATGAGCCCGACGTCGCGACCGAGTTCCCAGCGAAAGATCGCGCCCGCCGGCGCGACGAACGAGAAATGGGTGCAATAGTCCAAGTAACGTTCCCACTTTTGGTCGCACAGAAAATCTCCGCGCGACGATTTGATCTCGTAGATGCGCACCTGCCGGGTGTACTTCGCGATACCCACCACATCGAACCGCAGGCCCGTGCCGGCCGGCGTGAATTCGTTTGCGACGTAGGCGTAGCCGAGTTCGTTCATGCGCTGCGTGCCGAGCGCTCGCAACTCCGCCGTCGCAATGCGGCGGCCCGCGGTCGCGGTCAGCGGAATGTAATCGAGCATCAGCGCTCGGAGACGACGCTCGTTTCGCGTTCCCAGCGCAGGATCGCGAGGCCGTCCGGCGCGAGACCTTCGCACCACGTAAAATAGTACGCACGCGGCGTCGTGCCGCCGAAACTGTACGGGTGCACGCCGCCGTCGACGACGGTCGCGCAGGCGCGCCGCAGATGCGCGGAAATGTCGGGCCGGGTCGCGAGCGGTTCCTTGTCGACGAAGAGCGCCCGCTCGGGCCGCTGCGTATCGGGATACCACTGGCGCGATTCGCGGCCTTGCCAGTTGTAGCCGATCACGACCGGCGGAATGCCCGCGTCGAAATCCATCACCGACGAAAGCCCGTAACCGTCGGTCATCACGATCGCGTCGCGCTCGCGGGCGAGCTTCGCGGCATCCTTGGCGACGAGCGAATAGGTCATGATCTCGAAGGGGCCGCCGTTGCGGAGTTGGGCCCCGGTTTCGCGATTGACGATCTTGTAGATCGGGATCGGAGCGAACGTCACGGCCAGGATCGCGGGAACCAAGATCGCCCCCGGCACCACGCAGATCGTCGTCCAAACGATCTTCGAGCGGTGCGAGACCTGCACGTAGGCGACGCCGAGCATCGCGCATAGCGACGCGAGCGTGCCGAATATCCAGTGGATCTCGACGCGCTCGACGAACGCGAGCACCGTCACCACGGCGAGCTGCGGGATCGCGGTCCAAGCTAGAAACGCGTTACGCGGGCGGACGGCGAGCAGCAGCACCGCAAGGAAAATGCCGGGCGAGTAAGCGGCGGCCTGCGCCGCGATCAGTTGCGCGACGCGCGTGAGCGAAAATCCGTGGCGCTCCTCGTGGCGGTAGATCAGGCCGAATAGCAGCGTCACCCACTGGTGCGACGCGTTCCACGCCAGGAACGGAGCGTACAGTGCAACCGTCACGACGAGCGCGAGCGGAAGACCGCGCCGCCACACGTGGCGAACGCCCGGCGTGAGCGCGTAGCCGCAAATACCGAACAGCAAGGCGAACCCGAGCACGCGCGAGAGCAGCACGCCGGCGAGCGCTCCGCCGAGCAACACCCAGTCCAGCGGCCGGTCGCGCTGGAACGCGCGCGCGCCGAACCACAACGCGAGCGACCAAAACATCAGATACGGTCCGTCGGGCGACGCCTGGCCGCAGGCGAGCGACGCCAGCGGCGTGAGCGCCATCGCGAGTGCGGCGACCGCACCCGCGCGGCGATCGCCGGTCAACTCCGTGGCGCAACCCGCGAGCGCGACGGACGCGATGAGCCCGCAGAGCACGAACCCTACCCGCACGAAGCCGGGCGACTGCCCGAAGCCCGAGAAAAGCGCGATCGTCGCCGCGACTGCCGGCGGGTGGTCCACGTAGCCCCACGCCAAGTGGCGGCTCCATTCCCAGTAGTACGCTTCGTCGCCGGTGAGCGGCAGCGTGAACGCGACGATGCCGCGCACGACGAGGATCAGCACCACGACGACCCACGCGAACCAGATCATCGGGTGCGCTCGTAGGGCTCGGTCAGACCGCCGTTTACGGCGAGCGCCTGGCCGTTGATGAAGCTCGCATCGTCCGCGAGCAGTACCCGCACGGCGTAAGCAATGTCTTCCCACGAGCCGGCGTGCCCGGTCGGGTTGTTCGCGGGGCGCGCGTAGGCGGCCGTACGATCGGCTTTCTTGTCTCGTATGTCGCCCGGCTCGATGACGTTGACGGTGATGCCCCGCTTACCTTCCTCGAGCGCGAGCGTGCGCGCGAACGCGGTGACGCCCGCTTTGGCGGCACCGTAGAGGCTCAGGCCGCTCGCGGGAAGCGTGACGTGCGATCCGTTCATGCCGAAAAAGATCAGCCGGCCATAGCCGCGCTCGCGCATTGCGGGCAGAATGGCCAACGCGCCTTCAACGGCGCTCTCCAAGTTGCCGGCGAGCATCGTACGATAATCGTCCATCCCACTAGAGGCGAAACTCTTAACAACGATCGGACCGACCGTGTGGACGTATGCGTCGATAGGGCCCAGCGCATCCTGCGCCGAGCGAACGCTTCGCCCGGTTTCTCCGCTTTGGCCGTGGTCGGCCGCGATGGCTACGGGCTCAGGTCCGCCGGTCGCGCGCGCGGCCTCCAGCGTGCCCTCCGGCGGCGTGCCCCCCGGACGGTACGTAAAGGCGACGCGGAAACCCGCACGCGTGAGATCGAGGACGATCCCACGCGCCAATCCGCGGGCGGCTGCCGTGACGAACGCAGTACGGGTCGGGGACACGTCCCCGACTATTGTGCGTGGAGGTGGAGTTTCTTTTCCGCGGCTTCCCGCGTCTGGCGGCCGGTCGAGGTAACGGCCAAGCCTATCTGCGAGAAGTTCCCATTCCCGTCCGCGGGCGAGCCTAGCCTCAGGGTATTCGCCGGACCGCGGTCCCCGACGTGAAGCCGTAGGACTGCTCGAAGGGCTGCCCGCTCGCGAGCATGCCCGTCACCTCGACGGTGTGGTTCATCGGTTGCAGCGGCGAAGCCGGCGCATAGACGAAGCCCGAGCTCGAGAGGGTCGCCGCGCTTGTTATGTCGCGGCCGTCGAGGCGAACCCGAACGCTGTTGGCGTCGACCGGTTCCGAGAACTCGGCTTCGATGGTGGGCTGGGTCGAGCCGACGGTAGCGCCGTCACCCGGCCGTACGCCGCGTAAGATGTGACGCATCGACATATGATGTTCGGGCGGCGGCGGCGGATTCTCGCCACCCGCGCCGGCAGTCGTCAGGGCGACGATTTCGTTCGTACCGTCGTAGTTGACACCCGCGCCAAGGGCCTCGGAGACGAAGCGCAGCGGTACGTAGGTGCTCGCGCCCACGATGAACGGTGCAACGTCGAGCGTTTGCGGCTGGCCGCCGACGGTCGCATCGGTCGACCCGATCTTCAGCGAAATCGCGCGGCCATTGCCGGTCGCGTTGATCACGCCGTTCTCGTAGACGACGCTCGCGCCCAGACGTTCGAAAACACCGCGCAGCGGGACGAAAACGCGCCCGGCGCGCTCGATGGGAGGCGGATTGAACGGCACGGTCTCTCCGTTGATCGTGACCGAAACCGCCCACGCGGGGAGCGCGACGGCAAGCACGGCGACCACGGCAGCGGGGCCCGCGAGCGCGCGGGACAAAAGCGATGATTTCAACCCAAACCTCCTAGGAGCGGCGCACACCTGCGGCGTCGCGTCTCAGAGGGCTTTCCCAGAAAAGGCGGGGGCTACTCGCCGGTAGCGCCGGCTCCCAACGCCGGCCCCGCCTCGAAGTCCGGCAGTTCGTGCTCCTCTTTGCGTGCGCGCTTGGCCGCTCGGCGGCGCTTGCGCCCTTCGACGCCTCCCATCACGTAGGTGTACATCACCGGCACGAGCGCGAGCGTGAGGATCAGCGAACTGATCAGGCCGCCGATCAGCACGGTGCCCATCGAGGCGCGCTCCTCCGCGCCCTCGGTGAGACCGAGCGAGAGCGGCAGCATGCCGAAGATCATCGCGAACGTCGTCATGAGAATCGGACGGAAGCGCGTTGCGGCGGCCGCCAAGATCGCCTCGTGCACGCCCAAGTTGAACTTGTGGCGCTGCTGGTTGGCGTAGTCGACGAGCAGGATGCCGTTCTTCGCGACGAGGCCGAACAGCATCACGATCGCGATCAGCGAGAACAGGTTCAGCGTCTGATGGCGAATTGCGAGCCCGCCGAGCGCGCCCACGATCGCCACCGGCACGGAGAACATTACGACGAACGGCTCGAGGAACGATCCGTAGAGCACGACCATCAGCACGTACACGAGCACGAACGACGTCAGGAGCGCAAGCCCCATGCTCGTAAACGTTTGATTGAAGAGATCGGCGTCGCCGTCGGCAACGGCCTTCACGCCGTCCGGCAGGAAGCCCGGCTCGTGCAGCTTCGACTGCACGGGCGCGAGGATCGTGCCCAGGGCCACGTGCGAGTTCGGATCGACGTCGGCGGTGACGCGCAGCACGCGTTCGCGGGCTTGCCGGTCGATCCTCGTCGGCGCTTTCGTGAGCGTGAACGTCGCGACTTCCGCGAGCGGAATCAGGGCGCCGCTCGCCGAGCGCACCTGAAGTTGCCGGATCGTATCGATGTCGCTGCGGCGCGAGGGCGGCAACTCGAGCCGCACGTCGGTCAGCCCGCTCTCGAGCCGGACGCGCGTCGATACGGTGCCGCCGATCGCGATGCGGGCAACGGTCGCCGCATCGGCAGGTGCCACGCCGACGACGTTGGCGCGACGCGGGTCGATCCGAATGTCGAGCCGCGGCCCTTCGTTCTGGGCCCCCGTCTGGACGTTGACGGCGCCCGGCTGCGCCTTGATCAGCGCCGCGACCTTGATCGCGGCCTCGTGGAGTGGTTTATCGGGACCGCTCAGGTTGAATTGAATCGCCGCGCCGCCGCCTCCGCCGCCGCCCACGGTCGCGATCTCGTAGTCGGCCCCGGGCACGAGATAGCCGAGCTTGCGCGCTTCAGCTAGAACGCGCGGCGTTTCGCGGCGCCGCTGCTTATCGAGAATGACGGTGAACTGCGCGAGCTGGCCCCCGGTGAGATCGCTGAACCCGGCGGTTTTGCTCCCGACCGTCGTGAGGACCGATTCGACGCCGTCGATCTTGAGCAACGCGAGCTCGAGCGACGACATCGCTCGCGCGGTAACCGCCAGCGGCTGCCCGACCGGATACTGCAGCGATCCCATGAGCGCGCCCGTGTTGCCGGCCGGCACGAATTCGGACCCGATGAAGCCGAGCGGAACCAGCGCAATCGCGCCGACGATCAAGAGAAAGCACGCGATCGGCGTCAGGATACGGTGCCGGAGTATCCACGGCAGCGCGCCCTGCGAGTACCAGTGTTGCACCACGTCGAAGCCGGTTTGGAACCACTGCGCCCAGCCGGGCACGCCCTTGGGATGGCGTTTGGCCGACCAGCGCGCCGCGAGCAGCGGCGTAAGCGTGAACGACACCAGCAGCGAGAACAGCGTCGCCACGACGATGACGATGCCGAACTCCTTCATGTATTTGCCGACGATGCCGGAGAGGAACGCGATCGGAAGGAAGACGACGACGTCGACCAGCGTGATCGCGATCGCGGCGCTCCCGATCTCGGTGCGCCCCTGATAGGCCGCATCCATCGGGTTCTCGCCCATCGCACGGTGGCGCGTGATGTTCTCCAAGACGACGATCGAATCGTCGACCAGGATGCCGATCGTGAGTCCCAGGCCCATGAGCGAGATGATGTCGAGCGTGAAGCCCATCAGCTTCATCACGATGAAGGTTGCGAGCAGCGACGAGGGGATCGCGATCATGACGACGGCCGCGTTCCGCCATGCGTGCAGGAAGAGCAGCATCACGATTGCCGTGAGCAAGATGCCTTCCATGAGGCTCTGCAGCACGCCGTTGACGGAAGCGCGCGTGTAATCCGCCGAGGCGTCGATTTCGCTGAACCGCACGCCGGGATAGAGTCTTGCCAGCTCCTTGAGCTTCGCCCGGGTGCCGTCGGTCGTTTTGACGGTGTCGGCGTCGACCTGGCGTTCGATGGAGAGCAGGATCGAGGCGGAGCCGTTGTAGTGCGACGGCAGGCGCTGTTCGACGTGACCGTCCTCGACGGTTGCGACGTCGCCGATCTTCAAGCTCGACTGCGCGAGGTTGGCCTGCGTGCCGTTGAGGACTTGGAGCGGAATCTGCAAGATGTCTTGCGGCTCCTCGATGTCGGCGTGGACCGAAACCGTGGTTTCGATCGTCGGCGCGTCGATACGGCCGCCGGGCAGGTTCGCGTTGTTATAGGAAAGGGCGTTATTGATGTCGAGCAAGGTGGCGTTCGAGCCCAGCATCCGCGCTTGATCCGGAAAAACGTGTATCTCGCGCGGCGTGTCGCCGGCGGACTGCACGTCGAGCACGCCCGGCACCGTCTTGAGCTCGGGGACGAGCTTCTGGCCGACGAGATCCGAAAGCTCGGCGGGCGAGAGCTTCTGCGAACTGAGCGCTTCGTCGAGAATCGGATCGGTCGCGGTGCCGAGCTTGAAGACGGTCGGCGGCACGAGGTCCGCCGGCATGTACACGCGCGCGATGTCGACGCGCCGCTGCACGTCGATCGTCTCGTAGTTGAAATCCGAATCGAGCTTGAAGCGCGCGAGGACGACGGCGCTGCCCTCCTGCGCGTTCGCGGTCAGGCGGTCGAGGTTTTCCATCCCGTCGAGCTGATCTTCGATCGGCTTGACGACGAGCTTCTCCATCTCCGAGGGCGACGCGCCCGGATAGGACGCCGAAATCGCGACGAAGGGGTAGGCAACGTTGGGGAAGAGGTTAACGCCGAGGTTCGAGTACGAGAACAGGCCGTACACCGCGATCCCGATAAAAAACATCGCCGTAATCACGGGCCGGGTGATTGCGAAACGCGTCAGCCACACAACGAAAAAACTCCTCGACGGGCGGAATCCGCTCTAGATACGGGCGAGCCTCCCCTAAGTTTCGCGCGCGGCCTGCACGCGACGGCGCATTTCGGCGCCAAGCGCGAGCCAGTATTCCGGCGGGTGGGCCGCCTGGTGCCGCGGGGTGGGATGGAGCGTCAGCGCGCAGAGCGTCGTGCCCGACCAGCGAAAACCATTTGCGTCGAAGAGGCCGCCACAGAGTTCCTGAAAATACCAGCGGCGCGAAAGACCGTAACAGACCAGCGTCTCGGGACGATATTCCGCCAGCAGCTCGCGCATACGCTTCACGCGCTCGAGCACGAACTGGTCGCGCGGAACTTCGACCGCGAGGTTCTTTGCAGCATACGCGGAGAGTTCCAAGAGCGCCTCACCTTCCCGCAGCCCAAGGACGCTGCCCGACGCGAAGCGTTCCCGTTGGTAGCGCAGGCAGGCCACGTCGTCCGCGGGCCCGCCGGCATAGGAAAGTCGAATCCGGATCAACGCTTCCCACGTCCGCTGGGGAAGGGCGCCCGGCCCGAACAGCTTGCCGTAGTCCGGATCGCTCAAATCGCGTGGATCGACGACCTCGGCGCTGGAATAACGTTCTTCCCAAACCTCCGGCCAGTCGGGGCGCTCGCTGCCGCCCGGCTCGAGCCCTACGAACCAGCACGGCGCGTCGAGATTCCCGAGGCCAAGCCACCGCCGGCCCATGCGCTCGTAGGCGGTCTGCCCGTGGGGCAGTGATTGCGGTCTCAACGTTCAATTTCTCCCGCTCGAACACCAAGGTCGCGACCGCAGTGCCACGGCTGCACCAAGAAGTTATCGGCGAGCACCGACTAAAGTTAACTAGAGCGTGCGGGAACGTGCAGGCCGCACTCGGTCTTGTCGAAGTTCACCCAGCGGCCCGAACGCGGATCGTCTGCCTCGCTCGGGTAGCGCGTGCACGGCTTGCAGCCGATGCTCGTGTACCCGCGGTCGAGCAGCTCGTTATAAGGCACGTCGTGCTCGCGCAAATAGGCGCGGACCTCTTCTTCCGTCCAGTCGACGAGCGGGCTGATCTTCGCGCGCCCGTCCGGATCCCACTCGACGAACTTCGCGCCGGCGCGCGTGGGCGATTGGTCGCGCCGAAGGCCCGTGATCCAAGCTTTGTACTTCGCGAGGAACGCGCGGTTCGGCCCGACCTTGCGTAACGCGCAACAAGCATCCGGATCGCGCAGCCAGAGCGCGTCGCCGTGAAGGCGCGCCTGCGCCTCGAGATCGAGTTCGGGCCGGACGGCGATCGGCTCGATGCAGTAGCGCTCGCGCACCCGCTCCACGAGCGCGATCGTCTGATCGAACAGGAGGCCCGTATCGAGATAGTAGACGGGAACGTTGCGCCGGCTGCGGGCCAGCATGTCGACGAGCACCATGCCCGACGTGCCGCCGAACGACGCTGCCAGGACGATTTCGTTTGGATACGACGCAAAAGCCCAATCCAGGACGCGTGCGGCGCGAGTTTCGGGGGATGATGGGGCGACCATGAGAACCGCTTTGCCTCTTCTTGCGATGGAGCGCAAAACGAAAAACCCCCGCCGTTCGGCGAGGGGTTTCGCTAAGACGTGCCTTCGTCTACGCGCGCTACCCGACTACGCCGATCCTCTCGAATCGCGACAAACCGGACAACAACACGCGGAACGCTGCATGTGGCTCGTTGTATCACACTGCAGCGCGAACCGTCAATCAACCGTTAGCGCTCTTCCCTATGGTGTTTCCGACTACGAGGGGGTAGTCATTTGACTACGAATTAGTAGTCATGGCGAACATCGTGCCCGTGGCCGCCCAAAAACTCTTCGGAACCGTCCGGCGCACTGAGGTGCTCAAGGCGTTGGCATTGCTTGAGGAAACGTACGCCAGAGAACTGGCCCGTGTTCTCGATGCGCCTTTGATTACGATTCAACGTCTCGTGGATGACCTGGAACGTGAGGGCATCGTCGCCACGCGGCTCATCGGGAAGGAGCGCCGCGTTACGTTCAACCCGCGCTTCTTCGCGCGCGCGGACTTGCAAACTCTCCTCCTTCGACTCTCCCAAGATGACGATCGGCTCGCAAACGCCGTGTCCGCACTCCGCAAACGGCCTCGAAAAAAGGGCAAGGCCCTGTGAGAGCGATCGACCCCACATGCTCGCTCATCGACGTGGCCTTTATCGTTTGCACGGCGCTCGATGCGAATGGAATAGTCGCCGTTTTGACCGGCGGCAGCGCGGCATCGTTCTATTCATCGCAGACTGCAGTCGCTTGATGTTGACTTTGTCCTCCGATTCGTCCAACGCGGCGCCCGACCCGAAGATATCGTCTCGACGCTAGGATTCCGCCGCGACCGCCAACAGTACGTCCACCCCGACACGCGCTACACACTTGATTTTCCACCGGGCCCGCTTATGATCGGGGATGATCGCGTAGGCGCCTGGGACACTATCGCGAGAGATGACCAAAAGCTCCACATATTGTCGAGGACGGATTCCACGCGCGACCGACTTGCAGCTTTTTTTCATTGGAACGATCGTAGTAGCCTACGAGCGGCACTCGCCGTCGCGAGGTCAGGTGAGATCGACCTCGCGCTGATCCGGGCATGGAGCATCCGGGAAAAGAGTGACGCGCGATTTGACGAGCTCGCACAGGAACTGGCGCAGCGGCGCG
>Ga0302325_10005821_pt1 | contig 27909 bp, 22 predicted proteins | sample Palsa_T0_2_FD_201948 | JGI IMG/M metagenome (GOLD analysis project Ga0302325, IMG submission 201948) | Peat permafrost microbial communities from Stordalen Mire near Abisko, Sweden - Palsa_T0_2 | ecosystem: Environmental > Terrestrial > Soil > Palsa > Peat permafrost | place: Sweden: Abisko... | reverse complement strand
GTACCAGGCTGCGCCATTATCCCCTGTACGCGAAACTCGCCACCGTCGCGATTTTCCTGATTGCGCTGATTCTGTCGATGGCCACGCTAGATACCTGGACCGTGGTCCGCTATTTCGGCGGCAAGGATTTGGGCGGAGCTGCCGCGGCCTGGCACGATCCAGCCTTCGGGAATCCGCTGGCGTTTTATCTGTTCGAAATCCCGTTCTATTCGGATCTGCTGGGATTGGCGCTCGGAATCGTGGTCATCGCCTCGCTGCTGTATTGGGTGACCGCGCGCGGCTGGCAGATTCGCGAACGCTTTCCGGATTGGAGCCGGGTGCAGGAAATCAACCTCGCCGAATTCCGATTGGCGGGCGCTCTCGAATCGAAGTTTCTGCGCGGAATGGCCGCGGTGTTCTTGCTGGCGCTCGCGGTCCGATTCTTCCTGGGACGCTATGGAATGCTGCTCGACGAACACGGCAGCTTCATGGTGGGAATCGATTATGTGGATCAAAACATCGCGCTGCCCCTGCAATGGGTGCTGATCGCGAGCTGCGTGCTCTCGGCGGCGGCTTTGCTGGCCGGCAAATGGCGCGTGGCGTTGATCGTGGTGGCGGCGTTCCTGGTGCGCTCCGTGGTTCCGCCTATCGTGAGCGCAACCTACGTCCGGCCAAATGAGATTTCAATGGAGCGGCCGTTTATCGAACGACATATTGCAGCCACCCGTTCGGCCTTCGGCATCGATCAGCGCACGCGCGAAATCGAGTTCCAGGCGCAACCGGACGAGCGCGTCACCTTGGCCAATCACAAGCCGCTGCTCGACAACGTGCGTCTGTGGGATTGGCACGCGTTTCACGACGCCATCACGCAGCTTCAGCCCTACCGGCCTTACATTTATTCGGACACCGACGTGGACCGATACACCATCGACGGCCGGTTGCGCCAGATGATGATCTCGCCGCGCGAGCTGGACCTCAGCCAGCTCGGCGACGCGCGGTCCACCTGGATCAATCCGCATTTCATCTACACGCACGGTTACGGAATCGTCATGGCCGAGGCCAACCGGGTTTCGCCGAACGGACTTCCGGAGCTGATCATCAAGGACGCGCCCCCGGAAATTTCGGCGCCGGGATTGAAGCTGGCGCGGCCGGAGCTGTATTACGGCGAGAACGTGCACGACCCCGTGTTCGTTCGCACGGCGCAGCCGGAGTTCGATTATCCGGCCGGCGAGCACAACGTGGAAAATCGCTACGACGGCAAGGGCGGGTTTCCGATTTCTTCCATCCTGCTGCGGCTGGCCGCGGCGGTCTCCCAAAGCGATTGGAACATTCTGCTGACCGGATACCTGACGCCGGAGAGCCGCATGATGCTTCGGCGCAATGTCACCCAGCGGGTGAACACGCTCGCGAACTTCCTGGTGTGGGACGGCGATCCTTATATCGTGCTGACCAGCGAAGGACGCCTGGTTTGGATCATCGACGGCTACATGACGTCGCGCGTCCATCCCTACTCCCGCAGCGTGGATCTGGAAGGCGTGGGAGCGATCAACTACATTCGCAATTCCGTGAAGGCCACCATCGACGCCTACGACGGAACCGTGCATTTGTACGCATTCGATCCTGAAGATCCGCTACTCCAGGCCTACCGCAATCTGTTTCCGGACCTATTCGAACCGGCTGCATCGATGCCCGCCGATCTTCGCAAGCACGTCCGCTACCCGGAAGCGATTTTCGCCGCGCAATCCGACATCTATCGGCTGTTTCACATGCGCGATCCAAGCACGTTCTACAACAAATCGGACGCCTGGGACGCAGCCAAATTCACCACGCAACAAGGCAGCCAGCCGGGGCCGGTGTCGCCGACTTATGTGGTGGCCACTCTTCCGGGCGAGACGCAGCCGGAATTCCTGCTGATGATTCCGTTCACGCCGCGCAATCGCGATAACCTGATCGGGTTGATGATGGCGCGCTGCGACGGCGAACACCTGGGTGAGAAGGTGGTGATGCTGCTCTCCAAGCAGGAGATCGTTTTGGGGCCCATGCAAATCGAAGCGCGGATCAACCAGGATCAGAATATCTCGAAAGATCTGACGTTGTGGAATCAGCAGGGCTCGCAGGTGCTGCGCGGCCAGATGCTGGTGTTGCCGATCGACCACACGTTCCTATACGTGGAGCCGATTTATATCCAGGCCTCGCAAGCCAAGATGCCGCAATTAAAGAAGGTCGCGTTGGCGATGGGCAACAATTTGGTGTATGCGGACACGTATCCGGAAGCGCTGGCGCAACTGGCGGGCGAAAACGTTCCCGCTCCGCAGACGACCGCGCAACAGCCCGCTACGCCCGCTTCTGCGACGCCCGCTGGCGCTGCCGCTCCGACCACGCCGGACGTTCGCATCGTCGAGATCCGCCGCCACTTTGATCGCTATCGCGAACTGGTGTCGCAAGGCAAGCTGTCGGAGGCTGGCCGAGAGCTCGAAGCGATACAAGCGCTGGTCGCGAAGTGATCGGCGGGGTGCGACTGGCAAGACCTTGGCTATGTCGCGGACTTCAGGGCGCTCGCGCCCCATATCGTTGTATAAGCCAAACCTGAAGCAGAACCGCACCACTACAAAACGAACCATACGAAGCTAATCCATGAAATGAGATCTATTGGTGTTCTAAGTCATCCTTTGGCTTCGCCTTCAACCAGGATTCAGCGAACCGTTAACTGAGAAAGGACGGTACTGGCCGGTTAGGGCCTTTGGCGATAGTATTCGCGCCGGCTTTAGTCGGTACGACCCAGTACGGAAGGTGGCTGTATGCTTCGGTCATCCGGGATGCATCTTATATGTGGGAGAACGGAAATGGCAAAGCAATGCGCAGAGTGCCGCACCGTTGTAAACGACGAGGCTCCGTACTGCGAAAGTTGTGGGTGCCAATTTTCGAACATCGAGGCCATCCCCATGGACAAGTTGACGTGGCAATACCTGTCCGTTGCGGCCGTGCTGAGTGTACTCGGGATCGGCGTGTATTTCTTCCAATTCCGCCGCTGAACGGCCGGGAACGCCGAGTGCAAGATACCGCGCGGCGTTATACGATGGTTCGGATGATAACGGAAAAGGAACGCGAGACCGCACTGGATAGGTTGACTCGAAGCCGGCAAACCCTGCTGGACGCGGTGGAGGGAGTGACCGAAAGCCAGGCCCGATGGAAGCCGGCGCCTGACCGCTGGTCCATCCTGGAATATGTGGAGCACCTCGCGGTTTCGGACGGCGCTCTCATCGCGCTCATCGAACGGAGCCTTCAAACGCCGGCGCAGCCTGAAACCGAGGAAGAGCGCCGCCAGCGCGAACAGAAGATCCGCGACACGCCGGTACCGCGCGGAGCCAATCGCGCGCCGGACATACTGAAACCGGGCGACCGTTTTTCTTCTTTGTCTGAAGCCGTCGCGGCGTTTCTGGAGGCGCGAGAAAAATCGCTGAACTATACTCGCACCACCGAGGATGATCTGCGCAGCCACTTCGCGCCGCACTCGGTGCTCGGTCCGCTGGACGGATACCAGTGGCTGGTGGGCAACGCGCGTCATGCCGAGACCCACGCCGCTCACATTCGCGAAGTTCGAACGATGGCGGGGTTTCCGGCGGCCTAAGGCTGGCGGAGCGCGACCAGAGGATCGATTCGGGTAGCGCGCCGCGCTGGAATCCAGCAAGCCAGCGCCGCAACCACGACCACTAGCGCTACCGCCATCGCGACCAACTCCGGATCCATGGATGACAATCCAACTTGCCGGCTTCGCAGAATTCTCGCGACCGCCAGCGCCAATGCCAATCCGATCGCGATGCCGATTCCGGCCAGCAGCATGCCTTGCCGAAAGATTAGCCCACGGACATTCGACGGCGTCGCTCCCAGCGCCATGCGCACGCCGATCTCCTGGGTGCGTTGCGAAGTCGCATACGAGATTACACCGTACACGCCGGCCGCGGCGAGAAACAACGCCAGGCAGCCGGTGACTCCGAGCAGAGTCAGTATGAAGCGGCGGTCCGCGACGGAGTCGCCGATCAGCGTCGTCATCGTGGCGCTCAGGAAAACAGGCTGCTTGGGATCGACGGACGAAACCGCTCGTTGGATCGCTGCGGCGATTTCGGCCGGCGGCCGGTTGGTTCGAACCACCAGGAACTGGGCACGCCCCAGCGCTCCGGTCGCCGAATAGAGTTGAGAAGTGAACTGATCCGACAAACCGGAATGGAGCAGCGGGCTGACAACGCCGATCACCTGTCTGCAACGCGCTTTTCCATTGCCGCCATTCATGCAAACTTTCTTGCCCAGGGCGCTTTGACCCGGCCAAAGCTGGGACGCGGCGGTGCTGCTGATAACCGCAGTGTCGTGGTTCGGCAGCATGTCGTCTTCCTGGATCCAGCGGCCTTCCAGAAGCCGGACACCCATGGTCGACAAATAGCCGGGGCTTACCACGTCCACTTCCGTCGGAAGTCCGCGATCCCGAGCCAGAGCGACGCTTTCATCCACGCCGATGAGCCCGCCGTGATTTTCGCCGGTGAACGGCAGGGCGTCCACCGTGCCCGCGGATTCGACGCCAGGCAGCGCGGACACCGTATTCACAATGCCGCGGAACAACGGCTCGCGGGCTTCCGGCGTTTTATATCGATCGCCGGACGGGATGATGATGGACGCTACGACGTGTTCGGCGTCGAAACCCGGATCGGTCCGAAGTAGGTGGACGAATGCGCCGGCCAGAAGACCGCCCACCACGACCAGCATAACGGCGATGGCCACCTCGCCAACCACCAAGCCGGAACGAAGCCGGTTACTCGCGTGTCCGATCGAGCCGCGGGTGCCGGCCTCCCGAAGCGCTTCCGCGGGATCGCGCCGCGTGGCCGCAAGCGCCGGAAGGATACCGAAGATAAAGCCGCTCAAGATGGAGATCGCGAAGGTGAACGCGAGTACGGTCCAATCGGCGTGGGTGTGCGCCAGGCGAGGAATACTGGCGGGAGCCACCGCCGGAAGCAGTTTCCACGCCAGAACCGCCAGCGCATATCCAGCCAGTCCGCCCGCGACGCCGAGCACGCAGCTTTCCATGACCAGTTGGCCGAGCAGGCGTCCTCGGCCCGCGCCCAACGCCGTTCGAACCGCCATCTCGGTGCGCCGGGAGAGCAAACGCGCAAGCAGCAGGTTCGCAACGTTCGAACAACCGATGAGCAAAAACATTGCGGCGCCGGCTAGAAGTAGAGCCAGGCCGGTGCGGGCGAATCCCAAGGTGTGATCGACCAGCGATTCCAGATGCAACGAGCGCCCGCCGTTGCTGAGCGGATATTGTCGCGACAGTTGGGCGCTGATCTCTTGCACATCCTGCCGGGCCTGCGCCGGAGAAACGCCTTTTCGCAGACGCCCCACCGCTGACATGACAGGGCCGGTGCGGGAGTATCGGGCCGGATCGATCGCTTGAGGCGCCCAGAAATCCATGTGGCCGGATGGCGTCCGAACCGTCGCCGCCAGGCGCATCGGAAAGTCGAAACCGGCCGGCATTACCCCGATGATCGAGCATGGGTGGCCGTTCACCTCCACCGAACGGCCGACGATTTCCCGGTCGGCGTGAAAGCGGCTGGTCCACAACCCATAGCTCAGAATCATTTCGTGATCGCGTCCGGGTTGTTCCTCTTCCGGCTGAATATTGCGGCCGAGCATCGGCTTTACGCCCAGCAGCGGAAACAAATTGGCGGACACATACAAACCGTAGTGGGCCTCGGGCGGGGAATTTTCGTCGCCGGTAAGATTGAACAACGCATACGTATAGCTGGCGATGGATTCAAAGCTGCGATTGCTTCTGATCACGTCCTGGAGGTCCGGCCAGGTTATCCAATCGCCGCGAGGATGCGGTCCGCTCGAGTACTCCATGCGCAACTCATAGAGAGCGTCCGCGTGGGCATAGGGCAGCGGATCAAGCAGCACCGACTTCACGGCCGCGAACACCACGGCGGTAGCGCCGACGGTGAGCGCGATGGAGACGAGTGCGACGGCGGTAATCGCCGGGGTCCGGCCAAGCAGCCGAAGCGCGTGCCGAAAATCCCCGGCGACCGACATAGGCGGGATTACCTGCTGAGCGACCGAACGACGGAAAGCGCCGCTTCGTAGTTGGGGTGCTCGGCGACTTCCTTGACATACTCGACGTGCTTGACGGTGTTATCTTTGTCCAGCACGAAAATGGCGCGGCTTTCGATGCGCAGGTCCTTGATCAAAGTCCCGTAATGCTCGCCGAAAGAGCCGCTGCGGTGGTCGGAAAGCATCTTCACTTTATCCACGCCGTAGGCTCCGCACCAGCGCTTTTGCGCGAACGGCAGGTCCATGCTGATGGTGTAGATTTCGACTCCCGGCAGCTTTGCGGCTTCTTCGTTGAACCGCTTGGTCTGCGCATCGCAGACCGGAGTGTCGAGCGAGGGCACGACGCTGAAAATGCGCACCGCTTGTCCGGTGGAGCCTAGGGTCACGGGTTGGAGCGAGTCGCTGACCACTTCAAACTCCGGCGCTTTGTCGCCAGCCTTCAATTCCGGTCCCACTACGGTAAGCGGTTTGCCACGCATCGTCGTGGCGCCTGGTCTCTCCATGAATCCTCCTGGGAGTATCTGTTGTATTCGATTTCGCTCTATTGTAGCAACTCGTCGAACTTCGAAAGCTGATTGGTGGGAAGCCGGCACGCGTAGTTTTCGCAGACGTACGCCGTGGGCTGCCCGCCGACCTCGATCATCGCTTCCGCCGCGGGGAAGAACTGGGCAAGATCGCGGCGCGTCTGGTCCGAATCGATCAGCATCAGGATACTGTGCGGTAGAAAACGGCCGTAGAACGCGCGTAGGAAGGCTTGGGTCTGATCGCTGTTGCGATCGCCCGCGATTACTACTTCTCGGCGCTTCGCCTGCCAGTAATCGAACGCTACCAGCATTTGCGGAACCGCCACCGGCTGGCTGGACATTTTCGGGCCAAGCGCCCTCAGCGTTTTTTCGGCCGCGTCGCGCAGATCCGCTCTATCGGTGATGTGGGCCAGGCGCAGCAGATCGAGCAGCGCCACCGAGTTTCCCGAGGGCTCGGCGCCATCGTAATCGTCTTTCATGCGGAGTACAAGGTTGCTGTCGCCCGCGGCGGTGCTGAAGAAATCGCCCGCGGCGGGGTCCTGGAACAGCTCGCGCATTTTGTCTACGAGACGGAGAGCCATGCCGATGTGCCGAGGATCGAAATCAGCCTGGTAGAGATCCAGAAGCGCGGCGATCAGAAACGCGTAGTCGTCGAGAAATCCGGGGATCGCGGCTTCGGCGTCCCGAAATCGACGAAAGAGCAGGCCGCTGTCGGATTGGTACATCCGGGAAATAATAAAATCGAGCGCGCGTTGCGCCGCGGCCAGATAGCGCGGCTCCTCCAGCACCTGCGCCGCCTTTGCGAACGCCGAGATCATGAGCGCGTTCCAGGCTGTGAGTATCTTGTCGTCCAAATGCGGCCGGACGCGTTTCGCGCGCAACTGGAGCAATGTCGACTTGGCTTCCTCGAGCTGGGTAGCGATGTAGGGGTCCGCCATTTGGCGGAGGTATAGAATGTTTTGACCCGTGAACTCCCCGTGCGGATCGTGCTGTACGTTGCCATCGTCCTCGACGCCGTAGTGCGCGGCGAACGACGCGTACAGGTTCGGCCCGAGCGCCTGTTGCAGCTCCGCCGCGGTCCAAACGTAGAACGCCCCCTCGCCCTTGACCTTCGGATTTGCAGGATCGATGACGCTATCAGCATCCTCGGCCGAATAGAATCCGCCGTCCGGGTGCGTCATGTCGCGGAGCACATAATCCAGCGTGCTTCGGGCGATTCCGGCGAACAACGGATCGTGCGTGATCTGGAAAGCCTCCAGATAAGACACCGCGAGCTGCGCTTGATCGTACAGCATCTTCTCGAAGTGCGGGACGAACCAGCGCTCATCCACCGAGTAGCGGTGAAAGCCGCCGCCGAGCTGATCGTGCATGCCGCCGCGGGCCATCGCGCGGAGCGTTTCGAGCGTCATGTCTAGCGCTTCGGCGCGGCGGGACCGCACGTAGTATCGCAACAGAAAGTTGAACACCACCGGCCGGGGGAATTTCGGAGCATCGCCGAAGCCGCCATGATCGGAATCGAACGTGCGCCTGAAATATTGAAACGTGGAATCGAGAATCGCCTGATCGGGAACCACGCCGGATGCGGCGGACTCGGAGTGCCGCGCTAATTGGGCGATACTATCGGCGCTGGCCTGGACCACGCGGTCGCGATCCTTCCCCCAGACCTCGGCGACGCGTTCGAGAATCGCGCCGAAGCCGGGGCGCCCGTAGCGGTTGTCCGGCGGAAAGTAGGTGCCTCCGAAGAACGGGTGCAGGCCTGGCGTAAGAAATACGGACATCGGCCAACCGCCGCCGCCCGTGGTGGCTTGCACGTAGGCCATGTAGATACGGTCGACATCGGGGCGCTCTTCGCGATCCACTTTCACTGGGACAAAATGGCGATTCAGAATGGCCGCGATCTCGTCATTTTCAAACGACTCGCGCTCCATCACGTGACACCAATGGCAGGTGGAGTAGCCGATCGACAGGAACAGCGGCTTTCCCTCGGCGCGCGCCTTTTCGAAAGCCTCGTCGCCCCACGGATACCAATCCACCGGATTGTGCGCGTGTTGCTGCAGATACGGACTCTTCTCCCCGATCAAGTGATTTGCCAAATTCGCTTCTCGTTTCTAGTTGTTGGATTGTTCCTGCGAGTGATCCGGGGTGCTGCTGTCTTGCGGAAGGCTCTGCTCCGGCCGCTTGTAAGGCTTGGCGATAAACGCCCGGCACTCCTTGGCCACTTCGGATAGCGGGGCTCCCGCGACGGCCTTGCGATACGCCGCGACAGCCTGCGTGCGCTGGAGCTTAAGATCGTAGATCTGGCCCAACCGCATCCAGGACATGATGCTGGTGTTGAGGTCCAGTTCGTTGGCGCGGGCGGTAACTTTTTTCATCTCGGCAAGAGCCCGATCGAGCTGGTTGTACCAGAAGAGCAAGTTGCCTTCCAGGTAATCGATCTTTTCGGGCGCCAGATCCTTAAAGCCGGGCGCGGAATCCGCGCGGAGATTGCGGATGACCGTTATCTCTTCCAGCGCCGCAGGTTCGTCGTCGATATCGCCGTACATTTGGACTCTTTCGAAGCGCAGCAGATAATTGCGCGGGAAACGCTGGATGAGATCGTCCAGCAGAAGCAGAGAGGCTTTGGCGCGGCGCTCGCGCCGGTAGATGGCGATCAAAAGAACCTCGGCGTCCGCGCGGCTGGCTTGGCCATCGTGCGCCACCGCTTCGAGCGCGCGAATCCCGCGGTTGCGATCGCCGTGATAACCGGCCATGAAACCGAGGATTCGGTAGCCCAGCGGAAGGCTGCCCGCGACATAATCGTAGACCGCCGGGATCATGCGCGCATCGATGTTGTCGGGTTCGAGCTCGCACAAACGGCGATGCGCTTTGCGAGCGTTGGTGGCGTCGTGCAGCGAATCCGTCCAGGCTTTGCGCACCAGGAAATTGTAGTTCGCGCGCAGCCCGTAGGACACGCCCAGTGCGCCGAGCGCCTTTGGATCGTCGGGCTGGTCTATCAATCGGCTCTGCGCCAGGTCCATCGCCTGGCCGATGGCATGATCGAACTCCTCATTATCCGCAGCCGTGATTTTGACTTTGTCGCGATGCAGGAACGGGTTCGAGCCGCTCACCAATTCGCTTTCGAGCGCTCCCGATCGAAACATGGCGCGATACAGTATGGCGTGCGCCAGATGATTCCAGGCATCCGGGTTGTCCGGGTGTTGCTCCGTGTCCGCGGTGAAACAACGAATGGCGTCGTCGTATTCGAGGTTGTAGAAATGATCGTAGCCCTCGGACACGTCCTGGGCGGGGAGCAGGTTCGCGGCGAGGAGAAGAAGACAAAATGCGGCGATCGGCGCAACCGGCATCTACCTTTATTGTAGAACTCAATTACTTCGATGCCGCGATATCCAGCACCGTGTACCAGAGATACTGCACCATCTGATGGATGGAGCTTTCGAGCAATCGCTCCTGATCGGAGTGCGCGCCGTGCAACTCGCCTTCCGATTCGTCGGCGATCGGGCCGAAGCCGTAAGCCTGGACGCCTTTCGAACGCAGCTGCGCCATGTCGGTGGCGCCGGTCAGCATGCTGGGAATGGTGACGGCCTTCGGATACATCTTCTTCTGAACACGCTCGAGGACTCGAAACATTTCCGAATCGATGGGGGACGGCGGAGCAACCGGACGATTGCGCGAATTCTCAGGGATAACCTCCACCGCGGGATCCGCGATGACGCGGCGCATCTGCTCGTAGAGCCGGGGCATGTCTTCGTCCGGAAGCGCCCGGATATCGAGCGTGGCCTGGGCCTCGGATGGAATCACGTTGGTGCGGAAACCGCCCTGAATGATGGTCGGGACGATGGACGTGCGCAAGACGGAGTAATTGCCCGGCTCGTGGGAGGCGAAGTAGCGCTGAATTTCTTCGGTGCGGGCGGGGTCGGCGACGTGGTTATAGCGGAAGGCTTCCTCGGGCGAGCTGATAGTTGCGAGCCGCTCGAAATAGGTTCGGGTGGTATCGTTAAGCCGCATCGGCGGCTGCCAGCCTTGGAACTTCGCCACTGCCTCCGCCAGGTGCAGAATGGGATTGTCCAGACGCGGGCGCGATCCGTGGCCCGCCGTGCCATGCGCCACCAAGCGGGCGGCGCGCGGCGTTTTCTCGGTGGTGGTGATCTCGACCGCGATCACTTGGCCGTTGCGTGTCACGGTCTGGCCGCCTTCGGCTAGAGCAAACTCGCCCGCGATGTCGTTCCAATGCTGATCGGCCAGGAAGCCGATGCCCAAGTCCGAAGTGCCTTCCTCGCCCGCCTCGGCGACGAAGATCACGTCCCGATCGAGCGCGACGTGCAGACGGTTCAACAGCAGCATGGTCATGAGGCTCGCGACCACGTGGGACTTGTCGTCCGAGGAGCCGCGGCCCCAAACGTAGCCATCCTTCCGCAGGGCGGCGAACGGATCCACGGGCCACTTGTCGCGCTGGACTCCCACCACGTCGGTGTGCCCCATGATGATAAGCGGCCGCTTCGAGCCGTTGCCTTTCAGCCTTGCCACCAAATTCGCGCGCCGTGGATCGAGCGCCAGAACCAGGCTGGGAATGCCCGCGCGATCCAGAATCGGCTTCAGATAATTCACTGCCTTGGTCTCGTCGCCGGGCGGATTGCTGGTGTCGATCCGGAGGATTGACGTGTAGTAATCCATCGTCTCGGATTCGAGCTGGGTCCAATCCACCGGGTAGCGATCGGCCGCGGGCGCCGACGCGGCAACACACAGAAGAGCCGCCAGAGCAAATGCTAATCTCATTCGCTTCAGCATACAACGAGCCTGTCGTGCGGCGAGGGTTGAATGCGATAGCTTGAAATTATGCGAACTTGGCTCGCGATCGCGCTTCTCACTCCCGTCGGCGCTCTTGCTCAGGACGGCGCCATTCGCCTGCATGTGGATGCCACCGATGCGCCGCGCAGGCTGCTGCATGTTCGAATGAGTATGCCGGCCAAAGCCGGACCGATGACTCTGCTTTATCCGGAATGGATCCCGGGGGAACACGGCCCCACCGGCCCGATCGCCGATCTGGTCGGCCTGAAGATCCAAGCTAACGGCCAGGCGATTCCTTGGAAGCGCGATTCGGTGAATATGTACGCGTTTCACATCACCGTGCCGCCGGGCGCCCGGACGCTCGATTTGGCGTTCGATTTCATCTCCGCGCCGGAAACTGCGGGCTATTCGTCGGGCGGATCGGCCACCACGGAATTGGCGGTTCTGAACTGGAACCAGCTAGTGCTGTATCCGGAGGGCGTGCCGGTGGAACGCCTTCGATACCAGGCGGATTTGCGCGTCCCGTCCAACTGGCGCTACGGAACGGCGCTTCCGATCGCGCGGGAGTCTGGCAACGAAATCGAATTCCAGCCTGCGGCGCTGGACACTTTGATCGACTCTCCGGTCTCCACCGGCGCGCACTACCGCACCATCGAACTCGGCGTGGATGGCGGCATCCAGCATTATCTGCACCTGGCGGGCGACAGCGAGCGCTCTATCGAGATGCCGGCCGAAGAAATCGAACGCTATCGCAACCTGGTGGCGGAAACGGGCGCGCTGTTCGGTTCGCGTCACTACCGCAGCTATCATTTTTTGCTGACCATGAGCGATCATATCGCCCGCTTCGGGCTGGAGCATCACGAGTCGAGCGACGATCGGATCGACGAGCGCGGCTTGGTGGACGAATGGCCTCGCATCGCGAACGAAGGTTTGCTGCCGCACGAGTTCACGCACTCCTGGAACGGAAAATACCGGCGGCCCGCCGGGCTGGTGACGTCCGATTACAGCCAGCCCATGAAAGGCGATCTGCTGTGGGTTTATGAGGGCCTCACGCAATACCTGGGCGAGATTTTGACGCCCCGCAGCGGCTTGTACACGGCCGAAGAATTTCGCGATGAAATCGCGCGGGTCGCGGCGGCTCTCGACCACGAGGCGGGCCGAACCTGGCGTCCGCTCGAAGACACGGCGGTGGCGGCGCAGGTTCTGTATTCGGCTCGCGACGATTATTCCGACTACCGCCGCGGCGTCGATTATTACGACGAAGGCACTCTGATCTGGCTCGAGGTGGATGTGCTGATCCGCAAGCTGAGCAACGGCGCAAAGTCGCTCAACGATTTCTGCCGTGCGTTTTACGGCGGACCGGGGGGCACTCCCGCGTTGAAGCCGTACACTTTCGACGACCTGGTGGCGGCTCTGAATTCGGTGCAGGGGTACGATTGGTCGCGATTCCTGCGCGAGCGCGTGGATTCGACCGCGCCGCGCGCGCCCTTGGGTGGAATCGAGAACAGCGGCTGGAGACTCGCCTACGACTCCACGGCTTCCAATCTGTGGAAGGCCTTCGAGGACGAAGACAAGCTGCTCAATCTAGATTACTCGCTGGGTCTGGAGGCGCGCGAGGACGGCACCATCCAGAACGTGCTGTACGGCGGCCCGGCGCAGACTGCGGGCATCGCGCCCACGTCGAAGCTGATCGCGGTGGACCAGCGGCAGTTCACTCCCACGGTGCTGGTGGAAGCGGTGCAGCGAACCGCGAACGCGCCCCGCACGATCGAGCTGCTGATCAAGAGCGGCGAATACTACAGCACGCATCGGATCAGCTACCAGGGTGGGGAGAAGTACCCACACCTGGTCCGCGATGCCACGAAACCCGACGTTCTTTCGCAGATCATTGCGCCGCTGGTGAAGAAGTAGCTCTCGTCATTTTTCGACGACGAAGTTCCCCACGTAGAGCGCGTCGATGCCGGACGAATAAAAGCTGCGTACCGCGTCGCGCGGCGTGCAGACCAGCGGATCGCCGAACAGGTTGAAGCTGGTGTTATACAGCACCGGCAATCCGGTGGCTTTGCCGGCGGCGTGCAGCAAGCGGTGATACAGCGGATTATCGTTTTGACACACGGTGTGGAGTCGCACTGAATCCCGGCCCAGCAGCGCGGCTTCGAAGGTCTTGCGATAGGGCGAGCGGACGCGGCTGACCGTGGCCAGATAACGCGCGTTCGGTCCTGCTTCGAAATATTCGCCGGCGCTTTCAGCCGGAACCGAGGCGGCGAATTTCCGGAAAGGTTCCCGATGCTTGATGAAGATATTCAGATTTTCGGTGGAGTAGGGATTGAGCGGCGACGCCAGGATGCTGCGGTTGCCGAGCGCGCGCGGCCCGAATTCCATGCGGCCCTGCATCCAGGCGATGATGTTTTGGCCGGTGAGCGCGCCCACGGCCGAATCGACCAGTTCGTCGGTGGTGAGCAGGTACCGAAAATGCAATTTGCAGTTTTCGAGCACGCGCTTAATCTCTTCGCTGTCGTAGCTCGGGCCGAGGCAAAGATCGTTGAGCGATGCGCGCTTGGATTCGCCGAACACGCCATTCCAGGCATGAAACACGGCGCCCAGCGCGGTGCCGGCGTTTCCGGCCGCCGGTTGCACAAAAACTTGTTTGGATTGTTCCAGCGCGCTGATGAGCAGCGAGTTCAGGCCGAGGCCGCCCGCGATGCATACTTTGTCGCCAGGCCCAGTCATTCGAAGAACCACTCTCTCCACCGCATGTTGCAGCCCCGCGGCGAGCGCGGCTCGCATCGTTTCCGGGATCGCGGCGCCGTCATCGATGCCGATGTGTCGATAGAATTTCTCGCTGAAACCGCCTTGACCCAGCCGATCGGCGTCGAAGTAAGTGCGATCCAGCGACGGCCAATCGCCCGCGCCGATGATCTCGTCGAACAGCGGCCGATATGCGCCGCCATCGTCGGAAGCCGAAAGCCATTGGACCTTGTGCTCGTCGGCGCCCGCCGTGAAACCCAAAAGCTCGGTAACGCGGCCGTAGAGATTACCCAGGGAATCGGGATAATAGAGGTCTTTTTCCAACTGGAGTTGATTGCCGCTGGCGCGCCATCGGGCGGCGGATCGGAAATCTCCGTCGCGATCGAGCGTCAGCACCGTGGCTTCGTCGAACCCGGAAGGGTAGTACGCGGAGGCGGCGTGCGCGGCGTGATGTTCCACCATGAGCATCCGCGCTTTGGGGAAGCGCGAACGCAGCGCCAGGTGCGTGTCCTGCGTGAACGGCCGCACCACTGCGACACAATCGACGTCGGCCGCCGCGCTGTCCGCCAGGTGCAACGCCATCGCGATGGCCTGTTCGGGCAGAACGCCAGGTTGTTTCGCTCGCGCCAGCTTGTTCTCTTCCACGGCCGCGACCAGCTCGCCGTCCTTCAAAACAGCGCAGGCCGCGTCTTTGGGAATGCCCCCCAATCCCAGAATGATCATTTCGATTTCTTTTCGATTTTCGCCCAGGTGTCGCGCAAGGCGACCGTCCGATTGAACACCGGCTTGCCCGGCGTCGTGTCCGGATCGGCCGCGAAGTATCCGAGCCGTTCGAATTGATAGCGGTCTCCGGAGCGGGCGCCGGCGAGACTTGGCTCCAGCTTCGAGTGCGTCAGCACTTCCAGCGAATTCGGATTAAGATTGGCCGTGAAATCCTGGCCTTCGTCCGTCTGATTCGGGTCTTCAACGGTGAACAAGTTGTCGTACAGACGAACCTCGGCGTCCACGGAATGTTCGGCGGAAACCCAATGGATAGTGGATTTCACCTTGCGCCCGTCCGGCGCATTGCCGCCGCGCGTGGCGGGATCGTAGCTGCAATGAATCGCTTGAACCGCGCCCGTTTCATCTTTCTCGACGCCCGTGCAGGTGATGAAATAGCCGTAGCGCAAGCGAACTTCCCGGCCCGGCGATAGCCGGAAATACTGCTTCGGCGGATCTTCGCGAAAATCGTCCTGTTCGATGTAGAGCACTTTCGAGAACGGCACTTGGCGCGTTCCCGCGCTCGGATCCTCCGGGTTATTGATCGCTTCCATCTGTTCCACCTGGCCGTCCGGATAGTTGTCGATGATGACGCGCAGGGGGCGCAGCACCGCCATCGCCCGCAAGGATCGCTTGTTCAGGTCCTCGCGCAGGAAATATTCGAGCAGGCCCAGTTCGGTGGTGCCGTTCGTTTTCGACACTCCCACGCGACGGCAGAAATTTCGAATCGCTTCCGGGGTGTAGCCGCGGCGGCGCAGTCCGGATACGGTCGGCATGCGCGGGTCGTCCCAGCCTTGAACGCGACCTTGCTGCACCAGCGTGAGCAGTTTTCGCTTGCTCAAGAGGGTATAGGTCAGATTCAACCGGTCGAATTCGATCTGTTGTGGATGATAGATCCCGAGCTGTTCGACATACCAGTCATACAGCGGCCGGTGATCCTCGAATTCGAGCGTGCAGATGGAATGCGTGATTCGTTCGATGGAATCCGACTCGCCGTGGGCGAAGTCGTACATCGGATAGATGCACCACTTGTCGCCGGTCCGATGATGCTGCGCGTGCAGGATGCGGTACATGATGGGATCGCGCAGGTTCAGATTCGGGGAAGCCATGTCGATCTTGGCTCGCAGAGTTCGCGCGCCGTCCGCGAATTCTCCGGCCCGCATACGCTCGAACAAATTCAGATTCTCTTCGATGGAACGGTTGCGGTAAGGGCTCTCCTCGCCCGGCTCGGTTAGCGTGCCGCGCTGCCGGCGAACTTCATCGCCTGACAAGTCACAAACGTAGGCCTTTTCGGCGCGAATGAGCTGGACAGCCCAGGCATAGAGCTGTTCAAAATAATCGGACGCATAAAAAAGCCGGCCTTCCCAATCGCCGCCCAGCCAGCGGACATCCTGGATGATGGAATCGACGTACTCGGTTTCTTCCTTCGACGGATTGGTGTCGTCGAAGCGCAGGTTGCATTGCCCGCCGAACTCGGCCGCCAGTCCGAAGTTGATATTGATGGATTTGGCGTGGCCGATGTGCAGATATCCGTTCGGCTCCGGTGGAAAACGCGTGTGCACGCGTCCGCCGTACTTGCCGCTTTCCAGATCGCGGATCATCGTCTCGCGAATGAAATTGGACTGCGCCGGAGTAGTTTCGATTTCGGTGTTCGCCGGATTCATTGGATTTTAGCCAGAGGCACGGCCATCTCGATTGCCTGATCGATGCGCTTAAGACAAGTCTCGCGGCCTAATACCACCAGTGTCTCAAACAACGGCGGCGCTGCCTTGCGGCCGCACACCGCCACGCGAATCGGCTGAAACATTTGGCCGGCCTTGATTTTCAGTTCTTGGGCCGCTGCGCGGAGGGCCGCGTCCAGAGCGTCGTGATTGAAGTCCACTGTCGAGAGGATCTCGCGGCCGCGTTCCAGCGCCCGAAGCGCCATGGCCGCATCCCCCTTTTGCGGGATCAGCTCGGCGCTGTCGTACGGCGGCAATTCGTCGAGAAAGAAAAAGTCCGCCGCGGTTTTCACGTCGCCCAGCAACTTGATTCGTTCCCGGATCAAGGGCGTTACTTCCAGCATCTTGCCCGGCTCGGCGCGAAAGCCTGCCGCGCACAGAAACGGCATCAAGTCCCGCGACAATTCGTCCACTGGCATGGCCCGGATGTATTCGGCATTGAGCCAAACCGCTTTCGGATCGAACGGATCGTCCTCATGGAAGTTGATCACCGCGTTGTCGTGATTGATGCCGTCAAACGAGAAAGCATCCACCAACTCCTGGCGATCCATTTTTTCGCGATTGTCCTTCGGCGACCAGCCCAGCAGACACAGAAAGTTTATGAACGCTTGGGGTACGAACCCGGCATCCCGATAAGTGGTGACGCTCACCACCGGTCCATGTTTGCGCTTGGAGAGCTTCGAGCCGTCGGGAGCGATCAACAGCGGCAGATGCGCGAATTGCGGGGGAATGGCGCCCAGAGCTTCAAAAATCAGCACGTGCTTGAAGGTGTTGGTCAGATGATCCTGCCCGCGAATGATGTGGCTGATGCGCAGATCGATGTCGTCGGCGCAGGACGCCATGTGATAGGTCGGCATTCCGTTGCTTCGAAGCAGGGCGAAATCCTCGATGTCGGCGGGCGGCTTGGATTGGCGCCCGTAGACTCCGTCGCGAAATTCCACCGCGTGTGCGTCATGGCGCGGAACCCGGAATCGCAGCACAAACGGCTCGCCCGCATCGGCACGGCGACGGCTTTCCTCCCCTCTAAGCTCCCGCATCTCCCGATTGAAGAGCCATGCGGTTTCTCCGTGAGGCTTTTCGTCGCCGCCGGAGATCGCCGGCGTGAAATCGCGATAAGCCAGTCCCTGCTCGAAAATCTGCCAGGCCATCCGGCGATGCAAGTCCAGGCGGTCCGATTGGCGATACTCTTCGTCCCAACCTAGGCCGAGCCATTTCAGGCCCTCGAAGATGGAATCGAGCGACGCCTGCGAGTTGCGATCCACGTCGGTGTCGTCGATGCGCAGGACCATCGTTCCGTTGTGGTGGCGCGCGTAAAGCCAATTGAAGATGAACGTGCGGGCACTTCCGATGTGTAGAAATCCGGTGGGCGAGGGAGCGAAGCGGGCGCGAAGCGGCATGAAACTTCAGGATACAAGAGGACGGCGCGGAGCTTCAGGATGCCGGCGGCTGCTTTAATTGCTCGAATAGCTTAACGAATTCCGGGATCGTCAACTGTTCGGCGCGCTGGGCGGTCGCCGGGATCGAATCCAGCCGCGCCAAGTCGTACGATCCCGCCAGGTTGTTGCGGATCTTCTTGCGCTTTTGGTGGAAACAGCGACCGGCGAATTTGAGAAATTCGTTGCGGTCCAGGGCGGGGAAGTCGGACTTCGGATTCAGCCGCACCACCGCGGAGTCCACTTTCGGCGGAGGACGAAACGCCGCGGCCGGCACCGTGAACAAGAGCTCGGGCGCGCTCAGTAGCTGTGTCTGCACGCTCAGAAAACCGTAATCGCGCGTAGAAGGCGATGCGATCAGACGATCGGCTACTTCCTTTTGAACTAGAAAGACCGCCCGCGCCAGCCGATCGCCCATAGCCAGCGTCTTCGAGATGATGGGCGACGTGATGTAGTACGGCAGATTGCCGGCCACCGCCGTCGGGTTGAATTGGGCGAGATCGATTTTGAGAACGTCGGCGTCAACAATCGAGAGCCGACTCTCGTCGCGGAACTCCGCCCGCAGATACTGCACCAGCACCGGATCGATCTCGATCGCGATCACGCGGCCGGCTTTGGCGAGCAGGTGCGAAGTCAGCGCGCCTCTGCCGGGGCCGATCTCCACTACCACTTCGGCCGCATCCAAACACACGGCGTCCGCGATCCGTTCAAGAACTGTTTGGCGCGCCAGGAAGTGCTGACCGAATCGCCGACCCAACCGACTATCTTGCCACTATCCCTTCACGTCGATGCCGGCGGCGCTGCGGAAGGAGATCCGAACCGTGCCCGCGATGGGTCTGCCGAACGCGGTAGCCGGCCAGAATTCCGTGAACAAGAGATTATTTTCGATGGTCCGGCGCAGTTCTTCGCCTTTTTGTCCCGGCGCGCTTACGATCACATAATTCACGATGTGGCCTCGACCGTCGATGGTTAAGTCCACCTCCGCGTCTCCATGGCCGAACGCAACGGGCGCCAGGTACTTCACCATCGGCTGCGTGCTGAGCACAGTGGGAATGTCCCCCAGCGGATTGTTCATCGCGAACGCCGATTCGAAGGTCGGCACCAAGGCGCTGAACAGGAAGACGGCCGAGCAAAGCCCGCCCACCGCCGGCAAAGCCAGCGGCCGCATGAGGTGCTTCATCGAGAGCTCGAAGCGATCCCATGTGCGGCGCCAGCGGCTGGTCTCGCCGGTAGCTTCCATTCGCGCTTTCGACGCCGTCACGCGCAGCCGGTAAATCAGGTCGGGCGGGGGATTCCGCGGCGGAAGCGACCGCAAGGTGTTCCTCAGACGTTGATGGCGCCGGGATTCGAGCTCGCAGCTCCGGCAAGCCTGCAGGTGGCGGCGCAACTCGCGCCGCTCTCTCTCCGACATTGCATTGTCCAGGTACGCCGAAACTTTACGTTTTGCCAATCCGCATTCCATACTAATCAACCAAGGGTTGGGTAGACCACCGAAGGTTCGTCTCCGGCTCCAACCGGCCTTCCAGAATCTTTCGCAACGCCTCGCGGCCTCTCAGGATGCGAGACTTCACCGTTCCTAAGGAAATATCCAGAACCGTCGCGATCTCGTCGTAACTCAGGTCCTCGATATCCCTCAAAACAACCGCCGCTCGAAACCTCGGATTCAGCTGCTCGAGTGCCAACTCCACCAGGGCGCACGCTTCGCGATCCGCCGCTTGATCGAACGGCGTCCGGCCGGGATCGTGCAGACTCTCCTCGTAGCTCGGAACGCCCTCTTCAGCCGCAAAGGCGACTTCCTGGCGCAGGTGCCGCGAGAACCAGCGGCGATGATTGTACGCCTCATTCACCGCGATCCGGTAGATCCACGTCTTTAGACTGCTGCCGCCCCGAAACGACCCAATATTGCGAAAAACCTTCAAAAAGACTTCCTGCACGATATCGGCGGCATCGGAGGAATCGTTCGTTAGCCGGCACACCAGGTTGTAAACCGGATGCTGATAACGCTCGATCAGAATCTCGTAAGCCGCTTCCGCCCCTTCGCGCAGAGCGGTAACCAACGCATCCTCCGGAAAGGAGAACGCGAACGGATCCAGATGAAGACCAACTGTCGTATCCGCCACGGCCGTCTACCTAGATTCTAGCCTCAATCTTCGAGGACGGAATCCCTTGTTGAGTTGGACACCATTGCGGACACAAAGGTTCCCGCTTTCGATCAAGCCCCGCTAAGTACTTCGGCGTAATAGGCTTCGTACCGCGGGATGATGAGCGAAGTCGCGAATCTTTCCACTGCGGTTTGGCGGGCGGCGGCGGCCATTTTGCCGTACAGTTCGTCGTTTGTGAGCAATTCCACCACCCGCGCCGCCTGCGATGGGATGTCGCCCACCGATTCCAGGAATCCGTCGACGCCGTGAGTGATCAGCTCCGGCACGCCGCCCACGCGCGTCGCCACCGGAGGAACGCCGCAGGCCATGCCTTCGAGCGCGGCCAATCCGAACGACTCCATTTCGCTCGGCATCAGCAGCACGTGCATTTTTGGAAAGATGCGCTCCACGTGGTCCTGTTTGCCCATGAACGTCACGTGACGATCAACGCCCAGCTCGCGGGCCAGGCGATGCGCCTCGGGACGGTCCGGCCCGTCGCCTACCATGTACAGATGCGCGGGCGTCTTCTTCAACACTTCCGCCAGAATCCGGACGCAATCCAGCACGCGCTTAACGGGCCGGAAATTGGATATATGCATCAAGCGCTTTTCGGCGTTCGAACGATCCGGCGAAGGCTGGTAGGTATCAACGTTGACGAAATTGTGGATCACTCGGATTTCGTTCTCCACCCCGAATACCTCATAAGTCTGACGGCGCAGGTCATCGCTGATGCTCGTAATCCCGTTGGATTTCTCGATCGAGAACTTGGTGATCGGAAAATACGAACGGTCCAAGCCTACCAGCGTGATGTCGGTGCCGTGCAGCGTAGTGATGAACGGCAGACGCCTGCGACCCTGGGTCATCTGCTGTGCCAGCATGGCCGAGATCGAGTGTGGAATCGCGTAGTGGACATGCAGCAAATCCAGCTCATAGCCTTCGGCCACCTCGGCCATCCGCGACGCCAGCGCCAAACAGTAAGGCGGATATTGGAACAGCGGATAAGTGGAAACCTCCACTTCGTGGTAGAAGATGCCCGGAAGGCCCGCGTCCAGGCGAATGGGATTGGCGTAGGTGATGAAATGGACTTCATGGCCGCGCTGGGCCAGTTCGAGGCCCAATTCCGTGGCCACGATGCCGCTGCCGCCGTAAGTGGGATAGCAGGTGATCCCGATTCGCATGTACAGTAGATTCAACCGCCGGGCACCACGATACTAGTTTCTTGCCGCGGGCGTGAGCCAGGCCAAGCCGATCTGCCCGTGAATCCATTGGTCCGGACGCGCGACGTCTCCGCCGCCAAACCATACCCGCACGCGGTCTCTGTCCACCAGAACCGCGGGATCGCAGAGCACCTTCGAGTCCCAGGGCTGGTCGCCGGCGAACACGCTTGGCAGTTTCTCCCACTCGATCCCATCGCGCGATCTGGCCAAGCCGAGCCGGCGTACTTCGTTTCGATCGCGGCCGGCGTACAGCATCCAATAGTATCCTCGCGCCGGCCACACGGCCGGTTCTCCGAGTCCGTTTTCGTCGAATGCGCCATAGGCGCCCAGCTCGAGGATCGGATTGCGCCGCAACTTGAACCATGTTACTCCGTCGTCGGACGCCGCAACGCCCAGCCGCTGGCGCCGCGCGAGATCCATTCCTAAATAAAACATGTAATAGCGGCCACCCGCGCGAATGACATAGGGATCCGCCACTCCCCGCTCGTCCCAGCTTCCACGCGGGCCGGTCCCGAGCACCGGCGCGCCTTGCCGCTGCCATTGATGGCCGTTCGCGGATCGAGCCAATCCGATTTGCACCGGTTGGCCGGCTTGATAGTAGTACAGGATGCCGCTGACGTCGGCCAGCGCCGACCCGTTTGCGGCGATCGCATCGCCCTCCCACGATGCCGGATCGGGCGACAAAATTTTTCCTTCCTTGTGCCAAGCGATACCATCCGCCGACACCGCCAGTCCGGTATGCCAGGTCTTGCCGTCAAAGCCCGAATACAGGTTGTAGTAGGCCTCTCCCTGCTGGATGACCGAGGGATTGAGAACGTCCACCGAGTCCCACTCGCCGGCATCGCCACGCGTCATCACCGGATCGTGGCGCGCCTCCCATTGCCACGACACGGAAGCCCCGCCGGGTTGGACGGGAAGCGTGAAATCGCGGTAGCGCCCGCAGGCGCAGAACATCAACGCGGAGAGGACCAGGCCAACCTCGACACGCCGGATGCAGCGGATCACGTGGCGAGCCGGATTTTCAGGCCCGCTCCCTGGCCGGGCCGCGAGTCCAGGGTCATTTCGCCGCCCAGAGTCCGCACGCGCCGCTTGATGCTCACCGGCCCCAGGCGCAGCAGCTCCAACTCATCCAAAGTATATTTACCGCTGAATTGGAAGCCCTTGCCGTTGTCCTCAATCCCGATTTCGAGCATGTTGTCCGAACGGGCGATGGTAACCGCCACGCGGCTGGCCGACGAGTGTTTCTGCGCGTTGTACAGCCCCTCTCGGACGATCTGCAGCAATTCGAGCGAAACTTCCGGCTCGTTCGGCTCCAGGAATTCGGCGCTTACAAAAGAGGTGGGAATCCCACTGTCCTTTTGAAATTGTTCCACCACGCGGCGCAGCGTGGCATTGAGGCTGCCTTCCACATCCACGGGCCGCATGCTGCGCACGAACGAACGCAGTTCGTTCACTTGCGCCCTTCCCAAATCCTGCAACTGAAGCAGCTCCTCGGTGGCGGACGAAAGATCGCGCGTCAACAGCTTGCGAATGATCTCCAACCGCATCTGGAAACTGATGAAGCTTTGCAGTGGACCATCGTGGAAATCGGCGGCGATGCGCTGGCGCTCCGATTCGCGCGCCCGCTCGGCGTCGTAACGATAGAGCACGGTTTGCCGCGAAGCGCTGGACAGCCGCTCCTCCAAGTATTCGCGTTGAATGGCGAGGACGCATCCCAGAATTCCCGCCGCAATGAGCGCCGCCCGCAACATCTCAGCCGAGTGCAACGTGGGCACCAGATAGAGCAGCCCGATGGCCACCACCGCCACCACCAGCGCTTTCCACCATTTGTGAAGCATAACCGCGACCAGAAGTACGTACGCGTAAAAGACCGAACTGATCCAGTAGGCGTAAGCCGTGCCGGAGGTGGCCGACAGAAAAAAGAACATGAAGTCGATGATCAGCGCCAGCGTCGGATAGCCGGATTCCTCCAGGCTGCGCCAAAAAAGCGCCACGCAGGCGTAGATAACATAGACCGCGAATAGAATAACGCGGTCGGTCCAGACAAAGCTCGAAGAGATCAGCGCCACCGCGAGGCAGCTCATTCCCAGCAGGATTCGGATCAGGCTCAACAGCCGCCGCCAGGAATTGGGTAGCATTACTCTACAGAATAAATGGAATCGACGCGCGGCAACACGTCAAGGCTCGATATATAGCCGAACCCGGTTGCTGGCCTGGCCCTCGGCTTCGATCATCAACTCTCCGGGGCCCGCGTTGGTGATGCGGGGCAGCTGGATCTCGACCAGGTAGAAGCCGACATATCCGGGAGCGAGCGTGGCTGAGGTGACCTCCACCGGGGAGCCGTCCAGATAGGCGCGGACGGTAGCCGCCACGCGCGGCGGCTCTTTCAACGGCGCCGCCAGACCAGTGGGCCAGTCCGGCTTCACACGGCCGAGGCCTGTAGCCAGCACTTCGATACGCGAGTTGGCCTGCGCGGGCTTGGCGGAGTCCAACAAAATTCCGTCCGCGTCCATGATCAGCGGCGTGCCTTCGGGATCGACGAAGATAGCGGGTGACGCGTCTTGCAACGGCAGTCCCACGGTGAACCGGCCGGCGGCCGCTTGAAGCGACAGTGAAACAGTTTCGCCTTGGGCCTCGAACGGCACTTGAATTTGGGAAGCCCGGTCGCTGGCGTCCAGCACGGGGACGGCTATATTGTCGCTTTGCGCGGATTGAATCCGAGCGCCCAGGATGCTCAGCAGCGTTCCCGGCGCCGCGGCGCGCGAGCTGTAGTCGGCCGCGTTCACTACCCGGGCGTCGCGCAATCGATGCGGCGCCAGCGCCACGTAAACGCCGTAGCCTTCCAGCGCGACGTAAAGCTGGTTGGCGCCCGCGTCCAATCGCACGTCAACGGCTGAAACCGCCGGAAGATTTCCGCCGATCGCCGACCAATTGGTCGGGCGGCCCGCCGATCCCAGATCCGTGGTCGTAAAGAACACGCCCGCGTCGGTGGCCACGTAAACCGCTCCGCCTGTACGGTCCGCTGTGACTCCGTGCGCACTAGCGGTTTCGGGCAGATTGGCCGTGATGTCGTCCCAGAAGATGCCGCCATTCATGGTTCGCAACACATATACCGGTCGGGCCTGAATTGCGCCGCTGGATGTTTTCGCGCTGAGCGCCGCTACCGCCACTCGCGCATCGTTTGGATCCACCCAGATCGATTCCACGCTCCCTAAATCCCCAAGTTTGAACGTCGTTCCCCAGGACGCGCCGCCATCGTACGACGCTTCGAGCCACCCCTCCGAATCGCCGGCATAGATGTAACCCCTGGCCGTCGCAATCGCCGTGATGGAGCGGTTCAGGGTGGTCGAAAGCGCCGCTTTCAGATCGTTCTCGTGCTGATCGCCGGGACTATTGAGCGGCTTCCAGGCCGTTTTTTCGCCCGGCGCCCACTCGATCTCGCCCGTGGTTCCCGTCAGGTTCAGCCGCACCCCCTGACTCCCGCTGGGAACGCTCTCCAAATGACCCGCGGGCAGATTCGGAAGGAACGCGTTTAACCCGCACCAGGACACGCCGGCATCCATCGACCTCCAGACGCCGTTTTCGGAAGAAACCACCACTTCGTCGGGATCTCGCGGCGACGCCGCCACATCCGAAAGCCCGCCACCCAGAATGGAAGCGCCTTTGTACGCGGTTAGATTGGACCAAGTGGCGCTGGCATCGTCGGAGCGGTATACATCTGAGCCTACTGCGTAGATGCGACTGGAGATCGCCGCCTGGCTAGCCCATTTAAGGCCGGTGCTCGTGGGAGGCGCCGCAGACTGAATCGGGGGAGCAGCTTTTGAATCCACCACGCGCTGCCACTGTTCAAAATCCGCAGTCTGATAGGTGCGGCCGGAGCGAGTTCGCGCGTATAGCGTCGATCCGTCCTGAGAGTACCAGACTCGATCCACGGGTCCGGTCGCCGACGACGGCAGACCCAGATCCATGGCCGAATTGCCGATGTGCCGCCAATCTAGCTCGCCGCTCTGAGCTCGTACTACACCACGCAGGGCGAGAACCGCCATGAGAACGCCGATGGCGCCTAAAATCCGGATTGTGGCCTTCCGACACATGAACGAGTCTATTGTATCCTGTCTATCAACTCGAAAAGACTGAATCTAAGCCGTTTCTCTCTAAAAACCACGCGCGGGCATGTTCTTGCTGAGCACTTTTGATGGTAGACTGTGTTGTTAGTCTTGGTGAATAGTGGCACGGGAAGTACTGTAGAGTGGCATCGGCTCCACCGATGTATTTCTTTATGAACTTTAGGGGCTTAGTTGGGCTAGCCTGTGGGCTATTCATAGCTGCTACGGGAATAGTGTGTTCGGCCCAGCAATTCTCCGTCGGAACCGACGCGGCTGCCCAGGTTATTTCAATGACCGGGCAGGTTTCGGTACTAAGAACGGCCGGATCGGAACCTTGGGCCTTGAACGCGGGGGACAAGATCCAGGTACAACAGGTCATAGTCACCGGTCCAGACGGTTACGCCAAATTTCAGGTTTCCGACGGCAGCGTCTTTGACGTCTACCCCAACTCCAACGTCGTTTTTCGCAAGAATCCGGGCAATCTGCGCGAGCTTTTGGACCTGGTGGTCGGCCGCGTAAAGATCCACATCCAGAAGTGGGGCGGGCAACCGAATCCCAATCGGATCATGACCCCCACGGCGGTGATCTCGGTGCGCGGAACCACCTTCGACGTCAGCGTCGACGATGACGACGAAAATACGCTGGTGGCAGTGGAAGAAGGCTCGGTGGACGTCCAACATCGGTTGAGGCCCGGCAAGGAGAGAACCGTCAACGCCGGCGAAACGATCCGCATTTATAAAAACGAACCGTTGTCCCAAAGCGTCATCGACAAGGGTGAGCTGATTCAAAAGATCCTGCACGCGCTTTCGAACGCCGTTTACACCGCCATTACCAACCCCGGAACACGAGGCCTCGACACGACGATTCCGAAGTTGCCCGGCGACACTGCTCCTCCGCCTCCGCCATCCACTCCTCCGCCGCCGCCCCCGCACTAGGATGCTGCTGAAAAACTCCTTTGAGAGCCGCGACGGGACAAGCTAAAGCATGTCCTACAGTAGGGCATGCTTCAGCTTGCCCAGGGAGTTTTCATCAACCTCCTGGAACTGTCGCGGAATCGGCGGCCGACTGTGCCACACTAGTCGGTTAGGGAAGGTCATCGATGAAGTTTCCGCTCTGGTTTGGTCTGGTTCTTTTCTCTCTCCCCGCGATGCCTCAAAGCGCGGCGCCGGCCGGTGTTTCCTCGGAATGGGATGTTCGCAAGCTGCTCGATAATCTGGATCTTCAGGCTGAGCACCTTAAGCCGATTATCGATCAGGTACAGCCCGAAACCTGGAAGGGCGCGCCGGACGCCTACGTGGCCCAGTGGAAGAGCGCGCAGTCTGAACTCGGTTATTTCCTGTCCTCGATCAGTTCGCTTTCGAAAGATTCCGAGCGGCTCCCGCTCGCCCTCGATACGTACTTTCGCATGCAGGCCATGGAATCGACGCTCGGCTCCTTGGTGGAGGGCGTCCGGAAATACCAGAATCCCGCGCTCGCGGAACTGGCGCAGACGTTCGTCGCCGAAAACAGCACCAATCGCGACCGGCTCCGGCAATACATCTCCGACCTGGCGGCGCAAAAGGAACAGGAATTCAAGGTGGTCGACCGGGAGGCGCAACGTTGCCGCGGCATGCTGCTCAACCAATCCCCGACCAAGGAAAGGAAGCCATCCCATCCATGACCGTTGAACCTGCCATCTTCACGTGCAGCATCTGCGGCGAGCCTTCCAGCGACATTTGCGTGTATTGCACCATGGACGCATGCCGCAATCACCGTTGCGATCGATGCAAGCGATGCAGCGATTGTTGCGAGTGCGAGGTTCCGCTGTCGGCCGAGGAAGCGCATCCCGAACCGCCCCACACCGTGGCTGTCGAGCCGGAGCAGGTAATCGCCGCCGCGCCGCTGCCTATCGAAAGCGAGCCGCTGGACGAAGCCCCGATTTCGTACCCGGATGAGAACCCCTAGGTCACTCCGCCTTCTGAAGTTCGGAGGCTGGTTGCTCGCGTCCCTCATGCCTCTCCAATCCGCTTCCCGCATTCTCGTTCACGGCCATCGTGGCGCGCGCGCCATCTATCCGGAGAACACCATCCCGGCCTTCAGCTACGCGATTGACATCGGCGCGGACGTGCTGGAAATGGATGTCGCGGTCACCAGGGACAACGTATTGGTGATCTCGCACGACCCGCACATCAATCCTCAAATCTGCACGGGTCCGCACCCGGGCATCGCGATTCGCGAGCTGACGTTGGCGGAACTGCGCGAGTACGATTGCGGCGCCTTGCGGAATCCACACTTTCCCAAGCAGGTACCCATACCCGGCACGCGCATCCCGACGCTGGATGAGGTGCTCAGTCTGTCCACTCGCGGCAACATCCAATTCAATATCGAAACCAAGAGCTTTCCCGGGCATCCCGAGTTGACGCC
>Ga0302325_10005820_pt1 | contig 27910 bp, 23 predicted proteins | sample Palsa_T0_2_FD_201948 | JGI IMG/M metagenome (GOLD analysis project Ga0302325, IMG submission 201948) | Peat permafrost microbial communities from Stordalen Mire near Abisko, Sweden - Palsa_T0_2 | ecosystem: Environmental > Terrestrial > Soil > Palsa > Peat permafrost | place: Sweden: Abisko... | reverse complement strand
CGGCTAGCGGCCGCACCAGCACCGGTTGCACGACGCCAGTTGCCGCAATCGAGGCGGAGAGCTCCTTGAGAGCATTCTGGTCAATGTTCCCGCGCGTCTGGAAGGGATTTCGCTCGATCTGATCGACAGGTATTTCCCTCGGTTTGCCCTCGTCGGGAGGGGGCGCGGCAGGCGCGGGAGTTGAGGAGAATCCAGATCGTCCTGGGAGCAGGGATTCGAGACCCTTGCCGAGTGCGCGGCGCTTGGGAACTTCAACAGCAGCGGTCATTGATCTTCCTAAAAAAGCCTCGGGGGTTGAGAACTACAAAAACCTAGGCGGCCAGGTGGACGACTGGCCGTTGATTCCTGAGGAAATCCTCCTCAGGGGGACAATGGTGGTCAAGCATAAGGCCAGAAACGTACTTTCGTCTCCTGTCGTGATTGCGCCTGCAGAGCAGCTTTTCGCTCCAGGGCCTTTGGGCTATCGATGTGATTGCGAGCGAGGATTTCCTCAGCCAGCTCGCGATAACTCTCGGCGCCGCGGGACCGGGGATCATAGAGTGCGACAGGCTTGCCGTAACTGGGTGCTTCTGCCAGGCGGATGTTGCGTGGGATCGCTGTCTTGAGCAGCTTAGCCCCGAAGAACTTACGCAGGTTTTCTGTCACTTGCTGGGCCAGGTTCGTGCGTTCGTCATACATAGTGAGAATGACGCCTTCGATATCGAGGGTTGGATTGAACGCGGCCTGGATGCGCCCTAGGGTGGTGAGGAGCTCCGAGATGCCCTCCAGGGCGAAGTATTCCGCTTGCATGGGGACGAGCAGACGATCGGCGGCCACTAGGGCATTGAGGGTAAGGAGATCGAGGGCCGGGGGGCAATCCAGAATAATGAAGTTGTACTGATTGCGGACGGGTTCCAGGGCCTGGCGCAGGCGGTATTCGCGACGATCTGCCTGGATTAGCTCCACGGTAGCGCCGATGAGGTGATGGCTGCCGGGAACGATTTTCAGGGTATCTATCTCGGTGGGCAGTGTTGCTTCGGCAACGGTCGCGTTTCCCGTCAGGATGTCGTAGGTGGAGTTGCGATTTTCGTCACGCGCTATGCCGAATCCCCCGGAGGAGTTGGCTTGCGGGTCGCAATCGACGAGTAGGCAGGTGAGGCCCTCAAGGGCCAATGCCGCAGAGAGATTGATTGCGGTTGTGGTTTTTCCAACCCCGCCCTTCTGATTGACGACCGCGATTACTTTACCCATGCGTGATTGAAGAGTACCGAGTGCGGGCCACGAGAGCAAGAAACAGGCGATGTGCAGAAGTGGGCGTTGATTGTGGAGAACCCTCTGGGGCGTCTGGTGGCGGGAGCTACAACTATCGCATTTGGAAGGAGATAGAGGCGCGAGGACGGGGACGTTGCGATTGTTAATTGCAGATTAAGCCAGTGGAAAACGTGGATGTTCCACGTGGAACATCCAGCGGAAGCAACTCTAATCAGAGGAGATAGACGGCATTGTTCCACGTGGAACAATGGCCCCTATTCAGCTGTTTTGCCCGCTTTAGCGCGGTGTCCGATCGCCAGGATTGTGTGCTCGGCATTGGGTAGATGAACGGGGTCCAGCCATTGGAGTTCCGGAGCCTCAAAACCCGCCGCAGATCGCTCGGTGGTCAGGAGCACCAGGTAGCGTTCAACCAACCGGAGGGCAATCGGTATAGCCGACTCCATTTTCTCGACAGCTCGCATGGAAACTGCATGGAAGGGACGCCCTTGCGGCATTGTTTCCACTCGCCCGTCATAAACCTCCGTTTTTGTCCCGACCGTCCGGACCACTTCCCGTAGAAAGGCCGCCTTCTTTCCCTGCGCCTCAGCCAAAGTTACTCGGATCTCCGGACGGCAGATCGCGATGGCAACCCCCGGAAGCCCTGCGCCGGAGCCGTAATCCAACAGGCTATCTATATCCCCAGGAAGATGCTGGGCGGCAAAAGCGCACTCCACAAAGTGGCGACGGATGATTTGTTCCGGGTCCCGAATGGCGGTCAGGTTCAGGCGCGCGTTCCAACGCAGGAGAAGCCCCAGATAGAGAGAAAACTGCTCGTAGCAACTTGCGGGCAGTCCATCTATCCCTCCCGCAGCGAAGGCTTCCTGAATCTCTTCGATCATCCCGCCCGACGCGCGATTCACGGCTCGCCGGCGCCGATTGACACCGTCTGAGAAGATGCCCAGCTACGAGCTGCATAAAGGAAGGCCGCGAACAATTCGCGCGACGCTTCACTGCTCTCGTAGCTCCGCTCCGGATGCCATTGCACAGCAACCACGAATTGACCCGGTTCTGCGCCCTCCAATGCTTCGATGATTCCATCCGCGGGACTGATGGCGGCAACCACAAGGTTGCTCCCGGGGCGATCAATCGCCTGATGGTGGCTCGAATTCACCGAAAGTCGCAACGCACCCTGCTCCGCCTTTGGCACCAAATGAGAAAGGCGTGAACCTGGCGTCACCAGGACCGGGTGCGCATTTTGTACCTCCCGCCCCGGTTGATGGTTAACCATTCCCCTGCCATCGGAAGTTCCCGTTTCCTTAAAGTGCGGCAAGTCCTGGATGAGGCTGCCCTGTCGCCAGACGTTTAGCGACTGCAATCCATAGCAGATACCCAGGATGGGCTTCCCCTGAGAGAACGCATCCCGCAAGAGAAGATCGTCCGCAGCCTCACGGGGCAAATCCTTGGCTGCGCACGCTTCCACTGCCTGCTGCCCGTATCGCGCGGGATCTATATCCGCCGGACTGCCGGGTAGCAGTATTCCGATGCATGAGGCGAGGATCTCCGCCTGTGAAGCCGGAGGTTGTTCGAGAGAAATCGGAACCGCGATTCCTCCCGCCGCTTCTACCGCGCGAATGTACTGGGGCAGGCTGCGTTGGTTATAGGCTTGGTCCGTAGAGGTGGGCTCAGGGATGGCGATGCGGGGCATTGTAGAAATCATGGAGCCTCTCTTGTTGATGCTGCCACCAGGTCGAGGGTGAAGTCATCCGGTCCGGCGTGGCTCTGGTAAAGCTGCTGGATCTCGCTGCGCAGCCTGGCGGTCAGCTCATCCGCTTGACGGATGGTATATTCCGATGGGTCGATGGGTCTGCCAATGACCAGTTTGACTGGCCGGGGACGGAAGTGGTGGGTGTGTATTGGCAACAGTTCATAGGTACCAATCAGCGCCATCGGCACCAGTGGAACCCGCGCTCGTATGGAAATATAAGCCGGTCCGCGCATGAAGGGCCGCATTCTTCCATCGTGAGTTCGACCGCCTTCAGGAAAGATAAAGAGCGGCAAGCCTGCTTTCAGCGCCCGGATGGCACGATTGAGCCCAGCGATCGAGCCGCCGCTGCTTTCCTCGTCCACTGGTATCTGGCCGGAGCGGTTCAGGTGCCAACCGATGAACGGCCACTTCCAGAGGCTCTGTTTGGCCAGGATCCGAAACTGGAAGGGGAGGCTGCTGAAAATCACCGGGGTATCCATGAACGAGGTATGGTTCGAAGTGTAGATGGCGAGGGTAGGAAGATTCTCACGTCCGACAACAGTGACGGGAGCGCCGGCGACGCGCAACGAAGTCCGCGCCCATCGCCTGGCGATGTCATGCTGTATCCGGCCATCTTTTTCCAGGCAAGAGGCGGCCAGTGAAATGCACCCGAAAAATCCCGTAAAGAAAAAGAACAAGGGACCCCGCACCAGATTGGAACTTAGCCGGCGCGTTAGCGAAAGCGGCGGCAGCGTATCAAGTGTAGTGCTCATACCCCAAGCGGCTCCGTAGCCGCCGGCCGGGAAGCCGTCAGCAGCGGACGCACTTGTCCAACCAGATAAACGGATCCGGTAACGACAACCAAACCGTTGGCTGGAGTGATTTCGAGCGCTCGCTCCAGAGCACTTACAGCGCCCGGTGCTGCCTCGACCTCGCTGCCGGTGGTGTGCGCTGCTGCCAGCAGGTCTTCGAGCGATGCACTGCGTGGCGACTCAAGTGTTGTCACGAGCACGCGCCCGAAGAGCGGAAAAAGAATCTGGGCGAGCTCCGCTACCGGTTTGTCTTTGAGGCAGCCAAAAACGAGGGTCAAGGGTTGGCCTTTATCCAACTGCGAGACGGCCGCGCGCAGCGCCCAGGCTCCAGCAGGATTGTGGCCCACGTCCAGCAGCACATCTGCCCGGCCTCCATTGCCGGCGATATGCTCCAGCCGCGCCGGCCAGACCGTATCGCGGATGCCGGCCTGAATATCGATGGGAGTGATATTGTAACCATGATTGTTTCTTAACTCGACCGCCGTGGCAATGGCTAACGCCAGATTGCGCTGTTGATGCGCACCCGCCAGGGGGGAGTCGATCCCGATCAGTTCCCCCATCACGGAAAGCGGGTAGCGATTGCGCGTGTACTGCTCGGGATGATTGTGCACCGGCACGTACCGAGCCGCATCCACTCCGCGCACCTGCAGTTGGGCCGCGACCTCTCCCAATGCCTGGTTCGCTTCAGGATGCTGTGGCAGCGTGACCATGATGCCGTCGCGGCGCAGAATACCGGCTTTCTCCCGCGCTATCTGATCCACCGTCGAGCCGAGCCACTCGATGTGGTCGAGCGAGATGTCGGTAATCACTGAAACCACCGGCTCGACAATATTGGTCGCATCCAGGCGACCGCCCATGCCTACTTCCACGATCGCGGTATGCACCTTACGGGAAGCAAAATACAGAAACCCCATTGCAGTGAGGGTCTCGAAAAAACTCGGCAGCGCAGGCAGCCGCCCATCTTGTACCAATGCTGTAGCGATCTCCTCGACATGGAAGAAGAGGGATGCCAACTCGTTATCGCCGATCATGGCGCCATCCACCTGGATGCGCTCATTGACGCTGCTCAAGTGAGGCGAGGTATAAAGACCAGTTCTATAGCCAGCCCGGGCAAGAATGCTGGCCAATGTCGAAGAGGTTGATCCTTTACCGTTGGTGCCCGCGACGAGCACGGATGTGAAGTCGCGCTCGGCATTGCCCAGCGCCGCCATGAGGGTGCGCATGTGAGCCAGCTCAAATTTCCGGCGGGGCATGCCGGGCGCGGTGTGCAATTCCTGACCGAGAGCGTATAGGCGGTCAAGGGCCGAAGCGTAAGACATATTCCTATTTTAAGTGAATTCCCCCCACGATCCCGCGCCAACCCGCGCAACCGGCGATGTGGGCAACAGCAAATGCGCCAAAGGTTGCGACGAATGCTCTAACTTGCCACAGGGCGCATGAAGTCGAGGGCACGAATCAGGTAACCCTTGAGGTCGCGGCGGGCTACGATCGCGTCGAGCATACCGTGTTCGAGCAGGAACTCCGACCGTTGGAATCCTTCAGGAAGTTTCTGTCGAATCGTTTGCTCGATGACCCGTGGACCGGCGAAGCCTATGAGAGCGCCCGGTTCGGCAATGTTGAGATCGCCCAGCATGCCAAAACTTGCGGTCACCCCGCCTGTGGTGGGATTGGTAAGCACCGAGATGTAGGGCAGACCTGCATCATCCAATTGCGCAAGGCCGGCGGACACTTTCGCCAGTTGCATCAAGCTGGCGACGCCTTCCATCATGCGCGCACCCCCGGACGCAGCAACGATGATGAGCGGGTGCTCACCGGCCAGTGCCCGGTCGATGGCGCGGGCGATGGTCTCCCCCACCACGCACCCCATGCTCCCGCCAATAAACGCGAATTCCATGACGCTGAGAACGACGCTATGCGGGCCGAGGTTGCCCACAGCATTCATCACCGCGTCATTGAGGCCGGTCTCGGTCCGGGCTTTTTCCAGCCGGTCCTTATAAGGCTTGATATCGACGAACTCGAGCGGGTCAGTGGATACGAGCTCGAGATCAACCAGCTGATACCCCGGCTCGAGCAGGCTGGCGATGCGGCTGCGCGCATCCAGGCGGAGATGGTGTCCACACTTTGGGCAGACCTGGAGATTGTCTTCGAACTCTTTCTTGAAGATGGATTGCCCACAGCCTTCGCACTTCTGCCACAAACCTTCGGTGCGCACGTTCTTCTCCGTTGAATTCGTTTCAATCTCGTTCTCTTGCCGCTTGAACCAGGACATGTATACCCTTTCGCCACGCGCCCCACGTGGCTCCCATAGCGCTCCAGTGCCTGGAGCTTACAGCTGGTGCGATCTTTCTGCCTTTGATTTTGTGCAGCTTTTCCTGCCGGAGAAGCTACGTCAATACTCTTTCTCCGGCTGGCAGCAACTGGAGAAAGGCTCTGGCCGAAATGCCGGCCGGAACGCGCCAGGGTCGCTCCTGGATTTTCTGTACGCTGCGCTGGACACGACCGCGTGTGCGGCTTTCATTAAGGAAAGCCGCATGAACTTTGCCAACGCCAACAAACTCCACAGGAAATCCAGCCTGGCAGCGGCTGGCATCAGTGCCCGGTGTGGTACGGATGCCCAGCAAGTATTGTAAATGCCCGGTAGAGCTGTTCAGCCAGTACCAGTCGAGCGAGTTCGTGGGGCAGAGTCATGGGACCCAGGGACAGCACTGTTTGTGCCTGCCGGGCCGCCCGGTCCGACCAGCCGTTTGCGGGACCAATGGCGAAAACAATCGCTTGCTGGCCTGAATCCCGGCGCACCCCGAGCCATTTGGCTAATTGTTCTGAGGAGAGAGCTTCCCCTCGGCTGTCAAGCAGCACCAGCCACGCCGCCGTGCGCGCTCGTTGGCGGGCTACAAAATCAAACAGTATCTCCTCGGTACGGAAAGCAACCGCTTCGACGGCGGCAAAGGGAGTTATGCGATCCAGGTATAGCTTAATGGCCGGGCCGAGCAGATCGCTCCGGGTCCGTTGGGCGACGAAAGCCAGGGTAAGGTTCAGCGGGGCGCCCTCAGAAGTCTAACGTGGTTTGCTATCTGCTCCCAGCCGCTACCTGTTGCCGGACCGCGGCCATCCCGGCTCCGTCGAGCACGGCTTCGATCATAGCGTCACAACCCATGCATGAGTTGATCATCATGTGGTAGAGGCGCCGGTCTGTCCAGTCGCGCTCGTAGTAGCGGCGAATGTACTCCTCCCGCCGTCTGTCGGTGGCCTCAAGCTCCGCCTTGGCGCTTCCGGCGTGCTCCGGAAAGTGTTGTTCGAACCAGCGAATCTTTCTCGAAAGCGACGCGTAGACGAAGACGTTGAAGACTCCCGGAAGCGAGGCCAATGCGCAGGCGGCGCCGCGGCCAACAATCACACAGTTACCGTCGGCCACGCACTGCTTGAGGTAGCTGCGTACAAACTCGACCATGCGTTCGCTGTCGAACACCTGATCTTTGGGCGGCGCGGGGAGGCGGTCCACGCTGCCATGCCAGAAGGACTTGCCCATCCGGTAGTACCAGGGGTCAAGGCGTTCATCACATTGCTCCGCCATGCTTTGCGGAACACCCGCCTTGTGAGCGATTTCGTCAATCAGGCAACGATCGACGAGTTTCCAATGCAGCTTGTCAGCCAGGCGGTGTGCAAATTCCGCTCCCTGGCTGCCGTACTCCCGTTCAATGGTGATGACCCGGACCATGGAGAGTATCTCTCACGAAATCTATGCCGGACGCGCCGGTGGCGTGATGCTAGCACTGGCAGAGCTAATAATCCAGAGTAAGCGCGTTGCTTTACTGGAGGTGAAGAAGGCAATGTGCCAAGTCTTGCAGGGGGGCTTCATGGGCCGGGGAATCAAGATCGCCTAAGGTTCGGCGAGGACCGGGTTTCGTAGACTGCCGATCCCGGCAATCTCCACCACCACATCGTCTCCTGGTTTAAGCCAGCGCTGCGGAGTGCGGCCCATGCCGACGCCCGCCGGCGTCCCGGTGCTGATAATGTCTCCCGGCACCAGGGGCATCATGGTGGAAATGTAGGAGATGAGGCGAGGCAGCTTGAAGATGAGCTCCCGGGTATTGGACTTCTGTAATGTTTCCCCATTGATGGAAAGCGAGATGTCCAATTGGTGAGGATCGGGCACTTCATCCTTGGAAACGATCCACGGTCCCAGGGGCCCGAAAGTGGGGAAGTTCTTGCCCAGCGTCCATTGGGAAGTGGCTAACTGCACATCCCGAGCGCTTACGTCGTTGAGGATCGTATAGCCGAAGACGTGGTTCTCCCAGTCTGCCTCCGGTATATTGCGTCCGCCCTGCCCGATCACGACCGCCAGTTCGGCCTCGTAGTCGGGTTGCTGGCTGGCGCGCGGCAACAGGATGGGCTGCCCGTTCCCAATGAGGGTCAGCGGGTACTTGGTAAAAACAGTAGGAAACTTGGGCGGCTCCATTTTCGATTCCACGGCGTGGTCGCGGTAATTCAGGCCGATACAGAGGATCTTCGAAGGCCGCAGCAGGGGAGCCTCCAGGGTTACGGAAGACAGGGGCGCGAGCAAATTCAGGCCAGTTTCTTCCAGTTGGAGATTCACCCCAGCCCACCTCTTGGGTCCCGCGGCGATGAAGGCCGCTGTGTCCGAATATCCGAGCGGAGTGAGAGGAAAGACATGGCCGTCTTTAAGGAGAGCCGGGCCAGTGGCTGCATCGCGACGATAGGTGATTAGGCGCATCCATCGATTGTCCATCGGGGAGCAAACGAATGGGTAAAAAATTGTGGAATAGCGACGCTGAACGGCGACGGAAGACCTTGTTCTGAAGCTCAGGGCAATCGAACGCGACCGCAGGAAACTGCATCTGCCTACAATGGGGTGGTGGAGGTGTAATGGCGAAGCCGAACGAGGGACGAAACCGGGTGGTGATCGAGAACGTAGAACCCGAATTGAACTGTGGGCGCTTCGCGATCAAGCGGATTGTCGACGACACGGTCTCTATACAAGCGGATGTTTTCGGCGACGGGCATGACGAGGTGCGGGCACGGCTCCTGTGGAAGCAGGAAGGGGATCCCGACTGGCAGATGACGGAAATGCGGCCGCTGGGAAACGACCGCTGGCAGGGCGAATTTGCCGTCGGGCAAGTCGGCCGCTATCGCTACACGATTGTGGGTGAGGTCGATCATTTCGGAACCTGGCGCCACGACCTCGAGAAGCGCATAGCGGCACAGCAGGATCTCAAAGTGCCGTTTGCCGCCGGCGCGATTCTTCTTGAACTGGTGCAGGCCAGGGCAACGAAACAAGACAGCGCAAAGCTGGCAACCTGGGCTAAGGCACTCAGAACCGGAATCGATGACTCTGCAACTGCTGAACTTGCATTGCGGGACGAACTCGCGGAAATGGTCAAGCGCTATCCGAATACCGCACTCGAGACCCGTTACGACCACGAACTGGAAATTATCGTAGACCGGGAGCGGGCGCGCTTTTCCAGCTGGTATGAGCTTTTCCCGCGATCCTGGTCAACCGTCCCGGGCAAACACGGCACCCTGCGCGACGTTACTGCCCGGATAGACTACGTGGCGGAAATGGGTTTTGACGTCCTCTACCTACCTCCCATCTCTCCCGTCGGGACAAGCTTCCGCAAAGGCAAGAACAACGCAGTGGAGGCCGCACCGGGTGATGAGGGCAGCCCCTGGGCGATCGGGTCGGCAGAGGGAGGCCACACCGCGATCCACCCCGCCCTAGGCACCCTAGCCGACTTCAAGGACCTGGTACAGCGGGCCATCCAAATGAAAATGGAAATCGCCCTCGATATCGCCTTTCAATGTTCGCCGGATCATCCCTGGGTCAAAGAACATCCCGAGTTCTTTAAGAAACGCCCCGACGGATCGATTCAATATGCGGAAAATCCACCTAAGAAGTACCAGGACATCTATCCACTGGACTTTGAGTCTTCCAATTGGCAGGGGCTTTGGGACGCCCTCAAGGGGGTCTTCAGCTTTTGGATGGATCAGGGTGTGCGCATCTTTCGCGTAGACAATCCGCATACCAAAGCTTTCCCTTTCTGGCAGTGGGTCATCCCTGAGTTGAAGGCGAAAGACCCCGGTGTCCTGTTTCTGGCCGAGGCCTTTACCCGGCCACGGGTGATGGAGCGGCTGGCTAAGCTTGGTTTTTCCCAGTCTTATACCTACTTCACCTGGCGTGACACCAAGGAAGAACTAACGCAGTACATGCTGGAACTCACCGCTACTCCACTACGGGAATACTTCCGGCCCAACTTCTGGCCGAACACCCCCGACATCCTGGCCAAAAGCCTGCAGTCTGGAGGCCTGCCGGCCTTTCGCAACCGCCTGATACTGGCAGCTACACTGGTCAGCAATTACGGGATCTATGGACCGGCTTTTGAGTTGGGAGAAAGCACTCCAGCGAAGCCCGGCAGCGAAGAATACCTGGACTCGGAGAAATACGAGATCAAGACCTGGGATTTGCAAAAACCCACCAGCTTGAAACCGCTGATCGCCAGGGTGAACCAGATCCGGCGGCAAAACAAGGCGCTGCAGAGCAATGAGCGGCTGCATTTCCACCCCACGGACAACCCATCGCTCATCTGCTATTCCAAGCGCACGGCAGACGGCAGCAATACTGTCCTGGTTGTGGTCAATCTCGATCCTTTCGTGGTTCAGACGGGCTGGGTTTACCTGGATTTAGGGGTGCTGGGGCTGGCCGCGGGAGATACATTTGAAGTTTACGATCTGTTGGCGGATCACTCTTATCGCTGGCAGGGGTCGAGGAACTATGTTGCCCTGCGGCCGGCGGAAATGCCGGCGCATCTCTTCCGCGTCCTGCCTTAGGAAAACGGCATGACCGATCACACGACTGTAATAGTTACAATTTACCCAGGCGCGAAGCCGGGGAGGCACGATTGAAGCAACCGGGAAGCGCGGCGGACCCGCTCTGGTACAAGGACGCGATCATTTACGAGTTGCATGTCAAGGCATTCATGGACAGCAACAACGACGGCATCGGCGATTTCCAGGGACTACTCAGCAAGCTTGATTATGTGCAGGACCTGGGAGTCACTTGCCTATGGCTGCTTCCCTTCTTTCCTTCGCCTCTCCGCGATGACGGCTACGACATCTCCGATTACCTGAGCGTGCACCCGAACTATGGCACCATGCAGGACTTCCGGGAGTTCCTGATCCAGGCGCATAACCGGGGTCTGCAAGTGATGATTGAGCTGGTCATCAATCACACCTCCGATCAGCATCCCTGGTTCCAGCGGGCCCGGCTCGCGCCTAAAGGCTCGCCCGAACGCGACTTCTACGTGTGGAGTGACACCGATCAAAAATATACCGGCGCGCGCATCATCTTTACCGACACCGAAAAATCCAATTGGACCTGGGATCCTGAAGCCCAGCAGTACTACTGGCATCGCTTCTTCTCTCACCAGCCGGATCTGAACTATGACAATCCCGCGGTGATTGAAGAGGTGATAAAAATCATGCGCTACTGGCTTGACATGGGGGTGGATGGGCTGCGCGTCGATGCCATTCCGTACCTGGTGGAGCGCGAAGGCACCAACTGCGAGAACCTTCCGGAAACGCACGCCGTCATGAAGCGCATTCGCGCCGAGATAGACAAGTCATACGCCGCCAGAACGATTCTCGCGGAAGCGAACCAGTGGCCCGACGATGTGCGTATCTACTACGGCGACGGCGATGAATGCCACATGGCATTTCACTTTCCTCTTATGCCCCGGATGTATATGGCGCTGCGCCAGGAAGACCGCCTGCCGATTACCGACATCATGGCGCAAACGCCGGCGATTCCGCACAACTGCCAGTGGGGTCTGTTCCTGCGCAATCATGATGAGCTCACGCTAGAGATGGTCAGCGATGAAGAGCGGGACTACATGTACCTGGCCTACAGCGCAGATCCGCGCATGCGCATCAACGTCGGCATCCGGCGGCGCCTGGCGCCCTTGGTGGATAACAACCGCCGCCGCATCGAGCTTCTCAATAGCCTGCTCTTCTCCTTTCCCGGCACGCCTATTGTTTACTACGGTGATGAGATCGGCATGGGCGATAACATCTACCTCGGCGACCGCAACGGAGTGCGCACCCCGATGCAGTGGAGCGGGGATCGCAACGCCGGCTTTTCCCGCGCCACACCTGCGAAGTTGTACAGCCCGGTGGTCATGGACCCAGTTTGGGGCTATGAGGCGATCAACGTAGAAGCACAGCAGGGGGACCCGTCTTCCCTGCTGAGCTGGATGCGCAACATGATCGCCCTGCGCAAACTCTTCCAGGTCTTTGGCCGCGGCACCCTGAGCTTCCTCAATCCAACCAACCGTAAAATTCTCGCCTACATCCGCGAGTATCAAAACGAAAGAGTTCTCTGCGTTGCTAACCTCTCCCGCTTTGCTCAACCGGTGGAGTTGGACCTGGCCGCGTTTGCCGGCATGGTGCCGATCGAGATGCTGGGCTATGTCGAGTTTCCTCGCATCCGGACCACTCCCTATCCCTTGACCGTTGGGCCCTACGGCTTTCTGTGGCTGGAATTACAACCCTCGCCCGAGCCCGTGTCGCACCTCGACGACGCCGGGGAGCCCGAACTCGAGATCAGCGGAACCACGGACTGGATGAGCATTCTTGAGGGTACTGGCCGCAGGGAACTGGAGGAGTCGGTGCTGCGGGCTTATCTGGGCCGCCAACGATGGTTTGGCGGCAAGTCACGTCCCATCACCGGCACCAGGATTGAAGATTGGGCCGTCTTCAATCACGGGACCAGCGCGTTGGCGCTGGTCCAGGTGCAATACGGTGAAGGGGAATGCGACACTTACCTGGTCACCTTGGGATTGCTGTTCGGCAAGGCAGCGGACGCACTGCGGGAAGAGTCGCCCAATGCCCTGCTGGCGCGGGTGGTTACCGCCGCGGATGGGGGCGTGCTTCATGAAGCGGTCTATAACGATAGCGCCAGCGAAGCGCTCCTGGCGTTGATCACCGGGGGGGCTCAGATTTCCTCACGCGATGGCGTCATCCTGGGAGTACCCAGCAGCACGCTGGCTCATTTACAGGGTCCATCGCGGGAGGTGCCGCGGCGGGGCTCGGCGGAGCAAAGCAACACCTCGATTATCTTCGGCGACCACCTGATCATGAAGCTGTTCCGCAGACAGCAAGCCGGTCCCAATCCCGACACCGAGATCGGAAGTTATCTCACCGAGCAAACGCACTTCACTCACATCGCGCCCTTTGGTGGTTCGATCCAATACACGCGCAAAGGGCAGGAACCCTCGACGATGGCGATGTTGCAAGGCCTGGTCGCAAACGAAGGCGATGGGTGGAGCTGGACCCTGGAAGAGCTGGACCGCTACTACGAGGCCAGCGCGGCGCAGAGTTTTGCCCAGGGCGGAGTGGCGGAGGGGCAAACCACCCTGGGTTTGTTGAGTGAAACTCCGGAAACAAAATTGGCGCGTGAGCACGTGGGCCCATATCTCGATGCGGCTGCGCTGCTGGGTAGACGAACGGCAGAGTTGCACCTGGCCCTGGCCTCGCCGACGCAGGATCCCGCGTTTATGCCGGAACCGCTCAGTTCCCAGGACATCGACCGGCTGCGCGAGGACCTGATCCTGCACGCCAGCAGGGCCTTTGATGCGCTCAAGGAAAATGTAGCCCGCTTGCCCGACAGCGTGCTGGAAAGAGCCGGGTTGGTGCTCAGCCGCAGGAGCCTGGTGCTCGACCGCCTTCGCCAATTAACGGCAAGAGAAATCTATGCGCTGCGCACTCGCATCCACGGGGACTATCATCTGGGGCAGGTGCTGCGATCCAAGGGTGACTTCGTCATTTTGGACTTCGAGGGTGAGCCGGCGCGGTCGCTTGCCGAGCGGCGAACCAAGCAGTCCCCGCTCAAAGACGTCGCGGGTATGCTGCGCTCCTTCAGTTATGCGGCTTTTTCCGCGCTGATGAAGTATTCCTCGCGACGGCCGGAAGATTTTCATCGGCTGGAGCCGTGGGCGCGGCTGTGGGAACAGTCGGTCTCGTCGGCTTTCCTGCGCACGTATTGTGAGTTTGCCAAGGGGGTTGCCGTGATTCCATCGGACCCGCTGCTCTTCCAGCAACTGCTGGAAGCCTATGTCATCGACAAAGCGCTCTATGAGCTGGCCTACGAGTTGAATAACCGGCCCAATTGGGTATTGATTCCTTTGACGGGGATATTGAGCTTGTCGCTGTAGCGATCATGTCCGACGGATAATTGGGACGGGTACAGGTAAGATCCGGTAGAGGAACCGAAGGTACAAGCATGGCGAAGTTAGAGCTTTCGGAAGAAACGAAAACAGGGATGGAAGCAGTCGGCGCTGCCGATCTGCTGATCGCGGTCGCGGTACAGGTCGATGCCGACCAGCTCCGGGCCGCGGCCACGCGAAGCGTGCTGAGCATGGATGCGAGCGATCATGGGTCTGCTCAGCGCACCGTGGTGGCATTTCCGGGGATGAGCAATGTTGAGAGCGTGGACAAAGGCGAGATCGAGCGCGATGAGGCTGCTGCGGATAGCAATTTGCGCTTCCTCCCGTATTCGCTTGCTTCAGGAACTCCATCGAGAATTCCCTGGCTTGCTCCGGCGAGCACCTATCAGGCACTTTTTGGCATGGCGCGGGAACTGGGGGTGAGCGCATGCGCGGTCATCGGCTTTGATCTTTCCGCTCTGGAGACAAATTTTTTGGGGCCGATGCTGGCGCCGTTGCGGGAAAAGCGATGCGAACTCGTCATGCCTCTCTATGCATTAGGAAAATTCGACGGCCTGCTGAATTCGAGCATCCTCGCTCCGCTTACCCGGGCTCTTTATGGCAAGCGAGTGCGCTTCCCGTTGGCGCCGGACTTCTGCATTTCGAGCAACATGCTGCCCGAGCTGGAAATAGCCCTGCAGCGAACCACAGCACAGGGGCAAGATCTGTTCTGGCCGGCGACCGAGGCGGCTATGCGCGACTGCGGCATATGCCAGGTGCCTGTGGATACCCGGCACACCACCCCCTCCGATGGCCTGGATCTGAGTACCGTCCTGGCCCAAACCGTTGGCCCCTTGTTTGCTGAGATGGCGACCAATGCTCCCCTGTGGCAGCGGGTGCGTGGTTCCCAGCCAGTGGAAACCCTGGGTACTGCTCTGGCTCCGCCGGCCGACGGACACCCTGCGGATACGACTCCCATGGTGGAGACATTCCAGCTCGGCTTCCGCAATCTGCAGGAGGTCTGGTCGCTGGTGCTGCCACCGGTTACGCTTCTGGAGCTCAAGCGGCTGGCCCGGGTGAGTGGGGACCGCTTCCACATGCCGGATGAGCTCTGGGTTCGGATTATCTACGACTTTGCCTTGGCCCACCGGCTGCGCACGCTGAGCCGGACGCACTTGTTGGGGGCGCTCACGCCGCTATACCTGGGGTGGGTAGCCTCCTATGCGCTGGAGGTAGGCAGCGTCAGCGCCGGAGAGGCAGAGCAGAGGTTGGAAAAGCTGGCTCGCGCCTATGAAGATGGCAAGCCCTACTTATTATCGCGGTGGCGTTGGCCAGACCGCTTCAACCCGTAGGGCAGGAGGAGAAGATTATGTGGACTCAGGTGTCACAGTCACTGCACGAATCGATGGCTCGGGTCATCAGCCGCATCGCCACGTTGCTTCCGGGAATTCTTGCGCTTATTGTCGCCGTCCTGTTTTTTGCCGCGATCGCGTGGCTGTTGGCATGGCTGTTACGCGCGCTGTTGATTGCGATCCACATCGACGAACGGCTGGTGCGGGGAACGAATACTATCGCCGAATGGTCGCCTACCTATACGCCTACTACTCTGATCACCCGTATCGTTTTCTGGTGCATTGTCCTGGTCGGTTTCCTGGTTGGACTGGAAGCCTTTGGCGCATCCTCAGACAATCTGCTCACCGCGCGGCTACTCGGTTACATCCCCAACGTGGTGGGCGCGGTTGTACTGCTCATCCTAGGCAACGTCATTGCGCGCTTTCTTTCCCGCAGTGTGTTGATTGGCGCAGTGAATATGAATCTGCATTACGCGCGCTTGTTGAGCCTGGGGATCAAATGGCTGGTATTGGTGCTCACCGCCGCGATGGTGCTCGATCACCTGTCGATCGGGGCTGCGATTGTGGATCTGGCATTCGGCATTCTCTTCGGGGGCATCGTTCTGGCGTTGGCGCTCGCCGTGGGTCTGGGCTCGCGTGACCTGGTAAGCAGGTCGCTCGAACGGGAAGCGGCCCGGCCCGCGCCCGAGACCATGCCGGAAGAGCAGTTCCGTCACTTCTAGCTCTGGCCTACCTGTGAGAAGGTTGTATCAGCGGATATGGATAGAAAGAGCGTAGGAGCAGGGGCACCGCTGAAGGTTGCCATTTTGGGCTTTGGCACGGTGGGCACGTCAGCGGCTCGGATTTTATGCGAGCACCCGCCACAGGGTGTTGCGTTGAGCTGCATCTTCAACCGGGGAATCGACCGTAAACGAGTCCCCTGGATCCCGCCTTCCGTGCTCTGGACAGAAAACTTCGACGAAGTCCTCGCGTCCAATCCCGATATCGTCGTGGAGTTAGCTGGAGGACTCAATCCTGCCGCTGACTGGGTGCGGCAATCGCTGGCGGCAGGCAAGTCGGTGGTCACGGCCAACAAGAAAATGATTGCCGAGCAGGGTCCTGCATTGGAGGAGCTGGCTCGACGGCATGGCTGCCAACTGCTGTATGGCGCCGCAGTCGCAGGCGGTGTTCCCGTAATCCCTGCAGTCCAACAGGGTCTAGCCGGCGACCGCATCCACCGGTTCCACGGAATTCTGAACGGCACCTGCAATTTCATTCTCAGCAACATGGAAGATGGGGCTGAATTTGATCCAACCTTGCGCGAAGCGCAGGAGCGGGGTTACGCCGAGGCCAATCCCACGGAAGATGTCGATGGTTTTGACGCCCGGGCGAAGCTGGTGATCCTCTCCCGCCTTGGGCTGCGGGTGGAGGTCCTGCCGGAAGAAGTTGCGTGCCGCACCATCCGCGATGTTTCAGCCATTGACTTCGCGTATGCCAAGGAATTGAACTGCACCATCCGCCAGATTGCGCGAGCCGAGGTCAGAAATCAGGAGCTGTTAGCCACGGTTGGACCCATGCTGGTCCCGCGCAGCTCACCTTTGTCGTGGTCGCGGGGTACGGAGAACATGGTTATTTCCGGCGGCCAGTACGGCGGCCAGACGGTCTTCTCCGGCCACGGGGCCGGAGGCAATCCCACTGCGGTTGCCGTCATCTCGGATGTGCTGGCGATTGCCCATGGCGGCTGTCCGGTGACGATTACCAGTACCCGGGCGCGGGTCGACGGCGATTTCGTCGTGCCTCACTACATCCGGTTCGTGGTGGATGACCAGCCCGGCATCGTGGCAGCGATCGCGGGCGACCTTGCCGGGCAGCACATCAATATCAACGCCATCCTGCAAAAACCAGGGTATCCCAAGGATCGACTGCCGTTTGTGGTGACCGTTGAACCTTGCCGCAGCTCCGCGTTGAAGGCAGCGCTGAGTAAGATTGCCCAAATGGAGTGTATGCAGGCGCCACCATTTGACCTGCAGATGCTGGAAGAAACGAACGTCTGACGTCTGCTGTCACAGAGAGGAAAGTGGAACTGCAGATCCACTCAACGTTGCAGAAGATCAAAACCCTAAGACAGGATGCGGCTCGTAAGGCTCCTCGAGCGCCTTCAATTCGCTTTCGTCGAGGCGGATTTTCAGCGCCTCTAGCGCCTGATCCAGGTGATCCATCTTGCTGGCCCCGATGATGGGTGCGCTGACACCAGGCTTCGCCAGGATCCACGCCAGAGCTACTTGTGAATTCTGCACCCCCCGTTTGGTGGCAATTTCAGTCAGCCGGTCCACCACCGTGAAGTCCGATGGACGGTAGTAAAGCTTTTGCGCAAAATCGTCGGTCTTTGCGCGAATCGTTTCCCCGCGACTTTCGCTATTCCGATTTCCAGCCAAAAAACCACGCGCTAGGGGACTCCAGGGAATAAGCCCCACGCGCTCCTCCAGGCAAAGCGGAATCATCTCCCGCTCTTCTTCCCGGTAAACCAGGTTGTAATGATTCTGCATGGTGACAAAGCGGGCGAGCCCCATCGTGTCCGAAGTCTGGAGCATTTTGAGGAACTGCCATGCGTACATGGAGGACGCTCCGATGTAGAGCGCCTTGCCCGAGCGGACCACCTGATCCAATGCCTCGAGCGTCTCCTCAATGGGAGTGTGAGGATCGAAACGGTGGATCTGGTAAAGATCGACATAATCGGTCTGCAAGCGGCGCAAGCTGTCGTCGATGGCGTGCAGAATATGCTTGCGCGAAAGGCCTTTCTGGTTCGGATCGTCTCCCATGGCGTTGAAGACCTTGGTAGCAATCACCAACTTGTCCCGGGAAGGGGCATACTCTTTGAGCGCCCGCCCAGTGATCTCTTCGCTGACTCCCAGCGAATACACATCCGCGGTATCAAAGAAATTGATGCCGGCTTCAATGGCACGGCGGTAGAACGGCCGTGCCTCCTTATCCTCAAGCACCCATTCGCGCCACTTCTTCGAGCCGTAGGTCATGGTTCCGAGGCAGATCCGGGAAACCTTGAGTCCGGTCGAACCAAGGTTGACGTATTCCATTGCACCTCCTAAGGTTTCAGCGCTAAAAACGCACTAAACAAGATGATCGACCTGGATCAGCGCGTGTCCCACTCAAGCCCCACGGCACGCTCCACGGCATGCCGGGACAGGCGGGGCGGGCAACAGAAGGCTTGAATGGGGCCGCCCAGGATCTCTTAGTCATGCTGGGGTGGTCCGCCGCACGGCCTGCGGGTTGAGAAACGAGAGGGTCGAACTAGCCCTTGTGGGCGCTGGCCAACTTCACCTGCGCTTCGTGGATCACTTCGTTGGCCTGGGCGTACTTTTCTGCATCTTCGCCGGCATCGTTCCACATTTTCTGGCCGCTTTCGAGCTGTCGTTGCGCTTCGCCGGCATCGATCTCTTCCGGTTTAATCGCATTTTGCGCCAGGATCGTCACTCGGTCCGGTAGCACTTCCACAAAGCCCCACACCACGAAATACTTCTGATCGCCACCGCTACCGCCGTGCAATCTCACCTCGCCTACGCCGAGCTCGGCCAGTAAGGGAGCATGCCCATACAGCACCTCCATGTAGCCGGACTTCGACGGAAGCTCGACCGCATCCGCGCCCTGGTCGATCAAAACCTTATCCGGCGTCACCAGCCGGACTTGCAGTTGATTATCTGAATCTGCCATGGTTACTTACTCTGCATGCTCTTGGCTGCCTCAAGCACTTCCTCGATCGTGCCCTTCATGTAAAAGGCCTGTTCGGGGATGTCGTCGTGCTTGCCCTCAATGATCTCCTTGAAACTACGCACCGTATCCTCCACCTTGACGTACTTTCCGGGCGCCCCAGTAAATACTTCGGCGACATGGAAGGGCTGGGAGAGGAAACGCTGTACTTTTCGCGCACGATTCACGGTCAGCTTGTCTTCTTCGGAGAGCTCGTCCATGCCCAGGATGGCGATAATATCCTGCAGATCTTTGTACCGCTGCAGGATGCGTTTTACGCCCTGGGCAACGGCGTAATGTTCTTCACCCACCACGTGGGGGGTGAGGATGCGCGAAGTGGAAGCTAGCGGATCCACTGCGGGGTAGATACCAATCTCGGTCAACGCGCGGGAAAGCACGGTGGTCGCATCCAGGTGGGCGAAGGTTGTCGCCGGCGCCGGATCGGTGAAGTCATCGGCAGGCACATAAATCGCTTGCACGGAAGTTACAGAACCCTTTTTGGTGGAGGTGATTCTCTCCTGCAGTTCACCCATCTCCGTTGCCAGGTTGGGTTGATATCCGACAGCCGATGGCATGCGGCCGAGCAAGGTAGAGACCTCAGAACCCGCCTGCGTGAAGCGAAAGATGTTGTCGATGAAAAGGAGCGTATCGCCGCCCTGCTCATCGCGAAAATATTCGGCGATGGTCAATGCAGTAAGAGCGACGCGCAGGCGTGCTCCGGGTGGCTCCGTCATCTGGCCGTAAACCAGCGCGGCCTTTGACTTCTCGCGGTCTTTTGAATTGATCACGCCGGATTCTTCAAACTCATTCCAAAGGTCGGTGCCTTCACGGGTGCGTTCGCCGACTCCGGCGAAGACGGAAACGCCTCCGTGGCTGCTGGCAACATTGTTGATCAATTCCTGAATGATGACCGTCTTGCCTACGCCAGCTCCACCGAACAAGCCGGTCTTGCCGCCTTTCAAGAAGGGCTGGATCAGATCGATGACCTTGATCCCGGTCTCAAACATCTCTTCGCCGGTGGCCTGGTCTTCGAAGGAGGGCGCGGCCCGGTGGATGGGCCATCTTTCCTTGGCATTGACAGGTCCCAACTCGTCTACCGGTTCCCCGATGACGTTCAGGATGCGGCCGAGCGTCGCCACTCCCACGGGGACGGAAATCTGGGAGCCCAAGTCAAGGCACCGCATGCCCCGTACCATTCCCTCGGTCGACTCCATCGCCACGCAACGAACGCGGCCTTCACCAATGTGCTGCTCCACTTCCAACACCACGTTGATGGGCAGCGGCACATCGAAGCCCTCGCTGGTCACCCGCAGTGCCTGGTAGATCGGGGGCATGGTCGCCTCTTCGAATTGCACGTCGACCGCGGGCCCGGAAACTTGGATAACTTTACCTATGTTTTCTGTCATAACTTTTGCTTTCCTGTGGCGTGTGCTCTTAAAGAGCTGCCGCACCGCTGACAATCTCGATAATCTCTTTGGTGATGGCGGCCTGGCGCACACGGTTCATGGTGAGCGTAAGCGAGTCGATCATCTCGGAGGCGTTAGTCGTAGCCGCGTCCATGGCCGTCATGCGCGCGGCCTGCTCCGCGGCGCTGGACTCAATCAACGCGTGATAGATCTGCGAGGTGACGTACTGACGCAGAAGACCATCCAAAAGCTCCCGCGGCGGCTGATCATAGATGTAATCGACTTCGGCAGTGCCGAACTTCTTCGCCTCCTGCTCGGCTTCGCTACTGTCGGCTTCTCTCACGCTTATCCCTGCGTGAGCGGCCGCGAGCGCCATCTCTTCGCGCTCCTCCTGGCTCATTTCTTCGACCTGCTTGATGTCTCGCCGCCCCGGTTCGATGATGGGTAGAATGCGCTCCACCACTACCCGCTGAGCCATCACCGATTTGAACTCGTTGAAAACCAGGTAGACCGCGTCGAGCTCTTCTTCGATGTAGCGGTGAACCACTTCACGCGCCATCAACGCCACTTGGTCAAAGCTGGGTTTATCCAGCATGCCGGGGTAGTCACCTGCTATTTCGATCTGGTTTTTGCGCTCGCCACGGCTCTTCTCTTCCGGCGCCACCGGGGGCGCTTCAGGATCACGATCGCCAGTATCCGCGGCAGGGTCATTGGCTTTGTCCTGACTGCCCTGCTTCTCGACAAACGTGGCCATCCCGTAGCGGCGGCGAAAAAGATCCCGGCCTTTGCGTCCGATGGGAGCAATGTCAATCTGCTCCTCGCTGTGCTCACTGATGAAACGGAAAGCTGCCTTGGTAATGTTGCCATTGAAGCCGCCGGCGAATCCCTTATCTCCAGAAACGACGATGAGGAGCGCCTCTTTCTCCTCCCGGGACAGCAACAACGGGTGACGCACATCTCCGGTCTGGGGATCGTACAGCTCGATATGGCGCATCAGCGAACCGATGACGCTGGCCAGCATGCTGGCATAGGGACGCCCCGAAATGGCGCGCTCCTGCGCCCGGCGAAGCTTGGCGGCAGCGATCATCTTCATCGCTTTGGTGATCTGGCGCGTGCTTTTCACACTACGGATGCGCCGTTTTAAATCCAGAACGTTTGCCATGCGCGGTCAGGCCTTCTTGGTTTCTTCCTGCTTCTTCTTCTCTTCCTCAGACAGCGGCTTAACCGAGGACTCTTTGAGGGCCGCATCGCGATGCTCGGAGAGGAAGTCTTGTTTGTATTCCGTCAACGCCTCTTTGATCCGGTTTCTCAGGTCATCATCCAACGCCTTCTTGCTCACGATGTCCTTTAGCAATCCAGACTGTGCCGAATCCAGATAGGGATAAAGCCCAGTCTCGAAGGCGTGGATCTCCTCCACTTTCAGGTCATCGAGAAAGCCATTGGTGCCGGCGAAGATAATGATGATCTGCTTCTCGGTCGATAGAGGTGAGAACTGCGGTTGTTTGAGAATTTCTGTGAGTCTCTGGCCACGGTTGAGCTGATTCAGGGTGACTTTGTCCAGGTCGCTGCCGAATTGGGCAAAGGCGGCAAGCTCGCGAAATTGCGCCAGGTCGAGTTTCAAGGTGCCCGCTACCTGGCGCATGGCCTTGATCTGCGCACTGCCGCCCACGCGGCTTACGGAAAGGCCGACGTTCACGGCCGGTCGAACACCGGAATTGAACAAGTCCCCTTCCAGGTAGATCTGCCCGTCGGTGATGGAGATGACGTTGGTTGGAATGTAAGCAGAGACGTCTCCTGCCTGGGTCTCGATGATGGGGAGCGCGGTCAGCGAGCCGCCACCCTTGGCATCGCTCAGCTTGGCCGACCGCTCCAAGAGCCGGGAGTGAAGGTAAAACACATCGCCGGGATAGGCTTCGCGACCGGGAGGGCGACGCAGCAGCAGTGAGATCTCGCGATACGCAACCGCGTGTTTGGAGAGGTCGTCATAGATGATCAGTGCATGGCGGCCGCTATCGCGGAAGAACTCGCCCATAGAGGTAGCGGCATAGGGCGCCAGGTACTGCATCGGCGCAGGCTCTGACGCGGTCGCCGCCACCACAATGGTGTAGTCCATGGCGCCGTGTTCCGAGAGTGTTTGCACTACCTGGGCTACGGAAGATCGCTTCTGCCCGATAGCGCAGTAAATACAAATCAGGTTGTTCTTGGCGCTATTGATGATGGTGTCGAGTGCTATGGCCGTCTTTCCCGTCTGGCGGTCGCCGATAATCAGTTCGCGCTGCCCACGGCCGATGGGGATCATGCTGTCGATGGCCTTGAGCCCAGTGGACATGGGCTCGCGCACGCCCTGACGGTCGACGACCCCGGGAGCGATACGCTCGATGGGCGCGAGCTGAGTTCCCTCGATGGGGCCACGGTCATCGATCGGCTGGCCAATGGCGTTGACGACACGGCCAATCATCCCATTGCCCACGGGTACGCTCATGATCTCGCCGCTGCGTTTGACCTCATCTCCCTCGCGCAGCTCGGTGTAATCGCCCAGGATGACGCAGCCGACCTGATCCTCGTCGAGGTTCATCGCCAGGCCTTCCACTCCGTGGGGAAATCTCAGCATCTCTCCCGCCATGGCCTTGTCCAGGCCGTGGAGGCGGGCGATTCCGTCGCCCAGAGTAATAATGGTCCCAACTTCGTCGACGCGAATCTCTGCGTCATAGTTTTGAATCTGCTCCTTCAGGAGCTGCGTGATCTCGTCTGCGTTGATCTGAGCCATACCGTTCTTCCGTCAATTCTCGATTGTTTGTTGGGGGCGCCTCGGTCGACTGCACCAGCGCAAATTTTCGGGGTTAGCTGGAAACCAGCCGCTCTTTCAAGCGTTGCAAACGTCCCCGTACAGAGCCGTCATAGATGGTGCTACCAATACGCACAATCGCTCCGCCGATGAGCGACTTGTCCTCGCGGAAAGTAGCGTTGACCCGATTGCCGGCCAGTGCGGTGACCTGACTCTCCAGCTTAGTCCGCTCCTGATCTTCAAGTGGGCGCGCTGTTACTACCTCAGCATCGGAGATCGACAAACGGCGATTCATCTCCAGCCGGAACTCCTCGAGAATTTCCGCCAGGGCGCCAAGCCGTTCGTGCCTGATCAGAACCGCGAGGAAATTTCGCACCATCGGCCCGCAGCCAACCCGGCTGTTGACTGTGTCAAGGATCGCTACCCTACGCTGCGCAGGGAGGGAAGGGTTCAGCAGAAGCTCCTTAAGATCCTTGCTGGCAGCCAACGTGGCGGCAAAATCTTCCAGTTGCTGCGCAACCTCGGCGGCGTTCAATTTCGCGTCCAACACTACATCGGCAAAGGCGCGGGCATAACGAGCGGCAAAGACGGCCATCAGCTTTCCCCTCTACCCTGGGCGTGCTGGCCGAGGCTTTGGACAAACTCTTCCAGGAGCCCGCGATCGTCGTCCGCTGTCAGTACCATTCTCTGGGCTGCCCGATCCACGGCTAACCCCGCGGTGAACCGTTTGAGGTCACGCTGGGCGGCGCTTGCCGCTGCCGCAATATCTTTGCTCGCCGCGTCGACGATCCGCCGCCGCTCCTCTTCGATCGAGGCCTTGATGCGGGCTTCGTCCTCGAGGCTATCTTTCTCCGCCTGTTTGCTAATGGCCGCGATCTCCTCGTCCAAACGCCCGAGCCTCTGCTCGATAGCAGCCAGGCGCTCATGAGCCTGCTGGGTGGCCGTTCGCGCATCCAGCAGCTGATGCTGAATGTTTTGCCGGTTTGCCCGGAAGGTCTTGGGCAAGTATCTCGACAGCGCAAAGAGGATGGCCCCGGCGAGGATGGCGAAGTTCAAGTACTCGAATAGGCGCGCTGCAGACTCCTCATCCAGATGCAACCAGCGCGCCATCAACTTTACTGAGGCTGAATGGCGATAAACATCATCGCCAGATTCTTGTTCCGAAGCGTTGGCATTGCTCGCGCCAGCTGGATGACTGTCCGGTCTAGCGGCATCGACGGCCGGGGTGGCATCGCCTGCCTGCAAGGCCCACGAAGCCGTTCCCGCCAGGCAGAGCGCGCTACCTAAGCACAGCAAGAAAAGGAAGAAGAGGGGGGAACGGGAGAGGTTCAACGGGCTCTCCCCACAGCGGCACGGCTCTTCGGGAGGATCGCCGCAAGAATCTCACCCGCAAGCTCGTCGATCGAGCCTTCGATGGTGCGGTGGGCGGTGTTGGTTTGCGCCTGCAAGGCGGATTTGGCCTCTTCGACCTGGCGTTGGGCAGCGGCGTGAGCTTCCGCGACGGCGCTGTCTCGTTCACGAGCCCACTGTTGCAACTTCATTTGTCGCGCCTGGAAGATCTTGGAGCGCGCCGCCCGCAGTTGCGCCTCGTACTCCTGGGTCTTGGCGGCAGCCGCGGCCATCGCCGCATTGGCCTGCTCGATTGCCCCTTCGGTACGCTCCCGCCGCTCGCTCAGCACCCGGGTCAAGGGCCCGTAAACCAGTAAACGGTAAAGGATAACCATGAAAAGGAATAGAAAGATGGTCGGTACAGAGCCGAGCAGTAGTCCTTCGAGTTGGTGTAAGGTCTCGTCCATGCCAAATATTCAGTATATGGGTAGATTGTGGGCGGAGAGTCGGTAGTGACAGCCGGGACCTTTGTTTTTAACAGAGGGGAAATTTGACTGTCAAACCTTGCCGATCATGGCGCCGACCTAACACAAAAGTGGCAGGCCAGAACAAGGCTCGCCGAGCCGTAGGTCGCGATCGAAGCGCTAAGAGCGCTCACAGGCACGAAAATAAGGCGCCCGAGGCCTAAGACAGCGTTGCATTTCCGGCCGAATACGGCCACAAGGGCAGGTTCTTCCGGCACGATTTCTCTTTGTGAGGTGCCCCACCAAAGCGTATACTTTAGTTACTTCCTCGACCCAGATCAGGGTCAGACGGGGCCGGTCTCGTGGGAAATCGCTCCGCTCCCACTTCCCCGGCCCGTCCCTCCTTAACGATGAGCGGCGTTTTCGAGTGCCTGTACTTTCGATAGCGCGTCAGCAATGATGCTGGGCCGGCAACGGCCAGCTCGACGAAATCGCCTGAAAAATCCCGCTTGAGGATCAAAGCTCCCGCATCGAGTGCCGCCAGTACTGCCCCCTCCCGCTGCGGAATGAGAAACTTCTCCTCGACAATCGGGTCTGCGGTGAGCGCTCGATCCATGAGCGCGAGCAGATGTGAAATTCCTTCGCCGGTTTGCGCGGAAACGGCCGCCTCCCACTCGCCGGTTGCGCATGCGGAGCGCTCGTCCGGCGGCAATAGATCGATCTTGTTGAGGACCGAAAGGATTGGCTTGGCCATCGAGCCCAACTCGCTGAGCACCTTTTCCACTTCCTGTTTTTGTTCTTCGCGCTCAGGGCTCGAACAATCCTGCACGTGAAGCAGCACTTCTGCCTTCTCTACCTCTTCCAGGGTGGCTCGAAAAGAAGTCACGAGGGTGTGGGGCAGATTACGAATGAAGCCGACCGTGTCCGACAAGAGAACTTTTCTGCGCGAGGGCAACACCAAGGCGCGCAGCTTGGGGTCGAGGGTGGAAAACATACGCGAGGAAGCCAGGACGCCGGCGTCGGTGAGCCGATTAAAGAGCGTGCTCTTGCCCGCGTTGGTATAGCCAACCAGGGCGATGGTAGGCACTGGCACCGCGGCGCGGCGGTGACGCTGTTGGGTGCGCACGCGGCGGACGTCCTCCAGCTCCCGCTTCAGCTGCAGCAGCCGGCGTTGGATCTTGCGCCGGTCAGTCTCGAGCTGGGTTTCGCCGGGCCCCCGGCTCCCGATCCCGCCGCCTAGTTGGGACATGGCAGCCCCTCGTCCGGCTAGCCTGGGTAACATGTACTCCAGCTGCGCCAGCTCTACCTGAAGCTGGCCCTCGCGACTGCGTGCGTGGCGGGCGAAAATGTCGAGGATAAGCTGGGTGCGATCCACGACACGGACGGGGAGCGCGCGTTCCAGATTCCTGAGCTGGGTGGGGGAAAGATCGTGATCGAAGAGGATCAGAGTGGCCCCTGCCGACTGCGCAACGGCGGCGATCTCGTCGACCTTACCCTTACCAACGAGCGTAGCTGGATCAGGTCTGGGCCTGCGCTGAAGCACTTCCGCGACCACCTCAGCCCCGGCACCGGCCACCAACTCGCGAAATTCGGCGAAGGCCGCTTTGCCGTCTGCAGCTGGATGCTCCGTGGGGTCAGCGTTGGCCGTGCTGGCAGACTTGGCCGCTTCGCGCGCGAGGGCTGCGGAGCGCGGTAATGCCTGCGGCCGGGAAACGAACTCGACCCCGACGAGGAGCGCTCGATCTGCCTGAACGCCCGTGCTTTTCAGAAGACCCTCATTCGTCAGGCACAGCCCAAGGGGCCAATCCCGGCGACAAGGCGAGGAGGCGCGCGCCTCGCCTTGAGCCGCGGATCTTTGCAGTCGCGGAACTGGACCGCAGCTGATGCTTCTATCCGGCTCTCCCGGCTTGGCAGGCCTCTAGCCTTCCGCCACCGCGCTGTCGGGGCGCACGGATAAACCGCCGGGGCCGGGAGCGCTCGCAGGAGGATGGCCTACGCCAGTACTCGGACGATGATCGCTGTGCAGCACAGACCGCGTGCTTACCACCGTTGAGATGGCATGCTTGAAAATCAACTGTTCTTGACTGTTGTTTTCAAGCAGCACGGAGTACTTGTCAAAAGAGCGTATTTTACCTGTGAGTTTGACTCCGCTGACCAGGTATATCGTGATCGGAGTCTTATCTTTGCGGACCGTATTGAGAAACGTGTCCTGGATGTTCTGTGCCGGCTTATTGTCCATGTGCCGATCTCCAATTTCTACGATGTCGAATTGCGTTATGGAAAATGCTCAAGCTCTTGCAGCTACTGCAAAGTTGGGCTCTGAGCCGGAACGCGCTCAAATCCTGCTACTCAAAGTTTACACGCCTTGCCGGGTTGCGCCCGAATCCAAGCAAGGCCAATCGGGCAAAAAGCATCAGCGCCGCCATTTGGTCTACGGCAACCCTCGCTTAGATGCAACTTTGATGGTCCGCGATCAGCGGATTTGGCGGTGCTAACATTACCAACGTGGGAGACTCAAAAGAACCTGGCGCACCCGCGCTGAGAGTGCCCATCCGAGTTCCGGCTCTGGACCTTTCGCGGGAATATCGCCTTATCGGTCCGCTCCTGCTCGAGGCGGTGGAAGCCGTTTTCTCCTCGCAGAAGTTCGTTATGGGCCCCGAAGTCGCCCAGTTTGAGCGCGCCGTTGCGGAAAAATGTGGAGTAGCCCACGCCATAGGCTGCTCCTCTGGTACGGATGCCCTGTGGTTGGCGCTGGAAGGCGCCGAAATCGGCCCAGGCGACGCGGTTATCACTACCTGCTTCAGTTTCTTCGCCACAGCCAGCTCCATTCTGC
>Ga0302325_10005819_pt1 | contig 27924 bp, 24 predicted proteins | sample Palsa_T0_2_FD_201948 | JGI IMG/M metagenome (GOLD analysis project Ga0302325, IMG submission 201948) | Peat permafrost microbial communities from Stordalen Mire near Abisko, Sweden - Palsa_T0_2 | ecosystem: Environmental > Terrestrial > Soil > Palsa > Peat permafrost | place: Sweden: Abisko... | reverse complement strand
CCGCTGCGGTTCCGGCCGATCCGCCACCGGTTACAAGCTTCGCGTGCGAGGTCGGCGACACGTGGACCTATCACTTCGTCTCAACGGCGGTCACCGGAAATCCGCTGAACGGTGACGAGACCTTCACGCGCACCGACTGTGGCGAGCGTCGCGTCCTTCACCCGAGCGGAGCGCTCGTCAAGGTCGACCTCGTCAGCGATGCGGCCGGCAACGTGTATTCGGGATACTCCGTCTTTAACGGCCTGGCCGAACGGTTCAACAAACCGCTCCCCTATGGACGTCTGCCGCTCGCGCCGGGAAATGCGTGGGACAGCGCACTCGACGTCGATATGGGAGGCGGCAGCGGATTTAGCGGAACAGGACACTGGCACCTGATCGATTGGGAAATGGTGACCGTGCCAGCCGGCACGTACCTCTGCGTGCGTCAAGAGCTCAAGATGGATCTCGACTTCTCGATCGCAGGCAGTTCGATCCCAGGGAAATTTCAGGAGACGAGTTGGTACAGCCCGGACGCTCGCAGCGAGGTGAAGGCGATCTCGTCGGACAGCTTTGGCGACTCCGCGACTCGGGTGCTGACCGCCGCGACGCTCAAGTAGGTCCGCCGCTCGCGGATAAGAGGTGCGTGGCCGGGGGCTTGACTGATATGTCCACGGTGACTTATGGTCACCCGCGATCGCCGTTTCGCGCACTACGCGCAGCGCACGATCGGCCTCCTCGATGGCCGCGTCGTGCCCGAGTTGGAAGCGGCCGCTGCGTCCTAGCGACGCTAGCCGGCCGCGCCACACCCTCGGAGATCACGCCAGGTCGTAGCGATCGAGGTTCATGACCTTGTTCCAAGCCGCCACAAAGTCGGCCACGAACGCGTGTTGCGCGTCGCTGGACGCGTAGACTTCCGCCAACGCTCGGAGCTGAGAGTTCGAACCGAAGACGAGATCGACGATGGTGCCCGTCCACTTGAGCTCGCCCGTCGCCCGATCGCGACCCTCTAAGACGCCTTGGGATGAGGCGGACGGCTGCCACTTCGTGCTCATGTCGAGGAGATTCACGAAGAAGTCGTTGGTCAAGGTTTCGGGCCGCTTGGTGAACACACCGTGTTTGGACTGCCCGACGTTTGCATTGAGCGCGCGCAACCCGCCGATCAAAACGGTCATTTCGGGGGCGGTCAGCGTCAGCAGGTTCGCCCGGTCCACCAAGAGCTCGGCGGCCCATCCCTCGTGATCGTTGCGAATGTAGTTGCGGAACCCGTCTGCGGCCGGCTCGAGCGCCGCGAACGTGTCCACATCGGTGAGCTCCTGCGACGTATCCGTGCGGCCCGGCGAGAAGGGAACCTTCACGTCGTGGCCGGCCTTCTTCGCGGCTTCCTCGACGGCTGCGCAACCGCCCAGGACGATGAGATCGGCAAGCGAGACCTTCTTACCGGACTGCGCGCCGTTGAAAGCCTGCTGGATCGATTCCAGCTTCGCAAGAACCTTCGCGAGTTCGGCCGGCCGGTTCACGTCCCAGTTCTTTTGCGGCTCAAGACGAATGCGCGCCCCGTTGGCGCCACCGCGCTTGTCGCTACCGCGGAACGTCGACGCCGACGCCCAAGCCGCGGTGACCAGCGCAGAGATAGAGAGACCCGATTTGAGGACCTCGGCCTTGAGCGCAGCGATGTCTTGGTCGCCGATCAGCGGATGGTCAACTGCGGGAACCGGGTCTTGCCACAGGAGGTGCTCCGCCGGAATGAGCGGGCCGCGGTACCGGGAGACGGGCCCCATGTCGCGATGCGTGAGCTTGTACCACGCCTTGGCGAAGGCATCTGCGAACTCGTGCGGATTCTCGTAGAAGCGCTTCGAGATCTTCGCGTAGCTCGGGTCCACTCTGAGCGCGATGTCCGTCGTGAGCATCGTGGGAACGTGTCTCTTCGACGGATCGTGAGCATCCGGCACGGTACCCGCCGCGGCTCCGTCCTTCGGAATCCATTGGTGAGCGCCGGCGGGGCTCTTCGTGAGCTCCCACTCGAAGCCGAAGAGATTTTCGAGATAGTTGTTGTCCCATTTCGCGGGACTCGTGGTCCATGCGCCTTCTAGGCCGCTCGTGATCGTGTCGTCGCCGATGCCCTTGCCGAAGCTGCTCGTCCAGCCAAAGCCTTGCTCCGCGACGGCCGCACCCTCGGGCTCGCGTCCAACGTATGTATCCGGCGCCGCGCCGTGGGTTTTGCCAAACGTATGGCCGCCGGCAATGAGCGCGACGGTCTCCTCATCGTTCATCGCCATGCGAGCGAACGTCTCGCGAATATCTCGTGCCGAACCGGCCGGGTCGGGATTTCCGTTTGGCCCTTGCGGGTTCACGTAGATGAGGCCCATTTGAACGGCGCCGAGGGGATTCGCGAGCTGACGATCGCCGCTGTAGCGCTCGTCGTCGAGCCAACCGCCTTCGGGCCCCCAGTAAACAACTTCATCCGGCTCCCAGACGTCCGGGCGCCCGCCGCCGAAGCCGAATGTCTTGAATCCCATCGACTCCAAAGCGACGTTGCCGGTGAGGATCATCAGGTCGGCCCAGGAGATTTTCCGGCCGTATTTCGCCTTGATCGGCCACAGCAAACGGCGCGCTTTGTCGAGGTTCGCGTTGTCGGGCCAGCTGTTGAGGGGCGCGAAGCGCTGTTGTCCCGAGCCCCCGCCACCGCGACCGTCAGCGATTCGATACGTACCCGCGCTATGCCATGCCATGCGGATGAAGAGCGGCCCGTAGTGGCCGTAGTCCGCGGGCCACCAGTCCTGCGAGGTCGTCATCAACGCATGCAGATCTTTGATCACGGCATGGAGGTCGAGGGTCTTGAACTCCTCGGCGTAGTTGAACGCCTCGCTCATCGGATTGGACAGCGGCGAGTTTTGGTTCAAGATCTTCAGGTTTAGCTGATTGGGCCACCAGTCTGCGTTCGAACGGGCTCCGGCAAGGGCATGGGGGCGAGCGTTGGGGTGGCCGTTCGAGACCGGGCACGAAACATCAATTGACAAAGCACTTCCCTTTACATCGTTTGTTGGTGTTCACGACTCAGATTCAGTGCAGAGTCGCGGGTGTATCGATCAAAAACTGCTTGCTCGCGTCTTCATCGGAGACGACGTCGCTGAATTCTAAGGGGCACGGGCACGAGCCGCTTCGGCTCCAGTAGCCCGAGGATCTTAGTGAAGATGACTTTCACTCTCACCAGCAAGACGTTAGCACCGTGGCCGGACCCAGTCAAGGGATTGACAATGAATATGAAAGGCACTGTCATTTTCGGGATCTTCTGATATACTGTGGGAAATGGGAAGCCCTGCCTCCGCGCCCGTGCGCCTTCCGAAGAATTATCAGCTGATCCTCGACATCATCCAGGAGAGCGGCCGCGGCCGCCACTTGACGATGAACGACGTCTTCGCTCAGACCTCTGCGCGGCGGCCCGGCATCGGGTATTCGACGGTGTACCGGGGGCTCGTCCGGCTCCGCGAAATGGGCATGATCTCCGAGATCGTGGTTCCTGGGGCCGTCGCGGCCACCTACGAACCGGCCGCCGAACGGCACGCGCACTTCCTCTGCACCGGCTGTAACGCGATCGAAGATGTGGACTACGTGGTCCCGACGCGCGTACTGCGGAGCGTGGCCGATAAAAGTGGCTTCGATGTCGCCGCGGGGACGGTGACGTTCGAGGGTTTGTGCCGGGATTGCCGGGCCGGAGCGCATTCGGCTTAGGCTGTGAACGGATCGATGCCGGGTTCGAATCTCGGCCGGCATGTGTTTGGAGCGGCTGCTCTGGCGTTTGGTCTCGTCACGCTGGCCTGGCCCGACTACTACGATTGGCTTCAACTGCGCTACATTTCGAGCGCTCAAGATGGCCGGGTCCTTGCCGGTGCCGCATCGGCTGCCCAAATCCTCGGCGGCGCTGCGATTCAGTTCCGTTGGACTGCGAAAGCGGGTGCGGCCGCGCTTGGTGCGGTTTATTTTGTCGTCGCGTTGCTGAGCGTGCGAGGAATCGTCGCCGCACCGCAGACCTACGATCCGTGGGGCAACTTTTTCGAGCAGTTCTCTCTGGGGACCGGAGCGGCGATCGTTTACGCGCGCATGTCGTCGAGATGGGCACCGGAAACGCTAGGGCGGGTCGGCCGCATTCTGTTTGGTGCCTGCGTCGCTTCGTTTGCGCTCGAACAGGCGTTTTATATCGACGCTACCGCCAAGCTCGTTCCGAGCTGGCTTCCGCCGAGTCAGATGTTTTGGGCGTTTGCGACGACGGTTGCGTTCGCCCTCGCGGCCGTTTCTCTGCTTGCGAATCGAATGGCACTTCTCGCGACTCGCTTGCTGACGGTGATGCTCGTGAGCTTCGGGTTGATCGTGTGGGTGCCGTTGCTTCTTGCGAATCCCCACGATCATACGACTTGGAGCGAAACAATCGAGACCTTCGCGATTGCCGGAGCAGCGTGGATCCTTGCCGATCTTCTCGGCGAGTATCGTCTTGGTGACCATCGCCCGAAATCACAGTGAAGTGCGGCCGATACTCGTAGAGTCGTTATCGTTGGGGTCTATCCCCGATTGTTAGTCCACGGTAGCTGCAGAAAAGGCGCCGTTCAGGGTGTGGACTCTGTCTTACCAGTTCGCTGCTCGCGACGGTGGCTAGGGCTCGGCGCCGTCCGCCTGGCTTACGGTGCAGACCATTCGAGTGGTGGTTTGATCCGAGCGATAGGTGGAACAGGAAAGGGTGAAGCCAAACGTGTTCTCGGACCTCACCAACGCGGAAGTCGAAAAGCGTCTGGCCGCGCGGACGATCGAACGCGACGACGTGGCCCGGGATCAAGCGCTCGCTGAGCTTGCGCGCACGAACGCGGAACTCAAGCAGCGCCTGGCCGAGCGCACGATCGAACGCGATGACGTGGCCCGGGATGAGGCTCTAGCCGTGCTCGCCCGAACCAATGCGGAGCTCAAGCAACGTCTGGCCGAGCGCACGATCGAACGCGACGATGTGGCCCGGAAGGAAGCAGTCGCCGAACTCGCGCGAACGAATATGGCGCAGGATTATCTCAAGCGAGAGCTCGAGCGCGAGCATCGCGCGTCCGCAGCATTCCAAGAAGCTGCACTCCCCACCCGGATGCCGATCGTTCCCGGCATGCACTTCAGGGCAATTTACCGAGCTGCGAAAGCGGAAGCACTCGTCGGTGGCGACTGGTACGATGCATTTCGTCTTTATGACGGGCGAATCGTTCTCTCCGTTGGGGATGTCATGGGAAGCGGTCTTTTGGCCGCGGTCACGATGGGCGCCGTTCGTCAAGCCCTCCGAGGAGCAGCTCAAATTCTCGCTGAGCCAAGCGAAATTCTCGATGCGGCCGACCGTGCATTACGTTCGGAACAACCCGATCGCATTGTAACAGCCTTCGTCGGGATCCTCGATCCAATCACGCTCATCCTTACATATGCGTCGGCCGGCCATCCCCCGCCGCTGCTACGGTCGGCGTCCGGTGAAATTACCGCGCTTGGCGGCAGTGGGTTGCCGCTCGGCCTCCGCTCGATCCACGCGTACGCGTCGGAAATTTCACACGCGATCGTCCTCGACGACTCATCGCTGATCGTGCTCTACACCGATGGGCTGATCGAAGCAACGCGCGATATTGACGTCGGGGAGAAGAGGGTGCGGCAGGCGCTTCAAAGCGAAGAAGTATGGAACGCTGAGAATCCTGCAGCGGTCATAAGCGATAATGTTCTGGAGGAAGTGCTGGACGACGTTGCAATTCTATCGATTCGCATCGAAAGCACGTCGGTTTCGGTGACGCGCCCGGCCGGTCTGCTGGAGCGCGACGCTCGCTGGGCTTTTGCTGTGCAAGATTCGAGCGCCGCTGCCGAAGCGCGGCGAGGCATCGTTGGGGTGCTGCAGCAATACGGAGCAACGGAAGCGGAGGCAAATATCTCGGAGCTGGTTTTCAGCGAGCTTCTCGGCAATGTCATTCGGTACGGCAGTGACGACGTGGAGTTTGCCCTCGATATCAGCGGCGATGCGCCCGTTCTTCACGCCCTCGATCGCGGTCCTGGCTTTACCTACAGCGCGCGCCTGCCAATGGACGTGCTGAGCGAAGGCGGTCGCGGGCTCTTTATCGTTCGGTCACTGACACACGACCTGAATGTCACCAGACGTAATGATGGCGGAAGCCATGCCCGTGCGGTGCTGGCGTTTGCCATACGAGCTCCTCACGCGGAAAGTCGTGTACCGGCGTCTTCGCTGCCGGTCATCAGCGCAGGTTCGGCTCCGATCTTCGTGAGCAGTTCGCGCAGCGCTGCGGTCCCTGCTCGTGTCCCACGCGTGGTGTACGATGGCGCTTCGCGGGGTCGCGATCTCAGCGGTTAGCGACGGAGATATATGCTGAAAAAGACACGGGTTGTCGGTTTGGGTTCCTGTCTCTTATTGGCAGGCGCTTCGCTTGCTTCGTGCGGTGGAAGCGGCGGTTCATCGCCGGCCGTCCGGGCGACGCCGACGCCGACGCCGACACCAGCGCCACTGCTTGGTGCCGCATGCGCCAGCTTTTCACGCCGTATGGGTTCGGTGAATCACTCGGCGACAAGTCACGCGGGCGGGGCAATCAATCCGAATCGCCTGTATGTCACCTATCGGGCTTCGGCTGCGGCTCGCGCGCCGGAGAGCATTGATAGGAGCATCGGTGCGACGCGAGTGGTGGATTTCGGCGTCCAAGGCGGAGAGGGAAGTCGCTTGCTCAACCTTGCGCCGGGAACGAACTCGGCCACGGCGATCGCCACACTGCGCCGGAATCCGGATGTCCTCGCCGTTTCTCCAACGCACTACCGGTCAATCAGTGCGAACCCGGTTGACGTCGTCAACGATCCGTTGTCTGATCCGGTGGACCAATGGTATCTGTATATCACCAAAACTAACGGCACGGGCGGCGCCTGGGCGGCCACGCACGGCATGCAGACGATCGCCGTCGCCGTCATCGACACCGGCGTCGACCTGACGAACTCCGATCTGACGATCGACTTCGAAGAAAGCGTTGTGAATGGCGTCACCAGCACGGCAACGCCATCGGCGTCGGCCACGGGAGCGGCGCAAGATACGAACGGCCACGGCACCAACGTCGCCGGCCTCGCTGCGGCAATCGCCAACAATGGAAGTGGATTTGCCGGGTTTGGTTATTCGACGCACTTGCAAGCTTACCGCATCTTTCCGCAAACGACGGCGCAGAGCGACTGCCAGGAAGCCGACACCGGCGATGAGGCACAAGCAATCCGCGATGCGGTCGCTGACGGCGCAGCCGTCATCAATCTCAGCTTAGGTTCGGGCGCATCAAGCGGCGCCGACCCTGCCGAACAAGCAGCCGTCGCATTTGCGATCGCGAATAACGTGCCGGTCGTTGCCGCAAACGGTAACGAATTCGGTCAAGACTCGGACGGCAACCAGAGCGACTTCCCCGCGGGATATCCCGGCGTAATCGCCGTCGGAGCGTCAGCCGTCACTGACGATAACGTCGGTGCCAGCTTCAGTGCGATCACCGGCGAAACGGCCGCTTCGTATTCAAATTCCGGTCCGACGTTGCTTGCACCGGGCGGCGATTCGACGGGTCAGAGCGACAACGATCTCTTGCATTGGATCGAAGGCTACTCGACGACGACTGCCAATTTCGCCGCCGATCAATGTTCGAACAGCGGCGGCGTTTGTCGCGTGCTGTTCAACGGAACGTCGCAGGCAACGCCGCAAGTCTCGGGCACGATAGCGCTCGTTCTCGCGAAGCACGGCGGAGCGGGGTCGATCACACCGGCGGCAATCTCGGCGATCCTAACGTCAACGGCGGACTCAATTGGTCTCTCGGCGACGCGTCAGGGAGCTGGGCGGCTCGACGCCGCTGCTGCAGTAGCGCACCCTTAAGGCGCACGTTCCCACAGGAACGTGATCTTGGCGATCGCAGTGTCGTCATCGGTCGCCCTCGCGATGTTCAAGTCGACGACCCGCTCGCCGCGTGCAATTGCGAGTTCCAACCGCCGCTGGAGCGCGGCGTAGCCCGAAGCCTGAGATGTGAAACGCAGGGTCTCAACGTAGCGCGGACCAGCCGTCTTTCCCCAGCGATCCGGCGGGTCACTCAAGCTCAACCGGAAGAAGCCCCGGGCGGCCGCCCGTTTTTCGAAGGCGGCGCGCTCGGCATCGTTTCGCGGCCAGGTGGCCGCCGTCGTGTGGGGATCGCCGGGCACGAAGGCCACGTGTGTATCCGGATTTTCTTGCTGGATCGCTTCGGGGCGGATCAGCGAATAGAAGCGGCCGGGAACACATCCCTCGGCGGCGTTCTGCGACATCACCTTGGCGAAGTATCGCGGCACGTCTTTGATCTGCAGGTCGTACGGACGGTACAGGTCGATGGCGTCGCACGTGTGCGCGTGCCCCCGTTGATACTCGGTCACGAGATGTGTGGTCGTGCTCGCAACGTCGACGACGAACCCATTCTCCGATTCTTGTCGTGCAATAGGCTGTAGGTCGCTTTCGAGCCAACGTTTGGGCTCGCGCGGCTCGAACGCTCCCGAGAAGTAGTCGACCGGATCGTCGTCGAGATAGGAGTACGTCTCGGCCGAGAGTCCCCAGCCGGCATCGGCCAGACGATCCGCACACGCGTCGACTTGCGCGAGGGTGAGCCGGATGAAGAACCGCGGACAACCGTTCGCCGGTGTCGAGCCGTAGAGAAAGGACGGCGTTGGCGTCGAGGCGGGCGGCGGCGTTTCGGCGGCTACGGAACGCGCGATCACGAGAGCGAACGCGACGAGCGCGCCCGCGACGACGCGCGCGGCGACGCCGGCGAGATCGGATGCGGCGCGACGCCTATGATTGGTGCTAGGCATGATTCCCTCGCATTGAGATCGGTCGGCTTAGCACCTTCGCGCTCGACGAAGGTCGAACTTTCGCTCACGCGTCAGCCGCGCAAAGGAACTGCCTCCTCGGTGTGTTCGAGAACGAATGGACTCGACATCGACTACGTCGATTTGATGGAGCTCGCGACGACGTCCGGGATGATCGTCGAGTTCACGTTCTTCTGGATCGACGCGAACCGTTGGGAGGGTCGGAACTACCACATCGCGGTCCGCTAGGAAGTAACCCCAACTCGTACCGTATTGACCCGGTATGCGAGCGACACGGTGGACCCGACTCCGGCGCCTGGAGCAGCGCCGACCCCGTCGCCGCCGGCGCTCGATCCGGGTTACTCCGCTTAAGTTGAAAGAGAGGCATCCGTTGCGAAAAATCTTGAGTCTTTGTGCTTTCGCCGTTATCGTGGCCGCACCGAACAGTATCCGGGCTGCGTCTGGGGCAGCGGCCCTACAATATTACGTTGGCACGTGGTCCTGTCAGGCCGGAGCCATCGGAAAGCTCGCAAAAAAGTCGACAGTAATCTATACTTTCGATTCTGGCCTTCTGCGCGAATGGGTCGACGTGCCGCCGCAGGGGAAGATGGCAACGCCTTATCTGAACAGCATCGCGACAAGCTATGATGCAAAGAAAGGCCACTACGTCCAAACCGGAACCGACAACCAGGGCTTCTGGTGGGTATCGTTTGCAGAGCCGTGGACCGGGAACACTGAGCACTGGACGAATCACGCGAGCTCTGACAATAACATTCGCAGCTATAAGTGGGTACGCACAAACCGGAACACTTTTAGCTTTACCGAATATCCTTCACGGACTGCCACGAAGCCGGATTTTAGGGGAACGTGCAGTCGGTCGTCATAAATTAGCGCCGCGCATTGTTGGCATTTGATGCCGTATTCGGCGACATCGCTCGGCGGCGAGCCCACTCCGACGTAGTGGGTCGAACAACTGAGAGCTGGAGGACGTGTATGCCGCGCTAGTTCTTCGCGTTGATAGTGAACGCCAATTGCCATAATCCGTCGATCGATCTCAGGCGTGGTCATTTCGTGAAGCGTTGCGGGATCGCTGAGATCTACCGCGTAGAGAAATCGGCGTGTACATTGGGCAGTTCGTTTGCTGTTCGAACAGCGCCGCGCGCGATAAAGTGTTCATGTCCGAGAGGAGTTGATAGAGCGTCGGCTTTGCGTCGTTGCAAAAGAAAGACCCATACATAGTATGGGTCTTAAGTGGTAGCCCCAACGGGAGTCGAACCCGTGTTACCGCCGTGAGAGGGCGGCGTCCTAGGCCTCTAGACGATAGGGCCGTGCTCCCGAGGATGGATTCGAACCACCGACCCCCTGATTCAGAGTCAGGTGCTATACCACTAAGCTACTCGGGATCGTTTCAGTTTCGTGTTTCGACCGCCCCACGTTTTCGTTTGCGAGTGGCAGTTCTTGCCGTCGCGGTTGGCGTGGTCGATTTGGATGGCGAGGGGCATGCCCCTCCATTCCGATATGCCGCAGATTTCGCACCGGCGCACGGTGGCCGGCGTCGTAGTATGCCTGGATCCGCGGCCAGTCGTTGAGTCGTCTCGACATCGAACATACGTGCGATAACCAACCGCCCGCTTCCTCCGCGCAACCAAGATTCATGAACCCCAGGTGGCCCTCGCCCGCAAGATTAAACCGCCTCGCCTACGAGGTACGATTGACACCGAAATCGCCGTTTGACGCGGAGACGAGTTTTGCGGCCTGGCGCGGCGTAGCCGACGCGCTTCCGACGATGGTGTTCACGGCAACGCCCGATGGGCGCATCGAGTACCTAAACCGGCGCTTCACCGAGTTTACCGGATTCCCGCCGAGGGCCGCGCTCGGAACGGGCTGGCACAACCTCGTGCATCCGCAGGATCTCGCGCGCGTTATCGCCGCCTGGCAGCAGGCGATCGCAACCGGTCGCGGCGACGCGATCGAGGCGCGCATCCGCAAGGCCGACGGCAGTTTCGCGTGGTTTGCGAGCAACGCGACGGCCTTCCGCGACGCACGCGGCGAAGTCGTGCGCTGGTACGGGATCCTTGTCAACATCGACGGGCGCAAACGGATGGAAGCGATGCTCGCCGACGCCGAACAGAAGTCGCGCGTGCTGGGTGAGGCGCTACCGGTGATCTGCTGGACCGCCGACGCCTCGGGCTGGACGGATTGGTACAACCGCCGCTGGTACGAATTCACCGGACAGAGTCCGGATCAAGCCACCGGTTGGGGCTGGCAGGCGGCCCACCATCCCGACGATTTCATCGACGTGATGGAGCGGTGGCCGCACTCGATCGCGACCGGCGAGCCGTTCGAGATGGAATTTCGGCTGCGCCGCTACGACGGCAAGTTCCGTTGGTTCCTCACGCGCGCCGAACCGCTGCGCGACGAGAGCGGCAAGGTCGTGCGCTGGTACGGGAGCCACGTCGACATCGATGCCCAAAAGAGCGCACTCGAACGAACGCGCCGCATCGCCGAAACCTTGCAAGACGTCTTCTTACCGAAGAACCTGCCGCAGTTGCCGAATCTGCGGCTCGATGCGGTCTACATTCCGGCCGAACGCGATGCGCTCGTCGGCGGCGATTGGTACGACGCGTTTCCGCTGCCCGACGGGCGGCTCGTCGTTTCGATCGGCGACGTTACCGGGCACGGGCTCGAAGCTTCGATCATCGTCGGCCGCCTGCGCCAGACGATTACCATCCTCGCCCTCCAATCGGACGACCCCTCAAAGATTCTCGTCGAGACCGATCGCATTCTGCAACAGCAAGATCCGAACGTGATCGTGACGGCGATCGTGGCGGTCGTCGATCCGGAGGAGAAGACCCTCACCTACGCGTGTGCGGGGCATCCGCCGCCGCTCGTCGCGTATCGGAACGACGAGCCGGCGCGCGTCCTTTCGACCGGCGGTCCGCCGCTCGGCGTGGGGCATCCGAACGGCTACACGGCGCATCGAGTGGAGCTAGAGAAGGACGCGATCGTCGCGTTCTACACCGACGGAATCACGGAGTTCGCGCGCGACGTCATGAGCGCGGAACGCGCGCTCTGCGGTGCGCTCGCGCTCCTGGTGGGTAACACGAGCATCCTGCGGCCGGCGGTAACGATTCAGGATATCGTGCTCAACGGCAGACCCACCCACGACGACGCCGCACTTCTGCTGATGCAGTTCTCGAAGGTCGAGAAGCTCAGCCTGCGTTCCGATCCGGTCGCGCTCGAGAAACATTGGCGCTTCCACTCGAGCGACGCGTACGCGGCGCATCACACGCGTCAGGAACTGATGGCCTACATGCGGGGCCTCGCGGCGGATGCCGATCAGGTGTTTTCCGGCGAACTGATCCTGGGCGAGCTGCTGGCGAACACCGTCGAGCACGCTCCCGGTCTGGTCGAAGTCCGGATCGATTGGACCGGGCCGAAGCCGGTGGTATTCGTGCGCGACACGGGCCCGGGTTTGGACAAGTTCGAGAGCACGTTGCCGGAGCCGCTAGCCGAAGACGGCCGGGGGCTCTTCCTCATAAAGGCTCTAGCCGAGGAGCTGAGCGTGAAGCGCGCGCCTGGTTACGGCACGGAGTTCCGCGCCGTGTTGCCGATCGCGCGCAAAGCGCTGCGCTAGCTGTCGAGGTAGATCGCGTGCGAGCCGCTGCGGCGAACGGCGGCGCTGTAATACGTCTTTGCGGTCTCGAGGATCGTGTCGGCGTAGCGCGGATGGGTGCGCCGCAGCCAAAGGATCGTTGCTTCCGCATTCGGCACGACCCCCCACGCATCGACGAGAACCGTGCCGACCGACGCGCGCAATTCCTTGGGCGTCAGGCCGAGCAGGTCTTCCATAGCGCGGTTGAGCGCGCGCTCCAAGTGCGGATTCGAAACCGTCGGCAGCAGATGCGTGTGCGCGCAGAGCAGCGCGTTGATGATGCCGCCGTCGAAGTGCTTGCCGAAGACGTCGATCGGATAGCCGCAGAAGAGCGAGAAATCCAGCTTCTGTTGTAAGTGATGCCAGAGTTGCTCGAGGCGAATTGCGGCAGGGTATTGTTTGGCCGCCCAGAGCACGCCGACCATCTCGCCGTAGACGCGGACCCCGGTCGCGCCCTCGGCCGTGACCGCGTCCTGAATCATATTGCCGAGCGACCCCTCGAAGCGCGCCGCGTCCGGATGCCGGTCGCCCATGAAGCGCGCCAGGGCCTCGTCGGTGTGGAGCAGCGTGAGCCGGCCGTCGGCGACGGCCCGTGCGACGTCGCAACCGCTCTGCTGCAGCTCTTGCGAAATTGCCGCCTCGTGGGGCTTGGTCACGACGGCGAACGCGCGCTGTCCGCGGCGCAGCCCTTCCCCAAGGTAGGCCACAACGTTCGAGACCAGCGCCGCATCGTCGGCTTCGTAGAGCTGCACGAAATGGGCGCGCGCGGCGGGACGCTCCAAGATCGCCTCGGTTTCTTGTATGCGACCGATCGGTTGCTTCAGGCGCGCCTTCCTTCCCAGAATCCTAACGCTTAAGCATAACACGCAACTAGCGGAGCGCCGAAGTCGAACGTATGTGCGATACCGAGGCCCTAGTGGAAAATTCCCCGCGTGCCGAAGAGGCGGGCCAACTGGAACTCCGTTCCGCGTGCTCCGAAAGGGCCGGTCTTTTGCAGGCAGTCATCCTGGTCGGCGGCGAGGGTACCCGCCTACGTCCGCTGACGTACGGGACACCCAAGCCGATGGTTCCGTTGTTCGGGGTGCCGTTTCTCGAGCGCACGCTCGGGCGGCTCCGCGCGGCCGGCGTCACCGAGGTCCTCTTGGCGTCGGGCTATCTGCCTGGGGCCATCCGCGATCATTTCGGCGCCGGCGACGGGGTCGGGATGCGGCTTTCCTATTTTGTCGAGGAGACGCCGCTCGGAACCGCCGGCGCAATCCGTAACGTAGCCGCTGAAATCACTGGGACGTTTTTCGTGCTCAACGGCGACGTGCTGACGAGTCTCGACCTCCGCGCCATGCTCGCATTTCACCGCGCGCGGGGCGGGATCGGCACCTTGCACGCGATCCGCGTCGACGATCCTTCGGCGTTCGGATGCATCGTGCAAGACGGTACCGGCCGGGTGACGAGCTTCATCGAGAAGCCGCCGCGCGAGGCCGCGCCCACGAACGAGATCAACGCCGGCACCTATTTGCTCGAGCCGGGCGTGCTCGACGCGATCCCAAGCGGTCGCGCGGTCTCCATCGAGCGCGAAACGTTTCCGGGCCTGCTCGCGCACGGCGCCGCCCTCTACTCTTACGTCACCGATGACTACTGGCTCGACGTCGGCCGGCCCGCGCAATACCTGCAAGCGCACTTCGACGTACTCGACGGCAAGCTGGCCCTCGACTCAGCGGAAGGCGGAGTCGCCGAACGCGGAACGTTCGTGCTCGCACCGGGACACGCTTCGGGCAACGTCGTGTCGCCGTCGTTCATCGGCTCGGATGTCACGATCGATCCGTCCGCAATCGTCGGACCGTATGCAGTCCTCGGCGCGGGCTGTAGCGTCGGCCCGCAAGCGACCATTCGGGATTCCGTTCTCTGGGATCGCGTGCGCGTCGATGAGCACGCGCGCATCGCCGACGCGATACTCGCGACGAACGTGCACGTCGGCGCGTACGCGGTGGTCGAAATGGGTGCGGTTATCGGTCACGACGCGGTGATCGCGGCGAACACGGTATTGACGCCGGGCGCCCGCGTTACGGCCGATATCGGCGCCTAGAAGAGGTTTGCACCTCTCCCCAAACGGGTACCTATGGTAAACTAACTGCAAGAGGTACCGTTGTGCTCCGCACGTCCGCTCCCGACGATTCGACGCCGCGAGTCCTGTTCTTAGGCTCGTTTCCGCCGCGTGAATGCGGGATCGCTACTTTCACCAAAGACGTGGTAGAAAGTTTCGACGACGCGTTCGGTTCGCGCAGCGATGTCGTCGCGATCGACGAACCGGGCGGTGAAACGCGCACGTATTCTCCGCGCGTCGTCGCGCGTCTCTTGCAGGACGACCGTGCCTCGTACAAGCGCACCGCGCACGCGATCGACGCGCATCCTTCCGACGTCCTGGACGTGCAGCACGAATACGGGCTCTTCGGAGGTCCGGACGGCGCGTGGTTCATCGATTTGATCGAGGAAGTCCGCAAACCCGTCGTCGTCTCGCTACACACCGTGCTCCCGATGCCGAGCGACGAACACCGCGCGCTGACGCGGCGGATCTGCGAGCGCGCCGACGCGATCGTCGTGTTGTCGCAGACCGGCAAGCGGTTGCTCGCGACGACCTATGGCGTCGATGCGGCCAAGGTGCGCGTCGTCCATCACGGCGTTCCCGACGTTCCATTCCATTCGGCCGAACCTTCGAAAGCGCGCTTCGGTCTCACGGGCCGCGCCGTGATCTCGACGTTCGGATTGATCAGTCGCGGTAAGGGGCTCGAGTACGGCATCGAAGCGATGCGCTCGATCACGGAGCGCCGGCCCGACGCGTTGTATCTCATTCTCGGCGAAACGCATCCGAGCGTGCGCCGTCACGAGGGCGAATCGTATCGCGAGGAACTCACGGCGCTCGTCGCGCGTTACGGCCTGGGAAAAAATGTCGTCCTGATCGATCGGTATCTCGAGTTCGACGAACTTATCGCGTATCTCGGCGCGACCGACATCTACCTCACGCCTTACCTCAACCCGGTGCAGATCGTGAGCGGCACGCTCGCCTACGCGATCGGGATGGGCAAAGCGATCGTCTCGACGCCGTATCTCTACGCGGAAGAGTTGCTCGCCAACGAGCACGGGTTGCTCGTACCGTTCCGTAATCCCGACGCGGTCGCGAACGCGGTGCTGAAACTCCTCGAAGATCCCTGGCTCCGGCGCACGATCGAAGGCCGCGCCTATCGTTTCGGCCGCCGCATGACCTGGCCGAACGTCGCGCTCGCATACGGCCGGGTGCTCTCGAGCGTGGTGCCGCAGCCCGCCTTCGAAGCGCTCGGACGATTGGTCCGGCCGGCCTAGGCGTGGTCGCGCTGAATTTCACGCTCCAGCACCTCATCGCGCTGAGCGACGATGTCGGTATTCTGCAGCACGCCGATTTCGACGTACCGAACCGGGCCGAGGGCTACTGCACCGACGATGTCGCGCGCGCGTTTATCGTGGTGGTCCGCGCGGCGGGCCACGAGATCGAGCGGACGGAAGCGCTGCGCCTGGGCCGGATCTACCTTGCGTTCTTGCGCCACGCGCAGCTCCCCGACGGCCGCTTCCACAACTTCATGAGCTATGCGCGTACGTGGCTCGACGACGCCGGCGGCGAGGATAGCATCGGCCGGGCCATCTGGGCGCTCGGCTTCGGCATGCTGCGGGCGCCGCTCGACGGCTGGCGCCGCCAGTGCGCCCAGTCGCTCGAACGCGCGGCCCCCCACGTGCTCTCCTTCGAATATCCGCGGCCGCGAGCGCTCGCCGCCCTGGGGCTCGCCGACGCCTTCGAGGCATACGGCCGGACGGGACCGCTGGAAATCACGCTGCGCTCCCTCGGTACCGACCTCGTCGCGCGACTGGCGCAGGCCGGCAGCCCGGATTGGCGCTGGTTCGAACCCGAACTGACCTACGACAACGCGCGGCTTCCGGAAGCCCTCCTGCGGATCGGTACGGTGCTACAGGATCCGACTTTCGTCGAGGCCGGCCTCGAAACGCTCGCATTCTACGAATCGATCGTGGTGGAAGACGGCACGTTCGTGCCGATTGGGAACGACGGCTGGTACGTCCGCGGCGGGAGCCGCGCGCGCTACGCCCAGCAGCCGCTCGAGGCAGCGGCACTCGTGGACGCGGCGCTCGCCGCCGAGGCCGCGACCGGCCGGGCCACCTATCGCCGCCTGGCGGAATGCGCCTTCGCGTGGTACCACGGGCGCAATTCCGAAGGCGCCGTAATGACCTTGAACGGCGGATGCTGCGACGGGCTCGAGGAGCACGCGGTCAATCCGAACATGGGGGCCGAATCGACCCTTTCGTATCTCGCAAGTGCACTATCGCTCGCACGGGCGAAAGCGGAGCCGTTACGCGCTGTGCGTTAGGCTTCGAGGCACGGGACGTCCCGATGGCGAATAACATCGGGTAATGATTGTCCAATCCGACGCTCTTAGCAGCGTGCAACGCGATGCTGTAAACCAAACCGACGGCCCCGTTCTGATCTTCGCCGGAGCCGGCAGCGGGAAGACCAGAGTCCTCACCCACCGCATCGCTTATCTGCTGAACGAAAAGAACGTCTTTCCGGACCGCATCCTGGCCGTGACCTTCACGAACAAGGCCGCCGGCGAGATGAAAGCCCGTCTGGAACGCATGGTTGGGCCGGTCGCCCGCGACCTTTGGGTCGGAACTTTTCACGCCACCTGCGTGCGCATGCTGCGCCGCGACGGCAAGAAGATCGGCATCGCTTCGAACTTCGCGATCATGGACGACACCGACCAGCGCTCGATCGTGCGCGACGTGTTGCACGACCTCGATTTCGACGAACGCCAGATTTCGCCGGGCGCCGCGCTCGACGAGATCAGTAAGGCGAAGAACGCGCTGCTGAGCCCCGACCAGTACGAAACGCAGAACACCTCGTTCTTCGGCGAGCGCGTCGCGCAGGTCTACCGCGAGTACGATCGCCGCCTGCGCGAATCCAACGGCCTCGATTTCGACGATCTGATCGCGCGCACGATCGAACTGCTCGAAACCGACGGCGACGTTCGCACGCGCTATCAGAACAAGTTCCGCTACATCCTGGTCGACGAATATCAGGACGTGAACTACGCGCAGTACAAGCTGTGCGCGATCCTGGCCGATGAGCACAAGAACCTCACCGTCGTCGGCGACGACGACCAGTCGATCTATTCGTGGCGCGGCAGCGACTACAAGAACATCCTGCGCTTCGAGAAAGACTTCCCGGGCGCCAAGGTCTTCAAGCTCGAGGAGAACTTCCGCTCGACGCAGACGATCCTCACGGTCGCGAACGAGGCGATCAGCCAGAATCAGACGCGCGCCGAGAAGAAGCTCTTTACGAGCCGCTCGGCGGGCGACCCGGTAACGGTGTACGGCGCCGAGACGGAGCGCGCCGAAGCGCGTTACGTCATCGAGAAGATCAAAGAACTCGTGCGCGAAGGCGCGGCGTATCGCGACTTCCTCGTGCTCTATCGCACGAACGCCCAGTCGCGCGTGTTCGAAGAAGGCTTCCTCGGCGAGGGGATTCCCTATCGCGTGGTCGGCGGCACCGGCTTCTACGCACGTGCCGAGATCAAGGACATGATGGCGTACCTGCGCTACATCGTGAACCCTTCGGATGCGGTCGCATTCCGGCGCATCGTCAACGTCCCGCGCCGTTCGATCGGCCAGCAAACGCTCGCGAGCCTGGTCGACGCGGCCAGCGCCGCCGGCGTTTCCGTCGGCCAGACCGTGTTCGACAAAGACATGCTTCGCCGCGCGGTTCCCAAGAAGCAGAAGGAACTCGAGCGCTTCGCCGATCTGATCACGTCGCTACGCGAGCGGGTGGCCGATCTTTCGATCAGCGACCTCTTGGTCGCGGTGATGGAAGAGTCGGGCTACATCCGCGAGTTGCAGGGCGAAGATACCTCCGACGCGCGCTCGCGCCTGGAGAACCTGCAAGAACTCGTCGGCGTCGCAAAAGAGTTCGAAGGCCAAGAGAACGCCGGTTCGCTCGACGATTTCCTCGCCAACGTGGCGCTCGTGAGCGATCTCGACACGCTCGACCCAACGTCGTCGTTCGTTACGCTGATGACGCTGCACGCGGCGAAGGGTCTCGAGTTCCCGGTCGTGTTTCTCTCCGGCCTCGAAGAAGGCGTCTTCCCGCACAACCGCGCGTTGACCGATCTCACCGAACTCGAAGAGGAGCGCCGCCTCGCCTACGTCGGGATCACCCGCGCGATGGACCGGCTCTTCCTCTCGTACGCGATGCGCCGGACCCTGTTCGGCAACACGTTCGCGCATCCGAAATCGCGCTTCTTGGAAGAGATGCCGAGCGTCGAGGTGATCGGCAACGTCGTTCCGATGCCGCGGCCCGCCGGCGGGCGTTGGCGCGAGGTCGCGATCCACGAAACGGCCGGCGCCGGCGTCGGGCTCGATCTGCAGGTCGGCGACCGCGTGCGTCACCCCAAATGGGGTGAGGGAACGGTCTCGGCCACGGCTGGTGCCGGCGGCGACGGGCTGTTGACCATCATGTTCCCCAACGTGGGCGAAAAGATGGTCATGCTCAAGTACGCGCCGCTCGAGAAGGTCGTATAGGTTTGTGAACCGCCTGCGCGTCGCAGTGGCGGGCGCGCTCGGAAGAATGGGGCGCGAGGCCTGCGCGGCAATCGAGGCCGAGAGCGATCTCGAATTGGCCGGCGGTTTTGCGCGCGCGCACGCCGGCCAAACGCTCGGCACCGGCCGGCTCTACGACGACGTCGCGCAACTCTACGACGGGGCCAAGCCCGACGTCGTGGTCGATTTCACCGTCTATCCGGTAACGCTCGACGTCGCGCGCGATGCGGTCGAGCGGGGCATTTCGCCCGTGATCGGGGCGAGCGGCTGGACCGACGAAGACCGCATCAGCTTCGAATCGATGTGCGACGAGTTCAGCGTCGGGGCCGCGCTCGTACCGAACTTCGCGCTCGGCGCGGTGCTTGCGATGCGCTTCGCAGCCCAAGCGGCGCCCTATTTCCCCACCGCCGAAATCATCGAACTGCATCACGACCGCAAGATCGACAAGCCGAGCGGCACGGCCAAAGCCACTGCGGAGCGGATCGCAACGGCGTCCCGGCGCCCCGAAGTTCCCATCCATAGCGTTCGTTTGCGGGGGCTCGTCGCGCATCAAGAGATTCTCTTCGGCGGCGAGGGCGAAGTGCTCACGATCCGGCACGACTCGCTCTCGCGCAGTTCGTTCATGCCGGGCGTGCTGCTCGCGGTGCGCGGGGTGCGGGCACAGAAGAAGCTGGTCGTCGGTCTCGATGCGTTCTTAGGAGAAGCGGTGGCGTGAGGGTTGCAGTCGTTGGAGTGACCGGTGTCGTCGGCGAAACGATTCTGCGCGTGCTCGACGAGCGCGCCATTGCGATCGAGGATTTCGGCGCGTTCGCCTCCCGCGAACGGCGCGAGCCGCTGCTCTGGCGGGGACGGACGTATCCGATTCGCGCCGCGACCCCGCAGGCGTTGCGCGAAGGCGCATACGACGTGGTTTTCTTTGCTTCGAGCGAGGACGCGAGCGCGCAATTGGCGGAGCACGCGCTCGCGGGCGGGGCCGTCGTCATCGACAACTCCTCGACGTTCCGGGAAGCCGAGGGTGTGCCGCTCGTGATCCCGGAAGTCAACGCCCACGCCGTGCGCGACGGCGACCGCGTCTTTCCGGTTGCCAACTGCACCGCGATCGTGCTCTGCGTTGGGATCGCTCCGATCGCGCGGGTAGCGGGTTTGCGCAGCGTCCGGGTGGCGACCTATCAGTCCGTCAGCGGCGCGGGCCGCGCCGGCCTCAACGCGCTCGAGGCCGAGGAGAAATCCGCGCACGGTCTGGGTGAGAATCTCGAGCCGTCGCCGTTCGTGCGCCCGATCTTCCGCAACGTGATCCCGCAAGTCGGCGCCATCGATGAGTTCGGCGACAGCGGCGAGGAGAAGAAGGTCGCATCGGAGACCCGCAAGATGCTCGGCTTGCCGAACTTGCACGTCGCAGCCACCACGGTACGCGTGCCGGTGCGTTGCGCGCACAGCGAGGCCGTCTTCATCGAAACCGAGCGCGAGACGGGAGTCGTCGAGCTGGCCGACGCACTCGCGGCAGCGCCGGGCGTGGTCTTTCATCCCGACGGCAACGTCACACCGCGCGACGTGGAGGGTCAGGACCTCGTGCACGTTTCACGGCTGCGCGCCGAAGAAGGGGGCTCGAAGCGCCACTTCCAGCTTTGGATCGTTGGGGACCAGCTCCGCAAAGGCGCGGCCACCAACGGCGTCCAGATCCTCGAAATGCTGGTGGCGCGCGGTGCGATCGGGAAACAAAAATCCCATGCGCTCTGATTTGGCGGCTCGCCATTAAAACGATCGTTCAGAAATTCGGCGGGTCGTCGCTCGCGTCGCCGGAGCTGCGCGAGATCGCGGCTTCGCGCGTGCTCGAGGCGCGGGCACGCGGCGCCTCGCCCGTCGTCGTCTGCTCTGCCATCGGCCGCGCGCCCGACTCCTATGCCACCGACTCGTTGCTGGCGCTGCTCGGGCCCTCGCGCGGCGGCCCGAACCGCGATCTCTTGCTCTCGTGCGGCGAGTCGATCGCGTGCGCCGTGTTCGCGGAATTGCTCACGGCCTGGGGCGCGGACGCGCAAGCGATGACCGGCGGCCAGGCGGGCATCGTCACCGACGCGACCTTCGGCGACGCGGCCATCTTGCGCATCGACCCCGCCAACGTCTTCGCCGCGCTCGAACGCGGCATCATCCCGGTGATCACGGGCTACCAGGGCGTCACCGAAACCGGCGCGGTAACGACGCTCGGCCGCGGCGCAGGCGATCTTTCCGCGATCGCTTTGGGCCACGCGCTCGGTTCGGAGGCCGTCGAGATATTTACCGACGTCAGCGGCGTGATGACGGGCGACCCGCGCCGGATCGCCGGCGCCCACACGATCGATCGCGTCGGTTATGCCGAGATGGTCGAACTCGCCGCCGACGGCGCGAAGGTGATTCAGGCCAAGGCCGCCGAGCTCGCGCGCGTGACCCAGACGCCTTATGTCGTAAAAGGATTGCGCTCGAACTTCGGCACCACGATCGACGAAGGGCACAAGCCCGAACGCATCCGTCCGGTCACCGGCATCACGTCGTTGCGCGACGTGGTGTTCGTGCGCGTCATTCAAGGCGAGATCGACGACCTCGGCGCGCGCCGCGACCTGGAACTCGAGCTGTTCCGGCGGGTCGCCGAGCGCGACGTTTCGGTCGACATGATCAACATCAACAACGCCGGCATTTTCTTCATCATCGATAGTGAGAAGCTCGAAATCGTCCGCTCGGAGCTGGCTGGCCTCAACATGGCCTTGCGCGTCCGCGCGCACTGCGCGAAGATCTCGATCGTGGGCGCCGGGATGCGCGGCACCTCGGGCGTCATGTACCGCGTCGTTCAAGCGCTCTCGGAGGCCGGAATCGAAATCATCCACTCGACCGACTCCAACATCACGATCTCGGTTCTCGTGCCGGAGGAGGACGTGGCGCGCGCCGAACAATCGGTTCACGACTACTTCCGTCTCGGCCGCGGGCAGGACGCCACCCCGCCCGAGATGGTCGCGGGGGCCAACCGATGACGATCCTCTCCCGTGCGCCGAAGCTTGGCCCGCTCTTGACCGCGATGCTCACGCCGTTCGATTCGTCGGGCGCGCTCGACGTTCGCGAAGCGCGGCGCCTGGCACGATTCCTCGTGGACGAAGGCAACAACGGGATGGTCATCGCCGGCTCGACGGGCGAGGGACCGGCACTTTCCGATCGCGAGAAGCTCGCGCTGTTCGAAGCGGTCAAGAGCGAGGTCGGCGAGCGCGCGGCCGTAATCGCAAACACCGGCGACGGCAACACGCAACATTCGATCGCGTTCACGCGCGAGGCCGAAGCGGCCGGCGTCGACGCCGCGCTCGTGGTCGTTCCGCCCTACAGCAAACCGACGCAGGACGGCATGCTGCTGCACTTCGGAGCGATTGCGGAGGCGACGGCGCTGCCGATCGTCGTGTACAACGTCCCCTCGCGCAGCGGCGCGAACATGTTGCCGGCGACGCTGCTGGAACTGGCACGCCGCCACCACAACGTCGCCGGCGTCAAAGAATCGAGCGGCGACTGCGCGCAGTTCTCCGCGATCCTGCGCGACCGGCCGGAGGGCTTCGGGTTTTGGTGCGGCGACGACTACCTCTACTTGCCTTCGCTCGCGCTGGGCGGCGACGGCCTCGTCGGCGTGGCCTCACACCTTTGCGCGCGCGAGTTGGTCGAGATGCGCGCAGCTCACGCTGCGGGCGACGTCGCGCGTGCCGCCGAGATTCACCGGGCCCTCTCGCCGCTGTTCGCCGCATTGTTTGCGGTCACGTCGCCGATACCGGTGAAGTGGGCGCTCAACGAGCTCGGGTTCGCGCTCGGCGCTTGCCGTTCGCCGCTCGGTTCGATGCCCGAGGACCTCGCGCGGCGTCTGCTGCCGCTGCTCGAACCGTATCGCGAGCGCGCCCGGGCAACGTCCGCGATCCGCTAGTGCAGCACGCGACGATCCTTGGATGCCGCGTCGATGCTATCGACAGCGACGAGGCGGTTCGACGCGTCGCGGAACTGGCGCTGCAAGGGAAGCCGTCGCTGGTCGTCACGCTCGGAACGGAGATGGTGGTGCACGCTCGGCGCGACGCGCGCTTTCGCGACGTCGTGAACGCGAGCGCGCTCTCGCTCTGCGATACGATCGGCGTGAAATATGCGGCTCGCCTCCAGGGCGTAAACGTGCCCGAGCGGGTGAGCGGCGTCGAACTGATCGAGCCGCTTTGCGCGGCGCTTGCCGCGCAGGGGACGCCGGTGTACTTTCTGGGCGGCAAAGGCGACACGGCGGCGCGGGCGGCTGCGGCGCTGCTCACGCGCCATCCCAACCTGATCGTTGCCGGAGCGCGCGACGGTTACTTCGCGGCGAGCGAGGAGCCGGCGGTCGCGGCCGTGATAGCAGGTAGCGGCGCGCGCGTGCTTTTCGCCGGGCTCGGTTCGCCGCGACAGGAAATTTTTATCGCCGAGCGCGCGGAGGAAACGGGCTGTGCCGTGGGAATCGGCGTCGGGGGTTCGTTCGACGTGCTCGCGGGCAACGTACGGCGCGCGCCCGCATCTTGGCGGCGTTTGGGTCTCGAGTGGCTGTACCGGTTGGTACGCGAACCGCGGCGTTGGCGACGGCAGTTGGCGTTACCATATTTCGTTTGGCTAACGTTGTGCGAACGCGCGGGCGTGCAATCGACTCGGAGGTTTTCGTGAAGGCAATGATTCTGGCCGGCGGGATGAGCACGCGGCTCTACCCGCTGACCAAGGAAGTGCCAAAACCCCTCGTGCCGATCGCCGGCGAGCCCAATAGCGGGCACCTGATGCGCTACCTGCGATCGTTCGGTATCGAAGAGGTTGCGATCAACGTCCACTATTTGGCCGATCAGATCGTCGAGTCGTTCGGCGACGGCTCGAAATACGGCGTGAAGCTGCACTACCTGCACGAAAAGGTACTCCTCGGCAGTGCGGGCGGCGTGAAGCAGATGGAAGATTTCCTCAAGGACGAAACCTTCGTCGTGATCGGCTGCGACGAGATCACCGACATGCGGCTCGATGCTTTGCTCGATTTTCACAAGAAGCGCGGCGCCGAAGCCACGATCGGCCTGGTTGAGGCCGATGACGTCTCGCAATACGGCGTCGTCATCGTCGACGGTGAAGGGCGCATCGTCGACTTCCAGGAGAAGCCGGAGCCCGGAACCGAGCGCTCCAAGCTCGTGAATACCGGCGTCTACATTTTCGAGCCGGCGATTCTCGATCGCATACCGGCCGGCGCGTTTTGGGATTTCGGAAAGAACGTCTTTCCCGAGTTGCAAAGCGAGGCCGCGAAGTTCTACGGCTTGCGCATGCAGGGCGCGTACTGGCGCGATATCGGCACGCCGTCGGAATACCGGCTCGCGACCCGCGACGTGCTGGAAGGCCGCGTGCGGCTGCTCGGCAACGCCCGCGTGCGCGGCTATCCGCCCGATGCGACGCTTGGCAACGACGTGCGTATCGAGGGCGACGTACGCGTCGGGTCGGGCGCGCGCTTGGGCGATGGCGTGCGCGTCACCGGCCCGTCCGTGATCGGCGACCGGGTCGAGATCGGCGCCGGCGCGAGCGTCGAGAATTCGATCGTGTGGGATGGATCGTCGATCGGCGCGGGGGCGACTGTCCGCGACAGCATCGTCGGACTGAACTATCGGGTCGCCGCCGGCGCGCTCGTCGAGGATGCGGTGATCGCGAACGAACCGGAAGGCGTAACCTAAGCTTTCGCGCCGAACGGCGGCCAGTTGGGCACTGACCGCGGCATGGATGATCGTCTGCTCGATCGCATGCTAAGCTTCGGCTCCGCAGTTTTGGGCATCACGCTTTTCGGCGCGGCCATCGTGCGTTTGAGCGAGCCGCTGGAGGACCCGCACGCGTTCCGGCAAGTGCGGGTCGCCGCAAGGCCGTCGCCGGCTTCGCGTCCGCGCCGGACCGTCGTGATCGCGGCGCATCAGGTGGTGCGCACGCATCGCGCGAGCCCACCCGCGAGCGCGATCGCGCAGCCGCGACCGGTCGTGCGGCTCGCGCTGCCGGTGCGCGTTGCGCGGGTGCCGCATGCAGCGCCGCTCGTGCTGCTGCTAACGCCGCCCAAGCTGCTTCGCCCGCACGCGGCGCACGGCGCCGAACCGGACGCGACACCGGAGCCACCGATTGGCTACGATCAGGAGCCCGAGTTGGCCGGCAACGTCGATGAGGAGCCGGTGGCGGCCGATCTTCCGGACTCGTTCCGGCTCCAAATCCCGAAGCGCGGCCGCCGGTCTCCATAGCGAACGCCGGCCTTCGTCGCGATTAAGAACGCGTGTTTGCGACGATTCTGGAGATGTTTTTTCCGTCCGCGTGCGCCGGCTGCGGTGCCGCGGGCTCGGTCTTGTGTCCGGCCTGCGTCGCGGCGTGCCGGGCGCCCGTGCGCCTTCGGACCGGCTCGCTCGACGTGACCGCGGCCGGCCGCTACGAAGGCCCGTTGCGCTCCGCGATTCTAGCGTACAAGCGCGGGCGCCGGGATGCGGGGGAAATCCTGGCGGACTTGCTCGGAGAATGCGTTCGGGAACGGCTGGGAGCCCAAACGGTTCTCGTTCCGGTGCCGACGGCCGCCGCCCGGCGGCGCGAGCGCGGCTTCGATCAGGGGGTCCGGCTCGCACAACGATTGGCGGCGGGTGCTGGCTGCCCGCTCGTGCTCGCCCTGCGCCGGCGCGACGGCGGCGCGCAACGCGGGCGGTCACGGGCCGGCCGGCTGCGCGCGTGCGGTCATTTCGCGTGCGTCGCACCGCGCCTGGTCGAGGGCACGGAGATCCTTCTGGTCGACGACGTCGTGACGACGGGGGCCACGCTGCTCGACTGCGCGGACACCCTGCGAGCCTGCGGCGCACGCGTTCGGGGGGCCGTGGTGCTCGCTTACGCCTGATGCATCGATGAGGCGAAGTCGTGGGTTCTGGGTGGCGCCAAGAGGAGTATCGATATGCCCAAAGCTGTTTGGAACGGCGTGACTCTCGCCCAGAGCGACAAGACCGAGATCGTCGAAGGGAACCACTACTTTCCGGCCGATTCGATCGACCGTTCTCATTTCAAGGAAAGCTCGACCCACACGGTCTGCGGATGGAAGGGCACCGCGAGCTACTACACGGTCGTCGCCGATGGAAAAGAGAATGCCGACGCCGCTTGGTACTATCCCGACCCCAAAGACGCGGCCAAGGAGATCAAGGATCACGTCGCCTTCTGGAAGGGCGTCGAGGTCCAGCCGTAGCGAGCGGCAAGCTCTCGGCGCTCGACCGCGTGTACCTGCGGCGCGCCTGCGAACTCGCGGAGCGCGGACGTGGTAGCACGTCGCCCAATCCTGCGGTCGGTGCGGTGATTGCGCTCGGCGATACGACCCTCGGCGAGGGCTTTCACCGCGCGCGCGGCGAGCCGCACGCCGAGACGGAAGCGTTGCTCGACGCGACGGCGCGCGGCAACGACGTGCGCGGCGCGACACTCTACGTCACGCTTGAGCCGTGCGACCACGAAGGTGCCCGGCCGCCGTGCTCGCAGGCCGTCTTGGCCGCGGGAATCGCGCGCGTCGTGGTGGGCGCGCCCGATCCCAATCCTGCGGCCGCGGGCGGCATCGCTCGGCTGCGCGCGCAGAACGTTGCGGTTGCGGTTGCAGACGACGCTTGGTCGCGCGCGCTGATCGAGGATTTCACCTTCTGGACCGCGAGCAGCCGGCCGTACGTGCGGCTCAAACTCGCGGCGTCGCTGGACGGCTACATCGCTCCGCGTTCCGGCGAGCGGCACTGGCTGACCGGTGCCGAGGTGCGCGAGTACGTGCGCGAGTTGCGCGCATCGCACGACGCGGTTCTGGTCGGCGCCGGGACGGTGCGCGTCGACGATCCGCTATTGACGGTGCGGCCGGCTCACGCCCGGCGCAAGCCCTACGTGCGCGTGGTGGCGTGCGAACATGCCGCCGTTCCGCTCGAGCGCGCGATCTTCACGGCGGCCGAGGGCTACGCACCGACCGTCGTGCTCGCGCCGGCCGGCTTGCGCGCGGAGTTTGCCGCGCTCGAAACACGCGCCGACGTTGCGTACGTCGGCGGCGACGACGAGACGAAGCTCGATCTCGCCGCGGCGCTGGAAGCGTTACGCGGGCGGGGGATTGCGAGTGTGCTGTGCGAAGGCGGCCCAACGCTGGCCGCGCGCCTCGTAGAGTCGGGTCTCGTCGATCGCATCGATTGGCTCGTCGCTCCGGTGTTGCTCGGCGGACCCGACGCCGTTCCGGCTCTCGCGATCACGGCGCCGCAACGGGCGCTGCGCTTCGACCGGGTCGAGCGGCTCGGTCCCGATGTTCTGATCTCTGCACAACGCTCGAAGGGGGAATCGTGTTCGGCGGACTGATCGCGCACCTGGGCCGGGTCGCGGCGCGCGAAAGCGACCCGCGCGGCGGGGCGCGGCTGCGAATTGAAGCGCCGGACGCCGTCGCCGAGGGCGTCGAGCCGAAGGATTCGATCGCGATCAACGGCGTGTGCTTGACGGTCGTCGACCGCGACGTCGGATCGTTTTGGTTCGACGTGGTGCCCGAAACACTCGAACGGAGCGCCCTCGGTGCGCTCGGGCCCGGTTCGCCCGTCAACGTCGAACTCTCGCTGCGCCTCGGCGACCGGCTCGGCGGACATCTCGTTTACGGCCACGTCGACGCAACTGCGCGCATCCTCTCGAAGGTGCCCGAAGGGCAAGGCCACCGGCTTACGGTCGAGCTGCCGGCGGAACTCGCGCGCTTCATCGTGGAGAAGGGGTATGTTGCGGTCGACGGCGTGAGCCTCACGGTCGCGGCCGTGCGCGAGGGAAGGTTCGAGATCGCGTTG